>Ga0307509_10005162_pt1 | contig 18321 bp, 6 predicted proteins | sample 10_EM_MG_FD_202245 | JGI IMG/M metagenome (GOLD analysis project Ga0307509, IMG submission 202245) | Populus trichocarpa ectomycorrhiza microbial communities from riparian zone in the Pacific Northwest, United States - 10_EM | ecosystem: Host-associated > Plants > Roots > Unclassified | place...
ACGATAGAGCAGCAAGTACACCATACAAAATACATCATCTATCTCTAAGAGAAAAAAGGATACAAACCTACAAGGGCATACATTAGCAGCAGCACAAGCAAGCTAAAATCATAACTCCAAACCAATACAAAGTAATTAAAAACATTTCACTACACAACCAGAAACTGATTTACTGCATCTTAATGCATCTTCATATTGTTCAAATCTTGCATCTTTTTCTTGCCTGGTTTTGTCATGGGCAGCGATATATGAATGAACCCAAACTTTCTCCTTTGTGTATAGAACTGCTGCTTCTGTTCACCTCCATGTTTTTCAACTCTTGGATGAAACGTTAGATCCTCCCTCAGTTCATGAAGCATTTGACTCAAAGCCACCTTTTGCCTCTCTGTGCCGCCTTCTGCTGGCCTTGCTGCAACATATTCTTCCGCTCTAATTTGCTTCCTGCTCAAAACATCCCTCATCGAAACTGTGGTTCTCAGAACAGGCTTCGGGCCATCACCAATTAGATTGGGGTTGTTCACTTCATTTAATGGAGAATCCTGCCGTTGATCGGATGGATGCAAATGGAAATTACCAAGCCTGGTATGATAATATGCGTCCTGTCCCACTTGATCATCCTCTGGCATCCATTTGCGGATAGCCTCTTCAACAGCAACTTGCTTTCTATTGGCCATCTCGACTTTGTTCAGAGCCTCTTCTAAGGCTTGTTTGCTTAGTTTAACTTCTTCCGTTGCTTCCCTTAGCTTATTTAGAATAGACATTTTAGTAAAGTGAACTTCTTGCTTTGGAAGCTTCAAAGTTTCCACTTTCTTCTGGGAAAGCTCCTCGGCCTTCTGATCTTTAGGATTTAGAGGAGATCTTGCTTCAAAGGAGGGAACTTTCTCTGGTTCTGGCAAGGCATATCCCGATGAGCTCTCATCAGTTGATAGAGCCTTGATTTCTGCCAGGGCAACAGCTTCTGCTGCTCTTGCTGCTTCTTCCATCTTCTTGGCTGCCAGCAACCTCAATTCAGCAGTTCTGATGTTAGTCTTGATGTTTTCAGCTAACATTCCTTTTAAAACTTCCGTTTTTTGGACTTCATCCATTTTCATTAAATACCCTGCCTTGTAATCAGTTTCAACATCATCTGCAATATGCGGCTTCGTTCTTGCTTGCTTCAGCTCTTCCTCCAGAGATAACCCCCCTGCAAATTTTGATGTTAGCCTCTCACGGGTCTTTTTGAGTAAGGTTTTCTCTTTCTTCATTTTCTTATTCAAAGACTCAACAGAAGTTTGAATCACCCCAAGGTCGTTAATGGTTTTACCAAGGTTCAATTTCGCTTGCTTCAACTCCATTAAGATCAGATCAGGCGATGCCGTAGGGCAAGGGCTTAAGCTTATTAACCTCTGTTCGCTGTTGTTGACGTGAAAGCTATAGTTTCCCTTGTTCATTTCTTTGATAGCAGGACTTGACATCGGTTCATCAGGAACTGTCATGCATCTAAGCGCTTCCTTTTGCAGCTGCTGCTTCAACTCTTCAACAACCCTTTTTGTCGTTCCAAGTTCTTCAAGGACATCGAGTGTTTCCAATTCTTTCACAATCAGATGCTTCTCCAATTCTGCTGCTTGCTCCTCCACCTTTTTTATGTCGATATCCTCAACGCCCTGTAGCTCATGGTTATTATCTGAAAGGGAAGGTGCAGAAATACACCATGTGCAAATTGCAATGCATGCTTTAACGATCACACATCAAATTAGGAAATCAAATACCAGTAGATTCCTCATATGAAACCTTTTTAGAGCAAAATATAGGCTCCACGTTGGGTACTGAGACAGTGTGAAGTATTATTGAGAAAGTAGTTTCTGGCAGTCAAAGATTGAAGGAGTAAGGAAGATCAATCTACTAGAAAATTGATCTCTTCAATAAGAATATTCAAAGGGGCTAAATTAGAGAGAAGTTTTGAACTGAAGCATGGTATCTTTATGTAATTTCGAAACCATCGATCTTGATTAAACAGCAATGAACAGTCAGGCAACTATTTGTAAGGGAGGGATCTGGAATTCACATTGTGTGAAATTTTGCTCACATGATGTTTTCAATTTAATTTTTTATAATTATAGAATCAAGTTTTTTTAAAATAAAATTATTATAATGATAATTAAAAGATTATTCCTTTATTCCATGTTTTTATATATAAGATTATAATTTTTATGGTAATATTAAAGATTAATCTATGAATAATTATATATGAAACTAATATGGAGAAAAAAATTAAAAATTTCTTAGGAATATTCAATGAGAACAAAATTACTATTTTGTTATTTTTATTCCAAATTTTCTATATAATTTTTTAGTTAATTATTATTTTACTTTTCATAAAGTTGCTTAAAAATTATCAAGTCATGAATTTTTTTTTATTATTAAAACTTGCTTTTCAGATTATAATAAGTTTTTATTTAAAAAATAAAACTTCCAATAAAAAAATCTTTTTTGTCAAAACAAAAAAAGAAACCCATGGATATGAAAAGGAATATTTGATCAAAGAAATATATATTTTTTTCTTCTTAACTGGTAATTGAGACTTTTATGAATATTAGTTTTATTTGCCTTTAACCTTTATTCAAAAAACTATGATTCTAATAAAAAAAATATTTTATAAGAAACACACAAAAAAAAAAGGAATATTGCCTAAAAACATGTTTTTTTCTTCTTCTAGAACTTAAATATAGCATTATATTTAATATTGATGTGCTTGGAAGTTAAATAGTTTTTTATTTAACCTTTAAAGACACAAATTTCCGGTAAAATAACTTGTTTTTATAAAATTTAAACATATTATTTTAGAAAAGCAGACTTGGGAGGCTATAGGTGTAGTTTACCCAACATTAGAATGAACTAAATCTATATATATCCTCTGTTTGACATTGTTGATGTTTTTCAATTAAAAATATATTAAAATAATTTTTTAATTGTTAACATAATACCTTAAAATTATTAAAAAATATATTTAAAAAACATTAATTTAATATTTTTTAATAAAAAATAATTTAAAAAATAAAAGCTGCTATAACATCAAATAAATGAGTTAATTGAGAAGAATTTTTTGTATGGGATTGTGACCTAAAATGTGATCATTGTCACCTATATATATATATATATATATATATATATATATATTTTTTTTTTGTCCACTATATATCTTGATTTTGTACGTGATTCAACCAATAGCCATTCTTCATCTACCAACAAATTTATTGATATAAAAACAAATTAACGAAGAAATAACACATTTTTTCCCATATTTTATTTTTAGTTTAGCAATGGACAAACAGCTCATCGATCTTGCTCACACGCAACAAGAATCAAAACCTTAACATGACTAATTCTCAAACTGCCAATTGAACACTACGTTGAAAAAAAGAATTTAAATTATGATCAATACGAGAAAATAAATAAAGAAAAAAAGAAATGAATTACTTACATAACTTTCTCCAATCCTATAGTAATAAGGCACCCATGGCCCGCTTCCACCGAACCGTGTCACAGCCTCCTTGACCGATCCAAACGGAGGAGACGTGTCGATCTCTGCTCTCAAACCAACCTTCCTTGTCCCCTGGTTACCTTCATTTCCATTCTGTTCATTGCAAAACCTGAAATTCTCAGAACCCTTTTCGGGCCTTATTTCCCGGATCCCTGGCGTGCCGGGAACCGCTTCAGCAACAGAGTATGGAGACTCAGGCTCAGGCTCAGTCATCTCCGGAATGGCAGGCTCAAGTTCAGCTGATGGTGTGTGGTGTTAAATGTAAAAGTGAAAGGAAGGGCTTTAATAGGGTCTAAAGAGAGAGCCATGATGGGCATGCAATCTTTAGAGTTTGTGTGTGATGATGGTGTTTGTGGTCCGACTCAACAACTCGGGTCGAAAAAGCAGCGAGACAACCCGGGTCCACTGTCCACTCAGCTGAGTCTGGGCTTCATCGTGTGAGGTTGTGTTCACGACATGGTGGAGTTCATTGCTAGGAGTTGTGAGAGAAATAAAAGAAGAGGCAAACAACTAATAGAGAAATCACACGTGGATGGGTGTAAGTGAGATTGAGAGCTTGTTAGCCTTTAACCAGTGCAGCGTGAAATGCGGATTTTACTTTGTAATAAAGTGAATTGGAAGGTGAAGCCATGATTGAAACTTTTCTTTTCTTTTTCTTTTTCTTTTTCTGTGCTTGCAGATGAATAAGTTGGGCATTCTCCTTTTCTCGCTGCTGGCTGGGTATTTATATCTAAGGATTTTGTACTGCCTACAGGAAATGTTTACGGTGATTTTCAAACCTCGCAAGATTCAAGACTGAACACAAAAAGATTAACTTCATCGTATTTGGCACGTTCAAGAAAGATTTCAATTAAAGAAGATATAACTAATTTTAATTTTAATGTTTGTGGTGTTTTTATTTATTTATTTTTGGGAGGATTTAACTCATTGTGAATTAATTTTCTTTTCATTAATATTTATAAATAGATTCTTTAAAAAAAAAAACGAAATTGTATAATAAGATCAAAACTCATCATTCAGATATTAATATTTAAAAAGGTATTGTTTATGCTAAAGCACCAAGGAAAAAAACAATCAAGGAGCCAATTAACTAAGTCAAACCCACCTAAAAAAACAAGAATAGGGGATATGTTATCTCAATAAAATAGATTTTATGGCTTCAATTAGGGGCGATCATTTTCGGTTCGGTTCGGTTTATATATAAAAAAAAATAACCAAACCAAATTTAAAAAAAAAAAACTGAAACCGGTTCAAACCGACCGGTTTTGGTTCGGTTCGGTTTTTTAGAACAAAAACTGGTTCAAACCGATTTGGCTCGGTTTTTTCGATTTGACTAGGTTTTTTTCGGTTTGATTTTTCCTGTTTGGCTCGGTTTTTTCGGTTTGGCTCAGTTTTTTCCGATTTTGGTTCGGTTCAGTTTAGTTTTTTCGGTTTCAGACTTATAAAACCGAACCAAACCGGTCGATTTTTTTAAAATTCTAATCAGTTTTTTTTTACGGTTTAGTTTTCTTGATTTAATCGGTTTTTTAATTTTTTTGCCTAGCCCTAGCTTCAATGGTTGATTTAATCGGTAAAGGAAAGATTGACGCAGAGTAAGAACTTAGTTTCGAGTTCTCCAATAGCTTTTGATAACATGATATCTCTATGTTCATTAATAGAGACATCCTAAATTTCAATCTCGACATAAATGTGGATGTGGAGAGACCACTTTTAGATGTGTGAATATATAAAACCTAATATTTTCTTCATTGTATATGATAAGCCTATCTATAAACCCCTCTTTATAGATTAAAAAAAAAATGAAAAAAATAAAATAAAATAAAATAAAAGAACATGCAAGACAACTATAATCATGCAATGAAAAACAACTCCATAAACCAAGCACCATAATCCCAACACACAAGCCTCAACATCATTAAAAAGATTAATTAATCCATTTATTCTTATACATTGATAGCATTCTTTCATATATTATTTTAAGAATTTTTCAATATCATATGCCCTTGTATATTCATATTTACTCTTATATGCCTTTTTTTAATTTTTGAAACTAGAAAAGTAAAAACAATTCAAATAACATATAAAAATATAAAAAATATTTAAATATAATAAAAAAATTTGAAAACCAATTTATTACAAAATTTATTTCATTAATATTCCAAATGAAAATATTTGAAGCCAAATGAAAATAAATTAAAAAAATAAGCAAATTTAAAAATCAATAATTAAGTTGAGTGCCAACCACTAGATGCAATACATATAGCATAAAATAAATTGAACGACAAAGCCAACCAATATATATATATATATAGAAAAGAATAAACTAAATTGAAATTGTATGGCTTACATTAAATTTGAAAACTTATAAGACTAAGTACCAAAAGTTTGATACTTAATGATGTCATAAAAATTCAAGTAATTTAGAAACAAAACTCTCAAACTGGATAATCGGTTAATCAATTGGTTGTAGAAATTCTCCCTACCTAAGATGGTTAGTAACTTATACTTGGTGTTTGGTAGGCTAATGAGGCTTGTGGCTAATACTTGCAAAGGTCCTTTTTGGAAGAGGCGAGAACTTTTTGATACTTAAATAAATATCTTTTTAAAAAGAAGAAAATACAATAATATTCCCGAAAAAGATGCTCTAAAAATATATATGCAATAGAGAATGAAGATTGTGTATATTTGTTCTGAATGTCTCATGGTATATTTATAGTCCATGAGTTTTGTTCTTTTATGGAGAAAAGAGAAAGTGTAACTTTATCTTTGTAATATTTTAAGTTGCATTGTGAACTGTATTTCACTTATTTTTTTCCAGCTAAAAAATAGAGAAATGATTGGCCATGAAAGACTTTAATAAATCTAGTAGTCTTGGTGGAGTATAGACTTGTTTAAAGTCTATTTGTTGAGAAATAATTCATCTATGATTTTATATAAAAATCTATAAAATTGATGGTGTTAAACCCAATAATCTCTTGAGTCTAGCCAGCGCCGGACCCATCTCCCGGGGCTTGGTGCACTACCAAGCCCAATCACAGCTGGGTTTGGCTAGCTCCAGACCTAGGGTCATCCGCAAGTTCTCGATCATAATATTAGAGAGTTTGTACACTCAATTTCTATTGGGTCCATCGAACAATTCTACCTCCAAGGCTCTAACCACAAATTTGGATCGATATCTAGATGGGTTGAAGGATCGTCCATGTATCTCTCCTTTAACCGGCTATTATATGCATCCTGGAAAGAAAAATAAATTCATCAAATTCAAGGAAATAATAACTTCAGAAAAAAAAAATGATTGAGAACCAACATACCACAAAGTGCTGAGCTCTGTTATCAACGAACTGCTGCATCTTTTTTTGGCGGTTATCACTCTGTATATGCGTTTCAACAAAAAGGTTCATCGGGCTTGACTCGTGTCTAAGAACCGTAGCCTACAATAAAAAAATATTGTCAGTTAAATATATTTATAAAAAATAACTAATAAAAAAATGGATGTAATAAGAAAAAATATCTTACCATCCGCTTCGCATGCGAAACGAACATAACAGAGCTGCTGGTTTGCATGGTAACAGAACCATGAACATGCCGGTTCTGGTTCTCCTTATTGGACTGTGATCATCAAGTGAAATGCACGAACATCATGTGCTAAACGTATTCTGCACATACAGTCTCTAAGACGCACGACAATCTGAAATCCTTTCAAACCGCCACGTCATTCCAGCTTGGAAGCTTCCTTTCTTTTACGTCTCGTATGAAAAATCACGCAACCTATATGGTATAAATTAATTATCTAGTAGTAAATGAAAAACAAAATTTTAATATTTGGAATAAAAAAATTATGCTAAATTTGATTTTACCTAATTACAACGTGATTCTTCCAAACCCTCCTCGCAACATTATTATCAGCTCTTTACCATTCAAATTTTTTCTTGAAGTAAAAATTTATAAAAGAAAAATTTTAGTAATTTCAATAAACGGTCCAAATTAACATAAAAAATATTTAAGTTAATACTAACCTTAAACCTTGAAAACCATGCATCGGCCTGTGATTTCCATTTAGAATGTTTGAAAACCTGACTCCATTGAAATAATAGAATTTGCATCGATGATCTAAAAGCCGATGTTATTATTCTTGCAACCTCAATGTTAGTAAATTTGAAATTATATTCGTTAAATGATATTATTTTTTCAAAAAATATCAAACATATTATTGTGAAAACAGAACAAACATACATTGAAAGATCATTTTTTCATTAAACCTCGCATAATTATTTTTTGTTGTTGCTAGCTGAAAGGTGAAGGAGAGACCAGGTATGGTAGCTGTTGAAGGTAGTCTTGATGACTGCTTCTAATCGCTAGTAGCGAGGAAACGATCACAATAGGGAAAAAGCAGAAGAAGTTACTGGTCCGTTTTGGCTTTGTCAAAGTGAGGCAATGGTGGATGGTTAGATGAGCTTGTGGTTGAAGAGTGTGGCAATGGAAGCTACTGGAGTCAAACAATGAATTTTTTTTTTATTGGGAGTGAAGAAAGGTTGATTTGCTCATGGTGAGGGGTGCATAGCTTCTAGTTTCAGTTCGGTTTTTTAGAATAAAAACCGGTTCAAACCGGTTTGGCTCGGTTTTTTTTCGGTTTGGGTTCGGTTCGGTTCGGTTTTTTCGGTTTCAAGTTTATAAAACCGAAACCGAACCGAACCGGCCGGTTTTTTCAAATTTTAATCTATTTTTTTTTACGATTCGATTTTTTCAATTAATTTTTTTTTTTTAAATTTTTTTTTTTTTTTTTTTTTTTTTTTTTGCTCATTTCTGATTTTGGAGGAGGCAATGATATTTGTGACAGTGGAACAAGACTGGAAAAAGGTTGACTGTGAATGGTCTTTCGCGGTAATGAGCTTATTGTTTCTGTGGGAGGCTAAAAAAGGGAGAGGATATGTTTTTTTGTTCTTTTATTTATTTATTTATTGTTTCTGGGGGGCAATGTACAATGTACTAGCTAGCCCATGTACTAGTTAGCATAACAAAACTTCAACAATTTCATGTGCATTGCACGTTACATCAACTAATTAATTAATATATCAATGTTTATCTGGAGAGGTGAGAGGGAGACCCTGCTTTTAAAGGGTTCCTTTTATCAAAGGACATGATGCGTCGTGTGTACGGATATATCTTGTTTTCGTAATTAATTAATCTTGGAAAAGGTAAACAAATAATAAAAAATTTAAAAAGCAACGTAGAAAACTTGAAACATCCCAAGAAGATTGAAATAACCATAAATTAGAAAAGGTTCAAAAAAAATAAAAAATATCATATAAAACGTATTTCAATGGCATAGATATAGTTCTTTTTTACTTTTGATGAATAAGAAGGATAAACATAACTTTTGAATTAAATAAAAAATTACAAAATTAAGTCGAAATTTCTCTTTAACCAAAAGCTAAGATTTTTATTTTTTAATTATTGATCTAAACTTATAATACCTCCATTTAAAAAAGTTGTTTTACATTTTTTTTTCCCAAATATACTTTTAACTTAACTATATTTGTCAAAGTTATTAAAAATGATTTTTAAATTATGACTCGGGGTTACCAATTAGATTTTGTTTGGGAACGCGGTGCAAACTGTATTTCCCAAAAATTCAAATATTGTTTTTATTAAGAATTAATTTTTTAATGTGTTTTGGATCGTTTTGATGCGCTGATTTTAAAAATAATTTTTAAAAAATAAAAAAACATCATTTTGATGCATTTCGACATGAAAAACACTTTGAAAAGCAATCACAATCGCACTTCCAAACAGACTTGAAAACAATTAAAAATGTCTTGGATGGAAATTTGAGTAGAAAAAGATTTTGGATAGAAATTGAGTTTATATAAAAAGAGGATACACATTTTGACACATGAAAACTCTTATTATAAATATTGCAACTCATTTACGTGTGGGCCAAAGTAAAAAAGAATAATCATTTACGTTTTGCACCTAATTTTTACTCCAATCATTTTTCATGATGAAGTTCCTTTTTTCTAATAGCACTATTTCAACCAACAATTAATTAATTTTTATTGACGATAATATCAAATGGAAATGGTGATCACGTGGCAAGAATTGATTGATTAGTTTCGCATTGTCAAGATTTGAAGATTGATTAGTGTATTAAACTTAGTTTTAAATAACAATATTTCTTTTAATATTTTAAATTCTCTTTTTTAAAAAGAACTATAAGTTATATTGTACTTTATAAATTAGTAAGGGAATGATTTCAGTTAGTGGAGAGTAAAGCCGTATCTAATTAGAGTTTAGCTTTGCTATGAGGTCAACTGTAACTGTCATTATTGCTTATGGGTGAATTTGGTCCTCATTTTACGTTGGGTAGCACATAGCATCGCTTATTACAAGTAATTGGGACGAACACTCGAGACGCAATGTTTTTCTCATTTTGCTCTCATCTCTATCATCTTTTCACATGGACATGTATCTTTTCCAAATTTATTGCGGGTACATAGGTTTTTTTGTCTTTTTTTAGAGTAATATAACTCCCAAATAAACCCTATAGTAAAAAAAAAATTATTTAAAGGGGTTTTATGATAATTTTAATTTTTACTGCACAATAAAATGATGAAATCACCATTGGGTCAAGAAAACTGAAATTGCCTTGTAGGGGAATTTTATCTTTCTATTTTGTTTTATTTTTGTTTTTGTTATATTTAGAAGCAATGATTGATGTTTTTGTATTTTCATAATATAAAATATTAAAAAAAAAATAGTTGGCACATGCACTAACAAGTGGACATCGCCCTCGCCGTTCAGGTGACGTGTGTGGCAACGTTTAATGTTGGAATACTGTTATCCATGGCGGGTGTTATAATTGATGTCACATCCTCTTCCAGTGTGTATGGGGGGCCGTGTAGGAGGCAGATGAACAGTTCGTCACCGGTGACCATTTGTTTTTCTCTTTCCTCCCCAAAAAAGTACTCATTGGTCCTCTTTTGTTTGAGTATTTCAATTTTTTTTCTTATTCTTTTGACTTTTGATTTTTTTTCTTGGTCCTTTTATAAAAGTTTTGTTTATTTTTAATTTATTCATTCAATTGTAATTTCTCATATATAATATCTTTCAATTTGGTCCATATTCTTTTGGTTACTAATTTTTTTCCTTTGTTCTTTTGTTAAAGTTTTATTGGCTTACAATTTCATCATTCAATCAAAGTTTATGGTGTATTATTTTTTCTAATTTGGTCCTCATTCTTTTATTTTTTTTTATTTTGTTTAATTTATTTTTCTTTTCAATTTAACCCTCCAATAAAAAAAATTTGGTTGCTCTCTAATTTATTTTTTGTTTTGATTTTCACCCTCATTTTTTTATTTGTGTTTTTTTGTTTTTGATCTTTTTGTGTGATTGAATTTTTTCTTGGTTTAATTCTTCAACGTTTGATTTATTAAGAATTGGACTTTGTGGTTTTTCCATTCATAATCTTTTGGTTTAGTGATCCGGATCACAAGTTTGAAAAGTTAATACTGTTGACATCCTTTTTTGCACTCATTTTCTTTTTTGATTTCATCGTTCAGATTAGTTTTTTTTTTTTTAAATGTTAGGGCTATAAGTCGAGCCATATATAGCTTATGTTTCAATTAATTTTCATTTATTCTGCTTATTTAACCTTTTTTAATATAATTTTTCTCTTAATTATTTTGTATGTATTTAATTTTTGAAAATATTATTCTGATTCATCTATGAATGTTTTTTTATGTTTTATTTAGATGAATCTTATTTTTAATTAATAAAAATATTTATGTTTAGAAGATATTTCTAATGTGTGCAGTCTTGCATACTATTTTTCTTCTCTTTTGTTTTATTCAATTAATTTCATGTATGTGTCTGTTTCTTTTATCATTTGGTTGAACAAAAACAATGATTTTCATAAAACAAATTCGATAAACACAACCGAGTAAATTTTCATGTTGCGAGATTAAATATCTTAATTTATATTTGTCTCTTGATTTTTCCAGTTTTATTTTTAGTTATTGTTAATGGTTTTCTTTTAATTTATTTACATGGATGATTCTTGATTTATTTATTAAAATGCTTGCTTGAGTTTTTTGATTTACACTTTTAATCTTTTATGTAAAAAAAACCATCGATAAAGACTGTATATCCAATTTTTTATTGAAAAGAAAATACACAAGTTGTGGCGTAGCGCAAGTTAAGTAATTAGTTATTATTAAAGGCGTGGGCAAATTATTGTAACCACATCAATGAAACACTACTTTTTTGGAATGTTTTTTGTTTTGTTTTTGTTGTTTAGTTTTTTTTTTCAATTTAATCATTCAACAACTCATTTTTTTTTTTTTAGTTTTTTTTTCCAATTTCATAATTTTTTTATTAGCTTTTAATATATTTATCTTGATCTTAAAACCCAAGTCACGCATCTAACAGGTTAACCCGAGTTGATCCAGGTCATTTTTTTTACCTCTTTTTATATTTTTTATATTTTATCCTTTAACATTGGATTTGTTGGAAATTAGGCTTTGTAATCATTTTCGATTTGCTTTCTATGGAATTATCTTGATCTCTTGGTCTGGATTGCGGGTTTGATAGGTTGATCAGGGTTGACTTTGTTCATTTTTTGGTTTTTTTAACTTATATTTTTTTTTAATTGGGCTTTGTAATTTGATTTTATTTGCAAATAGGTTTTTTTTTAATAGGGTTAACCTAGGTCATGGGTTTAACAAGTTAGCCCTCGATGACCTAGGTTGTTTTTTTGTTTTTTTAATTGATTTTTTTCAATTATGTCCTTGAACATTGAGAAAATTAAGCTTTTGTAGTTTTTTTTTTTATTTTCTTTCTATGATATTATCTCGATCTGATGACTTGATTGCTGAATTGGTAGATTAACTTAGTTTGATTTTTTTGTCATCTTTTTAATATATATATATATATATATATATACATCATTTAAAATTGGATTGATTAAGAATTTGTCTTCATACTTTATCTTTATTTGATTTTCTATAAGGTTTGTTATGGTCTTATGACCCGGGTCAAACTAATATGCCGTGATCTTAATATTTGATAAAACAATATCATCCAATATGTCGCCGTAGCAATATATAAAAAATAAGTTGTTCAATATATATCATATTTTGAGTTTAAGATTTATTGTTTTTATTAGAAAACAAATTAACAATGCTTGGATATTTTTTTATGTTAAAAAAATTAATCCAATCCACAACACAACAGAAGCCAATGATCTAGTGTTATGCTATAAATTGTTTGATGATAAATTATCATTTTGTGTTGTGAATAAATTTATTGATATGAAATTTGAACTATTACAATTATATTACAATCATAATTAAAATTATAATTATAAAGAATACTAAAAGAGATCGTGGTTTTGCTACAAACATATTTAACGTCCACTCTTAACTTTCATTAAGAATTATAACAATGCCTTTTTTTTTTCATTTTGGACATCTAACCTTGTTTTTTATTACATCCTTTTATGAGGTGATTTGGGTATTTTGAGAGTTGTTAGTCTCTTATCTTCATATATTCTAGAGACTTAAAAGGTTTTTATCAAAAGAAAAAAAAGACCAAATTCAAAAACAAAAGAAAAATGAGTGGCCAATATTAAATTCACACAAGTACTTTTTGATTAACCTATTTTTCTTTTACTTCTTTTATAGTCCTTTTAGTTTTTAAAATCATAGCTTTGGTCCAAAATATTATTTTGTTTATTTTTAGTCCCTAAGTTTCAGGGAGGATAGACAAAATCATTGAAAAATAGTGAAAGCAAGAAAAATTATCGGTTGACCATGTTTCAAAAAACATAATCTTGTTGTCAACGAGTTTTATTTTACAAGAAGAGTTCAATTGAGATGTTTTTTTATCCTTTATTTTGTCAAAAAAGTATATTGGGGTTGAGAAAGATTTGTTTTGTTTAATTTTGTGTTTTGGATTGATTTAAGGGTATTTTGAGTTGAGAAATTGGTTTATTGAGATTGTAAGGGTATTTATTAGGCTTTTTTAGATGAAAATAGGTTGACAAATGGTTTTTTAGGTCTAAAAAAACTAAACTCAAGCTTGATTTTCTAGCCACCTTTTTAGGTGGATTAGAATCTAGGCAAGAAAACACACATCATTTGCTTTATTAATTTTTTTAAAAAGCTGGTCGCACCCTCTTTCCATTAAACCTTCTAGAAATTATTACCATACCATGAAATTTCCAAGCTCATTTTACTAATTTTAGTATTGATGTGAACCCCATGAATATATAGATTCAAAAACCCATAGTCAAATCGACTCTTCCTAAGAAAGCTAAGATCAATTATGGAATTAAGCTTGACACAATAATAACTTATACCGACACACCAAGATTATAAGTAATCGAACCCCCACTCAACACCTATAAAGAGAAATGAATGAGAAGTATAGAAGATGCAATGAAGCCTAGTTAATGTTTTGATAAGTCAGAGTAGTTTAATGAAGAACCAAAAAGTATGAGCAAAACCTCTCACACACAATAATAATTGCTAAAATCAAAGTCTGTAAAAAAAAAAAAAAACCCTCTAAATACAAGCTAAATAATTCTATTTATAATAAGTGAAAATGTCTTAAGCAATATTGGAAAAATAATAAAAGATTTCTAAATAAAATAGGAAAAAGAATCCTAAATCAACTAGGAAACTAATACAATCCTCACACAGTAGCTTTTGGATCTTATTGCAAGACCTTACCAATGTTCGATTTCCTTGAAATTTTAACCAGTATTGAATAAGACCTTTGTAAACTTCTGGTAAAACTTCAGCTCGATCCAATAGTCAAATAAAAAATTATGTTTGTTAGAGTAAAACTATGCATTTGAAAAAATAAACCCGAAACTGCCTCTAATGCTGAAATTAGTTAGCTCACCATTGTGAAATAATTAGGCGTATTCTATAGGTTAAGTCTATGTTAGCTTTGAATGTATATTACTCATCTTTTGTTTTTTGTATTTGTTGCCTCATATTTTCATAGAGAGCCTTTACAACTCGTGCTTTTTTATTGTCATAAAATTAACCATTTCATCAATAGGTAAAGAAAACAAATCCAAAGAAGTCAAATTATTAAAGTCATAAACAATATCAAAAGGAGAATAATCAATAGTAGAATGCATACTGTTATTACAAGAAAATTCAATAAATGATAGACAATCTTTCTGATTTCTCAAATTCTTTTGAATGATAGTTCTTAACAATGTATAAGTCATATCAATTACATTAGTTTGACTATCTGTTTGTGGATGATAAATAATAGAAAATAACAATTGTTTTCATAATTCCCTCCACAAAACCTTCTAAAAATAGCTAAATAAATTAATGCAAACCCCCACTCTAAAATAAAAATATAATAAATAAGAGAAATAAATAAAGTAGTGTAAAAAATTGAAAAATATTTTCAATGGTAATTATTTAAGTGGATATTAAAAAGTGGATTAAACAATAAGAAAGTTGGGCGTTATATTAAAATTTGTTAAATGAACGGGGAGAAAAATAAAGGACATTAAAATCCTCGGTGTTTAATTTGTAAATAGGCAAAATAAAGAGTATAAATACCCTTTTTTCTCTCCTTAAGGCCGACAACTTGGGTTAGAGAATGGGAGTTAGGGTTTTTGAATTTTTTCCCTTCAAGTTTCTTGATAAATCTCTTAAAGAGTAGTGGTTTAAGGAAATCAAAAGGACTAGAGAGTGACAAAAGAGGGAAAATGAGTGATTTTAAAGGGTTTAAAAGCTTGGAATAGAAAATTTGGTGCTAGAGAGAGAGAAAAGCAAAAGTGAAAGGAAGCTTGAATTTCTTCCAAATCTCTCTTTGATTCTTTGTTGTTTTAAAGTAAGAACAACATTTATTGTGTTTGTTTTTGAAAACTTAGCATATTAAGGTTTAAAGTGATGTTTGTGCATTATAGAAAAATGATTTTTTATGATTGTTATAATTGTAAGGATATATTTTTCTTGTTAGAATTAAGTTTAGAAGCATGAATAAAGATTGGGTAAGTTGAAAAATTATACAAATTTGAAGGAAAAGCCATTCCCTTCTAAGAATGCATGTTCAACTAGAGAAAGGGAGTAGGAGGAGGGAACTTTGTTTAAGTTTCTGATAAAATTGATGGGTTTATGGGTTTAATTGAGCTAATTATGATTGAATAGGTTGAAATTGGATACTTAATGATGAAAAAAAAGGAGGAAAATCCCTTAGGGCGACCAAGTGTAGAATTTGGGAGAAAAATTGAAAAATTAAGAAAATTTGATTAGTCATCCAAGAACTTATAGACCAATGATATTAGCAAAATTAATATCGACAATAATAAAATCTTCATGATAAAAGAAAATAATTTATAAAAAGGAAAGTATAGAATTAATTTGTCATTTAAAGTAAGAATGATAAATGATAGTAGCACTGTAAATATTAGCATGATTTTGATTGGATGTTTTAGAAATTAGAAACTATTGACATTGGTTGGATCAATGTCGACATGAAAGGATTAATAGGATGGAAAGTCAACTAATGATATTGAAAGCCTCGATATTAGCAAAATGTGATCGATCATCCAAGAAGGGGGACCAATGATATCAGCAAAGAGGATTAGCTAATATCAACATAAATTGATTAGTCACTTAAGAAAATGTGACTAATGATAACAATGAATATGATTGCCAGCATGAAATAATTATTAGGTGAAAGTAATTAATGATATCATGGGTATTGATATCGTCATATATTGACTAGTCACTCGAGAAAAGATGATTAATGATAACGATGAATATCGTTGCCGACATGTATTAATTACCAGGTGAGGGTAATTAATGATATCATGGGTATTGATATTGTCATAAATTGACTAGTCACTCGAGAAAAAGTGATTAATGATAACGATGAATATCATTGCCGACATGTATTAATTACCAGGTGAGGGTAATTAATGATATCATGGGTATTGATATCGTCATAAATTAACTAGTCACTCGAGAAAAGGTGATTAATGATAACGATGAATATCATTGCCGACATGTATTAATTACTAGGTGAGGGTAATTAATGATATCGTGGGTATTGTTATCGGATAAATTTATTAGTCACTCGAGAAAAGATTACTATTGATAATAATGAATAACATTGTCGGTATGGATTAATTACCAGGTGAGGGTAATTAATAATATCATGGGTATTGATATCGGTATAAATTGAATTATTACGTGAGAAATGATAAATAATGATAACAATTAATATCGTTGTCAGCACATATAAATTACCAAGTATAATAATCAATGGTATAATGAGTATTGATATCGATATTAAATGATAATAGAAAGGGGTTTTGTTGGGATATAATAATAAGTGAAACATTGATTAATTCTAAGATTGAGAATAATTAGTGACAATTCTAAGATTGAGAATAATTAGTGACCAATGGGATATACAATTATTTTAGTAAATATTTTATAAGGCCAATATTTTTGTTAGATTAATTATACATATGCTTCATGTTAGAGCAAATTATTCTTTTGACCTCTTTTTGTTATAGTTAGGAAGTACTATAACTTCATTTTGGATTATTGTATTGAAGTATTAAAATTTAGTAAATTAATGACAATATGTACCTTTTGTTGTAGTTAGGTAGTAATATAAATTCATTTTGGATTATTGTATTGAAATCTTAAAACTTAGTAAATTAATGACATTATAAATGTTGAACTTACGAATAACTTTTTATATGTGGTGACATGTAATTTATTAGTTAATACTTTTTAGTTAGATAAAATGTGATATTTTTATATTTTTCCTTCACTTGTTGTTATATTTTTTTCTAATTTTGAAAGATAATTAATAATACAATGTAACTATTTTGTGCCATGTAATGAGTATAAATGGAATACGATAATGGATATAATTTATTTAAGATTGTGGTGATCACTGAAAAAATATCCACGATGATTAGATTGTGTGATAGAAGATGATTGATATAATAATTGATGATGTCTATAATTTAGTAATGTTACCAAATAGGGGAAATGTTGTTGGATTTTTAATAGAATAATAAAACAAATTCATGGCTAACTCTATATTAATGTGTAGATTTAATCTTGGAAATTAAAAATTAGGGTTTTTACTGTAACACCCTATACTTTCCCGCGTATTTATACTTAAATCCATTGATAATGTACATAAAATTCAAGTAATCTATTTTATAATAAAAATAATAATAGCAATCTCAACTCACCTTCCAACAATTTCATCAATTACTATAATGGTATAAAATTCATTTCCACACATTTCTAATTACAACACTTATTAAATTACATACATATAATTTGTTGTTAAGGTAATCATTTGAAAATATAAGAATCATTTCATCGGTGACACTCTAAAAGAAATTGAGATTTTCAAGGAAAAATAAATGTACCACATAATTAATATAAGTCATTACTCAATATTATCCATAAAATTTACCATTAGAACTTTTATTAACTTAAACACAACAAATCAATTCATATATATGCATATCTATTAGCCGAATACTTAAATCAACTATAGAATTTATCACTCCATTATGACCTATTCTCAGATACGTTTTTTCCATACAACTTCATAATTTCTTTTAATAGTTATCTAAAACATTATGTTTTTCTTCCTTCATCCTACATGATATACAATTATAGTCCTCATCTTTTCTAATTCAAATTCCTTCAATTTTGAGCTTTATAGTTCGTTTTATTATAATGGTGAGTGGTTATTTAATTCCAACAAGAAACCCATTAGTAATTGAATAT
>Ga0307509_10005163_pt1 | contig 18318 bp, 17 predicted proteins | sample 10_EM_MG_FD_202245 | JGI IMG/M metagenome (GOLD analysis project Ga0307509, IMG submission 202245) | Populus trichocarpa ectomycorrhiza microbial communities from riparian zone in the Pacific Northwest, United States - 10_EM | ecosystem: Host-associated > Plants > Roots > Unclassified | place...
CTTAGTGTGTGATCATTGGCCTACGGCATTGTCCTGCTGGCTCCTTGGCCCCTCCCCTGCTGCGGCAGAATGGGGTCAGTCGTGGGCTATGGGTGGGTTGCTTATGGGTTCGGCTGGGATTTTTCTTTCTTGAGATTTGTGAGGTTTCTGTACTTTCCTTGGTTGTTCACTGTTGGGGTGGGGAATTGTCTTATAGGCTGCACGTCTGTTGAGGTTTTTTGGTTCGTTGTATTCAGGCCTGTACGCTCTTCTGTAGTTTCTACACATAGTACCGGACGCTTTGGTGTCGGGCAGGGATAGAGGGTTTTAGCACAAGGGATGCCGGATGGACTGTAGGTGGAGGTTTTTCCTGTCTTAGAGTGATCTGCATACGGGAGTTTGTACCTTAAACAATACTAAAATGATACGAAAAAAGAGAAAAAAAGGTACAAAGACAGCCACGCTCCGCGCCCTCTATTTTCCTCTCGCTTAAAATACTTTCCGCATTCGGCCAACATAAACCTCAGGGTTTGGTCTTTATTTCGTCACGATACATCTATTTTGGCTTTTCACTTGGGCTCCATCCTCAAGTGAAATATATATTTCACCTGTGTTGAGAGGATTTTTATACTTGGAAAGTCAAGCTGGTAGTTTGACTTTACTTTCTCTCTCCCCCTCCTCCCGGTCCTCTGGCCTGGCCTGTTGGCCTTGTCCCGATGTTGTCTATTCCTGCCGCTTCCACTGGTGCAGGCCCAGCCTCGGCTGTTGGCCCTGCTCGTTCTGCCTCCTCTCGTCAGGACCGTAGGGCTGATCCTATCTCCCGTTCGTCGTTGTCCCAGTCCGGTCATGCCTGACTCTCCGGGGAGGCTGACAATGTCGCCAATATTCTTGGGCACGCAGCTAGGCTCGCTCGTATCGACCCGGCTTCGTTCCCCCTGTCTACAATGCCTCTGCCGCTACCTTCCCCGACAGTCAGCTCACTTTGGCCCCCCTTCTCGCTCAACTCATCGCCATGGTTAATGACCTTGCTGCCTCTGTTACCTTCTTGACTTCGCAGGTTGAAACCCTCACCTCCGCCAAGGCGGGGCGTTCAGCCACCTGCTCACCACCAGCCACATCCAACCTTGAGGCGTCCCTCAAGGATTTATCCTCTCGCGTTGCTGCCCTCTCCTCCCACCGCGCCACCCAGGTGGCTCCCCTGCTGACTCAAGCCCCCCCTCCACCAGCCCCTGCTATCCAGTCCAAACCAGCTCAGCAGAAGAAGAAACTCTGGACCCGCCTTTCATCTCGTACTGTCACAGCCGCAGATTTTCCTGTCCTCTTCGAGGGGAAATGGTATGGTAACCCGGATATGTACGCTAAGCGCCACCCCCACTCACCCCAAGCTGCTATCCTCTCTGCCTCTCGTCACCCTCAGTCAGAGGAAGCCAAGCTCTACTCCGAACCATACCCCGCCACTTCACCTTTTCACACTGGCCCCCCTTCCGGCTATACAGTCTCCGATCCCCCGCAGCCCCAAGAACAAACCTGGGCACAGGTTACTAGGAAGGGCGGAAAGGGCAAGAAAAACACCACTGCAGCACAAGTCGCTGCGTCAAGCAAGAGTAGTGTCCCAAAAGGACCCCCGCTGCTCCCAGCTGCTCAAGGTCGTTTCTTCGCCCCTCGCACTTCCCCTACGCCCTCTAACGATTCGTTCATTATGACTGCCACCCTTCCAGACATCATGGCCGCTGTGCTCAAAGAGGCCAACTGCTCCCTACCCTTATCTCTGACCGCCTCTGTTAATCGCAATGGCGCTGTCACTCTTACTGCAAACCGCTACACCCCGTCCTCTGCGTACTCCCCGTTTTTTGATGCTATGACCAAGAAGCTCAACCAGAGTTTCCCGGTTGGAAATAATCCATTCCTGGTCTTTAGGGAGGCACCTACAAGTGTCAAACTCCTCATTCATAACCTCCCGCTTTCTATACTCCCAGACGAGCCTGCTCACTTGTTTCCTTCACTCCTTGAATCACTCGGTAACGCTATTGACGCCCCCATCTTTGGGGCTAGGTTCCTGTAGTCTGATCCGGCAAAGAGGGCTGAGAAGTGCACAACTTCGGTTGTTGTTGCGGTCGACCCACTTCATGTTTCCCGTTTCGGCGAATCCATTTGCCTTTTCTCCCGTGCCAGCACGGTCGCTCCCGCCTACCCCGCCTCCAAGTCTACGCAGTGCAGGAAGTGCTGGCGTTTTGGTCACTCTACTCCCCTGTGCAAAGAAGAGGCACAAGCCTGCCCAATCTGCACTCTCCTCCACTACCGTTCCGCCCACAGGTGTGCTAATCAGAGCTGTCTGAAAGGAGGCTTCGAGAAGTCTGTGGTAGGATGTTGCAATGCCTCCCCCCCTCTCTGTGTCAACTGCGGCGGTCAGCCTGCCTCTTTCGATGTTACCTGTCCTGTCCGTCGTGAAATCCTCGCCTTTCTCGGTCCGCCTAGGGACCAAGACATACCCAATGCGCCCGCCCCCGACGCGGGCCTCCTTCAGACAACCCCTCAAGGTCCCACTGCTCCCCCAACCGTGCCGGCCACTCCGGCTTGACACGGCCCCCGTTTCCCTCCCTCCAGTGAGTCTACCCAGCCTGAGACAGTCAAACTCCTTCGCAGTGCATCTGCCCAGCCTACCCTCGCCGCTGCCCTTCCCTGCAGGAATCTTATTGGTGCTGGCAGCACCCTCTTCCGTGCTAGCACCGGCGCCGACTGGAGCGAGCCCGCTCCGACCGACGACAACATGGAACTTTAAATGTCGACAAGCCCAGCCCCAACACAGAGTCCTTCACCATCCCAATCATTCCATTATCCTGGTTGTTTAAATCTTTCCATTGTTCAACATAATTGTCTCGGTAGCAGTAATGTTTTTCAAACTCTTTTTAGTTTTTTTGCTTCGGTAGAAAGCTCTCCTCATATTGTGGCTCCTCAGGATATTCCTCTCTGGAGGAATTGTCCTCCTGTTTTTCGCAACTATAAATGTTTCTTTCCTCCAGCAACTGACAGCTATAAGCCTCGTGTTGCAACTTATGTTCACGAAAGGCTATTGAGTGTTATTTCTATTCTTCCATTGTTTTTTGAAAGGGGTGACCTCATGGCAGTGAATTTTCACTCCCCTGAGGAACTTTTTGATACTTCTCATAATTTGTTTCGTTTGTACAATGCTTACTCTATCCCTAGTGGTCACACTAGGTCAGTTTCCCCTGTTGATTTATTTCCACAGCATGATTTTCCTACACTTGTTCTTGGGGACCTCAACATTCACCACTCCGCTTCCGACCCGACTCGTTTGCTTTCCAACTACGATCACTTTATTAGTTCTCCTTATTTTGACAGAGCATCGGCGCAGTTGTTTTCTCTCCTCAAAACTCCCGGGGTCTACAGTAGGTACCCGTTCACCTCTAATCATCGCCCTGCAGCTCTCAACCTGTCCTTTGCCAATACTGATTTGCTCCCGTATTTCTCCTCCTGGAACCCCTCCCTCCCGCCAACCGGTTCGGATCACACCGCACTCACAATCATTCTCTCCACTCCGCTCCTGAAGCCCCCGCCCAAGGGTCTTAACTGAAAAGTACATGGATTGGGATCACATCTCCCCGCTGCTCACCGATCTTACACTTGCAGCTCCCCCCGCTCTCCCCACTCCGCACTCACTTGACCTATGGTTCGACAACTGCCTTGCAAAAATCACTCACGTCATCACCTCCAACACCCCGACCAAACGCCCATCCTCCTACTCTAAACTGTGGTGGACTCCAGAACTCGAACAGCTATGACGCATCCATCACCATACCTCCCGTCTCATGAGAAAGAATCAGACCTCAAGCGCCCTGGCCCGACTGGCTCGAAACACGTACTTCAAGGCTATGCAATCTGCCAAAAGAGTCCACTTGTCGCAGTTTCTGGCCAACGTCGACTCGCGATCTGTCTGGGATGCCAGAAAGATTGCGGCTGGTAGAGCCCCTGGTCATTTCCCCAAACTGGAGAACGCCTCCTCCTCCACCGAAATTAACGATACACTTCTTCAACAATTTTTCCCTCCTAGACCCTCTCCTCCTGCTCCCCTAATCCTTCCCGCGTTTAAGAACGTCCCTCCAGGTTTACCAGCAGAAGTGTCCTCCGCACTTCAAATTTCCTCCAACATGTCAGCCCCTGGCCCAAGTGGTATTCCTTACTCTATCTGGAAGCACGTCCATAAGGCCAACGAGCGGCTCCTTCCATCTCTGTTCACTCCTCTCCTCACCCACGGGTACCACCCCCTAGCCATGAAGAAGGCCAACGGCATTGTCGTGGATAAACCAGGCAAACCTGATTACCGTACGCCTGCGTCCTTTCACATCATTGTCCTGCTCGAAACTGTCTCCAAAATCCTCGAAAGACTTTCTGCTCTTCGTCTAGCCTCCGCCGCCCGCTCCCTTGGTCTCTTGCACCCCAATCAGTGTGGGTCCCTGGTTGGGCTGGGCTGTTTTGACGCTGTCGCTACACTCACCCACGAAGTCCACCTACTTCAGGCCGCTTCCTTTGAAGTATCTACTCTCTTCCGGGATGTCAAAGGTGGATTTGACAACGTCTGTGCAAACAAGCTGGCGATGATCCTCACCAGAGGAGGTGTCTCCACTTACCTGGTTGCCTGGATCAAGTCTTTCCTCTCCAAACGCCAGTGCCGACTCATCTTCCAAGGCGCACCTAAGGTTTTCTGCCCGGTCACTGTTGGCACCCCTCAAGGCTGTCCCATTTCTCCTCTTCTTTTTGTGCTCTATATAGCCAGCCTCCACCTAACGATCCCCCAAGGTCTGGCGATTTCGTATGTCGACGACCTCACTATCAGGGTCGGCTCAGACTCTGTACGTTCGAATATCCGCGCTCTTCAATGCTATTTCGGCATCATCCAAAGACATGGTGCCGACCTGGGGGTGGCGTTTTCTGTCCCCAAAACTGAACTCATCCACTGGAGAACTCCAAAGGACCACTCGGACGTTTCTTTCACCCCCATTGTGATCAACAACATGCTTTTTCCACCTTCTCAAGTTGTGAGATGGCTTGGCTATTAGCTCACCCCTACTTTACACTCCTCCGTTCTTTTCCTGAGACGACTGGCATTAGCCAAGGCCTCTGTCACTACGATCCGTCAGATCAGTGCTGCTGGCGAAGGCCTCTCCTCCTGGTGCAACAGAAAGCTAGTCTTCGGCACCATCCTTCCTATTCTTACCTACGGCTGTGACCTGTTTGTTCCAGACGCAGCCACTCTTATAAAATTCAACGCGTTCTGGCATGTGGTGCTCCGGTGGACAACTAATTGCTTTTACACCACCGCCCTCGGTGCTCTATACCGGAAGGCCTCACTACCACCCATTTCCTCCATATGCAAACACCGCCGTCGGTCAGCTGCCATCCCTTGGTCTGTGCACCTTCGGAATTCAACCCTGCAACCGCCAGGATACCCGAATCTGTGCCCACCTGGGACCAGGGTCGTTCTGCGGACGATCATCGCTTTCTCCTCCGTGGCTCAACCAAGGCCGTGCATCTTACTTCTTGGCTTGCCCCAGCGGTTAATTCCGCCAAGCACCTACCACTACACTCCTTATTCACGAGGTTTCTGACCTTATTGAGGAAATCCCTATCCACCCACTCTCCTCAACCAATCTCGTAGCGCTCCCGCTGTCGAGGATACCTTCCGTCACCTACCAAGCCCTCAGAGCTCCTCTGCTACAGTCTCTCCTCGCTGACTGGTCAAATTTAAGTCCGCCAGTGCCCCCCTCATATCCTTATAGTGCCAGCCTCACTCCCCACGCCTTCACTAGCCTTCCTCGGTTTATATGTGGCTGCATTCATCAGATGCGCTCAGGTGCCAGCTACCTTGCCGCACATCTCTCCTGGTGGAACAGGGACTCCAGCACCCTTTGCCCGTTCTGTGAGGAAGACAATGAGTGCTTCCATCACGCGATTTTCCTCTGCCCCGCTAAGGTTCAGCCTCCCCTCACCCATCTCGCATGTGTGGATGACATTGGCCCTGACAGTCCCCCCTGGCTCTCGGTTTCCCTCCTCAGGGAGTTAGCTGAGTATCTCTACGCTACTCGCACAGGTTTCCCTCCAACCATGTTGCGCATTCGAGCCAATACTGCTACTCCTGAGCTGGGTTCGGACTCGGATAGTGCTTAACACAAAACTCCCTGGCTCGGCCTCTGCCTTCTAGGTATTGCTCTTTCAAACTCCCCAGCTCGAGTTTCTCCTCAGGGTATTTTCTATATTATTTATGAGTTTCCTTTGTTCCTAGTTGACTGCAGCAGTGGGCAGGTAGGGTGGGGAGGTTTTATTACTTGTGAGTGTTTTTCTTATAAGTTATAAGGCGGGCTTTACTTTACTTTACTTTTCTTTTGTTAGGCATCGATGGCGATGCGACAGGGTTCGGATGATCCCGCTTGGAGAGTTTTTGCATGCTTTGTTTGAATTTTGTTATTTCCTTTGTTAGTTTTGGAATTAAGGTTCATTATATGCCATAGCGCGAGCTGCATGCAGGATTTTGTACCTAAATCAATAATCACATGATTCAAAAAAAAAGAAAAAAAAAGAAAAAAAGAAAAAGGTACAAAGACAGCATTCAGCCTTAAAGTTATGGCCAAGAGAAATTGTGTCCTCCTCACCCCAGGAAACATCCAAACCCCCAAGTCCCTCTTGTATGAGATTAACCGCATATCTCGCCTATCGCCCAACCAAATCCTACGAACATACTCGTACATACGAAGGAAGTAGAAAGGAAAGAAACAAGCAGGAAGGACAGGAGAACCCTTAGCGACATCTGCAAAAACCGAGAGGGTGAACAAAGGAAATGTATGAACCCCGGACAAAGGAAAATTACGTCTGATAAGTGACCTGTAATAGCCTGAGCTAGGAAGTGAAAGTATGGACCTGGACGCCGGAGTGGTGCCGGGGAACGAAGGGGTGCCCAATGGCAGGATGGGATAGTGAATGGCGGGAACTCTGATGAGGGGTCCCAGGTGGGTGTGCCAAAACGGCATTAGCGACGGCCAGAAGGACATGCATAACCGAGGCGGGTTTTTGTATAGCGACCGAAGATCGACCGCGGGAAGGGAGCAGTAAGGTGCCAGCTAAGGGGGTGGGAAAGGGGGGGGGGGTGTGTAGCTGTAACCGAGCAACGGGACGACGACCAGGAGGGTGGAGGGAGGGGGATGTGAGGAGGAAGGACAGTCCGAACACTTGAGACGACCGACTAGAGTAACTGCGGCCGATGCTTTTCCAAATGCGAAACGAAAGCCGAGGTGCTGAAGTTACTAACCGAAGTGTTCCCCGCCAGGACCACACAATCGAGACGGAAATGTACTTTGCAAAGGGCTTGGAAAGCTCAGCGCCGACCATGTGCCAAGAGGACAGAATGCCGACCGTGCAAAACCTAAGCGAGGTGCAAAGGAAGTGCGGCGTAAAGGGGAGAACTGAGCTTCATGAGCGGGAGTCAACGATGAACAGGAACAACCCCGTAGAGGAGGGGGTAGACCCCAGAGGGAGAGGAGGGGATGTAGCATCGCTCTCCTAGGCAGAAGCAATCGAGGGGGGGGAGAGGTGGTGGTGGTGGAATCCCACGATGATTTCCCTGGTGTTGAGATTTCAATCGCCGGAGGTGTAGGGGAGATGGTTCCTGTCTAACTACTGTGACCTTTTTTTCTTCTTTTTTTTCTTTTTTTTTGTTTAAATCATATGTTCATTGTTTCTACGGTACAAGAAATGACATGCATCTTTAATGATATGGCCAAAACAAAACCGAAAATCAAACTAACAATCAACAAAAGATATAACCATAATCAGTTCCCCCAACGCGACCAATAAGCGTCGCAAAGCAGCCAAAGCTAAAAAAAGAAAAGTTATAAACCGCTAACTAGACTCGAGGGCCAGGGGCGGGTAGAGTGGTGGAGGGGAGGAGGGGATTTAGGGGGGTGTGAAGGGAGCGAGCGAGCGGGGGTATCCCAGGGGGGAAACCAGTGGTGGTGGTGCGAATAAACTCAGCCAGGGCAATGAGCAGCTGCTGGTCGGCCCAGACTGGGGCCTCCGGAGCCAAGTCTGAGACCCCTTGGAGGAGGCGGGATCTCTGACAGGCGGAGGAGGGGCAGGAGAGGATGGTATGTTCGAAGGTCTGCGGGGCCTCGAAGTACAATGGACAGGACATGTCAGCATCAGCATTGCTCCATGAGGGGTGAGCCACAAGGTAGCTTTTCCCAGAGCGCATCTGATGTATTCAGCCCACAACAAACTTGCCCAATCCCACAAAGGGATGGGGGCGCGTCGAGGGCCGATAGGGATAGTACGGGGGGGGGCTGGGGTGGCAGACCAGTCGGAAAGGAGGAGTTGCTTGGCCCTCAACTTGAGGCGAGCATAGGAGGGGACAGCCCCCGGGATTTGGGGTAGGTAGTCTGTTAAGTGGAGGGAGATGGGTGGTAGTGTAGACACGTCGTGTATGAGGGGGACGGCTGTGTTAGCCAAGGCTGTGATGGCGTTGTGTCAGTACCTCGGATTCTTGCCCTTGTCCGGAGCAGAGTGCCAGTCGAGGTTGAAGAAGAGGTAAGGTTGGGAGGTAACTTTCCCGTGTGCTATCGAAGCGGCACGGTGGGGCGAGAAGGTTGGGACAGATTTAGGGAGACGTGCTGTGGCAGGGTTTATCTCTGGAGGGGAGCAGATGAGCCTTAGGCCAGCAAGGCCGCGTTGGTGACGTATAAGAACAGGTAGTAGGGGAAGACAAGCTTCCCTGTGCAAACATGTTATGTTAGTAGAGGAGAAACAGTTGGTTATCCACCTGCAGACCCGATGCCAAAAGACGGACATCGGTCCCATAATAGACGGGGGAGGGCTCCAGACAGCGGACCCATATAAAAGGATCGGAGCAAGGAGTGAACGCGCCAAGGAGAGACAAAGGTAGGGTGGAAGGCCCATCCCAGGGGGGGAGAGGCGACTAATCGTGGCTAGGGCGCCATTCGCCAGTGTGTACCTTCTGGAGAAGTGGGACCTTGGGTCAAAAGCGGGGGTGAAGATAAAGCCCAGCCATTTCAGGCGGGATTGTGGATAGAAGAGCTGATCCTCCAGCTGCACGAGGAGGGAGCATGGCGGCTCATTGCGCCTGGTGGTCCTCCAGTGGATCAGTTCAGTTTCTAACCACTGTGACCTTTTTTCTTTTTTTTTTTTTTTTAAATCAAGTGTGTTTGTTTTATTAAGGTACAAAGACAGCATGGATCTTTAACGATATGGCCGACAAAAACCCTGCCCTCCTCACCCCAAGAAACATCCAAACCCCCAAGTCCCTCTGGTATGAGACCAACCGCACATCTCGCCTATCGGCCAACCAAATCCCACGAATATACAAGTACACCCGAAGGAAATAGAAAGGAAAGAAGCGAGCAGGAAGGAGAGGAGAACCCTTAGTGACATCTGCAAAAACCATAAGGTGAACAAAAGAAATGTATGAACCCCTGACAAAGGAAAATTACGTCTGATAAGTGACGTGTATCAGCCTGAGCTAGGAAGTGAGAGTGTGGACCTGCACGCCCGGGCGGTACCGGGGAACGAAGCGGTGCCCGATAGCAGGAAGGGATAGAGAATGGTGGAGACCCTGATGAGGGGTCTCCGGTGGGTGTGCCAAAACGGCATTAGCGACGGCCAGAAGGACGGGCGTAACCGAGGCGGGTTTTTGTATATCGACCGAAAGATCAACTGCAGGCGGGAAGCAGTAAGGTGCCAGCTTAGGGGATGGGAAGAGGGGGGGGTGGATGTAGCTGTAACCGAGCAACGGGATGAAGACCAAGAGGGCGGAGAGAGGAGGATGTGAGGAGGAAGGCAGTCCAAACACTTGAGAGGACCGACTAGAGTAACCGCGGCCGATGCTTTTCCGAATGCGAAACGAGGATGAGGTGCTGAAGTTACTACCCCAAGTGTTCCCCGACAGGACCACATAATCGAGACGGAAAGGTACTTCGCAAAGGGCTTGGAAAGCTCAGCGCCGACCGTGAGCGAAGGGGTTGAAATGCCGACCGTGCAAAACCTAAGCGAGGGGCAAAGGAAGTGCGGGGTAAGAGGGAGAACTGAACTTCATGAGCGGGAGTCAACGATGAACAAGAACAAGAACCCCGTAGAGGAGGGGGTAAACCCCTAAGGGAGAGGAGGGGAGATAGCATCACTCCCCTAGGCAGAGGCCATCAAGGGGGAGGAGAGGGGGTGGTGGTGGAATCCCACGATGATTTCCCTGGTGTTGAGATTTCAATCGCCGGAGGTGTAGGGGAGATGGTTCGTGTCTAACTACTGTGACCTCTTTTTCTTTTTGTTTTTTTTTCTTTTTTTTTTTTTAAATTATATGCATTTGGTTAAGGTACAAAGACAGCCATAACACGCAGCTCGGACTCTGTTCGTTCGGATATCCGCGCTCTTCAATACTTTTTCGGCATCATCCAGAGCAGGGGTACCGACCTGGGGGTGGCTTTTTCTGTCCCCAAAACTGAACTCCTGCACTGGAGGACTCCAAAGGACCGCTCGGATGTTTCCTTTGCCCCCATAGTGATCAACGACATGTGCTTTCCTCCCTCTCAAGCTGTGAGGTGGCTTGGCTACTGGCTCACCCCTACTATTCACTCCTCCGTTCATTTCCTGAGACGACTGGCACTTGCCAAAGCCTCTTGCCCTTCAATCCGACAGCTCAGTGCAGCTGGCAAAGGCCTCTCCTCCTGGTACAACAGAAAACTAGTCTTTGGCTCCATCCTTCCGATTCTCACCTACGGCTGCGACCTTTTTGTTCCAGGTGCGGCCACTCTTAAGAAACTCAACTCCTTTTGGCATGGTGTGATCCGCTGGACAACTAACTGTTTTTACACCACTGCCCTCGGCGCTCTGTACCTGGAAGCTTCGCTACCACCTATTTCCTCCATCTGCAAACATTGCCGGCGGTCAGCTGCCCTACGCTTGGTCTGCGCCCCCTCAGAATTCAACCCTGCTACCGCCCGGATACCCGAGTCTGTGCCCACCTGGGACCAGAGTCGTTCAGCGGACGATCATCGTTTCTTCCTCCGAGGCTCCTCCACAGCCGTCCACCTGACTTCATGGCTGGGCCCGGCAGTGAATTCTGCCAAGCACCTACCACTAGACTCCTTATGTCACGAGGTCTCTGACCTTATTGAGGAAATCTCCATCCTCCCGCTCGCCTTAACCGATCTGGTGGCGCTCCTGCTGTCGAGGGTACCCTCCGTCACTTACCAACCTCTCAGAACTCCTCTGATACAGTCACTCCTCGCTGACTGGCTGGACATAAGTCCACCGGTGCCCTCTTCCTATCCTTATGATGCTTGCCCCACTCCCCCTGCCTTTATTGGCCTTCCTCGATTTATATGTGGCCGCATACACCAGATGCGTACAGGTGCCAGCTACCTTGCCGCACATATATCCTGGAGGAACAGGGACTCCACCACCCTCTGCCCTTTCAGTGAGGAGGACGACGAGTCCTTCCAGCACGCGATTCTCCATTGCCCCGCTAAGGCTCACCCTCGCCTCACCCATCTCTCAGGTGTGGATGACATTGGCGCTGACGGTCCCCCCTGGGTCTCGGTTCCCCTCCTCAGAGGGTTAGCTGAGTATCTCTACGCTACTCGCACGGGCTTTCCTCCAGCCATGATGCGCATTCGAGCCAATACTGTGACTCCTGAGCCGGGTTCCGACTCGCAAAGTGCTTAACACATATCTCCCTTGCTTGGCCCCGGCCTTCTAGGTATTGTTACTCGCAAACTCCCCTGCTTGCGGTTCTCTTCAGGGTATTTTCTATACGTTTTATGAGTTTCCTGTGTTCCTGTTTGTTTGCGCCAGTAGGCAGGTTGGGGCGGAGAGGTTGCAGTACTGATTAGTCTTTTTCTTATGAACTATAAGGAGGGCTTTACTTTACTTTTGGTTTGTTAGTCATCGATGGCGATCCAACAGGATTCTGATGATCCAGCTTGGAGAGTTTATGCACGCGTTGTTTGAATTTTGTTATTTCCTTTGTTAGTTTTTGGAATTAAGTTTTTTTATATACCACAGCGTGAGCTGCATGCAGGATTTTGTACCTAAATCAATAATCACATGATTCAAAAAAAAAAAGATAAAAAAAGAAAAAAAAAGGTACCAAGACAGCATTTAGCTTTACGGCTATGGCTAACAAAAACCCTATCCTCCTCACCCCAGGACACATCCAAACCCCCAAGTCCCTCTGGTATGAGACCAACCGCACATCTCGCCTATCACCTAACCAAATCCTACGATCATACACATACACCCGACTGAAGTAGAAAGGAAAGAAACAAGCAGAAAGGAGAGGAGAACCCTTAGTGACATCTACAAAGTATAAGAACAAAGGAATTAAATGAACCCCTGACAAAGGAAATTTACGTCTAATAATTAACATGGATCAGCCTGAGCAAGGAAGTGAGATTATGGACCTGCACACCAGAGCGGTGCCGGGGGACGAAGCGGTGCCCGATGGCAGGATAAAGTGGTGTATGGAGGCGACTCTGGTGAGGGGTCGCCGGAGGGAGTGCCAAAGCGGCATTAGCGAGGGCCAGGAGGACGGGCGTAAGCGAGGTGGGTTTTTGTATAGCGACCGAAGATCGACCGCCGGAAGGGAGCAGTAAGATGCCAGCTGAGGGGGTGGGAAGGGGGGGGGGTGGGTGTAGCTGTAACCGAGCAACGGGACGAAGACCAATAGGGTGGAGGGAGGGGGATGTGAGGAGGAAGGACAGTCAGAACACTTGAGACGACCATCTAGAGTAACCGCGGCCGATGCTTTTCCGAATGCGAAGCGAAGACGAGGTGCTGAAGTTACTAACTGAAGTGTTCCCCGACAGGACCACACAATCGAGACGGAAAGGTACTACGCAAAGGGCTTGGAAAGCTCAGCGCTGCCCGTGAGCGAAGAGGACAGAATGCCAACCGTGCAAAACCTAAGCGATGTGCAAAGGAAGTGCGGCGTAAAGGGGAGAACTGAGCTTCATGAGCGGGAGTCAACGATGAACAGGAACAAGAACGCCGTGGAGAAGGGGGTAGACCCCAGAGGGAAAGGTGGGGTTCTAGCATCGCTCCCCTAGGCAGAAGCCATCAAGGGGGAGGAGAGGGGGTGGTGGTGGAATCCCACGATGATTTCCCTGGTGTTGAGATTTCAATTCCCGGAGGTGTAGGGGAGATGGTTCGTATCCAACTACTGTGACCTTTTTTTTTTTTTTTTTTTTACTTTTTTACTTTTTTTATTTTTATTTTTATTTTTATTTTATTTTAATTTTAATTTTAATTTTATTTTATTTTATTTTTATTTTATTTTTATTTTATTTTTATTTTATTTTTATTTTATTTTTATTTTATTTTTATTTTATTTTTATTTTATTTTTATTTTATTTTTATTTTATTTTTATTTTATTTTTATTTTATTTTTATTTTATTTTATTTTATTTTATTTTATTTTATTTTATTTTATTTTATTTTATTTTTATTTTTATTTTATTTTTATTTTATTTTACTTTTTTTTTTATATCATATGTTCATTGTTTCTACGGTACAAGAAATGACATGCATCTTTAACGTTATGGCCAAAACAAAACCGAAAATCAAACTAACAATCAACAAATGAAACAAACATAACCAGTTCCCCCAACGCGACCAATAAGCGTCGCACAGCAGCCGTAGCTAAAATCAAGGAAAGTAAAACCCGCCAAAGTAGTCTTGCGGGCCAGGGGCGGGTAGGGCAGTAGCTTGGAGGAGGGGGTTTGGAGGAGGGGTGTGGAGGGAGGGGGCAAGCGGGGGCATCCCAGGGGGGAAACCAGTGGTGGTGGTACGAATGACTCAGCCAGGGCAATGAGCCGCTGCTGGTCGGACCAGATTGGGGCCTTAGGAGCCAAGTCTGAGACCCCTTGGAGGAGGCGGGATCTCTGGTGGGCGGAGGAGGGGCATGACAGGATGGCATGTTCGAAGGTCTGCGGGGCCTCAGAACACAAAGGGCAGGACGTGTCGGCATCAGGATTGCCCCATGAGGGGTGGGCCGCGAGATAGCTTTTCCCAGCACGCATCTGGTGTATCCGGCCTGCAATGAACTTGCCCAAGCCCATGAAGGGATGGGGGTGACTCGAGGGCGGAAAGGGGTAGTATGGGGGGGCTGGGGCGTCAGACCAGTTTGAAAGGAGGTGTTGTTTAGCCCTCAACTTGAGGCGAGTATAGGAGGGGACAACCCCCGGGACTGGGGGCAGGTAGTCTGTTAAGTGGAGGGAGATGGGAGGCAGTATTGAGACGTCGTGTATGAGGGGGACGGCCGTGTTAGCCAAAGCTGTTATGGCGTTGTGTCGGTACCTTGGGTTCTTGGTCTTGTCCGGGGAAGAACGCCAGTCGAGGTTGAAGAAGAGGTCAGGTTGGGAGGTAATTTTCCCACGCGCTATCAAGGCGGCATGGTGGGGCGAGAAGGTGGCGACGGATTTAGGAAGGCGTGCTGTGGCAGGGTTTATCCCCGGGGGGGAGCAGATGAGCATTAGGCCCGCAAGGCGGCGTTGGTGGCGAACCAGAACAGGCAGCGGGGGGAGACAGGCTCCCCTGTGCAAACACGTTATGTTGGTTGAGGAGAAACCGTTGGTTATCCACCTACAGACCCGATGCCAGAAAACCGACATGGGGCCCATGATAAACGGGGGAGGGTTCCAGACAGCGGACCCATATAGAAGAATCGGAGCGAGGCGTGAACACGCCAGGGAGAGACCGAGGTAGGGTGGAAGGCCCATCCCGGGGGGGAGAGGCGACGAATGGTGGCTAGGGCGGCATTTGCAAGTGTGTACCTCCTGGAAAAGTGAGACCTTGGGTAAAAGGCGGGGGTAAAGATGAAGCCCAACCACTTCAGGCGGGATTGTGGATAGAAGAGCTGACACTCTAGCTGCACTGGGAGGGAGCACGGCGGCTCATTGCTCCTGGAGGTCCTCCAGTGGATCAGTTCGGTTTTCGGAACGGAGAAGGAGATGTTGATCGGGGAGGCCTTTCTCTTAAGTGATGAGAAGGACTTCTGAAGGAGGCGAACGTTGGTTCTGTAGGAGGGTGAGGCCACTGTAACATCAAAGTCGTCGACGTAGGAGATAATGAGAGACCTGGGGATCTCCAGGTGGAGGGAGGAGACGTATATGACGAATAGCAGCGGGGAGATAGGGGATCCCTGAGGGACCCCTACCAAGACAGGTGCGAAGAGGCGCGGGCACCCTTGGAATGTCAGGCGGCAGGTGCGGTCTCTGAGGAAGGAGCCGACCCACTGGACCAGGTACGGGCTGACCCCCTTCCTGTGGAGGAGGGAAAGGAGCGAATGGTGACTCCACGTTGTCAAAGCCTCCCTTCACATCAAGGAAGAGAGTGGAGACTTTGTACCGGAGGCGGTGGAAGGACTCAACATTGTGTTGTAGGACGAGGGCGGCATCGGCGGTGGATCTTCCAGGGAGGGATCCGCATTGAAGGGGATGAATGAGGGAGCATATCGTTGCTTCGGCTGCAAGGCGGGAAGCTACCACTCTCTCACGGATCTTTGAGAGCGTACAGAGGAGGACGATAACCCTAAAGGAGGAGGGTGAGTCGTATGAGGGTTTACCCGGCTTGTCGAGGACAATACCAAGTGCTTTCTTGAGGGAGGGAGGGTGAAAACCGTGGGCTAGCAGGGGGTCCAGGAGGGAAGGAAGAAGGGAGGGCTTGATGTGGTGTACAGACTTCCACACAGAGTACGGGATGTGGTCTGGTCCAGGGGCGGAGGTGTTCGAGGATTTAGAGAGGGCCCTGAATTTTGCTTCAGAGGTGAGGGGGGTATAGTCCTTGTAACGTGTGAGGCGGAGGAGGGGGGGAGGTGGGGGTTTGGAGGGGAAGAAGTGCTCAAGGAGTGTTTCTGCTACCTCGGCTGGATCGGAGGCCCCTGGTAAGTCCGGGAACCTTTGTGGTGGGCGGCCGAATGCAAATCTCTTGGCCGTCCAGACGGAGCGCCGAGTGGCCGAGGATAGGAAGTCCGACAAGTGTGTTTTCTTGGCCGAGGCGATGGCTTAAAGTATGTTCTTCTTGAGCTTTTCACATTGCTCCAGTTGAGGGGGGACGGGTCGAGGCGGGATATCCTTGCAAAGATGTGATATTCCCTTCTTAGATACGATAGGCGAGGGGACCACCATGGCTTCGAGCGGGGGCATGGGGGCTTGCTCAGGGCGTGGGAGGTTAGGAGGGAGGTGAGGCGGGTAGAGGAGATGTCGAACTATCTACTCTGGGAGTTAGGCGTGGGTTTCGGCGGGCAGGGTAGTGTGGTGAAGGATTCCAGTGCCTTTCCTACTGCGCCTAGGTCAAGGAGGGCCCAGTGTGCAGTAGGGGGGGGGCAGCATAATTGTGGGAGGTTTCAGTGTTATCACACATGGAACGTGGTCTGAACCAGTGGAGGGGAGAGGGGTGTCCCATGAGGAGACTAGGGGGGAGAGGGCGGTATTCGCGAAGGCCAGGTCCAAAACAGAGGGTCGCGAGATAGTGTCAAAAGGGAACCGAGTATAAACCCCGGGGGTGTTGAGAAGGTGGTACGGGACGTCAAAGGCGGCATCGAAGTAGCGTGTGGAGATGATAAATTCCCTTTCGGATAGGGAGCGGCAGGGATCCGCTAATGGATGGTGGAGGTTAAAATCACCTAAAACCAGCTGAGGGTACGGAAGAAATGAAAAAACCCGCTCTGGCAATATAGAGCGGTAGGGAGGACGATTTGTACGAAGAAGGTATACCGAGGTAACCCTGAGGGAACGGTGGGGGGATCCAAAAAGACCTTCCGGAGAAAAAACATCAACTGAAAGCATTTCGGAGAAGTCGTGAAAAACAGTAGAGCAGGACAAGTGCTGGTTCAAGGGGCGAGAAACATAAATGGCAACCCGTGGGCGGCCAGGAGGGGGGGGGGCGAAGGACATAAATCCCGGGAAGGTCGGTAGAACCGAGCGTCTGGAGGGGGGGTCTTGAATAGCAACAAGCAAAGGAGGGTCAGGCAGCATGGTAAAGCTGTGAAAAAGTGAAAGAAAAACATCCCAGCTCCCAAGGCAGTTATGTTGAACGATTGGAAAGGACGGGAAGACAGCACTGCTGTCGGTGTAACGAGAGAAAAGATTCTCCATTAGTGGGCAGAGCCCTCAGAGGAGTCGGAGTCAAGAGATTCATCACCGCTCTCTTGGGGCGAGGTCGGTGATGGTGATGGTCCGTTGGGCTCTCTGCCTAGGTGGTGGAGCATCGCGGGGGAGTCAAGGGGCACTCGGGGTTCGGGGAGCGGCACTTGGTGCTGGGGGAAGGATCGTTGAAGGGCCAGCCTGGTCTTCAGCGAGATCTATGCTGTCCTGCGTCTGTCGAGATCGTAACCCTGGTGTCTCTGGAGTGGTCTTTGGGCAGGAGGGGCAATCCCTGCTGCGCGCAGAGTGCTCTTCTTGGCAGTTAGGACAGTATGCCACCGAGGATGGACAGCAGGCGAGGACAGGTCGGAGATTGCCACCCTTAGGGCAGGAAGGGTTAGGGCAGCGATGCTCTGCTTTGGTGTGGGAGAGCGAGCAGAAGGGACAAACTGGCAGCGTGCTGGGGCAGCGGGTAGGGATGTGGCCGAATTTCCAGCATTTCTTGCACTGGGAGTTCTTAGAGGAGGAGAACATCTGCTCCACTCTCCAGTTTCGGGAGAAGAGGTTGCTGGAGGGGAGGATGGCGAAAGCATCGGGCGGGGCCACAGTAACAACCCGGAGGTTGCTGACTTTTGATCGCGAGATTCTGGGTCGGGGTTAAGGTAACGCGCTGAGAGAATGGAGACTCCCCTGGCATTGCCGATGGACTCGGGAAGAGAGGGGAAGAGTCGGGCATCGTCTGAGGGGAGGAATGCAATAGGGACGGAGTGGATCAAAAGTTGTGTTTCGTTTGGAGCGGGTTTGGAGAGATCCCAAGGGGAGTTGCCTACCGGAAAGGCCTTGTTCAACCTCGAGGTAAGGGGAGCGAAGTAAGGAGTATAAGCGGAGGCGGGGGTGTGAAGATCGGTACCGAGCAGTGATACTGAGCCCTTGTTGTTGACCCTGCAAGTGAAGGAAAGGGGGAGGGAGCACTTGGCTTCTCTGAGGACCGAAGCAGCAATGTCTGGGAAGTGGGCTGCTATCTTGAGCGCCTCTGGGTGGGGTTCCAAGGTGGTTCTGGAGGCGAAAAATCTGCGGACAGCTTGGGGGAGAGGAGGGGGAGATTTCATAAAAACCTCACCCGACGCAACCGCAACGGAGGAAGCCGAGGCAGAGGCCTTCGCCTGTCGACCCTTCTTTCCCT
>Ga0307509_10005164_pt1 | contig 18317 bp, 23 predicted proteins | sample 10_EM_MG_FD_202245 | JGI IMG/M metagenome (GOLD analysis project Ga0307509, IMG submission 202245) | Populus trichocarpa ectomycorrhiza microbial communities from riparian zone in the Pacific Northwest, United States - 10_EM | ecosystem: Host-associated > Plants > Roots > Unclassified | place...
AAGGTGGCTTATATGCAGAAATCTCTGCACGCCAAGCTATATACAAAACAGGCAAGTCATGAATAGGGAAATTCTATCTGTGACTGCCCAACGATCCTATTAATAACGCACTAGACCACACCGGTACTCTAACTTCTAGCGGCTCTTAATTTGTCTCTTTCTAGCTATACACACTCTAGTCCTTCCTACAGTACCGGTACATTCATGCATAACCAATACAATACAATACAAACGTTTCCATAACACAATAGGTACAGTAATGCAGTTCCATTCGGGGATGAATGAATGAATAGAGCCGAGGATAACTCCATAACTAATTATGGCAGTGAAAACAAGCCCTTTTCGCAGAGCCCCGAGCGTGGCAAAGTGGACTCCCGGTAACCTCGGTTGGAACTGACATTATTTCCCTCACTTAGCTCGGCCACCCAGCTGTCTAGCACAGTACCGTAGGTGGTTTTTGTTGTCCCATTCCGACCGAGGGAGAGTCGCAATTGCCGGTAGGGTCGAATTGATGGATTCAATGGGAACTCCCGAGGAGGAATTAGTCCAGGAGTTAAAGGAGTATACCTCCTGCGACGTGAGTTGGTTCTACCATTTGCCGTGCAATGGCTGGATATGAATGCTGACGTTTGAAAGGTATCAGACGCACTGCTGAAACTTGGATATTCTCATGGCGGATTTCTGTGCGATATTAGTACGTCCCTCCCGTCCCTCCTCCTCCTCCCTCTCCACACCACTGACCCCCACCCCTAGCACCCCGCACCCCCCTCCCCCAAACGCCAATCATAGCCCCCGCAACCACAGTCCAGTTCGCCACAAAGTCAAACACAACCTTCCGCCCGAGCCCAACATGCACCGTTCCTCCAGCAGAAGCCCACTTCGCGGACCTGATAACGCCTGGCCATGCCGTTGTGATAACACAAGAGAAGTACACTTCCAACGCACTTGTCGGCGGCCTCGTCGCGGCAAGAATGCGCGAACTGGGTGCCCCGTTGGTGGTTGTGGATGGCCGGGTGCGGGACGTTCCGGAGTTGAAGCTTCCAGTGTATGCACGTGGGACGAGCACTGTTGGCGCGGGCGCGGGGAGCAAAGTTGTGGGAGTGGGCGGGGAGGTGGTGGTTGTTGGCGGGGAGGAAGGAGAGGGGGTCAGGGTTTGCGAGGGCGATTGGGTGTTTGCGGATGAGCAGGGGGTGGTCGTTTTTCCGAGGGCAATGTTGGAGGGGGTGGTTGGGCTTGTGAGGGGGATTGTGCTGGCTGATCGGAAGGCTATGATGGATGTGCTTTGTGGGAGGGAGCTGGCGGAGGCTTTTAGGAAGCATAGGGGGTAGGTTTGAAGATTGTTATCAGGTCCTGGGATCGGCAGTACTCGAGTAGAGGAAAAGGAAGGGGGGGGGTGAATGATTGATGTGGGAGGCTGGAAGGAAGTAAAGAAGGGGGGAAGATAAAGAGAGGAAGAAGCGATAGAAAGAAAGAAAGGGAGGAAGCTTAATTCAACTCCCCTCCCCCTTCGAGCGTCGCTAATATGCCAGCGCTTCTTCTCCGGCGCGATCTATTTCTATGATATCCCGACGAGTTCTCCCGGTCCAAACTTCTTTGTTTCCCCCCCAACCAGCCCTTTGTTTCCCACCCAATCCATGGCCAAAAATCATAAATAAATAAAAAAAAAGGAATACTAGAACTAGTAACCCTCCTCATGAGGTCCCTCCCAACCGCTTGAGCCTCCCTCCCTCCTCCCATCCTATGGTAATCCCCTCTCAGCTCACCCATTTGGGCCCAATATGATACCGTATTATCTCGAGTTATAGAGTTTTTTGCCAAGACCGGGCGTTGCTTAAGGTTGTATGGTACCCGGAGTCTGAAATGGGCCCCTTCAATGCCCCTAGTAAACATAGTGGCCGAAGGGCGGGTTTTAGGTGTCTACCACGATGCGGCTGAGTGTCTTCTAATCACTATTTCGCAAGGGTTCAGATGGTGATCAAACAAGAGAAACGCAATCGGGGGGTGAAGTACTGGACACCTAAAATCCACCCCTTAGTTACTATGTTAACTGGGGCATTGAAGGGACCTATTTCAGACTCCGGGCACCGGCTAATCTACTTGCATTTTTCAAAAGTATCCGGATGCGGTGAATTGGCTTGGCGCCAAGGCCCTGACACTCGGGCTGCTGAGTGTCCGTTTAATGCTGGGTGTCGGTCATCTTCTTGATTAAATTAAGCTTCATGAGAGAGTGTCGGAATCCGGGAGAACAAGTACGGTAGGGGAGAAGCATCAAGCTTGAAAATTATTTCCACCTTTTTTGATAATACGCCGTCCCAGAGCTCGGAGTTCTCCAGGCCCAACCGAATTCTTGGCGCCAAGCCCACTTTGCGGCATCCGGATACTTTCGAAAAATGCAAGTAAGCAACGCCTGGTCTTGGCAAAAAACTCTATAACTCGAGATAATATGGTACCCACAACCAAGGTCTCGTCGATACCGGTAGCCAGTGCTTTCCGGAAGCAAGGGATGATTAAAAAATAAGGTAAGGGATGTGGAGCGTCCCATCCTTCACCGGCACTGTACGGTATGATACTCGTACGGTGCTTTCTATGATAACCCAATGCCACGCTGTATTCTTACGCTCGGGCCGATATCGGCAGGGCTATTATTATGGTGCTCAGGCACTCAGATATGAAGGCATTCGTAAGTGATGAGGGGAGTATGGGTGACCCAAGAGCCATATCCCGTGCTCAGAACCAATAACAGTAAAGCAGCGTGGTTCCCTCAAGCACGACAACAATAACGTGCCCCCTTCCAGCCAGTTGTGAAGATGCACCCATACAGTATAGCGCGTTCCTGAGCTGGCGCTGCTCTACAGCTTCCTTCTAGGGTGCACAGATAAGTTATGTCCTTTGGCCAATCCATACCCCTGTCCATCGCCAGGTGTTTTTTCATTAGGGTAATTTATCAGTGGGGAGGCGTTGGAGAGGCATGCTTACGTACAGTACCGGTACTGTACTCGTAGGTTACAGTAACTTTTCTCGTACAAGTATGAGAATGGGATTTTTGGGTTGGTGTGCAGTGCGGCACTAGTACTGGTATCATACCGTAGGCAAGGGTGAGAAGTTTCCTTCTCCCCTTGCGTGCTCGTACTAGTAGACTGTTTGGTGGAAGGTTTTGCGATATGCTACGGTATGGTACCGCAACCAGTTACCGTACTATTATTGATCACCGTAGGGATTGGCTATTGTCATTATCACGCGAGCGCTCTCACTGGGTTGAGCTGTGAGCCAACAGAGTACCGTTATCATGGACATTTTAACCGCGAACAACACTATGATACAACTGTGAAAAGCCTTAGTAAGGAAGGGCGGGAGATACGAGTAGAGTCGGTCAGACAGCTGTGAACTGAACTGATCCACTAGAATTCAGAACATTGTGTCTCTCTCTCTCTTTTATTTTCGATATTTCGCATACCGTATCTACCAGCGTTCCGTCTCACAACTTAATCTCGTTGCGGCGGGTGCAACCAAGGAAAATCCGGGGGTATGATAACTGATTCGCGGTATCCGGGGAGAGGAGGAAGGAAGAAAAAAAGTTTTGGAAATTCATTTTTTCGTGTATTGTGGAACGATAATTTTGTGGAAATAAAGAATCCTGTTGCGAAGTCCTCTGTAAAAACCTTTTTATTTATTTTTTTACAGTACTGGTCTAATGCGTTCCGAAAATCAATGATTGGAAGGGAGGGTGCTCGTACCGTACTGTATGATGATGATACCTGGTACGGGGTACTCGAGTACAGTGCTCGCATGGTATACCGCAGCACCTTTCTTGGTTGTGATCCTGCCATTTTGCGAGCCAATTCTCCATCTAAATTCTATGTACTGTATGCGAGCGATCGTGGGGGAAATGCCGGAGGGCGGCCGGGCGGACACTCAGTTTGCCTCAAAAATTCTGCTGTTCAGTTAGCAGTGGTACAAGTATTGCTGTACATTTTATGGGTGATAAGTTGGGTAGCATAGCATAGTACTCGTACATCATACAGCACAGTGCATACAGCATAACGATTCTCACATCCGCAGCGGAGTAACTGAGATTCCTCCTTTGCCCAAAGTTGTCTCTCACCGCCTCCGAACTGCCAATACCGGTATTGGTTTCTTCTCCCTGGTTGTCACCACACCACCACCACACAAATCTTCTTTTCCTTCGCATACTCTGCCCAAACCCTCCCCCCCCCCCAGCCCAACCTTATCCCCATCGTCCTCCCAATAGGGCGGAGCTCCCCCCCTCTTGGTCTACTTAACCATCTTCCACTCCACCACTGCCATCCTCCAGCTCTGCTTTCCCGCAACATATTTTCGTACTTTGACACGAAAGGGGAAAAGAAAAAGAAGAAGAAAAAAGGCTTGCTCTGATTCCTCCCTCCCTCCCCCCTGCCCGCGAGAGGGTTTCAACAATTTCATCATCATTCCCGCCCCCCCCCCACTGCCTAACGCAAGAGCGGGTGAGAAGTAATAACAACCATGGCTTCGAGCAGTACACCTTCGCCTCTTCATCTTTCCACCCAGGAACTCAAGAACGCCGCTGCCGGAGTAGTATCGGAACGGGCACCACTTCCTCGGCCTCTCAGGAGTTCGCAAAGCTTTAGGTTGGACGAAGGCTACAGCGGTGAGGAAACCCCCATCGTGTACGACGAGGCGAGCGGTCAAGATTTGCGAGCGGTCAGGGAGGGCGTGGACTTTAAGATCCCCCCTTGGATGGCTGGCTTGAATGATGCTATGAGGGAAGGTATGCTGGTTTTGTTTTTTCTTTATTTATCCAATTCCCTCTGCTCCCCACCCAATGCACACCTCTCACCTTTTCGTTTCGTTTTATTGAAATATTGTGTGAATGGCTGCCTATTACTTGTGTGTTCCGTTCTTCCTTCCTGCATGTTCTGTGGGGCTATTTCTGCCCATGGCTACGTGATGGAAGTGTCGATTTTTGTCCCTTTTTCATTTTTTGCTGCACCTTTTGTCAGAGCCTGGTGCTGTGTACTCGCTTTACCTGGTTCTAACAAGTGCGAACAGAATATGCCTACAAGCTCATACGCACCCTACCCACCTCGCGTATTGCCTCACTGGTTGACCGTTTAGTTCCTATTCTTTATCTCGATTTCGTGCAGATGCTACCTCCTGAACTGTCGCTTCAAATCCTCTCGTACCTACCCGTTCGCTCGCTCCTCAATGCATCTCTGGCCTCCCGAACCTGGAGGCGCTTTGCGCTCGAGCCCAGATTATGGAAAGATCTGTACGAAGTGCAGGGTTGGAGGTCGAATAATGCGGAAATCCTAAGGCTCGAGAATCAACTACGCGAGAGACCGGGAGACGACATGAGGCAGCAGATGGAAGTGAAGAGGAAGGCTGAAGATCAGAAGGACGAGGAGAAGAATCTAAGGGACATTGCTAGGAGGAATTCGGAGAGATTTAGGAACAGTGCTGAGAGATCTGGCGTTGGGAGGTCTTCGGGCTCGAATTCTCCCGTTGCTATGGATACCACTCAGGAATGGCCATCCCAGACAACTACTGGCACCGAGGTGGACATGAATAGCATCACCCAGAGCACTGAAGGTCTAGACATGAGTTTCTATTCTAGTGCATCTCACAATCCTGGGCTGAGGCCGGGGCAAGGTGCCTCTTTTGCACCGGATTCTGCTGTCCCTGATGATGAGATATTCACGGCTTACCCGGGCGCACCCAACCCTTCGATACCGCAAGCAACATATGAAGAACCCCCGCTTCCCATTAAACCTACTCTGACTGCTCCTGGATACGGGTCTCCCAGAGTCAATTGGGCATTTCTCTTTAAGCATCGCAAGCGCCTTGAGGACAATTGGATACATAACCGATATTCCACATTCCAGATCCCCCACCCTGACTTCCCCGCTGAAGGCCATGCTGAGTGTATTTATACCATTCAGTATTCCCCTAATTTCCTTGTTTCTGGCTCTAGAGATCGTACTGTTCGGATTTGGGATATGGAAACTAGGAGATTGAGGGGTGAGCCGCTCGTAGGTCATAAAGGTAGCGTTTTATGTCTACAATTCGACGAGAGCCCCGATGAGGATATCTTAATTACTGGGTCTTCGGATGACAGCGTTATTATTTGGAAGTTTTCCACCGGGGAGATAATCAGAACGATCGAGAAGGCCCACCTGGAGTCGGTCTTGAACTTGAAATTCTCAAAGAAGTGGTTGGTTACTTGCTCAAAGGATAAGTTCATTAAGGTTTGGAACAGACAGGAATTGGAGACAACAGATCAGGACTATCCCTGGGATTCGAAGCTGCTATTTGGAGATGGTCAAGAGGTTCAAGGTCATCCTCATCACCCGGGAACCCGGCGGGCTCAGGCAGCGCGGGTTGTTCAGGATCCCGCGGCTAGCTCTGGCTCTGGGCTTCGTAACCCTTATGCTAGTAGCGGGTTTGCCGCCATTGGAGCCCCATCAAGGGGGGCTGCGAAGACTCTTCCACCCTACACCCCCGTGCAAGCCCTTACTGGGCATGCTGCGGCAGTCAATGCTATTCAACTCCATGGAGATCAGATTGCTAGCGCCTCGGGTGATAGGCTTATCAAGTTGTGGAATCTAAAGGCAGGCACTTGTGAGAAGACTTATGTTGGGCATACCAAGGGGATCGCATGTATCCAGTTTGATGGTCACACGATTGTTTCTGGAAGCTCTGATCAAACAATCCGAGTCTTTGACGGTAGAACCCAAGCGGAGATTGCAACCCTCTCTGGGCACCGTGCATTAGTACGAACAGTCCAAGCAACCGAGACCCGCATAGTCTCCGGTAGCTACGACGAGACTGTACGCATCTGGAGAAAGGACATCGATGGCCAATGGACGGACAGCCACGTCCTCCGCCAAGGTGGGCCAGAAACCCACCACCCCCGTCCTATACACCATGTAATGCACCCAATGATGCCCGGAAACCCTCAGCAGGGTACAATGCCTCAGGCGCCAATCCCCCAAGCAGCCGTTCAAATGCACCAAGTCCACACCGTTGGACCTGCGCTCGCAGGCGCCGTGGCCGCAGCGCAACTCCTACCAAACCACCACAACAACCACCACCATCACCATCACCAACCCCAACCACCACCTCCTCCCCAGGTGCAAGCCCAGCAACAAATGCCCCCTGCGCATCCTATGCCTACGGCTAGCGGTACCCACCGCGTGTTCAAGCTTCAATTCGACGCCAGGTGGATCATCTGCTGTTCACAGGATAGCAAGATCATTGGATGGGATTACGCCGCGGGCGATCAAGGCATCATCGAGGCGAGTCGGTACTTCAAAGGGGGAAATTAATTAACCGATTAGCTTGGGCGTTGTGGTTGTCTCCTTCCCCCTTTCTAGCTAGCTAGGGTGGATTACGGATACCGTTGTCCGCTTTTTCGCCCCTTTTCTCCACTCTCACTTTTCCAGTTAGTTCACTACAGTATCTGCCTTGTTTTGTCACGGTTCACGGCTTGCATAGCATAACTTATTACACTTTTTTTCCCCTCGTTTTTCATCTCTACCTCTATCTCTCCTCCGTCCCGCGTACTCTATCTTCGCGGCAAAAGGAATGGCGCAGTTAGAGTGGGTGGATTGGTGCCTTCTTCTTCCTTCTTCCTTCTTGTCATATCATAGCTATTTCACTGCCCTACTACTAAACGCTGCTTATACTAGTAGCAATTCTCCTATTATCTTTATTTATATTCCTGTCTAATGAGGAGTTTTCTCCTCTGTGCTTTTTGTTCTATTGCAGGGTGGCTTTGCTGTTTCTTAATCTTGCTAACTTGCTCTCTCTCGTCGGTTTTTCTGCCGCCAGCGGAAATGAACGGAAGGAGGGGAAGAGGGGAGGAAGAATGATGGGTTGTAGGTAGTTGAATTGGGTATCGGTAGTATAGTCTTTGGGGGGTTATGAATTTATGTTTATATTGCTATTACTTGTGCCCGCTTTGCGGTAGGGTGGTGAAGTAGGGTGAGGGTCATTGATTATCATGGGGTGTCACTCGGGTTGTAGATTGTGGATTGAGGTGGGTACCGGTAGTGTATCTATTCCTAATTTACCAAGCCAAGGTGGCTTGCGGAAGGATGATAATTGGTGGTTCAATTCTACGCAGCGACTCCATAGATCGCTTTTGGTCGACTGCTTAAGTAGTCTGACCGACTCGTCTGGTAGCTATTGCACTTGGCCCAAAAAGCATAATCCCACGCCCTCGGACGTTACGCCTAGAAAAGTACCGCACCGACATCTATCTACCCAGATTCCGAAGGCAAGCACAATTCTATTAGGATTCGTATCGTACACACACACCTGTTTAGAGAATCCCCATATAGACATCTATCTCTTTGGCGGAACAAACTTCTACCACCCCCACCTGGATCGAGGTTAACCATTCCGCCTACGTGCTATATACTGGAAGGGGTAGATCGTCTCGTTACGGGATGTTTTTTTTGTTTTTTTGTTTTTTGCGTGAGGGGGGCTGTATATAGTAATAAGCCGCCAGGAAAGGGGAGTTGGTGTTTTTGTCCGTTATATAAATATAATTATATAATACAGCGCCCTGACAAAGCATCATTTTTGGTTGTTGCCACATTTTACATCACCGATAATGATGCTCTTTTCAGAAGTTGTTGGAAGTCGACTAACTTACCAGCTAATATGCTAGCTAGCTAGTCAGGCGAGTAAATTCTGTTCTCGGAAAAAAGAGAAAAAAGAAAGAGAAAAAGAATAGTGGTTCTAGGTTCAATACCGGTGTTTGATGGACTGTTGGTGATGATGATGATGATGTGAGATTGATGATTTCTAAAAAGCATGTACTGTTACTTGGGTTTAGGATGGATTTGTGATATAATAATTGATGTTCAACTGCATAAGTTACAGGGGGTAAAAAAAAAGGTATTTTCTAATATCATAGAAATGTCGTTTTCTTTTGGATATCTATCTCACCTATTGGTATTAAAGATTTCGTTTTGATCAGTTAGAGAGGGGGGGGGGGGGGGATTGCTAATCGGGATTTGGGGGAGTTTTTTTGAATTCTGTGTTTTTTTTTTGTTGGAGGTTTTGGTGGTATCATATGTTATAACAGTATAAAAGGTATCATAGGAGGGGTTAAGTTACTCCTCCATTACGATGAAGAAACTCTAAGAGGTATGATATATATATAAAAAAGGACTAGATTCATAGTATCGTAGACTAGAAGGGGCACAGAGCGGGATTATCGATCGATGACGCGGTGGGAAGGAGTTGAGAAAATCCAAAGTATGTGTTATGGAAACTTCAATGGATATGGTACAACTAACCATGGATGGCGCGTGAAGAAAGAGAAGAAGGCTAGGAGCTACGTACATGGAGAAGCGAACAGAGGAAATCGTGATGAGGCGGCAGGAATGCATACGCGGCACCCGCGTTATAGATTCCCGGAATCCCAGTGAGTGAGCAACACCGCCCAGCATAAGCTTTCAAGCAGGTACACAGATCAAAGGAGTGATTAAGGTGAGAAGAAACCTTCCACTGTACGAGTATATTGTAACAGAGAGTCATGGTGTGTAGGAATGAATACAAGTGATAGTGAGTCCCATCGGCGAGCAGAACTATCTATCTGTCCATATGCTCCCCTCGGAAAGATAGAATATAAATAGAGCCCCCTCCCCCCATTTTTTTTTTCTTTCACAGTTTTTTAATTTGATTCTGATAATTTCGTTCGTTGTCCCTTTTCCAGCGCTTCCCTGACTACTTGCGAGTTTCTTTTTTTCTTTTCACACCCTGTTGGCATAATAATATCACACACAAAGGCAAATCCCAAAGGATGCCGACTAACTTAGCACTCTGGTGCTGAGGGCACGAGTGATATGTGATGCCCCGGATTTTCCGGGTGAAAAAGTGCCTCGTAAGTTGCATCACGGGTGATTTTTGGTGATTGGATATCTGACCATTTTACGGAGGATATGATAACTTGTAGACTATGTATAGTAAGCTGATGTTAAGAAGGGAAGGGGAAGGGAAAGGAAAGAAAGGCACAGTTGATGTTTTCCTTTCCCCCTTTTTTGTCATCGCGGTGTGCATCGAAAAAACGGTACGAATATATCACTTCCCCCATATCCACTATGATACCATCACCACCACTACCACCACCATCCTCCGGAAAGGTCAAAAACCACTTATTCTCAGACTGAGGATGACGATTCACACAAATACCAAGCAGCCACTCAATATCTATGCATACAACACTCTACCTACCTACCTACCTACCTACCTACCTACCTACAGTCACTCAACTCATAGCCGCCCTATTTCCTATCCTTCCCTCATTTCACTCCCCCCCAACCCCCTTTCCCCCTTTAAACCCCTTTGTTTCCTACTGAACTGCTGCGGCCATACCGTCACCTTCTTCTGTATACAGGTACAACCAACCATCCATTCACCCGTCCAGACAGACAAATAGACAGATAAATAAATCTCCACGGAAGAAGAAGACACAGCCTCATCACAAACCCTCACTCGCAACGCACAATCCCGCAAACCAAGCAGTCCATCACCCTCCAGCCAAAAAAAAAAAAAAAACCTACGTCGCCAAACCATATGTTCCCATCCGCCATACATACATACCTACATATACAGTACATACATTATCTATCATACATATCGCGCGTACCGGTATGTATACATACATACTCGTACACTAATCAGCACGAACCCGCATCCACCCACCCATCCAAGCCCCGAGCCTCCTTCCTTCCCTCCTTCCTTCCCTCCTTCCTTCCTCCGATCCATATAATACGGCAGGTAATTATTATAGGCAGACAGGCAAGCAAGCCCCCAATGCGCTCAGCGAATCAACTGCACTGTATGTACTCGAGTATACTTGTACCTAATCATAGATATAACCGGTAACTTTGTGAAGAAGGTTATATAATACCGGTACGGTAGGTACCGGTAGTCTAGGTGGGATGGATGGAGGGAGGGAGGTGGTACGTGCGTCCAGGTGGAAATGCGGGGTGTGTGTGTGTGTGTGTGTGGTGTGGGTAGATCAATAAATAAATAATAAATAAATAGAAATAGTGGTAACCGGTATAAAAAAAAGAGGTGGGGGTTAAATTTTTTTGTTTCCGCATATTTTTACTCCCTCCCTTCCCTCCCTTCCCTTCCCTTCCCTTTCCTTTCCCCCTCTACTACGAGTACTCTTACAGTATCCCCCCCCTATCACGGCGGCGCGGTGGGTGCAAAAAAAAAAAAAGACTCTACTATTACACTATTATTATTATTATTACCGGTACGATAATATTCGATTGATATATTTCGGTACGACGTTAACGGTGTGTGTGTGCGTGTGTGTGCACCAGTAAGAGTACCGTACCGTACTGTGTGATGGCGGTTATTATTAGGGAATATCGAGAAGGTGACTTTGGTGATGTTGTGGAGATTGTGTGTGACTTTCCTTTTTTCTTCTTTTCTTTTTCTCTTTTCCTTTCTCTTCCATTTTTCTTTATTACAATAATATTACTATGATATGATACCGACTTCTCTCCTTTTTTTGTTGTGTATCATTACGTTACCACCGGTATGCTGAGTGAGAGAGGGAGTTAATTTAGTGTAAGCTCACAGCTCATCCATCAATACAATCATCTGCAGATATCCTCCCGTATATATATGCGGTGCCCTACATAAAGCTGGAACCCGCCCACGCCTTCGTCCTCGACGACGACGCCGGCAGTTCAGAGAACGCGAGCGGGAGGCGGGTAGTCGGGTACATCATTGGGACCCCCGACACGAGAAGTTTTGTTGAACGTTACAGAAGGGAGTATCTTCCCACCCTCACCAATATCAATGTCACAACCACCACCGACACTTCTGCGACGGCCCAGACTGGCGAGGGCGAGGGCGAGGGCGACGATGAGCTGCAGCGCATGTTTGGGAGGATCCTCCTGAACCCGGAGGGGATGCTGCAGCCCGCCGCCCCCGACTTCATCCCGCGCTACCCGGCACATCTGCACATCGATATACTGCCGGAGTTCCAGGGTAAGGGGTTTGGCGGGAGGTTGATGGAGATATTCTTGCGCGGGGTGCGGGGTCGTGGTGCTCGTGAGGGTGTGCACTTGGGCATGCGGAGGGATAATGTTGCGGCGGGGAGGTTTTACGAGAGGTGTGGGTTTAGGGTACATGAGGGGTTGTCTGATGATCATACTACCTGGATGGTTAAGGAGCTGGAGGAGGAGGAGGAGGAGGAGGAGGAGGAGGAAGGGGTGGTGGTGGGGAACCAGGAGACGAGGAAGCAAGAGTAGGTAAAATGGAGCAAGGAGAGAAAGGGGATATTGGCTATCATATGGCGCAAGTAAGGGTGAATGCTAGTGATCGCCGGGGTCTACTCGAGTAGTAACTCTTGTTCGGAGGGGGGGGAAGACTTGTACGATACGCGCAATATTGTCCAGAAGGATGGTGGATCGATTGTATCAAGTGTTTCCTCGTGCCTATCAACAGATGCTTCTCATAAAATTATTACTATAAAAACATCAATCAACCCCAATCTCTCAATCAACCAATCCCCTTACAATAACAAAAAGGTTAGCATCTTCAAACCAAAATCACGAGATGACCAACAGAAATTCCCCCTCTCCCTAACCATGTACCATACCCCCCACCCCTATTGTAGATAACCCCATACACTACCTGCACCCCCCCTCTACGAGTACTTATACCGTAACCTCGAACCAACCTTATCACCCACTTAAAAAAAACCCTTCCAGAAAGCCCCCCACCACTCTGCAAGTTACAGGACAAAAGGGGGGGGATGTGCCAAGTACTCGAGTACCGTACTAGTACTGTGCAAAAAAAAAGCAACCATAACGCAGACAGCCGAAAACCCACTCCCAGTAAAATACCGGTATGCAACCTTCTGAAACACTCCACGCCTTCACATGTCCAAAGCGAGACTTTTCCTCCGTACCGTTACAGTAGAGCCGTACAGTAGTTGCAGAACACGTTCGCGTGTTGGGCTTGTTTGTTAGTTTGTCTAATTGCATACGGTAGCCCAGCGGTGGATGGCGTTAGAGGTGGACCCTTTTTTTGTTTTGTTTTGTTTTGTTTTGTTTCTAGGGGGAGGGGGATGAATGACGGAATTAGGGTATCGGTACCGTGCTGTAGTGCCCCGTAGACTAATGGTTACTACCACCGCCGAGCGGGTTGCGGTGATGTGCTGCGGTGGAGTATGGTACAGTGCATTACAATGTAATGTGATATAAGGTGGATTATATATACCGGTGGTATGATAAATCGTCGGATATAATAGTAACTTTTAAACAGAGGATATCGGATTGTCTTGTGTGCTCTTTTTTTCCTTCCTCTTGTGTAGTGAGTAAAGTTAACCAAGTAAGTGAGTGGGTACCGTATGTAACTGTACTAGTGCTACGGTAATCCTATGCATCTCCTTTCACTTCACCGCCATAAGTACTCGAGTACTGTGCCCGCTGCCCCCGCTGCTTGTGAGTTACCCATTCGGAAGATTGCGAGTGTGCCAAAGGGGTAAAATGAAATGGAGCATCAGTAGAGGATGACGACATATCTTCCCTGCCCGAAAATGTGGGAGCGAGGGAAGGGGAGCGAGGAGGTTTTGGTAAAGGGGAGGTCAGGTGTTGTTTTCTTTTTTCTCTTGTGGGTGCTGTTGGTGCGGTACCGGTACCGGTATTGTGGTGGATAGAGGTGTATGTCTGCGGGCTTGCGGAGTGGGCAGCGGTGGAGTATTGTGTGGTATCATACCGCAGAAATCGGTTGGTCCCGGGGAGAGAGAGGGGAGGGATGAAGGGAGTGTGGTGTGAGGTATAATAAGCCAAGTAGGCAAGTCAGTCAAAAGGTAAATAATATCGTATTGGGGGAGCATAGCCGTTATAGAGGGTATAATAATGAAAATGCTTATGAGAGGCATGGAGAGGGAGGGATGCTGTTTAGTGATATATCCCGAACGCCCGAGGGGTTATATAGTAGGCGGTCAATTCTGCGACCCAACGGCGATAGCGGCGGCGATAAACTTTGGGATTGTAAGGCGTTGTGACATACTCGAGTGCTATTTCTGAGTAAAGCTGGTAATTAAATGCAGCAACTTACGCAGGCATCTTTAGTAATTCGTTGGCTATCGAACAAATCCACAGTATCACCCTATGATACTATAAAGCCATATAAATTGGAGAAATAGACAGGCAGGCAAGCAAAACAATTGTCAGGCTCTCTCTCTTTCTCTACCCGCCTATCTGAATCCGTGTCTTATATTGTCTTGAATCGGAGGATCGATCGATTGATTGGTCATGTTTAATTTATCCAACGATCAAGATTTCTCCTTCCCTCCTTGGCTTTTCTGATCTGTTTTGACCACGATGAGGGTTACCGAGGTACAAGTAGTTCAATCACCGGTACCGTCGTAGCTTGGTGTATTATCACCAGCCAATTATGAGGATCGAGCGAGTGAGCGAGCGAGCAGACGAATGAATGATCTGGTAGGCCAATAGGATAGGAAAGATGCCATGCCCGCACCGTTCTGTGCTCGTGCTGTAGTGCGACGTAGATAATATAAGTGAGTCGGCACATGTCCGTCCCACGGATTAATTAATTACAGTGGTCCTCGGAACAAAAGGTCAACCCTGCCAACATCACGGGTTTTCCATCAGGCAAGATACAGTATGATATAGCGCCAGCATAGTACAGTGCAGTGCAGTACGAGCAGATAGACCTGGACTCGCCCTTTTCTCATTTTAGAAATAAGTTATCAGCACCAACCTGCCGGTACTGTACGAGTACAGTAGATACCACCAGGCGGCAAAGTGAAAGCTTCCTCTTTAGGGAGAGAACAATGGGTGGATTGGGATTAGCCTGAGGGTACGGGAGTGAATCGAAGGATAGCCGACGCTGAGAATGGAAGAAGAAAGCTTCCGCTAATCACGCTGCGGACATTTTTATTGTGGCACGACAGGTTCCTTGAGGGAAGGAAATACAGTATCATACTGTACTAGCACCTTTTTCTTCTTTTCCCCTCGCAGTTAGATACTGATATTGTAAGGTGGTACAATTACCGGCACAGTACCGTGGTCTCTGCACGAACCACGAAGAGACGAGAAGAGGGATGAGGAAGAGGATCATTTCTTTCTTTCCTTTTCCTTTATTTTGAACACTCTCCCCCATCCCCCCTTCCACAAGGGCAGTATGTACCGGTACCGGTACCTGTGCCGATGGAGATGCTTTATGGTAGTGCAGCCCAGGTATAGCAGAGCCAAATTAAAAATTGCAGTACTTGTACTTGTACTCGAGTATAGCATAGTAGGTAAAAGAGAATGGGAGCGAAAGGGATATAGGGAGAGGGCAGGCTTCAGCAGGCTTCTTTACCTGTTCTATTCCGTTCTATTCCGCTCACCTGGTTTTCTCCATTTCCTCTGGGGATTTTATTACTTTTTTTCCCCACCTTTTTTTTTTTGTTCCCTTTTCGAGATATAGGTACGATTGATCAATCCCCTCCATAACATCGTAGTGTACTGTGCTGTAACGGCATTAATTCTCCCTGTGTCTCTCCCTTCTTTGTTTTTTTATTTTTATTTAATTTTTTATTTAAGGTTTTCTATTTCGTTTTTTGGGAGGAGGTTTCTTATGTTCATTCCTGCGGTTTATCCCTCGCATCAATCAGGTTGAATCTGCCGCCGTAAACCTTTCGGCTTGTTCACGCTCGGTTCGTCCCGGCATATCTCTCTATTCGAACGGTCTCACTCATTGGGAAAAAAGGTAAGCTTTTTTCCCCCCCCTCCATCCTCACTGCCGGTACTCTATTCACTTGATCTTTCGACAGAATTCCCCTTGTTTTTTTGTTTTGTTTTGTTTTGTTATTGTCGGGTATCATACCTGGGCAAAAAGAGAGCAGAAAGGGTGGGAATAAAGCCATTATTGTACTGTAGTTCCTTCGCCCTTCCCTCCTGTGCACTTCGCACAGACTTAAAGGTTAAAAAAGGAAGAAAAAGCGAAGGTATGATAGGAAATAAAATAGTCTTTTTATTCTCCCTTGCTGGTATCATAACCTTCCTTCCTGTTTTCGTTTCCTTTTTGTTTTTTCTTTTCCTTTTGCTGTACGAGTAGGAGCGCTGTTACCGTTTTTTCTTCCACCCTTACCCTGAGGAAGGGTTGATTTTCGGACACAAGCGCAGGGCAAATAACGCGAAGCAGGGTTTGAGGCTGGCCTGAAACGACTTGCAGCAGCAACAGATCTACAGTCCGAAAGGGGCTGCACTCGGAAGGAAAAACCGAACTGACTGGATTGGATTGGATTGCTGCTGCGGTACTGAGGTGGGTTTTTTTTGATTTTTTTCGTAGAAGAGGAGACAGAAGGGGGGGAAAGGGAAGAAAAGCCAAGTTATTGTCAGTGTTGAAAGGAAAGTTATGGATTGAGTGACTAAGGAGGAGGAGGAGAAGAAAAGGGCGGCCGAGTGATTGGATCGAGAGGGGATTGGAGGCCAGGATCAGGGTCCGTAGAGGGTTAGCGACGGATCGCAGGAAAGTGCGTATGGTAGGTATCAGCTACGATCCGACGGAATAGTGCAAACCAGTTTCAATCTAGTGGGAAAGGGGAAAGGGAAGGGAGAAGTGCGACGTTGGGTGGGAAGAGTGTGAGAGAGTGTGAGAGAGTGTGAGAGAGTGTGAGAGAGTGTGAGAGAGAGTGTGTAAGAGTGAGAGTGAGAGAGTGATAGATAAAAGAGGTGTGGAGGTTATGAAGGGAGTGGAAAATACATGAGGGGAGCAGATTCAATTGGTTACTGTTGTGGTCGTCGAATAGGAAAACGGAGAGCTTGGAGCGGACTGGACCTGATCGACTCCACTCCCAAGAGCAGCAGCAAGCAAGCAGAAGGAAGGGAATCGGACAAGCACTGGGCACCACTGCCGTGTGATAACAGTAAAGTAGCATCGAGCAAGCAAGCAAAGCAAGCAAGCAAGCAGCATCATCTCCTCACCACCTCTCTCTCTCCCTTGCGCAGGTCAACGTCAGGAAGGGGAAAAAAGGGCAAAAAGAGCCAAAGCAAAGCAGAGCAAAAAGCAAAAAAGGGGAACAAACAAACAAGCATCCCGCATCATAGCAGAGAGAGACAGAATAGGAACAAAAACTGAAGAAGCAGGAAAGCGAGTCACCATCCTTATCGCCGCCATCATCGTCCTCTACATACACACAGTAGATACTTTTCGCATTCCCTCTCATCGCCTGCCTTCTCTTCACGTACCGGTACCGGTATCATAACTGCTACTTTTCTTATTCCAACTCTCTCTGTCCCGCTGCCTGTCTTCTCCTGTCCGTTGCCGTTATTATTACCTATTCTCGTGCACCACCACTTGCAGTACGCAAACCATACACCCCCCTCCCCACCCTCAGTCCAAGTTACTCTCTCTCTCATCCAGTCGGTTCTTCGTTCTTCAGTGACCAGAAACCCAGGATAGAGGTTACTGTTTCTGCACCGCACAATCCTCCACCTCTCACTTACTACCCCCATCCCATCATCCAAGCGCCCGGCATCGACCGCCTTCGCCCGCCCCGCGCACGCAACAACTTTGCTATTTAAAATTTGCCTACACCATCAGTATTATTACACCGGTATCACCCACCAAGGTAGAGAGAGAGGTTCGTACTCTCTCTCCATTTTTTAATTTTTTCTACCAATACTTCTGGGAAACACGAATCGCAGCGTAACCCGAAGGGAAACAATCGAGAAAAAGAAGGACAGAGAGAGCTCACGTAACTTGGACAAATAGTTTTTTGGGATGTACGCCGATGCAGCGGTGGTAAGTCCCCCCCCCCCCTCTCTTTTTTTTGACCATACTGTATGAGCACTCTCTCTCTCCTTCCTACTCCTTGTTCCTTGTGCTTGGCTATTTCCACAAGCCCCCTACCGCCCGAACACAACTATCCCTCCCCCCACCTTCCCTTCAATATCCATTTATTTGCTGCACCGAACGGTACACTTGCACCACCCCCCCCCCCCCCTTCTCGAATCTCTTATCTCCTTTCCCATCCTTTCCTCACCTACCTGCTTCCTACCTTCTGCCAATTTTTATTTTGTTTTTTTGGCATCCATTGGAAATAACGGCACGGCACGAAACCACTGGTTTTTTCTGTGGGATCAAGAGCACGCATTCTCCACCTGAAGATAACTTACGTAGCTTCCAACCGTCAAACTGACTTCAACCTCAACCCTACAGTTCGCCACTGCGAGGCTTAAGCCCGCAAAGACACGGTTGATGACCGTTGAAATCGATCAAGCTACCCTGCTACGTGCCCAGACTGCCCCGGCAGCAATGAACGG
>Ga0307509_10005165_pt1 | contig 18317 bp, 18 predicted proteins | sample 10_EM_MG_FD_202245 | JGI IMG/M metagenome (GOLD analysis project Ga0307509, IMG submission 202245) | Populus trichocarpa ectomycorrhiza microbial communities from riparian zone in the Pacific Northwest, United States - 10_EM | ecosystem: Host-associated > Plants > Roots > Unclassified | place...
GACATGTTTCCATTACAAGTGCGGCCTGCTCTCCTCCTGATGCAGAGGATCGTCCCTTATTTGGGATATATCGCCACATTCATCTCATGGAGTTGGGGCACTGTCAAGAGCTACGATGTCGGTGAGTTTTTATGCATTGTTATTCTATTAATTCAGAAATATAATCACGTTTAGGGCATGGGGTCACTCTTACAGCCACTTGGCTCCTGCCGATCGCCTTGATTCCTGGAACTTGGTTTGAGCAAGATGTTCCGAAGTCACCGACACAGAACCCACCCAAGGATATCCCAAATAGTCCAACGCCCACCACGCCTACGATTCCTCCAACATCTCCGACCATACCTTCCCAACCACCTTCGGAGACCCCAAAGAACCCTCCCGCCACTTCTCCTCCTTCAACCGCCCCGTCCCAGCCGGCGCCTAACCCACCATCTCAATTGCCACCTTCTACACTGCCGGTCCCGCAACCCTCACAACCAGCACCCGTGACGCCTTCACCACCTCAACCGCCGGTGGCCGCTCCTGCTGTGCCCATCCCACCTATTCAGCAGCCAACAATGCCAGTTAGTGGGCCAAGTAATGCTGCAGTTCCAGCTCCGAATGATCCCGTCATTTCGGGTCAAATTCCTTTCTCCTCACCAAAGTTCTTCGCCAAGAAACTCTTTTCTCTGTCAGCGTCGAAGGTAACCTCGATTCCTGTGCCTCCTCCTCCGGCAGGCCTACCACCAGTTCCTCCTGTTCCGACTCCGAGAACTCCGGTTCATGTCGGGTCGTCTCTTGGCGAAGTGCTGTTGCAGGCTCCAGCTATGCGACCAGTCCCATTGCCTGACGAACCTGCAGGATCAGCTGAGAGGCCAAATACGAGAGACAAGGAAAGAAAGAGAAGAGTGAAAACATTTCTGGGACACACAGGCAAATAAATTCATGACACAGAGACGAGTAGTTCCATTATTTCTTAGGTGCACTATACCCTTCGCACTTTTACGACATGTCACGATTTACGAACGGACCGAGTATCTTGTCTTGTATAATGTAATGTTATTTTACATAGGACATCGGTCATGAAATATTGTCCATACGCTATCCACTTTCCTCCCATAAGTCGCGGGTGAGACCGGATCCCAGTTTATCGAATCAGTTCCGAATTTGTAACCCCAAACTAATTCCTCTCGACTCAAGGGAGTTCTTTAAAATTGCTATTACCGTAGCGGCATTACAAATATGGCACAAGTCTTCCGAAAATGGAAGATTTCTTCACGGGGGGTTCTTCGGACTTGCAACGCACGGACCTATGAGGAAGATAATGTCATGTGATTAGCGGCATTGGCCGGGTGAGAAGTGCTGTCTCGTGCTTCAACAAACTTGTGCGTCCCTTTACCTATCGTCTTTCGCCTTTCATTTCCTTCGTCTCCATGAGCAAGAAAACATCAAAAAGCACAAAGGAATTCAGACCATACTCGATTGGAGACCATGTCCTAGGCAAAGTCCGCGGTTATCCTCCTTGGCCGGGCATGGTGAGTGGTACAGTCGCGTTGATCTGACGCCCCGCCAAAACCGTTATTCTGCGAAGAAATGCTGACTTTGTGTATTTTGACTCGTGTATATCTAGGTTGTTGACCCGGAAAGTGCTCCACAAGCTGTGCTGAATGAACAGCCTCCGGGCAAAAAGTCCACCTTCCATTGCATACTGTTCTTCCCAATGGGCGATTAGTCTGTGTCTATCGTATCCATTGTCATCATTCGTCTTTAATTACCTTTCTTTTCCTTTTGCAGTGCATGGCTCCATTCAAAAGATCTGTCGAGCTTAAAGCGGCATGAAATTGAATTTTATCTAGCTGATGAAAGCAAGAAACGCAACAGTGACCTCCGTGAAGGTTACCGTATTGCCCTCGACCCAACTGAATGGCTAGCTGACATCAAAAAGCGACGACTTGCCGCTGCCCAGCGTGAGGCCGAAGAACAGGAGCAAGTGGATCAACTCGACAGCGAAACCGAGGATGGCGATGAACCCAAGAAATCGAAATCCTCTAAGAAACGTAGACGTGATTCTGATGAAGAATTAGTCAGAGAAAAGAAAGCAACCAAGGCAAAGAAAGACTCGGCTGAGTCTACGAAGAAGAAAACCCCTGCCACGAAATCGAAGAAGAATGGCAAATCCAAGTCGATGGTAGAGTCTGAGGATGACGGCGAGCATGCGCAAGATGACGCCGACGACGCTGGGCCAAGCAAGGCCTCGCCACCACCAACGAAGAAGATGAAGCATGACAAAGATGACGAGGGTGATGACTGTAAGGATCCCCACCTACTGAGATACCTGCTGGAATCGTTAACTTGTCTTTTTACCTTCAATCGTCACCAACCCTCGTGTTATACAGCCAAACTTTCTGGAGACCCGCAGTCCTTGAGGGTTCGCGATTGGAGGCACAAACTCCAAAAGACCTTCCTGAGCCACAAGACATTGCCTAAAGCCGAAGTCAGTATGCTGCCAGTTTTTTGTGTTGGGTCCATTCTTATCGAATTCCCTAGGCGATGCCCGAAATCGACCAACTTTTCACCACCGTGGAGAATTATAACAATATGACCATTGAACAATTACAAGTCCGTTCCTTTATAGCTCGCTTCTCCGGTCATGAATTGATCGTTACTCTCCTTCTGCGGATTCGTTGGTTCATTTTCTCTAGTTCTCCAAGATTGGTAAGGTTATGCGACACATAGCTGCCCTTGCTGATGAGAAGGTCCCCCGAGACAACGACTTCAAATTCCGCGGTCGTGCAAAGAGCCTCGTTGAAAGATGGCACCAAATCCTCAATGCCAATAAGCCGGGTCCTGAATCGCCCGGTGAGGTTAGTGGTCATCTGAATGGTAAATCGGAAGGCAAGGAAGAGAAAATCACGGATGAAGTGACACAAGGAACGAAGAACCTTGAGTTGAATGGGAAAGGTTAGGCTCCGCCCTTCGTATTATATCATTTCATCTAATCCTGCTGTTATAGATGAATCATTCACTTCTATAGACGGACAAGGCATCGCTGAAGGCGATTCCTCTCTGCTGGCTGACGTGACGATGTCTGAAGCCTGATGGAAAGCCCTGACCACCACGTGAAGGTTTTCCATCAGGGTCATGCTGTCTTTTTTCTTCCCAGTCTCTTTCCTTTCGCCTTGCTCCGATGTTACTTTTGAAGACCCTCGTCGCACCTGCAGCACGCCTTTCTCATTCTAGACAGAGGAAACAATTGCCTCTCCTTCTATCACTTGTCGGTTTACTACTTCTATAACTGGGTCTGCTGCGTAACTAACACTCGAGAGGCAATACAACTTTTCTTTTCCGTATTAATGTGTTCAACTTTGTACCTTCATAAATTGACTTATTGAAACTCGCGCTGTACTTCTTGTTCTGCTTATTTATTTGACGAGAATGAGCAGGGATGTAGGTTATTCCATTTGGAGATAAGAATACAAGAAATTGTGTGGTACCGATGAGGGCACGTAAGAGGAGCATAGATGCACAATGGATGATAGTGGTGTGGGTATAAACCGTCCGAAATGTAAGTACTAATCCAAGAAATTGCAACTCTGTCGTATGCAAGGCAAAGACGTGCAGAGCGACACACTAGACAAAGGGATAGACAGTTTGAAGTGCGAGTCGATTACCTCTCAGTCGCTACTTGTCCCAGCCAACGACCAGAGGCCCAGTGTCCCGCAACTTGAAATCTGTGGTCGAAGCGGGTGATGTTAAAAGCACAGGACGAGCCTGCATTTCACTAGCTGTTAACGGCGGCCAACGCGAAGGCTCTTGTCCGACACATGCACTACTGCTTTGCTCAGCAGGATCACCGTCTTCGAGCCCTGGTAGGTTGTCCACTCTTTGAGAAGCCGTACAAGAGCCTCTAATACTAGGGCTCAGTGAGTCGACTTTTCCAGAGCCAGCTTTCATTTTAGTCCTGCCTCTTCGTGGCTCTGAACCTTCTGCATTGGGCTGCAAAGGAACCTGTCTCACTAGGCGCATATTGAAAGTCGGGGGACGCAAGGCCCGCGTCCTTACTCTGGACCCAGAACCTGAACGTTCGTCGTCCTCGTTGTCGTAATCGCCACTTGTTGTTGCATGGTCGTCATCAAGCCGGAAAGTTATTGAGGAACTCCGTGAAATTGTATGGTTCAAAGTAGATCGAGTTACATAGTGTGGCGACACCGGGGAATGGATGTATACACGGATATGCTGTGGTAGAGATGAGGCCGATTCGGAACGAGAGTAGGTGGGAGGGAACGCGGAGGGACCTGCCAGTGCCAAGGGTGCACGTCCTCCTTCGTCCTGAGGTGAATTGTTATCCATACTGAAGGGCATTCTGGAGGCAACGTTGACCATCTTGCTATTGGTTAGGGTTACTGTGATGAAAAAAAATTCTAAAAGGCTCAAACAAACCTTTCCTTTTCGCGAACGATGTGAAGCATTCGTTCTTTCATCCTCTCCTGGATGGAATATACACCGGCATCCCTAGATGCTTGATGTGGATGCAGAAAATTCGGACAGAATGCCAGGACTTACATGGAAGCTATCTCTGTATTAGCTGGAATGAGATGGGACTCTTCATCTGGCTGGAAGCATACACAAGATGTCAACTACTAGTAAACAGGGAAAAATGACAACGTGAAGCTGGGACGCACGATTCTGGATTTTGTGTGCTTCCTTTGCAGACAGCAAGAAAAGACGCGGCTGAATAGCACCGCCATCTGTTCATGTAGGACAGTCGCTAGCAAAGCCTGAAAGGTGGAACCGAGAGCGCGGAAGCTTCTTGGCGCTTGCCTCTTTAGCACTTATTACCTTTTTTATTCGATGTGACCCTTTGTGACTTCCCCCTATCGCGCCACCTATAGGCTTGTTAACTTGTTAGTTATGGTATGCAACGTTTTTTTGCACACCTGAAGTGTGATTCTTATTTAACTCTCTGTTATTTTTGCGCACATAATAAATAATAGTTAGTGCTGGTTCTGAGCTGCCTTCGGGTCACCCGGCCAATCGAAAGGACTGGAATACAATTAGTTCGCCTACCTTTTGTACAACTGGAATTAGTATTTCTAGTAGATCAGTATCGAAACCTCAATTTTGTCCCATTATCACGATTATCTCGAACAGATGTTGATAACAAGTCCTTCCCCTTCGGGCGGACTCGTAACAGAACATCATTGATCAACCTTGTTCTTCCTCAAACCATGGAATTCGACAAAATTCCTGACGATGTTTGGATTTCGATATTTGAACAAGTCAACGAACCTTCTTTCCTAGCAATCCTTGTTCGTACATGTCGTCGTTTTCAAGCGCTGGCATCCAAGCCTCTCCTCATGGAGCTCAAATGGATCAAGCCGGACTCAACTTGGCGCAACCTTGAGGCATGGAAGAGGGTCTACCGCAATCTTGTAGCCTTACCACGCAAGGTAACAATTGGAGTCCCTTTTGATCATATCAAGTACCCAATTTTCATGGTGAGTGATCTTCCACGTTCACATACTTTGGCTCACTTCAGCCTGGCTGTGCAGTTTACACCAGAAATGGAATTACACGATTCTATTCACGAGAAGCTGCAGCAGTTCACTTCTCTCACCGAGCTTGTGTTCAATGGTACTCTTATATCTCCTTACACATACAAAATACTGGCGTCTATCCCTACACTTCGCTCTCTCCGTCTGTTGAGTTGTAACGTGTTCGGTCTCCAGAGCTCGTTCCGCACCAGAGCCGCCACTGGAAACATACAACCGTTTTCTGCCAACAATTCCACACAGCAGACGGGCGCAATTGGACATTTAACTCGGTTCCATGCCATCTCTATCACTAATCTCTCCCTCCATGGATGTACGATTCCGCCAGAACTGGAGACCTCTCCATTCCACCCCCTTTGCCTCCTAACTGCGCCTATGCTCTCTTCGCTTTCTATAACATGGACGGCGAACATCTCTACCAGATATGCACAGAATAGGTGGACCCTTCGCTCTCTCAATGATTTAGCAGTCACCATGCCTCTCCTCTCTCGCGACCTGCTGGATGAATTGGCGGGCTTTGTTGATAGGTGCCCACCATCTCTCAAGGTTCGGCTGAAGATCGAGAAACACAATCTATCGGACACGCAGATGGCCGCCATCCAGGTACCATCAAAGGGACTCTGGAATTATGAAGGGCCATTGGCAATTATTGCTAGCTCAGCCATGAAGGCTCGAGGTTCGTCGACTTTGACTCACGTGAAGATCACCGAGACACTCGAGCTTTCACCACTGCTGGATGGCTTGGCGAAGTTCCCAAGGGGTATTGAGGCATTGGATATTCAGGTTGGACGTTGGGATATAGAGATGTTATTTGCTGTGAAGGCGTTGTTTCAGGGGATAAAGCAGTTGGTAATTAAGTATGTCAGGGGCAGTTTTCCTTCCGTATGTCCTAGAACTCCCGTCGTTCAACGCCTTGGCTAATGTCAATATTTCTAGGACCTCTTGGTGCGCATGGGGGCTGACATTTTATTCTGTCTACCAGAGCTGCGCACCATCAGGCTTCTTGGTCCCAGGCCTTCTGACGGTCCTGTTACGCGCCGCTCTGTCACTAGTGCTGGTGCCATTAGCGCAGGAAATTCTGGTAGTCACCGTAATGCCCATATGTTTCCACCTTACTTGTCCATTTCACAACCCCACACGTATTACGACGAAGGCGGCCACTGGGCGACACAGGTCCCCACTGTGATGCAATTTTCTCAGCACGACATGGTGGACGGTCTGGAAACGTATGAAAGCTATTCCAGTGATAAATTGCCAGACGAGGGTCCTGTACACGGAGGAGAATTCGCCAATAACCTGGTATACGATAATTGCCGGCGATATCGTTTGGCAGATATGACGCGGGATACTACTTCATTGCCATCACCAACGCCAACAAGAATATCACTTGGGACTCCCTCAGGTTCATCATTTAGCGTATCGCCAGCTCTCAACAACAAACCACGACCAATGCCTCCGCGAAATACGAATGCATTCCATCACGATCCGATGCCCTTGACCAGCTCCCAAGCTGAGTTGGGCGACTATCTTATTGGCTGGAGCCGATATTGTCGATCATTGAGAGTCGTTCAGATCGATCACCAGTGGTGGTGGGAGAGGGGGTTTGATGGTGATCAGTGGATGTTGCAAAGAGTTCAAGAGGACGATAAAAGTAAAAGAACGGAGAAAGGAAAGGAGCGGGAAAGGAGCTTGTTCACCTAGGAAGCGCTCGTGCTTTACAGCCCGCTATCCTGGATCTTTCTTTTGTTATTTTTGAGTTCTCATTACACTATTGTGCTAGCTGCTCCTGTAATTTCCATCTGAACTGTTTGTCTGATTTCGGTTGCTTATATCTAACTTTCTGTAGTACAAAAACATAATTCCTTTTACTGATCAGGTTCCGACTGTTGTGAATTGAATGGAAATCACTTTTGTCTCCCACTCGAACACAAGACAGTCCGGGATAGCTAGAAGACTATGTCAATTGTTTATTGAGTTGAGGGATTAAGGCCCCCATACTAGAATGATATTGTGTTCCACGTTCAGTGACTTTCGCAAAAGGTCAAGGGGATGATAGAAAGCAAGATAGGGATCGTCACTTTCTTAGGAGAAATCGTGTTTTGACTTGCTGGTGCTAGATGTGAATCTGGCAGTGGATGAGACGTAAACTTAAGCGTTGCCGCAGGTAAGAAGCTCACGTGGTGTCCCCAGGAACGAGATACGGAAGTGTGACGGTGACATACCGAATGAGGAAGTTCCTTTTGATGATGAAATATGTTTTGTCCCAAAAGGAATTCAGCTGACAGATGCCTGTTTATGTTCACAGGATCTGCTTGTCTCGCCCAGCAAACGAGAGAACATTATTTTGAAGCTTTACACTTTGAAGAAGACAAGAAAATTTCTTCGATTATTGGTGAGAGCATATCGCTTGGAGAAAATAAATATGTTCTAATCACACTCAGGAAATTTGCCGTGAGCTTCCGGCTTTTCCCCATTCCGCTTCCCCCATTTCGCTTGTGTCTTCAATCTTGAAACATCAACATCTTGAACTTGAACTATCTCATTGTACACCTATTTTATCGTCCGCCATGGTGGTCAGTTCAGGTTCAGACCCGTACGCCACATATCAACCTCCTATCATACCTGAAGACGGTCCACAATCAAGTGAGGACGGGTCCGGAATGCATTCCCCAGTTTTCGGAGCAGGTCATTATCCTGCGCACAGTGACAACAGCTGTAAGTAATTTTCATTGTTGTATGTTTCCAGGACTGAGGCGACCACTCTCAGTCCGGTATCCGCAGGATCATCTTGACGTTCAACATTCCACCGGAATGATGGCGCCATCGTATGACTATGGCCATAGCATGAGCGCCCAACAGCCTCCGATACTTGACACATCTTTAGAACTCCCGAATACAAGCGCCCGTGTTCCATTTTCACCGCAATACTCTGTGTCAACCCGTAACCAACTCGGGATTGACTTTCCAGTTCAGTCTCCGGTTAATTCCCGTATTCCGCCTGTACATGGGGTTCCGCCAGTGAGCTTCAGATACAGCCCACCGGGTGAAAGACGGTTACCTCCCATTCCTACGCACGACCACTCCTATGCCCAACAGGCTGAACAGTCGTCTGGCGCAATCGTAGACGATGATCGCTGTCCGGCTGACTCATCAGATTCCCGCCTAGAAACGACGCTAGCTACTTCCACACCGAGCTCGTCTTCCAAATCTGCGAAAAGGGAATCCACGAACGTGGTGATTGCTTGTCGCCAATGGTGAGTAACTTCGCTTACATGAATGACGAGGCTGAGACTTGTCTAGTCGTGCGCGCAAAATTCGTTGCGACTCAAATCGGCCAATTTGTGGCAATTGCGAACGGAGATCTAACGATTGCGAGTACGATGAGAAACCAAGAAGGAGGGGTCCTGATAAGCGACCAGGAACACGACAGAGATCTTGCAAAAAACGGCCGACCGATGGTTCCGCTCCACCTTCGAAGCGGAAAAAAACAACTGAGCCACTTTCAGAGGAAAGTGAAGGGACATCTTCGAAGCCAAAGGACCCTCTAGAGTCCCGACCACCGCCAGGATCCCGCCCCCTTGACCGCTATCCTCCAGATTTGAACTATCCTCTGTCACATCCCAGCCATGCACAACCAACATCATCTGACTTCCGACCTTCCGATTCTAATAACCATTATAAGGTACATTGAACATGAATTCGTCTGTAAATATTTCTCAAGACTAGGCCTCAGCACGAATTACCCGCTTCCTATCGTCGATCATCATCATCATATGTGTACGATCAAGGTTCCTATACCAATTTGTCCTGTCTACAGCAATCCGATATAAATACTGTTCCATGCACAGATATTCACCGCACAACCACCCCGCCATCTCGTTCCTTAGAACCTGAACAGAAGGCTTGGTGGGATCGAATTCTGAGGTCGCATCCGTGAGTACTCACTAGTTTCAGATATCTCAGAACATTAATTTTCACTCTCTAGTTTAAACATAGTATTCGATGAAATTAGTTTTCTGTGAGTCATTTTTATCCCAATCGTTGATCACCGCCTGAGTTTACTGCAGTGTACATAACACCGGTCATCTTCTCTCCTTCGTCAACCTCGATTACATCATGAAACGCCTTTATTCTGAGGAGAGGCTTCATATTCAACCTGCGTTCATCTACGCTGTCCTTGCCTTGGCCAGGCTAATGAGGTCAAGTAAATTGGAAGGTGGTTCCGTGGGGTTGTCGCATGCCTTGGACCTTGTCAACCAGGCTCATGCAGCTTACAAGGATGCGATCGAACTCCATTGGTTGGATGTTACGCTGGTTGAGGCAGCCCTGGTGCGACTTTTTTGGTGGTATGATTCTCTCTTATTTATGATTTAATCAAGATCTTGGCCCTCTTTGAGTGTTCTGCTCATCCTCAACATTCCTCTGAACGAATTCGGGCTTCTCTCGTCAACCTTGATTCGCTCATTCGGAATCTGTCTCTTACATCTATTGACTCCAATGATCGAACGGCGTGCCGTTTCTCCCTGGGATGTGTGCCCGTCGTGCTGACTGACACCCCATTGGACACTTTTGCCAAAGAGTATAAATGTTCTTGCATTTCCCCTGAAATGCTGGACCCTCTTAATCAAGACTGTTCCTTATCTTGGGACCCCGGTTGGTCGCCTCACCAAATTGGCGATGAAGAAATCCGGCGCCTTTGTTGGTCTTCCCTAGCGATCATCTCCGATTATGTTCTCCATTGTGAAATGTTCAATGACGAATCTCCTCGCTTCTATGTCACCGAGCCCAGTAACGTAGGTCAAATTAGTCACGCTTTATCGATCTGGGGCTTATTCTTCGACAGTATATTTTGCTTTTCCCTCGAGAAGTCGTCGATCGAGTTTCGCCGGCATTCCGTGTCCAAGATTCTCTCTCGCCAAAGGAATCCATTTGGGCACTCTACTGTCGCAGCATGCTTCTCTGGAATTTTTGTCATCGCTACCAAACCATTGACCAGCAAGCTGACACGAATGAACACGCCCATGAAGCTATCGTTGAAACTCAAGCAATTGAAAACGCACTCGATGCTCACACTTGCAACATCGACATTGAACTGATGCACTATTGCAAAGAATACATCCATAGGTGCTGCTCTTCTCGTTAAATTTACAGGAAACTCGATTATTTAAAAAATTTCACTGTAGCACACGCATGATCACCACACACGGTTTCAGAAAGTTGGTCGTGGTATATGTCTGAACAAGCCCATTTTTACTCATTTACACAGCAATTTGCATGGGGCTATCAGCCGAATGACGCCCGGTCCTGTCTTTAAGCGTAAACAAGCTCAAGACTGGCGTACGTGGTGTCTTTCATTTTCGTAGTCATCCCACTCATGCCGTCCCTAGTCTTTTACGAGGAACAGGTGTTCCAACGACTGAGTGCCCTCGTTCATAATCTGGCAGGGCCAGGTGGGCATCAATTAACTCGCCGTCCATTTCGGATCACTGGGTTCATTAACCAACTCTCCAAGTGAGTGAGAATTCCTCCCCCTTTTGCTTCCATGTATTCAGGCCTACATCCAGCTGCTTGGTTCTCTGGAATCGCGATACCACGTTGGACGACGCTCTGAGGTTAGGAAAGCAGATCTTGAATCTGACGGACGTTGTCAACGAACTATGGCCATGTTCTGGTACGCCAGGTGCCCCGCCTAGAGTCTCGTGTGGGCATTAACTTATTCTTACAGTCATCCAACACAAATGTGCCTCCCTCCGCCAACGGTTGACTGAGGCATGCAGCAGTAGGAGGATAGAGGGTCCTGGTCCTGAAGGGTTCGCCGTACCACCTATTCTTCGCGCAATGCGAGGTTGAGTTGCGCCTTTCCGAGAGATTTCCGCAGTCCGCTTTCTTTTCTGATATGCTTTAAATACGCTTGTCATTTATCTGACAAATGTGTAACTCTAGTTAACTCCTTACTGATCACTTTGGTTAGAATATTCATGCCAATTAGCCCCCGTGGACGGCAGGATTTGAGTCACACGATCTTGTAAGAATCTAAATTGAAATCATATCATCTGTATATTTGATCTATCGTGAAATTTGAAAGCAAAGAGTTTTTATTTTTTCATGTTTACAAGTATTCATCATGCACGGAACTATCACCGTACATTATTGATCATGTTGCTGTCTTGGACATTTTGCATCATATGAACACACTTTCACAGGTTGAAACGTTGAAGTTTTTACTATATCTCCATCCACATGTAATGCCGGGTAATTCTCGCTTCGTTATTGTGATCCGTGGCAAAAGGGAAGTACTGCCTTGTAGGGGGTGGGTTTGTAGTACTACAGGTTACTCAAAAGAAATGGGAGGACGCTGGTAGATTACGACTAAAAGGAAGAAAAAAAGCTGGCATGGTATCAAAACATTCAGATTCAAGAAGAAAGTGCTAAGATGAAAGATATAGAGATACGTTGATAAGGTAAGGAGATATCGATCAACCATTACAGGTAACCCTGTCCGAAAACCCAGCAAAAATGACACGACGAGGTGGTGACAACCAACAAATGGAGGCTGTCAATATCGTACGACTGACCGTGAAGGCCGAAGTTGACACGGCATGCCAATGACGATTTGCAGTAAGATGAAAACCAGTTACAGAAGACCACACTCTCTGAGATGCAGCTGCAGTAGAATGTCTTGGATTGCGCTCAATACGACTGAAGGGTGCGTTAGCCACTGGCAGATTAGATTAAAACATTTTGTACATACATTTGATTTGCTGTGTATCAGTGGCACATGTGTAATGTGCATAGATTTGCTTGGTTGCTGCACTCTGATTCAGACTGACGAATCTATGGAGAAGATAGTCGCATGCAGCGTCGTAGTCGTTTCCTCCAGTATAATCTGGGAAATAGTCCTCCAGGGGTGATCGAGGCAGTTTTTCAGCGAAGAGGTCGATCTTGTTCAAGAATAAGATCTATGGTGCTACGCATGAGAATGATATGCGAAGTGACGTGGAAAAAAAAGCGCACAATTGACGTCTTGACGAACCATCTCGAATTGCAGATGGAATCGAACAGTGTCAGAGCCTCTTGCATACGGTTCTGACAAGGTTTTATGAATTTCATGTGTAAGAAAAATCAAAGGTAAGGCTTACGACGCTTTCATCTTCGTAAAGCATTTGGTCATATTCGCTCAAGCTAACCAAGAAGACCAAAGCCGTTACGTTTTCAAAGCAATGGATCCACTTTTTTCGCTCGCTTCTTTGACCGCCGACGTCAAATAGTTTGTAGGTGAGTTCGCCAACTTGGAAGGTTGTCTCTGTAATTCCTGTTGTCTTTACACGACTTCGGAGGATGTCTTGATCAGTGGGCATATATGAAGATTGGGACATGCGGTCGATCGAGTTGAAGTAGTAGACGGCGGAATCGTTGAGCTGGAATTCACGGGCGCGACGAACGGCTTCCTGCACAGCAGGGTCGCGCCATAATGACCTGATGGCGTCGGCAACGTCGCGGGGCATAGTGTCGGCTTCTATTTGGGCGGGCATAGAAAGGATAGTTGCGCGGCGGGCGTCGTTCTGGGGAGCAAGGGCAAGGTCGAGTTGAGGCATTGCTTCGAGGATGGCACTGTGGACACGGTAAGAAACTGGATAAGGAACACAGCAAGGGAAAGAAAGAACCGCATGGATTGGATGGTGTTGGAAAAAATGATTTCCTTGTATGACTCCCGCTCCTGGTCATTGTAGCCCCCATGGTGGATGAGCTTCATCTGCTTCAGGACGGTGGACTGGGGGAAGGGAAGGTCATCAGGGGTAAAAGGGAATTTTGGAAACACATACCTTGCCCGACTCTCCAGCACCCAGCAACAACATCTTTATCTCGTTCTTTGCTCGGAGACGATCCCTCTTGAGTTGACTCTCAATCTCGTCGTTTCCTGCGATAATGGGACATAGATTGGTCAGATATTTGTTGAGGGGCAATAAAGAGGGGGAGACTATATGACGCGAGCAACAGTATGCCAACGAACCACCGCCGACGAGAAAGCGAAAAAGCTAATGTGAAAACAGGGAGACCCACTGGCTTTAGCCTCATCATCAATACCCGTCGACTGAACGCAACCCATTGTGAAGAGTAGTCAAGGTGTCCTTGAACGGGAATGAAACGAAGGGGAAAAAGAGAACGTAGTTAGGAGAGGAGAAGAAGAAGAAGTCGACGGCAACGACGACGACGAAGTCCAAAGGTTCTGTGAACGGTTGCGATGAAAGGAGGCGGAAGAGCGAAGCCACCCGATCAAAAACATCTCCATTACATAATCATGTTGTCTTTGTATTCGCCTTTATCGATTTTTGGGTCCCGTCTTTGTCCCCTTGTTTCTGAAATACTGGCAGAAATCACTTTGACAACCGGCTCTTCTGTCAAATGGAATAATGCAGCATCACCCTGCAGAAGGTAAACCGTAATCGACTAATCGCTCGTTGCGCCTCTGCGTCGAATAACCCTAACAGCGTCCTGACTCGATCTTGTTCGGAAAATGTTCCTAATACGCGTGCAACGACAAGAAATTTCCCCACAGACAGGTGATGGCTTCTAGCCGCCCCCATCTTGTCTGCTTTCAACGGAATTGCTCGCTGATACGTACCACCGCCACATCAATTAGGGTTGATTGAACAGATGTTTGAATCAGCAGCGGTAGCCACGGCACGCCAAAAGAAGATTGAACAGGAAATGGCAGAGGCTGGGTTGATACCCCCAACACCAATCCCGCCAGCTGTCAAGAAAGAAAGCGCAAGAGACTCGACTGCGAGTATTGTTTCACGGCCTGCTAGTACTTCAGGGAAAAGTACTGCTGATGATGAGGAAGAACAAGTACGACAACGACTGGAGTCGATTGGAATGCATGTCGGCGCTAATTTCTCAGAAAGGTCTGTATTTGTATCTCTCCTTGTTCCAAGTTTATTCTCATTCAAAAATAATTCAGATTGTGCAAAGATAGATCAATGTTCACTGACACTCTGGACATCATCAAGTTCATCTGCAAAGATATCTGGGCTGCCTGCTGGGATAAGCAGATCGACAATATGCGCACGAATCATAGGGTGTGTATTCTCTCCAACCATCCTTCTACGGATTGTTATAGACAGGAATACAGGGTGTGTACGTCTTGCAAGATAACGCTTTCAAGCCAATCACCCGTCTTTCATCATGGGACTCAAGAGCAGAAGCAATAAGAAGAGCGCGTCTGGTTCGCGTTTTCCTTGCACTACTCGATATACAGCCCGTCCGTTGCAGTACGACGTTATGTCTGCTGGTATCATTCGAGGCGTTCTTTCTCAAGTAGGGTTGGCAGGCACCGTGACACCCGAAACTACATCCATGCCGCAGTGTAAGCTCATTTTCGTTTGGACTATCAAAGTTTCATTACTCGGATGCTACCACAATTTCAAGGTACAAGCTGTCGAAAGGCTCATAGCTGTCCTGTCGTGATCTACTTGTGGAGTGCATTTCGATCCACTCAAGCCTTCTTCACTACCAGGCAGTGCACAACGAATTGTAGTATGCACATCCCCGCAATACGCCTATATATTGCTCCGACGAGGCGGAGATGGACTTTCAAGCCGCTTCAACGTTCGTTCTTTCCTAATCAGGCGGACAATCTCTGCAAGTGGTAGTCCATCCTTTAGGTAATTTCAGCTGTAGAATACGTGAAATGATATAGATTGAGCATACCTTCATCCCAGTCAACGCCTGCCTGAGTATCTTCAGAACCAACTTGGGTTTGACACCCCTGATCTCAGCACCAATGTTGCGCATAGCAATAACAAAGTCTTTGTTCTGCCATTGCTCATTTGACATTAAATTTTCAATAATCTGGGCAGTGAGTTGTAGTGCGATATCTGTCATAATATGAAAAGGGAACACCCTGAACGTCCTTGTCCAGAGAATCACCTTTTGCCGGTTCTTCAAACAAATACGTTGCAAGCTCATGAATGTTTGTAAGACGAACCTTCGAATTGTGTTATTATTTGTCTTGTACCCTTCATCAAAAAAAAAGACTACCTCGAACAAAGCAATGACCCGCATAATCATCTTGCTTGTCACATACGGACTTCGAAAGACACCACGTAAACCAAAGTGTCTCAAAAATAAAGAGAAGACAGAACTATTCAGAAATCTCTCAGATACCTGCCTTTCCACCCGTTTCGCGAGGCTCAGCAACTCCCGTTCATCCTTCATTTTTTGCATCAAATGGTGCTTATCGATATAACGTAGATTTTGGGCTTCAAGGATTGTATTCCGTTGCGTAACTGCCTTAATATCAAACTGGAAAGGAAATAAATATAAAATAAGAGTTTCAGAGGACAAAATGATTATACCAGCTTGACCATTTCTTTCAGGTTCATGATTTGATTGCTTTCTAACTGCTTGCTCATGTCGTATGGCGGCTCGACACCAGCATCGACAGGTGTCTCGTGATGGACACCATATCCGCATAGGACGAGCCAATCAAGCACAGCTTCTGGTTCCCAGCCATGTTTCTAGAGGGAAAGGTATCAGAAAAATGCTATCCAGCAACAGGCGGACAGGAAAAAGAACCGACGATAAAGTCTTCAACTTGGATATCTCCGTGTCGTTTTGACATCTTGCTACCATCTGGGTTGAGAAGGATGGGGAAGTGTCCGAAGGTTGGAGGGTCAACATCGAGTGCTGCGTAGAGGTCTAGATGTAGCGGCAACGATGTGATCCATTCCTAGAGCATCACAGGGTAGTTATACGAATACACAAAAGTAGAAGAAGGCTTACCTCTCCTCGTAGGACATGTGTAATTTTAATTTCGTGATCATCCACAACTGACGCAAGATGATACGTTGGGTACAGATCTGATTAAAGCAAAATAGGATCCGTTGCGAGAGACGCGTGCGCATCCCTCAGATTCCGAAAGATGATATCGGCAGCTGGAGGTCTAGATGGGGAAGAAATAGTCTTCGCAAAGTCAATCGATGTTCAGTGAAGTATTCGGCAGATAGCAGCGAGAAAATTAAAGCGCACTGTATGCCTTTCACCTGCTCGCACCTTTCGAGCGACCTCTTCTTCAGTTAGATGTAGACATCTCCTATCGTATGATGCACTAGTACCAGAACGAGCGAGCTTTTCTTTGACTTCTGCTAATGTATCTCGGGAGCAGAAACAACGGTATGCATGGCCGGACTGATAATGATGTTATGAACAGACATTTAGGAATTACGCTCTAACGTCGACAGGTGGTCGCGGTCTGTCGATCTCTGGGAGTTGTGAACAAACAAACTCCAATTTCAAAGTCGGAGTTCAAAAATTGTTCATGTCTGACGACGAACCTGCCCTAGAATCCATGGACGAGGAATCTGTGACCCAAATTCAATCTGACAATGGGCTTGCCGACGAAACTACATACAGAAAAGCTGTGAATCAAATTCGAAACAACATCCAGGAGTAAGCTACACTTGTTCAAATGCTGTTGTGGTTTCTCATCTATGCCTGCACTCAGTGCGGTGCGCAATCGGGTACATATTTACTCTTTCAACATCCCGGAGAATACATTGAAGAAAGCCTATGATTTACTGGACAAAGAATCGGAACGGCGATCGATGAAGTTTGCTAAATCATTCCTAGAAAGGATTTGTTGGCTGACTCCATCACTTTAGAATAACTTTCAGTTTCAGTCACAACTTCGTCATTAGATACATGCCTAGTGTAGTGCACAATGCAACCGCCATCGGTTGGAATAACGCACTCACCTTCGCTCTCAATAATTTGACCCAAACACCACAACCAACACCTCCAGGCTGTTTTGGTGTCGGAGGAGCTTGTACGTACAATTGCATGCTTCACTTGGCCTTGCGTTCACCCACTTGTACCCTAGCTATTCACCTGGGTCCTCGCCAAAAGCAGGCTGACGCTGGGATCGGTCCCGCGCCAGGGAACCCCAGCGTGGTCCTCGAAGTCGGGGACTCAGAAAGCTTGACCCAACTTAAGATCGATGCACGACTCTGGCTAGAGCGGATACCAGAGGTGTGTCTTGACTCTTTGCTGAGTTCCTTGTTCAGTTGTTTTGTATACTCACTACGCTGTCAGGTTCAACTAGTGTTCCTTATCTCGATTGACCCTGCCCCGTCCCGCCCACCCAACAATGCCAAGAATCACTGTCCAGCTGTGGAAAGGTCGTGCCGTCACTCGACCCCCACGTGCAGGTTCAACAACTTGCCAAAGAGAAGCATATATGGTCTTGGAAGCAGATTGGTCGTTGAATGCAACGCCAGTCTATGTACTCCTCGCTGACGTCTTTGGAGCACACCCTGTGCATGCGGCTTATGGTAACAACGACCGTGCAGTATTAGATACTGCATGGTTGCGGGACACGATAATTCGTTCTTATTAATATATGTAATAAATATGATGAACCCTGCTCCTGGTATACGGCCTCCCGGCTTCCAAAGATATGTTTAGGGATCGAGGTGAGGACAAACTCTCCAAAGGCTTTCAAGAACTCTAAGAAGTTGCCATTGACCATGTCACAAAAGAGGCAGACGCTAGGACCATAGTTGTATCTGGCTTGGGTAGCTCTCATAGCTCTCCCCCACTATGACATAAACATAGGGCCGGTGAACGGCAAGACCCGCTACCTTTTTTGTGTGAAATCCTTACGTCGTAATCAGGGACCCATAGTTGTGTATATGCGCAAAATTGACCAGATTTCTTTTCTTTTAAATTCTATATGGATGTATAGTATACACATAGAGAATCACAACGACCCAAAAATCTTGATTT
>Ga0307509_10005166_pt1 | contig 18315 bp, 18 predicted proteins | sample 10_EM_MG_FD_202245 | JGI IMG/M metagenome (GOLD analysis project Ga0307509, IMG submission 202245) | Populus trichocarpa ectomycorrhiza microbial communities from riparian zone in the Pacific Northwest, United States - 10_EM | ecosystem: Host-associated > Plants > Roots > Unclassified | place...
GTGCCAAAGCGGCATTAGCGACGGCCAGGAGGACGGGCGTAACCGAGGCGGGTTTTTGTATAGCGACCGAAGATCGACCGCGGGAGGGGAGCAGTAAGGTGCCAGCTGAGGGGGTGGGAAGAGGGGGAGGGGGTAGCTGTAACCGAGCAACGTGACGAAGACCAAGAAGGTGGAGGGAGGGGGATGTGAGGAGGAAGGACAGTCCGAACACTTGAGACAACCGACTAGTGTAACCGCGGCCGATGCTTTTCCGAATGCGAAACCAAGCCGAGGTGCTGAAGTTACTAACTGAAGTGTTCCCCGACAGGACCACACAATCGAGACGGAAAGGTACTTCGCAAAGGGCTTGGAAAGCTCAGCGCCGACCGTGAGCGAACAGGACAGAATGTCGACCATGCAAAACCTAAGCGAGGTGCAAAGGAAGTGCAGGGTAAAGGGGAGAACTGAACTTCATGAGCGGGAGGCAACGACGAACAGGAACAAGAACCCCATGGAGGAGGGGGTAGACCCCAGAGGGAGAGGAGGGGTTGTAGCATCGTTCCCCTAGGCAGAAGCCATCAAGAGGCAGCAGAGGAGGTAGTGGTGGATCCCACGATCATTTCCCTGGTGTTGAGATTTCAATCGCGGGAGGTGTAGGGGTGAAGGTTCGTGAGGACATCAAGATTAAGATTCTCCCTGAATATAGAGACTATGCAGATATATTCAGTCAAGAGAAAATCCATGCTTTACCTGAGCATAGTAAATACGATCATACTATCGACTGGATTCCTGAGGCCAAACTACCAGATGGGCCTATCTATACCTTGTCTAAGAAGGAACTAGACGCACTTTGGGATTATATTTGGGAAATGCAAGACCATGGAAAGATTAGGAGATCTTCCTCGCCAATAGGCGCCCCTATATTATTTGTGCAAAAGCCTGATGGAACGCTTCGGTTATGTGTTGAGTACCGAGGGTTAAACAAGATTACTGTCAAGAATAAGTATCCGTTGCCCTTGATAAGTGAGCTCAGAAGTAGGCTCGGTAAAGCCACTATCTTCAAAAATTGGATCTGAACAATGGCTATTACCTTATCCGCATGGCGGAAGGGGCAGAATGGAAGACCGCTTTCAAAAGCAGGTATGGTCTTCATGAGTACACCGTGATGCCCTTTGGGTTATGCAATGCACCATCAACGTTCCACAGTATGATCAATAATGTATTCCGTGACATGTTAGATGTCGGAGTCATCCCCTATATGGATGACATATTAATCTATCCGGAGCCAGTTGAAGAACATGTCGCCCTGGTAAGGCGGGTCATGGAAAGGCTGAGAAAGGCACGCCTTTGCGTTAGCATTAAGAAGTCAACCTTGCATCAAAGGGAAGCAGAGTTCATTGGGTATAACCTATCCGATAGAGGAATCTCTATGACAAGTACAAAAGTTGAAGAAATCCGGACATGGTCAACGCCCGAGAAGGTCGTCGATGTGCCAAGCTTTATGGGCTTTGCCAATTTCTATCGTCGGTTCATAAAAGGATTTAGCAAGATAGCCAAACCATTGACGCACTTAACGAAGAAAGGTATCAAATGGAAGTAGACTCCTTCATTTCAAGATGCTTTTGACAAATTGCAGGAGATGTTTACCACAGGTCCGATTCTGACACACTTTGATGACACTCATCCGACTAACTTGGAAACCGACACTAGTGACTTTGCGTTAGGATCATTATTATCTCAACTCAGTGAAGATGAGAAATGACATGCTCTAGCTTTTCATAGTAGAAAGTTCTCCCCAGCAGAAATAAATTATGACGTCCATGATAAGGAGTTGGCCGCAATAGTGGCAGCCTTTAAGGAATGGGCATATATGTTGATCTCAGTTGATGATCAGATATTGGTGTACACTGATCACAAGAATTTAGAGTACTTTAATACTACAAAGACTCTAAACTGTAGACAACATCGCTGGGCAGAATTTCTACAACTGTTCCATTTTAAGGTTATGTATCGAGAAGGATGGTTAAATGAAAAGACTGATGCTTTGTCGAGGTGTAGGAACTACCGCCCTGAAGTGGGGAGCAATTCCCAACCTTTTACATTTTTTCGCCGTGGACAGTATATTGGAGAGGCGCCTGTTATCTTGCAACCACATGTGTTAGAGACTTGGCAAGGTTTTCGGTTGCAGACAACATTTCATGAGGCTCTTATTAAGGCCGCCCATAGTGATGAAACATATTTAGCAACGCTAAAGGCACTCCTTAAAGGCGATAGTAAGGCCGATACAAATTTTAGTATCGAAAAGGACTTGCTCCTGTATAACAACAGGTGGTACATTCCAAAGGACGAAGGTCTAAGACGAATGATCATCGAGGCAGAACATGATTCAAAGATTGCTGGACACTTGGGAACATACAAGACCATTGGCAGGGTTAGGGCTAACTTCTATTGGCCAAAGATGGATGAAAAAATTACTGAGTACGTTCACTCTTGCGATGTATCTCAACGGAATAAAGTCATCCGGCATAAGAAGTATGGACTCCTCGAACCCTTAGAAGTTCCTATGAGACCATGGACGGCAATATCCATGGACTTCATTGTGGGGTTACCAAAGTCCAATGGCTATACGCAGATATGGGTCATCGAAGACAGGTTCTCCAAGATGGCATATTTCATACTACTAAGGACTGAAGAACATATTAAGAAACTGGCCTTGACCTTGGTGAAAGAAATCTGGTTCCTCAATGGACTTCCCGAATCAATTGTCTCTGACTGAGATACCCGATTCACGTCTAAGTTTTGGACAAGCCTGATACAGCGATTGCAAGTAAAGCTAAACCTATCAACCGCATTCCACCAAGAGTATGATGGGCAAACTCAAAAGGTTAATCAGACACTAGAACAATATTTAAGAAGTTGTTGTTCATATAGGCAAGACAATTGGGTATGGCTGTTGCCTTTGGCGGAACATGCGTATAGTACTTCCATGTCGGAATCCACAAAGGCCAGTCCCTTTGAGATAAATTAGGGATTCTCCCCACCGACTCAGCGGTCGGGGATAGCTTCAGATAACAAAGAAATCCACGTGGACAGCGAGCTTGTTGTGAAGGATTAGGAAGGGATGTGGCAAGAGATCTGAGAGACAATAAGGCAGGCACAGGAAAGACAACCCAACTGGCCTGACCAAAAGTGACAGCCGGCTCTGGAATATGTTACTTTAGAAGATATCACCCAGGGCAGAGTGAAAAAAGCGGACAGGGTTATGCTAAACCGCAAGAACCTCCGTACAAAAAGGCCTATGGAAAAACTAGGCTACAAGATATTTGGACCTTTTGTTGTCAAATGCAAGGTGGGGTCTAGGGGCTATGAGATTGAGCTGCCGGAAAGATGGGACTTCCATCCTGTATTTCATGTTAGACGGTTCAAACCCTATCGCGATGATCCTGTGGGCCGGCCTCAAAAGGAAATACCAACACCTGACATTGTAGACAATGAGCATAGCTATGTTGTTGAGGAAGTCGTTGAAGGCCGATGGTATGGGAATCCTAAGTCATAGTTTCCACACCGCTTTGTGCAATATATGGTTGCTTGGGAAGGGTACGGTCCACAAGAGAATTCTTGGGAACCGTTCAATATGTTAGAGGATACCGCAATGCAAGGATTGCAACAGTTCCATGACAGGTATCTGTCTAAACCGAAAGACTATAGGGTTATAGACAATCCAAACTGTGGGACTAAGAGACGACGTTGACGGTCTGAGAACAGACCAAGAGAAGAGGGGAGTAGTGTAACGACTCTACCATAGGTAGCTACAATCACGATCACCTTAGCCCAAATGGTATACCAAGTGGTAACCGGAGGTGGTATGGTCTTGTATACTTTATACAAATAGCTGGTAAACGTAGGATCAGGCCTAGGGAATTCTTGAGTAGCCTTGAGGTACTCTACTAGGCAGGGTAACCTTGTGGGAGCAAATTGGCATAAGGTCAAGAGAATTATGGGAATGTTACACGGTCCTCCGAGAGGACTTCTGTGGTCGACTGGAGGACTTCCTGAGGGGTTAAAGGCATAACAGTGCAAAGTTACACTACCGTGGGAATTTGGTCATTATGCCAATGGACCCCAGTTAGCCTACTGAGGTGTCCAAGTTACCCTACCTTCACCGGCATAGTCATCCTAGAACTTAGAGGTCTATTGCCTCACATTCTATGGGTTCTTAGATGTGCTTGGGGACATACCCATCAGCGCGGGGAGGCCCCACGCCTGTGAAATGGTGTCCCGAACATACTCTTGAACTTGGGCGGGTTTAGCTAACACCATCCTCTGGCCCCAGCGTTGGGACGGCACGTCATAGGCAGACGGCTGTGTAGTTGCTCGTTTGCTACTTAAAATAGGTCATTGGAGCAGCTGCCGTAACACCATCTAAGTCGTGGCCGTCCGTCCGACTGAATGTCGTTCGCAGTCCATATAAGGGGAGTATGGGTAACCACCAAAATGCTGGTCACCCACATATGGTCTCTTGGGCATCTAAGATTCTATTCTAGCCTACGGGTAGTAGGGTAGTCTTCCTAGTGGTACTCAGGTAGTCTCAGAAGGCCAGGGTACTTTCGTGACAAATACCTCAGTAACCAGCTTGGACCTTCTCCCGTTAATTTGTAGCATTACTATGGGTTGTTATTGGACTCTAGAGGTATGAGTCTTATCACGGTAGAGTATGTCCAGAGAGGATGGCTATGGGTAGCGCCCACTTAGCCAACCATCCGCTACATCTCACCGGCGGAGCTTGTATGTCAATTTATCACATTCAATAGTCGAGTGGATTAAATGATGGACTGCATAGCTTGTATAGACGCAACTCCCACTGGGCCAGTAAGTCCACCACCTAGGTATTGACTCCGGTTGTTGTCATAACAGCTAGCCACTGGTATGACCTGGATAGGAAGAGCTTTTTCACCTGCGGTTGTATTGGAGATGCATTGCAGGAACTCATATCCTATTGACGGAGTTAAGTGTACCCGAGTGGGTCCCACACTTCTGGCAGGATAAACCCTGATGGGGCGTAGACCTCGGACGAACCCTGAGTAGGACATGGAGCTCAAACAAGGTCGGAAGTAGTGGTGAATGTCAAAGGCTTAAAGCTTATTTCTACTTAAGTTTAAGCGTTTGGCATTCTGCTGCGACAACCAACCTTTCCTCGAGAGAACTAAATTGAGTGAAGCTTCGAGCTTAACTATATTAAGTTTTACTGGTGATAATTCTGAATTATTTTACCTTGTCTTTATCTTCTACTTTGAGTGTTTGGTCCGGTCGCAACCTTAGAGTTCACCTCTCTACAGCGTGGCCCCAATACACCGTGAGCCCTCCCGTCGATCTTGTCATATTCTCGCCTCTCTGTCAATCTTTCCCTACTTGTTCCCACAAATGTCGCCGACAATCAGAGTTTGAACCGCGTTCGGACATGCTGCCCACATTTGCCTTTGGGCTCAGAATAATCTCAAATTGTTGCCTTTATGTCAGTCTTTTCGGGCAAGACAAAGGTCAGGGTTCTGGCTAACTTGCGCCGGGTTTCAGTCTTGAAGTCGCCCTGATTCTTACTTACTCCTGTCTGCCACTCTCGCAGTGTGTGGCAGATTATGGCACCCACTATGTCAATCATGGTACACTTGATTTCCTCACGAAATCCCGCATCCACAATCCCATGCATTTTCCCCCCTTCAAACTACTTTCCCCATATGGCCTTGGGATTCTGGGGCTGCAGGAATTGATTTCTTATATTCTCCGTCAAGGTTACTCCGATTAGTTGCAATGTGACAGGTCACATCATTACTTAGAGCACAAACACACATTATCTCCTCTCAGGGCCCACATAAAGCTATCCTTTTCCGGCATGTAGTGCACCCGGCGGGCAATTGCCCTTGGGCCTTCTGCAAGATGATACCATTTCATGATCTTATTCTTTACATGTTAGACAAACTGCGATCTTACTACTGAGTGTTTTTGTTTTCTGTAAAGGTTAGTACTAGTCCCGAGGTTTAAAAGATTCTGCTAAAATTAGTTGATATCGCCTTAGCACATTTATTCTTTCCTCAGATGCTTCTATATTGCCTGCATCGGATATGTGATTGAGCGCCTGAAGCCAAACACGGTGCCCCTGAGTGGTTAATGAAACTGGGCCTGGGAGTGGTTATCACAAAGGGAATATAGGGGAATAGATCCCTTGGCTCATGCTACAATGGCTACCACTGCTCCGATAGCTCTATTGCACTGAAAGTTTGTCTCACGGCATATGTTGACAGGGCCTGGGGTGTTCTGTTCACCCAGAAAACATGAGTGTCAGAATGCTGACTTTGTGCTCGTGATTATAGCCATTGATAGTGAATCAGGCGATACGCTACATCGCGACATTGTCGGTAGAATGTCCGACTGCTGCATATAATATGTCTTGGTACGGCAGGAGTACGCCTGCTGATTGCGCACCCGAGATCCGCAGGTGGTCAAAGTTCAGACAGTCGACAGCTTGTTGTTGGTGAATTTCTCCCTGGCCGCTGATTGATGACATATTATTGATGTAGTCCCATCCCCATTATTATCTTCATCTGTGGCTAGCTCTTTGTCCAATTCCCTTTTATGAGTAATGTGGTAGTTTTGGTACTAATTGGTGCTATCAGCGCTAACATAAATGGTTTCCGTTATATCTCCTCTTTCCACTTCCTCATCGGCCTGGTGATCGTTATATGCCACAGTGTGTAAAGTGTCCCTTCCAGGGCACTAGGCTGGTTCAGTGCGAAGATATCTTCCCATCGGTGTTCAGGAAGGTATCTGAGCCCCCGAATGTGTACAGTGAGTGCTGCCTGATTCGGTCATCTGCATTACTGCTATGAGTCCTTTATTGTCTAATACGAGGTCACTCGTATATATACATTCTGATTGGGTACCCTTGATGTGAGTATTAGGCGGGAGCCTATCTCAAACTCTGGCGAGCTAACTCAGGCTGATAATCTTAATCGTAGACGGAGATTGTCTAGGAAGAATCATTGATCTGGATATAGGTCCGTAAAATCAGAAAACATTTTCTAGCGTGAAACCTATAGTAATAAGATCTCTTCTGCGTTGCTTGATAATGTTCAAATAGCTCGGGAGGCACCTTGATATTTATATACCGCGTCTGGGTGGTCCCGGGCTACATCTAGTTCTCATACTAACTAAGTATCTACTAACAAACTCCAGTGTCTTCTGAAAGTGCGAACACCATTTGAACCAGACAATTCTGTTATCTCACTCGACTTCCAAATGGCAACACCATGAATTTTGCTGACGGTGCCCCCACACATCAGTTCATTCGTCACAATCTATCTTCGTCAGCATGAAGTCTTGTTTACCATTGCATACACAGAATGCTCTACATAATCGAACCAACAAACGGGCCAGCATTGTTATTGACCCTCTTAGCATTGCAGTTGAATCCTGAACTCGACAGCTGCTAGGTATAAGATAGACTTCTCTTGATAATTACACCAATTGCAATTATCTCTTCATAGTCCAATCATTATAATATAGTACCGTCACTATCCGCGGAATACTATTAATGTGTGTGAGCGCGGATAAGTCTGATTTCTCAAACTACCTCATCCAACAACGCCATTCACTTGTTTGACTTTTGATCGCGAGAGCGTGGAGTATAGAATGTGTTGTTAACTATTGTTCGTAAAAACGTCCCGTTATCTAATAACCACCTTTGCGACTCTCGTCTTCATTGCTCAGTAACCTTATGCAACAAGTACCGATTTGCCTCCGGCCTCCTGCAGAAGCTTGCCAAAGGTATTCCATGATATATCATGCGACCGGGATCCAGTCAGAGGGACGGCCGCGATATATACATGGTTATGAGGAGGGCTCCAATGAGCATGTCTTTGGTGAGAGGACACAACTACAATAGCGTCTGCTGATGTAGCGCCGTCCCAACGCTGGTGCGGGAGGGGCGTGTTGTCTTGTCCTTTTGAACTCAGAATCCTAAGGTAGGGTAACTATAGGTCTTTATTCAGTAATGGAAGGCTAAGCCTTCTGGTATGCCTAACAGGAAGTTGGCTGCATGTATTGGCTTTGGGTTTTCTATGCATGTTTGAAGGCCGGACATTTGACAAAGGTATAGGATACCAACTAGGACATATGAAAAAGCAATATATGATCTGGCCTTATACACTAGGACTGAGGAGATGGAAGGGGGACGTGGAGAATCACATATGATCACTCATTAATGAAAAAGACTATTTTCCGGCAAAAACTTTTTTTTCTGCTTGTTTATAATTAAGTTAATACTCTAGTCAAGGTCATGAATGATGTTCGTCTAGACTGTGGTATGAAATAGTTCAACAGAATGCAAGAGTGTCTGACATACTAGATGTTGTCGATATCTGAACCTAAGAACAGACTAGCCACAACGAGTATCGCTTAGCAACACCAATTCTAGCCAGATACACGGCATGCTAAATGCAGTTTACATTTATCAATCTTAATATCCGGGCGTTGAGTCAACAACATTGAACTTCGAGATATCCTTTTGCCAGTCTTGCAACCATGCTAATTGTCTAGTTCTATTGGCCATCGCCAGCTGCAATATGGACACAGTCTGCAAGGTGTTCTCAATCCGGAAAAGATATTAGACATTAGCTCAAGAGGAAGTAAGATCCAGAAGCGGAGACAATAACACCTACTGGTATCTTTAATTGTGTTCTATTCGATACTTGCTACAAAGAAGAAGCACAAAACAAATTACGAAACCCAACGGGAAAACAACATCTAGGAAAGACTAAGTTTCTGTGCATAAAAATCACAATAAAAGTTACTCACAAAAATACTGAATCTTGATTTATTTGCTGCCCGTGCTGGGTCTTGCTGAACAGCGCACCTGAGGTGTAGATACAGGGTTATTTGGGGCTGGTAGAAAACTATCGTTTTGAGATCAGTGTGGCGTGTATGTCACTGGAGCAGGTGGCTGGGTCAGGGATTCATTGATTGTGGCTAGCAGGTGTTCAAATAGGGAAGAGGGATGTTCTATCTGTCCCTCCGGAGTCGTGAGATCGCGTGCAGCATGTTGAGCTGCGAGAGGCAAGAGTGGAAGTTCATCACAAATCATAGGTCGACTGGCAGCAGGTGTGTCCATGGTACCATTGTGTACTTGATGCCTTGCAGATTCAACAAGTGAGTTTGACAGCCAATCAAGAATTCACCGGTTCTCCTTGGCCAATTCGCGAAGTACTCGAGGATTCTCCAACACAGAAGCCTCAGATGGGCCTGAAGAATGCAACCCTGACAGCATCACAATTGGATTATAGCTTGCCGGTACTTCCATTTGGGATGGAATATTCCCCAGTGTGTTGAGTAGCCTGGATCTCCAAGTGCCTGAAGATCCTTTTGTAATTAGCTATTCCGTTTTAAGGTAAATAATAAACATAGATGAATGAGGATACGGATTAGATACTTACATCGCCGTCATCCTCATAGATCACCCCAGTGACATGAGGCACTTGAATTTCACCCTCTGGCTCTGCCTGTAGGCATTCCACATGGTCAACAGACTCTTCATTGGGCATTGTCCTAACCGAGTCTTCTTCTCCGGCCAATGCATCGCAGACATCGTGGTCAAAAAAGTAGATACCTCCCATTGGAAGGCTCGGGGCATTCGTCCAGGATCTCTCCATCTTCATCAACCGACTCCAGAACTATTACGTCCTCTGGATTGACTTTGTTATTAAGGAACTAGACACCAATGTTCTCATTTTTATTGAGATATATGAGCTTGGGTAGAGGGTGTGGATCATCCGGTTTCTGACGTAGCATGATAGAACCATCTCCTCATGCAACAATTAGATAGCGGGGTTATCAAATTTGCTCCTCTACGTCTTGCCCTCTGACGACCAAGAGCAAATGCATAATGCTCAGTGTAGGCAGAAGCCACCAGAAAATTCCCCTGTCAGAATCTTTTAAAAACTATGAGTGGGCGAGGAACGAATACACAGTAGGCACTGTACCAGTCCTTCAAACAATATGCATTCCCCAGGCCCACAGACAAAATACTAAGTTCCAATCTGAGTAAGGCACTGATATCTGCTCTCCATCAAGGGCTGATCAAATAATGATTGATCATACATACCTGGAGGTTGCACATGGTCGCCACAAAGATCCAGCCAGGCTTTTTGGTAAGAATTAGACATCAGGAGTTTCTGGACCGAATATGGGACCAGAACCTTCACATGACGGAAGAACTCTCGAACATTATCCAGGTCATGCTGGGTTCTGATGAGCTCAAATCGACACCACCATTTCGCATACAATCTGTCGCCATATACAGTTGTGGTTGGAGTTAAACAGTGAGTGTACCCGATTAAGACTACTGAATGGATTGGATTTAAATACCTGGAATGCCCGACAGCCTGTAACGACCCTACGATAGTTAGCTACAATAACTATCACGTTAGCGAAAATTGTGTACCAAGAGGTAACAAAACGTATTATAGTCTAGTATACTTTGTATACAAGAATGTTGATTTGCCTAGGGCAAGACCTAGGAAGCAGTGGAGTAGCATTGGGTACTCTATTGGAGAGAGTAACATTTGCTGAGAACGTTCGCGAAAGGTCAAGAGAATTATGGAGACGGAAAACGCATCTCTAAGACAACTTTAGCGGTCGACTGGAGCACTGCCAGAGTGGTTAAAGGCACAAGAGGTCCATGGAGCGGCAGCCGTAACATGGTATACGTCATCGCTGTCCGTCCGACTGAATGTCGTTTGCAGTATATATAACGGGAGTATGGGTAACCGCCAAAATGCACAAACCATCTCCCCTACAGCTACGGCGATTGAAATCTCATCACCAGGGAAATAATCATGGGATCCACTACCACCCCTGCTCCTCCCCCTTGATGGCTTCTGCCTAGAGGAGCGATGCCATAACTCCTCGTCTCCCTCTGGGGTCATGCCCCTTCTCCACGGGGTTCGCTTTCCTGTTCATTATTGCCTCGCTCATGAAGTTCGGTTCTCCCCATTACCCCGCACTTCCTTTGCACAACGATCAGGTTTTGCACGCTCGCGATTCGGTTCTCATCGCTCACGGTTGGCGCTGTGTTTTCCAAGCCCTTTATGAAGTACCTTTCTCTCTCGGTTGTGTGGTCATGTCTGGGAACACTTCGGTTAGTAACTTCAGCACTTCACCTTGGTTTCGCATTTGGAAAAGCATTGGCCACGGTTACTCTAGTCGGTCGTCTCAACTGTTTGGCCTTGTGCTTCTTCCTCCCTCCTTCTTTCCTCCACCCTCTTGGTCCTCGTCCCATTGCTCAGTTACAGCTACCTCCTTCTCTCCGCTTCCAACCCCCCCAGCTGGCACCTTACTGCTCCCCCCCCCAGTGGTCAGTCTTCGGTCACCCTACAAAAACCCGCCTCGGATACGTTTTTCCTCCTGGCCATTGCCAATGCCGTCTAGGCACACCCACTGGTGACCCCTCACCAGCGTCACCTCCATTCACCTTTTCATCTTGCCATCAGGCAGGGCTTCGTCCCCCAGCACCACTCTGCTGTCCAGGTCCATACTCTCACTTCCTAGCGCAGCCTAATACAGGTTACTTATCAGACGTAATTGTCCTTTCTCAGGGGTTCCTACATCTCCTTTGTTTTTATACTTTCTGTAGTACATGTCGCTAAGGGTTCTCCTCTCCTTCCTGCTTGTTTCATTCCTTTCTACTTCCTTCGAGTATACGCGTATGTTCGTAGGATTTGGTTGGGCGATTGGCAAGATGTGTGGTTGGTCTCATACCAGAGGGACTTGGGGGCTCGGCTGTTTCCTGGGGTGAGGAGCGTACGGTTTTTGTTGGCCATAGTGTTAAAGCTGAATGCTGTCTTTGTACCTTTTGTTTTTTTAAGAATCATTTTAGTATTATTTAAGGTACAAACTCCGGTATGCAGATCGCTCTAAGACCGGAAAAACCTCCCCCTACAGGCAATCCCGCATCCCTCGTGCAAAAGCTGGGTGAGGGTGCCGGACACCATAGCGTGCGGTAGTATGGGTAGAAACTACGGAAGAGCGTACGGGCCTGAATACAAGGAACGAAAAAACCGCCACAGATGTGCAGCCCATAAGAAAACTCTCTACGGCAACAGAGATCAACCAAGGACAGTACAGAAACCTCAACAAAGACAAGGAAGGAAAATCGCGGCCGAACCCATAAGCAACCCACCCATAGCCCAACGACTGACTCCATTCTGCCGCAGCAGGGGAGGGGCAAAGGAGCCAGCCGGACAATGAGGTAGGCCAATGATGCATACACAAAGAGGTAAATATACCTGGGGCACTTACGTCCCAGACCCAAGGGTAAACAAGACCACAAACAGAAAGATCGGTAAGTGAAAACAAAACAAACGGAAGTGTGTAGCAGGGCGAAGTAGCGACCATAGGCCCACCGGAAACGAGCCAGGGAGGGAGTACATGTCACCCAGAGGCAACAGAGGCGGCAGGCATGAAACCCCTAGTCCAAATACAGGCTAAAGCCATGCATGCAGCCATGACAATTACCCAACCCCAGAGATCAGAAAGGAACAGAGGCCCAGGCTGTAGAAGCAGTAGGGTGCCAGCGGATCCGACCATAAGGAGAAGAGGAGAAGGAGTGGTAGACCCAACTCTATGCTGTGGAAACTATTGGTAACCGTGTTCGTGTCTGACTAGGCATTCTCTCAATGACCTGAGAGAACAGAGAAATCGACCATGGCCTGTTGAAATCTTTTCTCTTACTGCAAACAGTGTTCCCGGCCGTCTGGAACATGGGCGAGAAGGAGAGTGTTGCCCAATGTGCAGATGCTCTAAGTGAGGTAGAGCAAGAGCAGGGTAGGGAGAGGAAACATCATCAAAAGAAGACGAAATCCATCACCCTAGAGAGAAGAAAGCCTAAAGGGAACAACCCAAGGGCAGGGGAGAGGAGAGGAGGTATGACTCCACCCCTAGGGCATGCTCATGGCGGGGGGTGGAGAATAGAAAAGTGGTGATAAACTCGTGGTGTTGAGATTTCAATCGCCGGGTGTGTAGACGAGACGGAGGATGTTGTCTTTGTACATTTCTTTTCTTTTTTTTTGAATCATATGATTATTGTTTTAGGGTAGAAAATCTTGGATGCAGCTTTCGCTATGGCATAAAAAAACCCCCAACTACCCATGTAAAAAAGCCAACCCCCCAAGTCCCTCTGGTGTGGAACCAACCGCATATCAAGCCCTCAACAAGAAACCCTTGAGTAGCTAGTAAGATAGAAGAAAGGAATCAAATCAAAGAACAAGCAGGAAGAGTCAGGGAAACCCATGGCATGATCATCCGAACAAAAGAAAAACACAAAGGAAACGTAGCAGTGACCACGAAGAAATTCCGCACAGTTAGTGCGGGGGGGCCAGGCTTGGCATGATCGAAGTCCTGGGGAGGCTGGCAGGGGCCATCTAAGTTGGCAAGACCTCAAAAAGAAGAAGGAGATAGTGCAATACAATTCTCCCAGAGGCCAGCCGTGATGGACCGTGGTCATAGCCCGAATGGTGAAGAAGTAGTTGTGGATACCAGCCAGGTAGTTGTGGGTAGCAGCCAAGGAAGTGGAGAAACAGTATGGTCCCGGCCGATCCGACCATGTGAGGAGGAGGAGAAAGAGGGGTAGACCCAACTCTGTGCCGTAGAAACAATCGGAAAACACGTTCGTGTCTTGACTAGGCAGCCACTTAAAGAGAAAGAGAGTAGCGAAATTGACTGTGACCTGTTGAAATGTTTTCTCTTACTGCAAACCGTGTACCGACGCGTCTGTAACATAGGTGTTGAGAAGCGTGTTGCCGACCGTGCAAATGCTCTAAGCGAGGCAGAGCAAAAGCGGGGTAGGAAGAGGAACCATCATCAAAGAAGACGAAACCATCAACCCAGACTGAAGAAAGCCCAAAGGGATAAATCTAAGAGCAGGAGAAGAAAGGGGAGAAGCACTCAACCCCCTAGAGAGAACTCATGCGAGGGGGTGGAGTTTGCAAAAGTGGTGATCATCTCGTGGTGTTGATATTTCAATCGCCGGTTGTGTAGAGGAGAAGGAGGGATATTGTCTTTGTACTTTAAACAAATGCATATGATTCAAAAAGAAAAAAGAAAAAAAAGGCAACCGCCAAAATGCACGCACGATCTCCCTACACCTCCTGCGATTAAAATCTCAACACCAGGGAAATCATCATGAGATCCACCACCACCCCCTTCATCTTGAAGGCTCCTGCCTAGGGGAGTGATGCCACCACCCCTCCTCTCCCTTAGGGGTCTACCCCCTCCTCCACGGGTTTCTTGTTCCTTTTCATCGTTGACTTCCGCTCATAAAGTGCGCTCCTCGCCCCCCTTACCGCCCACTTCCTTTCCACCTCGCTTAGGTTTTCCAACGTCCACATTTCGCTCTCTTCGTCCACGGTCGGCGCTGAGCTTTCCAAGCCCTTTGCGAAGTACCTTTCCATCCCGGCTACGTGGTCCTGTAGGGGAACACTTCAGTAAGTAACTTCAGCATCTCGTCCACGTTTCGTATTGGGAAAAGCATCGGCCGCGGTTACTCTAGTCAGTCTTCTCAAGCGTTTGAACTGCCTTCCCCTCCCTATCCTTCCACCACCACCCTCGTGGCCTTCGTCCCGTTTCTCAGTTACAGCTACACCCTTTCCCCTCTCCCTACCCTCTCAGCTGGCACCTTGCTGCTCCCCTTTCCACGGTCGATCATTGGTGGCTATACAAAAGCCCACCTCGGTTAAGCCTGTCCTTTTGGCCGTCTCTCAAGCCGCTGTAGGACACCCCCTGGCGACCCCTTGTCAGAGTCACCTCCATCCACCTTTACATCCTGCCATTTGGCACCGCCTCGTCCCCCAGCATCGCTCCAGTGTGCAGGTCCATACTCTCACTTCCTACCTCAGGTTTTTAGACATCAATCATTAGACGTAAATTTCCCTTGTCAGGGGTTCATTCATTCCTTATGTTTTTATACTTTCGTAGTAGATCTCACTCAGGGTTCTCCTCTCTTTCCTGCTTCCTTCATTCCTTTCTACTTTCTTCGGATGTACAAGTATGTTTGTAGGATTTGATTGGGCGATATGCCAGATATGCAGTTGGTCTCATACCAGAGCTACTTGGGGGTTGGGATGTTTCCTGGCGTGAGGAGGGTACGGCTTTTGTTGGCCATAGCGTTAAAGCTGAATGCTGTCTTTGTCCCTTTTGTGTTTTCCTGTGTTTTGAATCATATGATCATTGTTTTAAGGAACAAAATCTTGGATGCAGCTGGCGCTATGGCATAAAAAAACCTCCATCTGCCACTGGGAAAAGGCCAACCTCCCAAGTCCCTGTGGTGTAGAACTAACCGCACATCTCCCCCCCAACAAGAAACCCTTGACTAGCGAAGAAGATAGACGAAAGGAATCAAATCAAAGAACAAGCAGGAAGAGTCAGGAAAGCCCATGGCACGAACATCCGAACAAAAGGAAAACAAAAAGCAAACATAGCACAGACCACTTCAAAATCTTCTGCACACACAGCGTGGGAGGGGCCAGGGTTGACATGATCGAAGTCCTGGGGATGGGGTAGGGGCCAACGGTGTTGGCAAAACACTCAACAAGAAGAAGGAGATGGTGCAATACCATCCTCCCAGAGGCAAGCTGTGATGGACAGTGGTCATAGTCCGAATGGTGCAGAGGTAGTTGTGGATACCAGCCAGGTAGTTGTGGGTACCAGCCGATCCGACAGTTTGAGGAGGTGGAGAAAGAGGGGAAGGCCCAACTCTGTACCATAGAAACTATCCGAAACGCGTTCTTGTCTTGACTAGCTATCTGCTTAAAGAGAAACAGAGTAGAGAAATCGACCGTGGCCTGTTGAAATGTTTTCTCTTACTGTAAACCGTGTGCCCAGCCATCAGGGACATAGGCGCTGAGAAGAGTATTGCTGACCGTGCGAATGCTCTAAGTGAGGCTCAAAGGAAATCCTGGTTCGGAAGAAGAAACATCATCAAAAGAAGACGAAATCCAGAAACCCAGGGAGCAGAAAGCCCAAAGGCATAAGCCTAAGGGTGGGAGAAGATGAGGGGAGATGCACTCCACGCCCTAGGGTGAACCCATAGCGGGGGGTGGAGTTTTGAGAAGTGGTAATAATCTTGTGGTGTTGAGATTTCAATCGCTGGGTGTGTAGAGGAGACGAAGGATGGCTGTCTCTGTAACTTTCTTTTTCTTTTTTTTTTTTTTTTTTGAATCATATGATTATTGTTTAAGGGTACAAAATCCTGCATGGAGCTTACGCTATGGCATAGAACAAACCCCCAACTACCCCTAGCAAAAGGCCAACCCCCTAAGTCCCTCTGGTATAGAACCAACCGCACATCTCGCCCCCAACAAGAAACCCTTGACTAGCTAAGAAGATAAACGAAAGGAAGCAAATCAAAGAACAAGCAGCAAGAATCAGGAAAACCCATGGCACGATCATCCAAACAAAGGAAAAACAAAGAGCAAACCTAGAGGAGACCACTTGGAAATTCCGCACACTCAGTGCGGGAGAGGCCAGGCCCGGCATGAATGAAGTCCTGGGAAGGCTAAAGATGCCATCTATTGTGGCCGCACCTCGAAAAAGAGGAACGAGATAGTGCAATATCATCCTCCCAGAGGCAGGCCGTGATGGACCGTGGTCATAGTCCGAATGGTGAAGAAGTTGTTATGGATACCAGCCAGGTAGTTGTGGGTACCACCCAAAAAGGTGAAGTAGCAGTAGGGTGCCAGCCGATCCGACCGTGAGGAGGAGAGGAGAAAGAGGGGTAGCCCCAACTCTGTGCCGTAGAAACTATCGGTAATCGCGTTCGTGTCTTGACTAGGCAGCCTCTTAAAGATAAAGAGAGTAGAGAAATCGACCGTGGCCTGTGAAAGGTTTTTTCTTACTGCAAACCGAGTACACGGCCGTCTGTAACATGGGCGTTAAGGAGAGTGTTGCCGACCGTGCAAATGCTCTAAGCCAGGCAGCGCAAAAGTGGGGTAGGAAGAGGCAACATCATCAAAAGAAGACGAAATCCATCAACCAAAGGTCGAGAAAGCCCAAAGGGATAAACCTAAGGGTAGGAGAAGATGAGGGGAGATGGACTCCACCCCGTAGGGCAAACCCATTGCGGGGGCTGGAGTTGGCAAAAGGGGTGATAATCTCGTGGTGTTGATATTTCAATCGCCAGGTGTGTCGAGGAGAGGGAGGATGGCCGTCTTTGTTCGTTAAACCAATGCATATCATTTGAAAAAAAGAAAAGAAAAAAAAAAGAAGAAACAAAAGAACGGGCCCAGTAGTTAGCGTGCTCCTCACCCTGAGGAGGAGCCCAGCCCCTCTCCCGCCCCTCAAGACCCGTCGGCCTCCCGACGGTAAGATGTCGCACAACTTAACGCCCCCACGGCAGGACCTTCCTCCTGCACCTTTCCTCTCCATTGTTCAGCACAACAGCCTCGGGAGCTGCGTTATATTTCTCTCCTTGTTTAATTCCTTTGCTTCGGCTTTGCACCGCCCTGATGTTGTTTGTCTTCAAGATCCTCCCTTTTGGCGGTCTCGCCTTCCTTCCTTTGGTAGTTTTAAATCTTTTTGCCCCCCTCACTCCCAAGGTCTAGGCCTAGCGTTGCTTTTTATGTTTCTAGTAGTTTTTTGTTCTATGCTACGGTTCTTCATAGGTTTTTTGACAGACGGGAGGTTGCTGCTGTTAGGCGGGAGCCTATCTCAAAGTCTTGCGAGATAACTCAGGCCGATAATCTTAATCGTAGGCGGAGATTGTCTAGGAAGACTCAATGATTCAAAATAGAGGTAGGCAAAGTGATAAAGATTTTTCTCGTGTAAAAACTTATATTGATAAGATCTCTTCTCCGTTGCTTGATAATGTTCAAATAGCTCGGGAGGCACCTCAATATTTATATGCCGCGTCTGGGTGGTCGCGGGCTACATGTAACGACCCTACGATAGGTAGCTACAATCACTATCACCTTAGCCCAACTGGTATACCAAGTGGTATCCAGAGGTGGTATGGTCTCGTATATATTATACACATGGCTGGTAATCCTAGGAAAAGGCTTAGGGAATAGTTGAGTAGCCTTGAGGTACTCCACTAGGCAGGGTAACCTTTCGGGAAAACATTCGGATAAAGTCAAGCGATTTATGGGAATGTTACACGGACCTCCGAGACTATTTCTGTGGTCGACTGGAGGACTTCCTGAGGGGTTAAAGGCATAAAAGGGCAAAGTTACCCTACCTTGGGAATTTGGTCACTATGCCCATGGGTCCCAGTTACCCTACTGAGGAACCCAAGTTACC
>Ga0307509_10005167_pt1 | contig 18315 bp, 23 predicted proteins | sample 10_EM_MG_FD_202245 | JGI IMG/M metagenome (GOLD analysis project Ga0307509, IMG submission 202245) | Populus trichocarpa ectomycorrhiza microbial communities from riparian zone in the Pacific Northwest, United States - 10_EM | ecosystem: Host-associated > Plants > Roots > Unclassified | place...
AGAGCAAGTGCGGGGTAGGGAGAGGAAACATCATCAAAGAAGACAAAATCCATCACCCAGAGTGAAGAAAGCCCAAAGGGATAAGCCTAAGGGGAGGGAAGTGTAGAGGAGGTATGACTCCACCCCCGAGAGCGAGCTCATGGCGGGGGGTGGAGAAAAGACAAGTAGTGATAATCTCGTAGTGCTGAGATTTCAATCGCCGGGTGTGTAGACGAGACGGAGGATGTACAGAAGGAACACTTACAGATGCCTGACTGAAAAAGAAAATAGAAAGATCTATTGTTTTTTAATCACTATTGTTAATCAGAAGATATATCAATAACTTTCAATCAATTAAGCTGACTATCCATTAATTTCTCTTCAATCTAATTTTATTCCATAATTTAATAAATTATGAATAGAATAATTAAATTTTAGTTGTATATACTATCTAGAAGATACAACTCATAGTCTCTCCACATATCTGTTGCAATTTTATCCGGTAGAATTGACATCTCCTCATTATTTGCATATACATCCTAATTCACATAATCCTCATTATCCTCATACTCCTAACTATCCACTTTCTCATGCAAATCAGACTCCAACTCTGCTGTTCGTTGGCTTTCCTCTATTTATTTTAAATTTTAGTGATTGAATATAATAAGTTTATTAGCAAATTTAACTCTTACCAGAACTTGCCAATTCTGCCTCATCTCATCCTGGTATAATACTCATATCACCTCTATTGTCAACAATAAAGTTATACAGTCTAGCTAACATCAGTACAAGTTTTACTTGTACCAGAAGTGAGTACTATGAAGCAGCGCAGAGAATTGTAAATCACTATTTGAGTCTTCAGATATTTCTCTCAATTACATTCCATAATTGAGAGCCCCGTAAATTAAACAATTTTTCCTTAGTCTTTAGTCTATTAGTCATACAGTATACATTTGTAATTATTTATAAATAAGTATACAGATATCCTAATAGCTATAGTATAATAATTTAATACAAAGAGTCAACTTACTTATTTTTGAACTGATAATCTTCCCTCAAATGGTAACGATTACTATAATATATAAAGTCCAACAGCCTTTTCTCAAAGCATATCCTGTATCTGCTAAATAAGACTTTCCATCTGAAATTTCAAACCCCTTCCTCATTGCACTGCTCATAACTCTTCCGTCATGCGCCGAACCCTTTCTTTCTGGTAGAACATAAGTGTATATTGTATTAAAACTGCAAGCCAAAAGGAAATTTTGGGAAATATATCCCTTGAGATTTTGAAATGAAGTGGCAAGAGTAGCAGGCACATGGGCAGGAATGTGAGTTCCATCGAGAGCCCCAATCACATGCTGAAAGTACGGGGAAAACTTGATATTTCTTTCAATTTCCCAAGGGTATTCCTCTTTTACTGATTTAACTATTGTCTTCTCCATTTCAATCATTGCTGTTATAATCAGATGAAAATGTCTAATTAGAAATAAGTATTAGTTTATACAAGAAGAGATAATCATACTTGAAATAATTTAATTAGAGAAACAGATACCTGCTAACTGACTCACCACTAAGTTGAAACCGCTCCTGTACTTCTCTGTTGGATCCTCCCTGCATCATCATCCACAAAAACATTCCTACCTACTCTTCTAGCTTAATCTCAGATATCTCTATCAGACCTTCCTTGTCCCTCAACCAGCTACAAGGTTTCAAATAACAATCACAAGAGATACAGAAAACCTCAACAAAGTGTCGCTTATGTGTTCTCTCATTCAAGAGCTCTATCATATATTGAGGGGATTCATTAGATCTACGCTGCAGTCTTCATTTCTAAACATCTTTTGAATCAATCTGAATATTTAGCAAAATAATATAGTAATATTCACTTCAACTATTATCACTCTCACTAACCTTGCATTAGTCATTTGATTGATTCATTTCTACTTTTTTGTATTATACCCTCATGCCCTGATTATTTTATATAAAAAATGCCATAAAAAAAACCACTAAATTTTAAAACAACTCTATATTTTTGTGTGTGTCAAACACATCTTCCTTTATTTAACACAAAAATGGTGGAAAAATAGCACAAAGGTGAGAAAAATATCATTTTTCTTGCATGCCAAACTGAGTATGATACTGTAAAAACTAAAATAAACAAAAAATGTGCTATCTCATTCAGAATTCCCTACTTTGGAAAAGGGGTGAAAAACACTGCAAAAAAGAGCTGCTTAGCAACTCTGAAGGACATTTAAAAGCAAAAAAACACCAGACCTTATCAGAGGAGGCAAGTCCAACAACATAGCACATTTTTCGTTTATTTTAGTTTTTACGGTATGTACGGAGGTACAGCGCCTAAGTGTTGTATATTTCACTAGCAGGGGGGCGATCGGCTAGCAGGGGAGAAGGAGTAAATGGGACAGTGTGGCATAGGCGAGTTGTGGCCAGGAAATCTGAACTGTGGTGTCAACGGTAATCTGAATGGTAGTCTGAACGGACACAATATCAAAATGTATTTTGTAGTAACGGGCGTAGCTGACAATCTCGGCGCTGATCTCAAGTCAACTCGGATTTCTTCAAAGGAGGCATCTTGTCAATCAGGACATGAAGAAGAAAAAGTCTACAAAAGATTCTCTACTTCGCTTGTGAACTTCCAAGCCACTATCCCCAATTTGCTCCCCGCTATCCCCCATTTACTTCCCCGCCCCTGCTAGTTTACCACTCCCTTGCTAGCGGAATATACAACCCTTAGGCGCTGTACCCCTGTAAATATCAGTTTTTTTATTATTACATAGTTGCATAGCCACTATCTCAATCTAGTAGAAAAATATTTATAAAGATATTCTAAGAGAAAAATTAATTGTTATTCAGAATTTTACAATGCAATAGGTACTTTAAATTGATATTATTGAAAGAGGCATTTTGCAATTTGTTCAGGTGGAAATAGCTGATATACAAACTTCAAAGTGGCATAACTCAAAATCAGGTTTTAGATGTCTGGCCAATTTTCCCATATCAATCCCTTTAACTGTATTCAAGCACAGGCACTAAGTGCAGGTCCAGCTGGTAGCAGAAAGGATTGCTGATGAGGTAGCTAAAGAGAGCAAAGTTAAGAATAATTGTAACAACTATGATGTAAGGATCATATGATGAAAATGAAAGGTGCTACCGGTATTTGAAAATCTTAAACACTAGCCTATTCAGGTCCTCATGATATGAAAAACTTCATACCTCTCCGAAGCAGTGTAGTGCTCAGAATAGTGCAAAATGAGTGCTGTTCAGCATGGTCATGATGGAAACTGGATTATCTGTGTAAATTTGCTCCCAACTATGGTACAAGTACGAGTACTTTTAATTTATCTTGGTGTGTTGCCTATTGTTACCTTTCCTGTCATATCTAACCCCAATCGTCCTAGCAGTGCAACGCTAAAAGTGAGTGAAATTCGGGACAGACAAAGGGATACCAATATTAATTATTATATCCAAAAAATGAATAATTCAAACAACTCTAAATTTGGTCAAACATCCTTTTAAATAATAAGTCAACTTGCTAAACAATCCTAGACTCATTGAGTATATTAACCTATAGGTGGACAGAATTTCAACATAGTGACTCTTTAGCAGAGAATCCTCGAGGTCTCGAAGGGAGGACTGCTAGTCATACAGTACTGTACTGTACAGTTCCGAGACTGTATGTACAAGTACTCGAGCACTCTACTCTATATCACTGCACAAAGCACTCCTCGAGATCAAACATGCGTGAGAATAGATGATGCCATTATGTTCTGCATCAGAGTTAAACTTACCACCAACTCCTGCAGCCAGGGCTTGGCGCAAATCACTTCCAGTCACGTGGATAAATTTCCGGAATGAACCGCGAGTTGAGTGAGTCGCGTCTGCCCAGGACTACAGCTCCTCAGGCAGCTTTCAGTCTCCCCTCAAACTCAACTTTCTCACCCTGTGTTCGCGTATTTCCTACTCGAAAAACTCCTACTCCTCCAGCATGTGGTTTATAGAGTGCGAAGGTGAAGTTCTGGGTGGCAAGCGTCTCTGGCTCAGGCCAAACCAGAGATTCGCTATCGGACGCACGCCCTCTCTGGACGTTAACCTCTCGCTTCCATCGCAAAAGTCCATCTCACGGATACACCTGCTGATTGAAGTTGGAGATGTGAGAGAAGGTGATGGGGTAGGTGACTCCACCAAAACAATGGAGATGGAAAGTTTTTCCTAATTGTTTTGTCACCCCACAGCTTAAATTAAACGTTCGCCCGAGCCTGAGGGTTCAGGACCGCAAGACAAAGCACGGGACGAGAATCGATGGACAAGAAATCCGTGATCAGACTATAACCCTTGATGAAGAATCCTACCATATTCACCTCGGAAAATATGAACCAGCCTTCAGGTCATATGTTGTCTCCAACTTTTATTTACCCACGCCAGACTAACACAGGGTTTCTTTGCAGACTATACTGGGACCCGATTGTCTTCTCGGTGTCTCTCTCTTCAAAGGATAGAAAGGATAAAAGGAGCATGATTCCGTACCAAAATAAAGTTGAGGCTCTTGGAATCAAGACCTTGGCTACTTTCGTTCATTCTACAACACACGTTGTTGCTTCAAAGCGCAATACCGCTATAGGCCTACAGGCTCTCATCAATGGCAAATCCATTGTGACAAGCTCCTATCTCGATGCAGTTGCTCAGGCTGCTAGTATACCCCGGGACGGGAGACAGTCGGCCCTGGAGCAGGATTTTGACGCGAACTGGCCCAACCCCGATGAGTTCCTACCGCCGAGCAACAATGAACCTGGAAACCCACCTTCAAGTCTCTATAAGCCAGATCAAGCGAGGAGAAACCTTTTCGAAGGATATACCTTTATTTTCTGCGACAATCTCCAGTACAACAACTTTTTAGGGCCAGTTACCGATGCGCATGGAAAATTGGAAAGATATGACGTGCAACTAGGAGAGACCACCCCAGAAGAGTTGGTTGAATTTGTTAGAAAGCGAGGCCATGGGACAAATGTTGCGGTTGTGAGATTTATTGCAAAGAAAAACCCTGAGTGGGAGAACCATCTTTCAACCAGAGTCCAAGAAATGTGGGTCATTCGATAGCAGCAGCAAAAATGCTAATAGATCCGTCTTCGTTGACTTTAGCTGGACTAATCATTGTGATCTAATAGATTGGGATATCGGATGGTTGAGCAAAATGAATTTCTTGATATTATCCTAACAGGTGACACGAGTCGCCTTAGGAAGCCGTTAGACGAAGACTTTTCACCCATGGCTCGGCAAATGGCCCCGGGTTAGGATCCCCTCTCCAAGCATGATAGATGGAAATTTAATTCTAACTATTCATTAGGGCCCCCTCAGGCACCAAGAAATGTGTACAATGGGTCGCCCATACAGCTTGGGAAGTCAATCATTGAAGAGACACCGTTACCGGCTTCCTCGGGTGAAGCGTCTGGGACATCCCGTCCTGCCTTACGTGGACGCGGACGAGTATGTATTCAACTAGCTTATCCAGAGTTACTCAAGCTTATATTCTCCACTTAGACAAGGGCCCGGGTCATACCCAAATTGATAGATCCATTTTCCATGGATGCCTTAGATCTTCCCCTGCCAGCACCGGCTCAAGTGCAACCGGCTTCTACTCAATTGACATCGGGTCAGAGCTTCAGCACACCTGCTCCCTGCGTCATTAGAGCTTCAGCACAGGTAAGCCCCATAGCTAGCATCACGGAACCCGCTAAACCTATGCCCGCCAAATAGTCCGGGTCTTCTTTATCAAGGCCTAGCTCCAGTTTCAGTAATACGCCAGTAGAAACCGATGAGCCTCCTCACATACATCTCGAAGCTCCGCTGGACCCGAGATCCCGAAAGAGGTCTGTCGAGCCCGAAGACGATCAGGGACAGCCCCTGGATATTATGGACCTCCTTCCTGGGGCACAGGCGGTAAAGCGTCGGAAATTGATTGAAGAAGAAGAGCGAGCTCTTCGGGGAAAATCGTTTGAAGAATCCCCCCCGGAGCCACTTCCAAAACCTGAGCTAGTCACCAAGATGCCTAACAAGATTGCACCCCTAAAAGGCAAGGGGAAAAAATTACAGAGGGATGAAGATCCTTTCATTGTTAAAACTCGAGAGATTAGAGAAAAGGAAGAGGAGGCGGCTAGAGCGGCCAAAGAGGAGGAGCTAACGGCAATGGAAGGGCTGGATGTCGACCAGCTAAAGAATTTGGCTATTGTTGAGGTAATGGAAGTTAGACCAAGGACTGACAAGCCTTCGCGAGATGGATATGGGGATCAAGGAGCTAGGTGGGAAGATAGGTGGAATGGACGTAAGAATTTTAAGAAATTCGTGAGATCTGGGCAAGGCGGGGGCATGAGGGCTATGCGAAGCCACGTCATGGTCAACCTTGTCGAACATAGGGGGAGGGATTATGGAATCGGTGATGGTACTATAAATTCCGGTTCTCTGGCCGTCGATAACAGCTAATGAGTAAATAGGGTACTGGTTGGGCAATGAGGAAGAGACGCCCTCGGCAAAAATGAACCAGAAAACACCAACACAGCGACTGCAACAGGCCGACGATTTCCGGGAAGACAGTAATGATTCAATGCAAGCCCTTGGCCCTGATGACCGTTCAGGAGTCCACCTCCAAGGCACGGTACAGGCCCACACTTTACCAACACGAACGAGAGGCTCAGCTATCGCAGGCCGAGGGACAAAGAGAGGGGCGGTCGCACAAGGGACAAGAGCTGGCGCCGGGAAGAAACAGAAGACTCTAGTCCTGAGGGATGAGAGTGGAAGTGATGAGGATAGTGATGATGAGCTTAGGTTTAAGTTCAAGAAACGGTAAAACGGTTGAATCCCTATTTTACGTCAGGCCTACTAGCTAGTTCTTTCGATGTATATATATTTGATTAACGTATTTCCTATGAATGACACCACTACCGGAAACAGTCTATCCAAAGATAATACCCGCGAGCCTCCCGCCAGGGCTGGTATCCAATGAGGCCATTATGGCTTCCGAATGATATACCGAGCCATGATCTCGAGATCTTTCTTACCATTCTAAATCCTAGGTTAGGGCTATGAAAGAAAAGATGTGTTGGGCTCAGCTCTATCTTACCGAAATCAAATAACGTATGTGAGCCTAGAGGCATAGAAGTAAGCACTCGTCCATGATGCCCCATACCAAACTCGTAACCAAGGTGGAAGTATCAACCCAAGGCACTCACTAGGTCCTCTACATTTCTATTTCTCTCAAACTCCTGGCGTGACCACGAACGCATCTCAGATTTAGTATCTGGGCTTTCGATCACTTAATCCGATTGTCAGCCCATCGTGTCAGGAGTTCCGGTAGTCTAGAGGAGCAAAATCATGTGAATATCACATCTTATGGATCTCAGCGTATCCCGATATAACGACAGCACCCGTATTCGTTGAAGAAACTCTGATTGTCAGCCCAATATTGACAGCTATAAGGGATAGAGACAGGTGGGGAAGGAAAATACGAGCTTAAGACTAGGGATTTCCTTTTTCATTCGGTACGCCAACTAATGCCTAACGCCTAAACAGAGGACCAAGTGAAGAGTAGTTGGGTTCAGAATTCGCTGGTGTGATGTTAGAGTCATGGGGTGTTCGGATAAACAGTTTTTCCATATTGCAAGTAAAAAGTTGGGAGCGTTCTTACGTTGCTGAAAACGACGCCCTTGAGAAGAAAAACACTACGAGTACCGGTACTTAACAACTAAACCTATTAATGTCAGTGTGCCTTGTGTGTACGATTACATTCACCTTTACGGTAGACCACCGGGCTTATCATTGTATTAAGGAAAGATCAAGGTAATAACTGTGGATGCAAGCAATTATGAGCCTACACCTTGAAATCGGGTCATATTATGCCCGGTCTGAAGTGTGATTACGTAAACATATAAGGGGGAGCCTTTGTCAGCGAGATTTCACCTTTAATCCAGTTGTCGAGTGACATGAGTTTAAGTACGGTACAGCATGATATGATACCCGAGTATTCAGTACTAGTATGGTCATTTCTCAGAATGCAGGCCGGTCAGTGACAGCAGTTACGGTTTCATCCCCACCTTACCCACTTTGCAAGTAATGCCTCTCTGCTGACGAATCAGAAACCCTTACCAAGGATGCCCCAGGTGACCGCACAGCCTTTGCAGCAGAGCATCTATCTTAACTACTCGAGTACAGACACCCTTCCAGCCTCACCGCTTATTATTATTATTTTCTCGACTCAAGCCATTTGATTTCAGCCACCTGCAATACCAGTAGTCGACGAGGAATAAATGCCAGAGACCCACCTACACACTCTCTTTCATTAAGCTCATCTTCCTCTGGAAACCGGTAGAATAGCTCAAGTCACTATGGCTCCCGTTAATCCCTTTCGTGATGTCAACATCACAGGGTCAGCGTCACACTACACTTTCGGTTCACCATCCTCTCCAAATGCTCCAGCTCTTGTGATTGATCGTCCTTCTGGGGACATGCGTCTCGTCGAGTCGCCAATTTTGGGGGGGAAGCGGATGGGCAGCGTTGCTGGGGTGCTCGGAGTTATTCGACTACGTCTTGGTGGGTCCCCCTCGCTTGTTCGGTACCTCTGAGTCTGAGTCTGTATGTCGAGTACCCGAGATTCAGCCGCTGCAGATTGTAGAGCTTTGTTTAGGGTTTCTGGGCTGACATCTACCACCCATGTCCGTAGATAAGTATATCATTATTATAACCAAGGCTATGCTGGTCGGGCGCATCCGAGGACACGCCGTGTATAAAGTCCAGGCCACAGAATTTCTGCCCTTGCAGGAAAGACAGTTACACGTACGTCTTTTGCACCCTCTTTTGTGTTTCCAACCCCGATTTTGGACCTGGCGGGATCGGGTCGAGGTGGTACCGCTGTACTAAGATTGGGGCGCTGGCCGTTATTTTTAGGACCCGGACGAGGATACCTACTTGACTCTTTTACGCACTCACCTGCGTACTGGGCCCATGTATTTCTCGTACTCCTTCGATTTGACAAACTCGTTCCAGCGCCAATCCTCCGCGGATACCTCACTTCCCCTGTGGCAGCAAGTATGTCACTGCTTATCGTTACCGAAGCTTTAGCGAATCTGTGGGGCTGGTGGAGGTGCTAATTTTTGACCCCTTCGAGGGACCACAGGCGGATGAACGCTTCTTCTGGAATCGGTACATACAATCAGACTTGATTGATCTCCGTAGCTCGAACCCGGCCGTAAGACACCCTAAACTTTACCACTTCCGTCATGGACTATTGTTGGTTCTAAACATAGCCTTGAATGCCATTTCGTGCGGACCAGGATTCTCTGATTGGAACAGGCGACATGTTGTGCTTACGGATGCTAACTTTATCAGGTGGACCCGTTCATTCTGCCCGTATTCTTTGGCTTCCTCAGCATCACAGCAACTACACTTAAGTCCACCCCATTAAGTTTCATACTTATCACTCGAAAGTCGCGACATAGAGCAGGGACTAGGTACTTTACACGTGGGGTGGACGAGTCTGGAGACGTTGCAAACTTCAATGAAACTGAGCAGATCGTTATCATTGGTGACTCTACTGGTGGCCTTGGAGGATATGATCAAAACTCGATAACATCGGGATGCAGAGCTTCAACCCAACAAGTCAAAATTTTCAGTTATGTTCAAACTAGGGGGAGTGTCCCGGTGTACTGGGCAGAGGTAAATAACTTGCGTTACACCCCGCAGCTCCAGGTCAGGGGTGTGGATTCTGCCATGGACTCGGCAAGGAAGCATTTCGATAACCAGATCAGGTTATATGGAGATAACTATCTGGTTAACTTGGTAAACCAGAAAGGTCGAGAACAAAGAGTTAAAGCAGCGTATGAGCACATTGTCAAGCTACTTGTATCTTCACCTGTAGAAGAGAAAGGGGGTTCGGCCAAAGCTCCCGAAAGAGTTCGAAGAATTGAACCTACAAAAAGGGCTAGTATGCTTGACCAGCTACACTATGTCTACTTTGATTTCCACCATGAATGCAAAGGAATGAGATGGCACAGGGCACAGCTACTGCTTGAACAACTAGGCAATGGCCTATATGACCAACAGTATTTCCATTCTGTTGAAGGAAAGAGTGTGTCGAGTGACGTTCGGAACTATCAGAAGAGCGTTGTTAGGACGAACTGTATGGACTGCCTGGACAGGACAAACGTCGCGCAGAGCATGCTGGCCCGGTGGACCCTGAATCGCCAGATGATTGATGCAGGTGTTCTTGAGAAAGGGGAAAATACCGCATCCTTCAATAACTTTGAAGTCATGTTTAGGAATGGTGAGTCGGAAGTCGGCATACAGGGTGTATTGGGGGAGGGCGGAACTTTACTGACAAGATATTGTGCTTCTTTCTTTAGCATGGGCTGACAATGCGGATGTTGTGAGCCGGGCATATTCTGGCACTGGAGCGCTGAAAACTGATTTTACAAGAACCGGAGTACGAACAAAGGCTGGTGCTATTGCGGATCTATCGAACTCTATCACCCGATATTTCCGTAACAATTTTATTGATGGGCCACGACAGGATGCATACGATCTCTTTTTGGGGGTCTACCTTCCCTCGGCAACCGCCATGTCCTCGCTATTGTTTATTGATCGCCGTCCGATAGTGATCCAGAGTATCCCATATGTTCTTTGTGGGGCTACCTTCCTGGAACTCGCGGCCTTTGTGCTGCCGCGTGCTACTGACGGGAGTTTGTTGAGCATGAGGATATTTGTTCTCTTCTGGCTTTTCGTGGCTTTCTGGGCGACTAATTTTATCATGAAGCATGGGAAACTTTATGTGAACTGGCCAAGACTGAACGCCCCAGGCTTTGCAGTGCAGGGGTATAATGAGGAGTTGAGCAGTGCAAGGAAAGATCTAATTATTGGGAAGTGGATCGGTGGTAACGGTAATTCTCGCGAGCGTGGTTCGAGTATAGGAAGTAGCCGGTTGATTCACCTCGAGGAAGGGAAAAAGAGGATCGAGTAGAAGAGTACAAAGTGAGAAAGAGTGGGAGGAGGAGAAAAAACGGGGCTTGATGAGAATACTCCCGTTGTAGTGGCTAAGGAAGGGGGTGGGGGAAGGAGGCGGTGCCTGTGTCACCATTATTGGTGACACACTGGCCGCGATTGTCACATAAGAGTGTTCTTTTGGCTTTTTCATGGGCTGGCAAGACAGGGAGGACCAGTAATAGGAGGATTGTGGGCAGAACTGTTGCCTAGATGAAAATTTGCGTCCGCCTTTCCTCAAGATTTCTTATTTTTCATTTTCCCCTCTCGTGACACGCACTGGGTTGGTTGTTTAGTTCGAGCCAATTCGCGGTTTCTTTTTTACTTGCTCCTAGCCCTACGGTATCCGGTCGCTATTCGTTCATTTCCTCCCCTAGATGTCAGCCTTATTTCTTTACTCCTTGTTTCTTGATCGTCGTTGTAATTCTGATAAATCTCTTTGTTTGCTTGTTCATTTGTTCGTTGGCCTGCATTGCATCCTATCATCTGTGGTTTCCACACACACTGTTGTTCGGCGTTAGTCTGACAGTTCGGTACAAATATCATACACCTGCATAATAATCTAGACCTCTTCACTTACTATCTACTCATCTACTCATCCCCCTCCAGCTCCCCCCATGATCCAGCTCGAACTAAACCAACCCAGCTAGGCCTACCTCTCATCCATCCCCCGAAACCAGACCTACTTGCCCACCTACTGGACCCTCCACCCCGGTTATCCCATACATTACAAGACGTTTCCACCCAAAAGGACACATCAAATAACCCTCCCTCCACCCCATTAGCACCCTCAAAACACATCTAACAGCACCTTGCACATTCCTCCCCCTCTCATGCCTCAGGCCAACTAAGCCATCGAGGCCCTCCACGGATACATAATCATGACCCTCGGTAATTTAAGAATATCGTTAGTGCTACTACCATTACAGTACCCAGGCAGCCTAGCAATAATACGAATATCACCAAACAGAACGAAAAAGAAAAATAGAGAATGTAGTGTGATACGAGTGATATTATGTGATCAGGTTAGCGTGCCAGCCAACCGGGCCGTCCGGACCTTCCGCCCAGGCAGGCGGTCAGCCAGCGACGGACTCATCCGGTAGGTAAGTCATTCGGGAGCTCTCCACTCCGTCATTTTTCTTTGTTTCTTCAGTCATTCATTTTTTGTATTTGGGCTCGGTCGGGGGAATTGTCTGGGTTATGCTCTTCCTCCCTTTAGTCGGAGGGTCGGTGCGTAGTGGTTTGCGGGAAAAGCAAGAAAAAGTGCGCACAAGTGCTTTTTTATTTTGTTTCTCCGTTAGAAGGTTGCGTGGAGAGGAGGGGGAGTTTCTGGATCCCGGGTGAGGTGCTGAGTGCTTGCTCGTGCTTGTGCGGTGAGGGTGTGGTGGGGGGATGAATTGGGGGAGAGATGGAGTGAAGAGGGGGATGAGAGGCGCCCTCTTTTTTTTTTTCTTTTTTTCTTTTCCCCCCCCCGAGAAGCAGCTACTCAGAGGATCATCTGTTCGCCTCAGGTTATTTCAGGAGGGAAGGAATTTTTATTATTTAAGAGTACTCGTACATATCTCTGCATGGGGATGGGTTGGTGGCGTGGCGTGATAAACGATCTACCCATGCGTGTTGGGGCAATTGATGGAGGGGAAAGTGGGGGGGGGAAGCATTAAAAAAGGAAGAAATCTAGATCTAATCGTGGGCGTACCCGTCTACAAAGAAAACAGACAAAACGAGTTTTGGGAAGGTAAGGGAGGAGAAATCAATCGGGGTGTAGGGGTGTGCTGAAAACCCGTGAAGCCTAGTAAAACGACAACTCCAATCTGAAGAGAGTATAAAATGTAGTTTAAAGGGAAAAAAAAGGAAGGCTCGTAAAACGGAAAAAGTGTAGCAAAATCTTCTAGATAGTTGAGGAGATGCCCCACGAAGAAGCCATGGTGTTGCTCGGAAATCAGGGAATAAAAGAGAGAAAAAGCCCAGGAAACCTCATCTAAATTCTCAAATTGCAAACCCCTCCTCAACCCCCCCTTCGCAGCAGTCTCTGATCGGTTTGCTCTTCGGATGTCATCTGTGATATAGTAGTGCTACTGCTTACTCGTACAATCGCTTCTAGAGGTGCTTTGCTCTCTAGCGATCGCCCCGCAGCTCAATCATCCTAAGGACGGCATCCATCCCCTCCTAAAGCACAACATAGTCAATATCGGTTTCATATGTAATACTTGGCACCTGCAGAGTACTTGAGCACAGCTTACCTTGACGATCAATCTATACAACCAAATTCCTTCTCCCTCTGAAACTCTACCTCCATGTCTTCGTCCACCAGTCGAATAGAAGGGGGGTCGTAGATTCTGCGCAAGAGCATCATAAACTGTGACCATTGCAGCCTGAACGTCCCTCGGTAGACTCGAGACGTATGCGTCTTGAATATGTACCTCTAGCAGACCAGAATCGTCGCCAAGATTGAGCCAGCGTCCGTCAACATCGTGGGAGAATCGCGCCTGGGGAGACCACAATTCGATGACTATCCTTGTAACATACAAATGCCTCTCTGCGCTCGTTCGGAGCGAATTGAACGAAACGATCGTCATAACATACTCAGCTACCCTCGCCGCAACGTGGGCCCTTCTCTCCAAGCTTTCAAGATATGCCTCCACCCGACCGAACATATCGGGATCATAAAGGACATTATGAAGATCCTGCGGTCGAGTGACATAGCCTCCAGAAGCGTAAGGAGATACTCCCCTTCTTCTAAAGAAGGTCGGAGGCGACCATATCCGCATAAGGAGCTCGACATGACTGATGCTAGCCAGACGGGCGCGCAATGTATGGATTCGGAAGTCTCGAGCAGCAAGAGAGAGAGAATGGCTTGCGCCGGAGATTGGTTCTAGGTTGTCTAGATAGGACAAGATATTGAGTAGCAGCTCTGCTGGGATATTGTCGATCATGATAAATATCGTATGCCCTTCTAACAAAGTTCGAATTCCCCGAGGCTCCAAGGGGCTCTGGTGATATATATATTACTTTCAATAGATCTCAAGGAAGCTCCGTTAACAGGTATGCAGATGTAGTGAAACTCCTTTGCGGTATAGAATCAAAAGAGGGCCGAGATGGGACATTGGGAGCAGTATTTATGTAAGGTAGTTGGTAGAGGAAGCGCACATTCTGATTGCTTCGGAAACACAAAATGTAACGCACACTCCGCCGGCTTCTCCGAAGATTGGACGCGGAACAACGTTTGAAAACCCAAGGCAAGAGATCAGAACCGTGTGACACGAGACAAGCAAGCAGCACGAAGAACGAAGAGGGCAGAGTCGATACCGTTGACTGGTTTTTTGGTATGACTGGGCAAGTCCGGGTCGGGCCTAATTTGGAGTAGCTAGCGGGATGTAATAGGCGTGTGAAAAGACCAGATGATATCTTGCGAGAGCAACAGGGAAAGAAGGTGCACTTGTGGGCACTTTCCCTTCTATTTGCGTGTACCAATGGTAATAGTTTATTTCCTTTTCCTAAAGGTCTCTGCTGCTGGTTGCTGCTCCCTACGGTAAAAGTAATGGGCTGCAAGCAGCCCAAGCGAACGAACCAAGAGATGTATGTGCCTTGCGGGTGTCATTCACTGACGCAGGCACGCGGCCATACCCTTCACCTCATGAGGCGGGTCCAAAGAAGGACACTAACAATCTTCAAACCCATCCAAAAAGCTGTGACTTGGACGATAGTTCAAAGCGGGCGACAGATACCCAGAATCGAGGCGAATCAAATCAAGAGATGGGTACGGCTGAGTAAATGTATACAGGGTCTGACCTCTCATTTAATGACCTAAGATGGTAGAGGGTACTTGTACTTTAAGCTAGGCCAATCTCGGAGACCAGACGCTAGTGCAAGTCCCGAAGGATGTGCAAAAGGCGACGGACTTGCATCTAGCTAGGCAATGCGAAGTACGAGGGCAATGCTGGGTGGAGGGTACAGTCGTACTGGCATGGGTGAGGGGGTGTGCTTGACAAGAGAGGTAGTTTGTGAAGGAAGACCTAAGGAACAGGTTAGTTTCTCAGGACAATACAGCGAGGTCTAGAAGCCCTAAGAGCAGGGTGAGTGAGTGAGTGAGTGAGTGAAGGCGAGCGAGAGGATGTCTGAGTGCTGAGGGTGAGTGGGTGAGTGAGTGGGTGAGTGAGTGGGCGAGTGAGTGAAGGAGTGAAGGAGTGAAGGAGTGTGTACTGTGGGAACAAGTATAGATCACCTACTGTACCCCCCCCCTTCAAATTCTTCCTCCTTCCTAGGAATAGCCACAATACCGGTAGAGGATGATTCTGATCAGCGCATTGCTCCGCCCCCTTGGGAGTAGCTATTCGCTCGCCCCGTCTATTTGACATAATAGGAATAGTATAGTCGCGCTGCAGACTGCAAAAGAGGGCAACTTGGAACAGGTGACGAAGTGTTAAATGCGTTGACCAAGAGTTGAGTCAGGGGAGAACGAGACGCGTCCGTGATAGTATTGACGATGGTGTTGCTACAGCAAAATTACGGCTGTTAAATGTTTTACGATGTTTATAGAACCTGTCAAGCGATTAAGCCAATGACAGAAATAAAACATGGCACAGGAAAGTACCGTACACTGGTGCAAGTACCGGTGTTCCATTCACAAAACCTCTTATGACCTTGATCCTTACTCCTCCGGACCTCTCCCTCTCACCATGCTTATGGTGGGGCAAGCGGGGCAGAGCCTCTGGTTGGATTCGGTTGGTCGGTTGGTTGCGATGTCTGTGAACCCTATGTCAGAGAAACCCAAAAGGTGGTTACCGGGGTTGATGGTGGTGATGGTGTTGTTGACGGAAGGGGTGGAAGGGGTGGAAGAGGCCGTGGTGTGGTGGTGGTGGTGGGCACCCAACGCTGGATAACCGACATTCATCGGAGCTTTTGTTCTCTCGTTCCTTCCATCTTCCTTCCGTTGGTGTCCTCATCTACGAGTACAGTACTATACCCGTTTTCAAAAGTATCCGGATGCCCTGGCGCCAAGATTCTTAACCGGCCAGTGTTAGGGGAAGCCTTAAACCCGAGCAGTAATTATAGAGAAGCTACCTTAAATCTCTATAACATATTCAAAGGTTAGTCTATTTAAAATATCTCTCTATTTCCTAGATCTCCAGCCTATTTTCTATCTATCCATAGAGAGAAAGAAAATATAAAGTCGGTTGAGGAAGAGCCTTAGCAGTTTGAAGCTGGGCATTTGGGATCAGTATCCTGGTTAAAGGTTGCCCCTAACTTGGTTCGTGAAAGAATCTTGGCGCCAAGGTATCCGGATACTCGAGTACTTGTGAAAACGGGTAGTACTTGTATGGTACTGTACCATACCATTATTAGATTCCTGGTTCCTCCCTTCCTTATCCCCACCAACATTTTCTTTTTCCCCTCTCTCTCGACACCGCCCTCGCTTCATCGTCCCAAACAATTTCTTCCTCTCTCCCCTCCCCTCCCCTCCCCTTTTCCACCATCTCACCTTACGATAACCGACGATAGTCCACACCCAAGCTTCAGGACATCCACGCCCATCGTAATTATTCTGACCCCCACCAACTACGCACCTCCGCCTCGCTATTACCTGCCAATCTCTGCCCCCCGAAATGCCGACTACTAGCTTTTGGAGAGCTCACTGGGCTCGATTCGCCCTTTATCGACAACCTTGCATCATAGCTTATCCCTTCTCATCACCATCCATAACCCCAAAAGTATTGCCTCGCTTCACAGCCAGGCAGCCCTTCTCGACCTCGCTAACTCCATCCCTCGCTTCTCGGCCTTTTGTTTCAAACACAAGCTTTACACCTTTCACTATCCACCACTCGTGGAACCCGATTTCTTACAAACACAATCAAGCACGTGGAATGAAGGTGCGATCGGCGGTCAAAAAATTGTGCGAGTGCTGCAAGGTACTGTCACCACGTTATTCCTCCCCCAATTCTCCCCCCATAATTTTCACTCATGTCGAGCCTCGTCCCCCCCTCATTTCCACTCCGTTTTCTGTCTGTTCTTTTGGTCTTTCCGCTTGCGATTCGAGTAGTCCGGCTGACAGAGCCTTGCAAAACGCCCAACAGTCGGTCCGCAGAAAAGGCAGAGTCTACATCATTTGTAGCAAAAATCCCAAACATAAACAGCGTCAGGGCTAGCTCCAGGTCATGTTAGATTTTAGAGGGGAGGTGATCGGTGATCGGTGCAGGGAGTCAGTTCGGCCTGAGTCACTGTGCGCGATCCGTGGCCTGGCTTGAAATGTTCGTACTAGTACAGGGAAATGGGCGTTTCTGTTATTCAATCCCATCTATCACAGAGAGGCATCAAACGAAAGTCACTACTCGTACTATACGCCAGTAGAGTTGTGTGCTGAAAACACTTGGCACTAGTATAGGAACGCCTGAACTATAAATTTAAAGGAGTTCTCGGATTGGGTGCCGGTATCCTCCGATGGCTCTTGAGAGCGTAGTCTAAAAGGCTATCGCTCAGGCCGAATGTACTCGGAGATGGAAGTAAAAATCGAGTTTCTCAAGTAACCCTACCATTGCGGTAAAGAGCCTAGTTGGCCAAAATTAGCGAAAAGATCGGCGTGGAGGAGGAGCTAAGGAGCCGGACCAAAACTGGGCGGGCGTAACATGTGAATTTGAAGTAATGATGTCTATATGATGTTAGAATCATAGAAGAAATAAAACAGGTTTTTGATAGCCAATGAACTTGAAGATATATGAGAATAATCCTACCGAGAAGTATTGGAGGACTTCCCGTAGGAATCTGGAAGCAATTTAGAAGGGGTCTTGGCAAAAAATTGCGCTAAAATCTGGAAACGCTCTTCTTAGATTTCTAATCTGAAAAGAGTCTGAACCAGGGGGGGGGGGGGTGGTTCAGATTTAGGGCCAAAGAAAATTTGGAAATTATGAGGTGATTGGATAAGAAATCCTTCAGACTATACTGTATGTGATGAAGTAGGGTGAGAATGATATCAGCGTCCGGTACAAATAAACAACTTGGCAAGTGGATAACCGAGCAGGCAAAAAGAAGAGAGCAAGAAAATTTTCTCAAGACGTCTATCCGTCCTCATGAAGCACTCTCATCGGAAGAGAATTCTCCTGTTAGTTATTCTTATCCATCAAAGTCTTGCTGAACGACAAAAGCGAAGAAACTGTTTCTACCTAACACGGAGTAATCTCAATCCATCCTCCCAGTTAGAGACAGCATGGGAGAACCTCTACGTGTCTAAGGATGATCGTGCATTTATTTTGACAATGGGGGTAGGAGTTTCCGTTTTTCAGCAACTTCTTGACTCAGGATTCGAGG
>Ga0307509_10005168_pt1 | contig 18314 bp, 12 predicted proteins | sample 10_EM_MG_FD_202245 | JGI IMG/M metagenome (GOLD analysis project Ga0307509, IMG submission 202245) | Populus trichocarpa ectomycorrhiza microbial communities from riparian zone in the Pacific Northwest, United States - 10_EM | ecosystem: Host-associated > Plants > Roots > Unclassified | place...
AAAGCTCTACCTGCAGATCCGGAGAGCAGAGTAACAGAAGCTAAAATGATGTTGAGGATGACGAATGAAGAGAAAGATACAGCGTTGCATGTGGCAGCTCGAAATATCCAAGTCCAAGTGGTGAAAATATTGACAAAAGAGGACCCTGAGTTTTTATATTCCGCCAATGTTCATGGAGAAACTCCACTTTATATTGCTGCTTCCAGTTGGGATGAAGAACGAGAAAAGGTGATCGATGAAATCCTTACTAATTGCATTTCAGTGGACTATGGCGGCCCTAATGGTAGAACTGCTCTACATGCGGCAAGCAAGATGGGAGATGATGGTAGGATTTTGCTCTCAAGTCTGGAGAAATAAATAATTTATATATAAAAGCCACGTATATTTGATTTTATATATCCGTGATTGCTTCATAATTTGCTTTTTTTTTTAAATAAAATAAATTATACCACTAAAATTCTTTGTGAGCTTAAGTATTGGATATATAGTAATTCACGTAGACGATGTGAAATCTCTGTTGTTCATGAAGGATAACTTTTATTCCTTGTTTTGTTGGTTTCAGAGACAGCAAGAAAATTGTTAGAAAAAGAAAAAAAGTTGACGAAAACAACCGATGATAATGGCTGGTCACCACTTCACTACGCTGCCTTTTATTTCCGGCCTCGTCGTATAGCAGTATTAGAATATTTCAGATGTGAAATATTGCTAGAATATGATGCGTCCGCGGCCTACATTGCTGAAACAGAGAAGAAGAGAACACCACTTCACATTGCTGCCATTCGAGGACATGTAGAAAAAATGAAAGAGATTGTTTCTCGATGTCCAGCTTGTTGTGATCTAGTTGATAACAGAGGCTGGAATGCCCTTCACTATGCTGTGGCAAGTAAAGATAGAAAAGCATTCGAGGAATGTCTGGAGATTCCAGAGATTGCAAGACTTGGAACGAAGAAGGATGACAAAGGAAACACGCCCTTCCATCTAATTGCTGCTTTAGCGCGCGAGCAGAAGCAATGGAGACATGTTTTTTATAAATATTGTTATGGTGAAGGGGACATATATGGTCTTAATAAGCATCAACGACATTTATGAAGGAAATTTTGGAGAGATAGAGGTAATCAATCCTCTATGAATTAACTGTTGTGATAATTAATGCATCCATTAAAACCATATGTGTGTGTGTGTGTGTCTGTCAATTATGACATGGATGGTCATACAAGAATCAATTTCTCAATTTCTCAATCTGGGTTTTGAATATCTCCTTTTTTATTTGAAATCAAGTCATTTTATTAATTTTGTTAAGTTTTTCATCTGCAATAACAAGATTATGCATATGAATCGCATGTAACTGCTTAAAAAAAAACATATATTATTCAATAAAAAAACAAAAAGTAAGTACAAATGAACAAACAAAAAATACAATTAATTAAAATTTAAAGAATCCGAGAATTTTGAAAATATAAATACAAATAAAAAATGGATAAAAATTAAATAAAATCAAATGAAATAATTAAGCAGCTTATATTTACCCAACAAGAAAAACACCAAAATCAATACTTTAGACCCTAATTCTTTTTGAACAAACAATTAGAAAGAAAATTAAAGTTCAAAAATCAAATAGAAACTTAACATAATCTTACAAGCAATTAAGGAGAGTAACAATAAACAATAATATATTGAAAATTAATTTTAGAATGAAATGATGTAAAATTAATGGTATATAAAATTAAGTCCACGTCTTAGTTTTCTTTTTGGGGATAATTGGACTCATGTAAAGCATGCTGTTTAAGTTCAACCAAATTAGTTTTTGTTACCTTTTAATATATACTGTAACAAAAAGGATTTGATTGCAAACCAACTAGTTGTCGAAACAAAAACAAAGGCCCGGAAGTTGATATAGGTTAAATAGTTAAAAATGATGGATTATTTATTTTAAATTTTTAGATTGAGATAATTTTTTTAAAAATAGTATTAGAATTTTATTAATTAAACAGTTATAAATTCAAATCTCATCATTTATATTTTAATTAAAAAAAATTAAATATAAAATAATATGAATAAAATTAAAAAAATTTCACTTAAAAAAAATATTCTAGAAAGTAATAAAAAATTATTTTTGAAACCTCTTTAACATCTTAACATATTTTACTCAAAATATATATTTTTGCAGAAAGAGATCCTAGAATCCCTTGAAGATGTTGGCAGTGGACCGATTGATCGCGGTCCCTTTGTTTTGAAAGGAGAGGAAGAGAAAAACAATGATATTGAGGAAATTAAAGAGGAAGAGGATGCTTTGAGTAAAGCAAGAGAGTCTCATCTAGTAGTTGCGGCGCTGATAGCAACGGTAACATTTGCAGCAGCATTCACCTTACCTGGCGGTTACAAGAGCGATCAAGGCACAACAATTCTAGTTAAAAAAGCTGCTTTTATAGTATTTGTCATCTCAGATGCAATGTCAATGGTGCTCTCTATTTTAGCTGTCTTTATTCACTTTTTAATTTCGCTGATTCATGGTTTTGAAATGGTCAAGGATAAAGAGATAGATGAGGAAGCCGCTATGAAATTATTTGAGGTTGCCACGTGGTTGACCATGATTGGCATGGGTACAATGATTATCGCATTCATCTCGGGTACATACGCGGTTCTAGAGCCTTCCTTGGGGCTTGCTCTCCGCACTTGTCTCGTTGGTCTGAGCTTCTTCTTCCTTGTGTATTTAGTGTTTAGGTTCATTCGCAGGAATCTAAATGATTAGATATACTTGTGAAACAATCAATGCAAATTTTCTATCAAATAAAACTCTGATGTATTTTTTTTTAATTCTTATTGTTTTTGAAAAACATTTGTGATGTCATATGTTTAGAAATCACGTGTTCGGTTCTCAAATTAGTTGTCAATTTTTTATATTTTATTTTGTAGTTGATATGTATCACAAGTCAAGTACTCAAAAACATTGACACTATTTTTTATTTATTTATTTTCTTTTTCTTACTCGTGACTAAAATTTAGTGACACAACTACTAGCTGGGATAGCTAAATTTATTTTCCAAGTATAATTTATTTGTCATATTATTTGTTTTTATGTTTAAAAAATGTTATTTGATTTTTTAAGTTTGAAATAATTTTTTTTTATAATTTTAATTTTTTTTAATATACTAATATTAAAAATAAATTTTTTAAAATAAAAAAAGTGGGATATGCCAAGTTTCATTCGTCTTTGGCTCCTGTGCCAGCTAGCTAGCTTGTTCCATGAAGTGCATGTATGGTTGGAATAATCTCATCGACTACATTGGATGACAAGTCAGGCCTGACAAATCAGACAAGAAAAAAAAGATACTGAAAAAAAAAAGATGGCATAATATTTTTAAATTGAAAATTGAAAAGATACTGTTTGCATTTTTTAAAAAACGAATTAAAAATATTTGAATTAATAAATCACATAAAGAATGGTTAATCTAATTAAACTATTAAAGGCTAAAACAGTTGGTTTTTTTTTATTTAATTGTATGAAAATAAAAGTAAATATTTGTAATAAAGATAGTTATTTGAATTCTCTGGAAAAAATATATTTTTAGTTAAAATTCTCTTTTCATATTATTTTTTTTAATTTGAAAAACATATCTTTTCTAATAGCAATAAACTTTAATATTGGATAAAAAAATAAAGAAAACTAAAATAGAAATTAGAAAAATTGTATTGATTTGAAATAAAGAGTGAACAATGTATCTAATCAAAACTCCCTTTTTTTTTTATTAATGTGTTTTTTTTTTTGTTACAAAAACACGTTTTTTTAAGAAGTATTGTTCTTTTAAGTTAAAACTTATCAAAATCATATATATTTTAGAATTTCTTACGTTGAAGATTTTAATAAAATTGAAGAAACACATTAAATTAAGTTATTTTAATCCCTGTGATAAATAGTTACGGCGAGCTCAAGATGAAATTTTCTGGGAAAGTATCAAACTTGGAGTAGTTAATAATTATAAGCAGAAAGGGTATATGCATTGTTCCTTGGCATCTCACAAAAGAGAGAGCATCCTATCGCACATAAATTCCATCTTTTGACGCTTTGCATGCATGTTTGCAAACATGGGTTTTGGAGATAAGTGCTCAGTTTGCAAGTGAAAGCGAAAAAGACAACAATTTTGATTTAAAAAAAAAAAACACTTATCTGAGTCCACTTATGCTGCATAATATGAGGCAGTCATTACCCTCACCTCTTCAAGAATTTGATAAGCGAAATGTATTGCAGATTTAAAATTTAAATTCATAGTTTTATTTTTTAAAAAATAAATATATACTAAGTGTTTCCTTAAAATGTCTGCAAGAGGTTTTAAATAAATTAGAAAACCCTATCTTTATAAGAAAACAATTTTGAATTCAAAAGCATAAAGAAAATTAATATAAAATGTGAAATAAAATAATAAATCCAAAAAAATCTTAAAAAAATAACAAAATTAGCTCAAATAACAATTTTTTAAACGAAAATCAAGCAGTCCGATAAATGAAGGAGTGGCTTCCCACAAGAAAACAACTTATAGAATCTCTTATAAAAATTTGATATCAACCAACTATTAAATCTCTTGTTATCTCAATTTTAAATCGCTACTCTAGAATAGCATAACCATTCATTATCTTAGACCTAGTCATGTCTCAGTATTAGTTTATAAAAAAATCTGTTAAGTCATTCAAATAGTATGTTTGTGACAGACCCATATAAATTATCATAATCTTTAGCTTCCTTAAACTTGACTGTATCAATTAGTTCATAGGTATAATACCTGATCAGATTAAATTTTAGTATTCAAAATTTATACGCGTCAAGTTTTGATTCGATAATATTTTGGGTTTGAATTCGAATATAAATTTTATCAAAACCTGACATGTGAATATCTATCATCATCATCCCTTTACAAGGATTAAATGACCGAATGGAATAATTTGGAAACTTCTTAGCTACTAAAATGTTTGAAAAGCTTAAAGAAATTTGAAAATTAATTTTTTTTTAAATATATTTTTTAAAATAATATTAAGGAAATAAAAAATTGAAAACTATAAGTTACAAAAATTCTTAGAATATTTAGGAAATTAAAAAAAAACCAATTGGGTATTAATTGGGCAAACCACAAACATTTGTATGCTCAAAAATAAAAGCGGGTGAAGTTATATCCACACTAGGTTGAATCCTACTCAAACTGGGTTAAAACCCATCTTAATCATATGGGTAACACAATATTATGGGGTTCTTGGGTAACATAATATTAGTCCGCTATATCTATTTTTTTTCCAAATTTGGTCACCAAACCAGCTATAACTTTCAACCATCTGGTCCCAAGAATTCTCAGTTGGATTTGTCCATCAAAAATTTGCTTAAGAATTTTCTTAATTTGAGTCTACACCTAAGATGACTATAAAGTATATTTGAGGATGAAAGGATCATATTGATAATTACTAGATACTTTTTGGACCTAATTGCTTAAATATGTAGGTTAGAGACACATTTGAAAAAGGATAATAGCTAATAAGTTGGGTGCGAATATGAGAATATTATTCCCTTTCTAAATCATTCCAAGGCATCTCTTCTTTGGAAAATTTAGTGACACAAATACTAGTTTCACAACTAAATTTATTTTCCAAGTACAATTTGCTTTGGTGGTTTGTTTATTAATCAAGATTGCCCTTGCAAAGTATTATACTGTATTAAGTGGGATATGCCAAGTTTTATTCTTCTTCGGCTCCTGTGCCACGTAGCTAGCTTGTTCCATGAAATGTGTCGCACTCGACATCACCACGGTCTTAAGATTTCAATGAAAAAAACAAATTTTATCTTATTTTGATGCAAAATGGTTTTATTTAAAAATTCTTCATTCTAATATTATGATTATTAAAAAAATTATAACGGATTAATAAAGATTTTACTGGTAACCTGAAAGGAAATATATTATCACTTTTTAAATATTCTACCTATAACAGGTTATGTTTTTAATTTTGTTTTAAATTATTAAAAGTTTGGTAGTTTATGCTATGATAATTTGCTTGTAATATTCCTGATTCTGACGTCACTGAATATTCGATTATGGATACTTCCAACACGTAGCTAAAAATAAAATAAAATAAATTTAAATCAGTATTTTTATTCTTGACTCTGACGTTAGTGAATAAACCAATAAAATAAATTTATTTTTATATGTATGCACATATTTTTTTTTAGTTTTACTGACTCTGGAATTAGTGAATAAACCAATAAAATAAATTTATTTTTTTATATATACACGTATTCTTTTATTTTTATTTTTATTATTTTTTTAATTGGATTCAGCTCAATCCATATGAGTTGGGTTGAACTCAGCCGGTTCAGCCTGGTCACGGGCCTAAACCAGTGACAGGGCTGCGTAGCAGGCTTGCGTCACACACCCCTGCTACAGAAACAATAAACTAGTGAATTCTAATGCAAAGGAGAGAAGAAGAGACTTACCTGGTTCAGGTGCAGCCGGAAGCGAAGATGATGACTGGCCAGTGTTACTCCTCTCTGTTACTGCTTTTCGTCTACTCCTCTGGTTCTTGCTTTCTTTATTTCCTGGTTTGCTTATGTTCGTTCACCTCTGTTTGCGTTTCCAGGTCTCCCTTGTGTTGCTCGTTCCTTCGTGTTTTGTGTTCTTGTTCTGGTTTTTTTGTGTCCCTTTCCTTCCCTGTGCTTCCCCTGTTTCGTCCCTGTGTTTTGGTTCTCCTGTGCTTGTTCCCCTGGAAATTCCCTCTGTTTGTGTTTCCAGGTCTCCCCGGCTTCCTCTGTTCGTCTGTCTTTTTCTCCCCGCCCCCCTGTTTTTTTTTTCCTGTTTCGGTTCGTGCTCTGCCCCTCCCCCTTTTCTCGTGGCCTTCTCTGCCTTTTATAAAGCCAGAGAATGGCTTCTGTTCGTGCATTCGTGCCTCAAGATCGTGAGGCACGTTCATCTCTGTTTCTTTGAGAAGAAACAGAGGAGCATCAGTCCTGCAATCAACTTCGTGGCCCCGGAAATAGCAACGTGGGGATAGTGGGCAGGAGACGTGATCCAAAACAGTTTTGGTCCATTTCCTGTTGAATCGGTCTCTGGTCTGGAGACAAAGTGGCGGAGATGATGAATAGTATTCCTAGAAACGGCGTCGTTTTCTTGAAAAATGGCTATTTTCAACGTGGCCCCTGAACTTCTGACATTTAACAATTGGGTCCCTGAGTTCATTAATTAAACAATTCCAAGTTCAATTAAGTCTCCAAACTTTCAATTTATATTTTATTGGCCCACATTTGAATTTATTCCTCATTTTTTCTCATTTCATATTTTTTTGTTTTTTAGTTTTTATAAAATAAAATAAGATAAAATAAGAAGAGTCAAAATTTTGGGTTATGACAAAGTGCATGCAAGGTTGGTCGAATCTCATCGACTCCATTGGATAAGAAGTCAGACCTGACAAACCAGACTGGTCTTGATCATAAACAAGAGCGTGTTTCAAAAATGTTTCTGGTCCATTATAGATGAAAGTAAAGACTGACATCTTTGCCGATGAAGGTAACGTTAAACAAAGAACTTAAGATGAAGGTAATATTAATCAAAGAACTTACGCATACATTAAGCATAGCAAATCGCAGAGTTTTCCTACAAGAATTTAAATTTGGCATGAGGAGAGGCTCTTGGGAATTGGAATAGATTTTCAAACATGCTTTAGCAAGAACCTCAGCAGCTCCATTTCCTTCTGACACTTCTTAGGAAGCCAGTCTTTGTCCCTCCCTGCATACTTTGATTCCATGCTGTTCTTATCGCCAATAATGCTGTGTAGTCTGATAGTCTTCAGCTTGGGTGACAGACTCCGTAAAGTGGCCTTTTGTGATTCTAAGTAGTCTCCTTTCTTGAATTGATGCTTCTTCCGGAACTTTTAATGTATCTAAAAATTCAATTTGCTACATTACATGAATTTCTAGACTTGTAATGAAGGAAAGTACCAGTAGAAAGAAAGATGGAAAGCTGGGACACCCATATAATATCAATAAAAAAAAATAAAGATGGATGAAAAGGACAGACTGTGAAAAGTTACAGGCACTCACATAAACATAGGAGGAGGATGTGACTTCAAGTGTCAGTGTCTCAAGCTCTGGTGAGCTCCTCAACAAGTGAAATATGCCTGGAAGCTCCCATTTCCTTAGCCAAGTTTCTAATGTCAAACATTTGCGACTTGAGATGGAAGGTTACATATTAATCGTCTCACACACTGAAAACATCTTTGCTCGTAGAACAGGAAAGAACAAAGTGAAGAAGAAATATCAAGACCATACATTCATATGATACACATTTATGATTGGAAAGTTGGAATGCAAACAATTGTCTTGAGTTTCTCTACAACGATTATGAATGTGTAGTTTCTGTAATTAACAGCTTATCAGTGAGAGCAAATTAAAATTAACATACTATTGAAAAGATTTATAGGCACATTTGGGATTGTGTCCAGGATCTGTTCTGTTCCCAGATTTCAATATAAAAAAAAGTGTATTTGAAAATCCTGTGATCTCCAACACAGGTTTGGCCTCCAAAAACTTAAGGCCACGATATAGGAGCTGCAACACTTTCCCAAACACTACTGTATCAAAATATGTTTCAGAGATTAACACTCGAGTAAATTCATAGGGAAATTTAACTGACTTATTTTCTAAATGAAATTCAAGCAGCAACAGTTCTTAAAAAAGAAACACACACACACACACAATGCATACTAGGTATGTGAAGTGTGACTTTTCCACAAATTAATAAGCTGAAAGAACTTTGACTTGACTCAGATCACCGGCACTTCTCAGCAGTTTGTTAAAAGCTTCATCATCTACAAGATTTTCTAGCTTAAGCTGAAAACCAAGCTCTACTCTCTCCAGGCAAGTGCAGGACCTATCTTCAATCATGTAGTCCTCAGATCCTTACTATTCCACCCATACTGTTTTAAATAACCTAAGCACAAACTCTTCACTTTCTTCCCATTCAGGTTCTCGGATTTCATATCATTACACTCCAAGATAACCAACTTCTGCAGCGAAGGACTGTCAGACAAAATTATTTTCAATTTCTCATCACCGAGATCATCACTCTCTCTCCGTGATAAGCTTAGGGCCAATTAACGGACCTTATATTATAAAAACAGAAACATGCCAGTTCCAGATGACAAAGGTCATCTTTATACATGGTAAAATGAAGCTCTTCAACCAGCCTTTTAACAGCGAAATGAATCCGTGTATAGATAGTTGACTCGAACTCATGTTTGTATACAAAGAGGGGGAAAACAGCTCAAGACAATTATTTTGATATTATAATATTTCAAAATTGAAAATTAAAAAGATGATGTTTGTACAAATTAAAAAATATAAAAAAAATCACATAAACAACTGTTAATTAATGCTAATTAAATACTAAATAGAGAGTTTATTTTTTTGTGTAAAAAAATAAATAAATGTAAGTGTAAATATAATTTGAACTAATAATGTAGTCACTTTTTGATTTTTTTTATTTAATTGTGTGGAAATAAAAATGAATATTTTTAAAAAACATAATGATTTGAATTCTCATGAAAAAGATATATATTTACTATTTAGTCAAAATTATCGTTTCATATTAATTTTTTTTTATTTAAAAAACATATCTTTTCTAATAACAGTATAGTAATTTATTAGATAAAGAATAAAGGAAATTAAAATAAAAATTAGAAAAATTCTATTGATTTGAAATAAAGAGTAGAGAATGTATCTCTCTAATTTATTACACAAACATGTCATTTTTTTTAAGAAGTATTGTTTTTCTAATTTTTTTTTTAACACAGGTTATTGTGAGCCAACTTTTAAATACCAGACTAAATTTTCATAGTGCAAAACCAGCCTTTACACAGCTCTTTCTCCATGATCCGTGGCTCCGAGAGGTTTTTCTAGTACTCGAGTTCTGAAGAAGCAAACCCCAAGCCCCTAGTTGATATACGGCTAGACTACCACCTTGGGGTAGTTTTTTTAAATCATAATCATATATATATTTTTTAAAAAATTTACTTTGAAGATTTTAATAAAATATAAGAAACACATTAAATAAATAGCTAGTGATATCCTGAATGCTGTCAATTTTCGCAGCATCTCATTACAGAAGTGAGTTTTTATAGTGTATAAATATAAATATACATTTTGGTGTGCATGGCTGCTGTGGTCAATCGTGTGACTTGTTCTGCCCCCGTCCCGGGTTCGACCCTCTATGTGCACGCCTGTCACCCCCGCGGTGCCTTACCTGCTCCTGGGCTTGCAGGATGTCCAGCGGGCCGTGGGGAATAGTCGTGGTGCGCGTAAACTGGCCCGGACACACCACGAAAAAAAAAAAAAAAAAAAAAACTAGATGAAACTTGGCTAGACAATATGAGAGAGGTCATAATTAGTTGTTCTGTGAGAGAGGGGAGGCAGAAATCCTATTCTGTCAGGTTTTAATTCGAGTCTAAATGATGGATTTATAACTCTAAAACCGTATTGTTCTACATTCACAAAACATTATGAATTTATTGTTTTTTTTAATAATAATTCATTTTGATCCTTAAAATTTTATTTTATATAATTTGATCTTAATTAAATGTTAATTTCTTATGATTTCTTAGTCAAGAGTAAAATTAAAAAAATGAGAACTAAAATAAAAAAGACATCAAATATGGGTGGCATACTAGAGACTTCAAGCAAATTACATTTAGGTCCTTAATCTTTAAAAATAATGTCATTCATACAATTCAGGTCTCTTGAAATTTTAAAAAATTAATTTTGGTACACAAGTTTATTTGTATTATTTTTTAGTCTAAAGTTAAAGAGAGGAGAGAGATAAGCGTTGTCAAATTCTAATAATAAGAGAGAAAGTCAATGTTCACTCCATTTTCGACCACCAAAATGGGTTTTATTAGTGTCCACGGGTTTCTAGATATGAGAGGGGCTCCATAATGGTTGTTTAGAGTCTTAATGTTGCATAAAAATTCAGATTGAAGCCGGAAAAACCAAAACTAACCCGATTTGATTTAAAATTTTTGGGTTTTTTTTTTGGTATTTAGAGTTGATGAAATGATTTTTGGATGTTATAAAGGTGTTGGTGAAGTGTTTTGAGGTTGCAATGACCTAAAATCGAGTCTTTTTACCAAAAGAGGTGTTACCTCAATTTTCCAGCCACAACCATGGTGGTCAGAATATGGGCTCACAGACGATACATCATTTATTTATTTATTTTTCAAATAAAAAAATAGAATCAAGCTCAAGCACGCGAGGTTGGGCTTGAATGCCCACCCACGCGGGACATGGGCTGTTTTTTGGATGTTTTTAAGGAGTAAATATAAATTTAAGGTAAATAATTATTGAACTAGGCTGATTTCATGGTCCAAAATACATGTTTGATGAGTTAAGTCATAACATTTTTTTTCTTCTAATCTTGCTTTTTTTAATTGACATCTTCTTTGAATGTCTTTTTTCTTAAATAATTTTTAAATTTATGATTGAATTAATAACCCTTATCTGTGATTTGTTTTCTTATTTAACCTTTTTTGGATGGAGATTTTTTTAATGGTGTTGCGTGTATTTAGTTTTTGGAAAGAATATTCTAATTAATTTATAATGCTTTTTAAATTTTTTCTTATAGATGAACTTTATATTTTAAAATAAAAAATATTTATTTCAGATAATATTTCTAATATGTGTAGCATTGCATAATATTTTTATTTTTTTATTTTATTTAATCAGTTTAATGCGTGTGTGTATTTTTATTATCATTTAATTAAACAAATTCAACAAGCATAATCGAGTAAATAGCTCATCTTGTGAGATTAAATGTATTGATTTATTTTTGTTTCTTGATTTTTTTTAATTTTATTTTTAGTTATTGTTAATGATTTTTTTCTTGTTTATTAATACATAAAATTCTCAATTTATTTAATTACATACATGCATGAACGTCTTAATTTATATATATATTTAATGTGTAAGAACACATAAAAAAATTAGTATAAATAATATTTTTATAAAAAAATACCTGACCCATGATAAAGCAGAGTCAAATAGCTAGTTTATAAACTAAAGAAGGATGGGCAACGCCAAAAAGTTAAGAAAATTCAGAGCCAATTTGCAACTTGGTTGAGAAAGACTAAATTGCATGCTATTTTATTAGAATAAATAACGAATCCGGACAGATTCCTCGCCAGCTAATAAAAAATGACTCCAAAAAATCAATGCAGATGCCTATAGAAATAGGAATTATTAATTAAAGAACTCTTAACTTGCTTGAAAATGAGTCCAAATTATTAAACTCTATGCTAATTAAGAAATCGTTTATTATAATTAAAGACATTAAACAATTCACATTGACTCCTAAAAATCGATGCAGATCCATCATAGACAAGACGTATTATATTAAGATTTCTTAAATTGCTTGGAAATGACTTCAAAGTCTACGCTATCCTTATAATAAGAGACTGGTAATCATTATATTTTTAGTATTTTGGTGTAAGTGTTACTAGTTACCTAACTCGCACGATGTCGCGGATCAATTATTTTATATAAAAAATATTAAAAAAAATTAAAATATAAAATTATTAGGTTTTTTTACAAAGTTATATTCCAGACATATAAAAAAAATTATAATTATAATTATAAAAATTCATTAAAAGAAAAAAACACAAAGAAAAAAGTAAAAAAAAAAAACCCATAAAGGTATATAAAAACAGAAAAAAAACAAAAAAAATGAAAACGAAAAAATATATATATAAGTATTAAACCATAAGTATTACTAGTTGCATGGACTGTGATGTCACGGATTAATTATTTTATATAAAAATATTAAAAAAATTAAAATATAAAAGTATAAGGGTTTTTTACAAAGTTATATTCAAAGCATATAAAAAAAATTATAATTATAATTATGAAAATTCATTAAAAAAAAACACAAAGAAAAAACCCAAAAAAAACCATAAAGGCATATAAAAACAGAAAAAAAAACAAAAAAAATGAAAATGAAAAACAAAAAATATATATATATATATTATAATATAATATAATTATATAGTTATAGTTATAATAATAATAATAATTATAATAATAATTATATATAAGTATAATTAAAAGGCGTGGGGAAGCTACAGTGCTTTCCCACGCCTTTTAGTATATTGTTAATAATAATAATATGATTATCTCTCTATATTTGGAAATGGATAAGGATGAAGTGATAGATAAGGAAACCACTGGGATATTATTTGAGGTTGCCATGTGGCTGATCATGATTGGCACGGGGACAATGATTATCGCATTCGTTACGAGTACATATGCAGCTCTAGTATTTTTATTGGGGCTTGCCATCAACACTTATCTCATTGGTCGAACTTCTTCCTCCTTGTGTACTTAGTGTTTAGGATCATTGACAGGGATTTACGAGATGAGATTTAGTAGTGAAAACATTTTAAATAATTGTTTTTGAAAAAAAATTATGACGTCATATGGTCAGCAATCATGTTGTTGGTTGCCCATCAGATATCAATTTTTTTATTGTAATTGATGCGTATCACAAGACTTGTGGTCAAAAACTCTGACACTATTTTTTATTTATTTATTTTCATTTTTCTATTCATGACAAAAATTTAGTACAGCTAAATTTATTTTCCAAGTACAATTTGCTTTGATGGTTTATTTGTTAATCAAGATTGTACTTGCAAAGTTTTTGTTTTTTTATTTAAAAAGTGTTATTATTTTTTTTATTTTTTTATAATTTTGAACCATTTTAATACACTAATATTAAAATAAAATTTTTAAAAATAAAAAAATTATTTTAATATTTTATATTTTAAAAAACAACTAAACAAAATATTCTGAAAAGTCGGGAAATGCCAAGTTTCACTCTCCTATGGCTGCTGCGCCAGCCAGCTAGCTTGTTCCATGAAGTGGCTGGAATAATCTCATCGACTTTATTGGATAGCATGTCAGACTTGACCAACCAGATAAGAAAAAAGAAACCAACTAGCTATGAATCTGTGGACTTGTGTTTTGATAGCATAAAATTTTTAAATTGAAAATTGAAAAGATACTGTTTGCATTTTTTTAAAACGAATTAAAAATATTTTAATTAGTAAATCACATAAAGAATGGTTAATCTAATTAAAGGCTAAAACAGTAGGGTATTTTTTTTATATAAAAAAAACAAAAAATGGTTAGTACTTGCAATCAGCACTTGTCTCATTGTCTGATTTAAAAATAAAAAATAAAAAATAAAAAAAACAACATCTAAAACTCTCTTTAAATACCCTTTTATCCAGGGAGGCAACAAACCACAGAAATCAGCAGCTTGTGATCAGTTGAGGAGTGGAACCTTCATTTGTTTTCATTTCATTTAGTGAGTTTTTCTAAGCTACAAAATAGTATGGATCCTGTCTTGTTCAAAGCTGCAGAAGCAGGCAATATCGGTCCCTTTGAGAATTATCAAACCTGCAGCCTCAATCAGTTATTGACTCCAGACGAGAACACCATTCTTCATGTCTACTTGAAAAACCAAAGCAGTGAACCGGAATCCACTGATTTTGTTAATAAATTTCTTGAAAGGTGTCCACCACTGTTATTCCAAGCCAATAAGAGAGGAGAAACCCCCCTCCATTTGGCAGCAAGATATGGCCATTCCAATGTGGTAAAAGTCCTCATTGACCGAGCAAAAGCTCTACCTGCAGATCCGGAGAGCGGATTAACTAAAGCTAAAATGATGTTGAGGATGACCAATGGAGAGCGAGATACAGCGTTGCACGAGGCAGCTCGAAATAGCCGGAGCCATGTGGTGGAAATATTGACTAAAGAGGACCCTGAGTTTTCATATCCCGCCAATGCTCATGGAGAAACTCCACTTTATATTGCTGTTTCCAGTTGGGCTCAAGAAAAGGTGATCGATGAAATCCTTACTAATTGCATCTCAGTGGACTATGGCGGCCCTAATGGTAGAACTGCTCTACACGCGGCAATCGAGGTGGGAGATCATGGTAGGATTTTGTGCTCGAGTCTGGAGAATTAAATAATTTATATATAATATTGTAAACTATAATTTAAAAGCCATGTATATTTGATTTTATATATATATATCCGTGTTTGCTTCATAATTAGCTATTTTAAAAAAAATAAAAAAAATTATACCACTAAATATCTTTGTGAGTTTAAGTATTGGATATATAGTAACTCACATAGACTATGTGAAAGCTCTGTTGTTCATGAAGGAAAACTTTTATTGCTTGTTTTGTTGGTTTCAGAGACAGCAAGAAAATTGTTAGAAAAAGAAAAAACGTTGACGAAAACAACCGATGAGAACGGCTGGTCACTACTTCACTACGCTGCCTTTTATTTCGGGTCTCCTCTTATAGTGCAAGTATTACTAGAATATGATGCGTCCGCGGCCTACATTGCTGAAACAGAGAAGAAGAGAACAGCACTTCACATTGCTGCCATTCGAGGACTTGTAGACGTAATGAAAGAGATTGTTTCTGGATGTCCAGCTTGTTGTGAGCTAGTTGACAACAGAGGTTGGAATGCCCTTCACTATGCTGTGGCAAGTAATAATATAGAAGCGTTCGAGCAATGTCTGGAGATTCCAGAACTTGCAAGACTTAGAACTGAGAAGAATGACAAAGGAAACACGCCCTTCCATCTAATTGCAGCTTTAGCGCAAGAGAAGAAGCAATGGAGACGTGTTTTATATAAATATTGTTATAATAAAAGGGTGGTATGTGGTCTCAATAAGCGAAAGCTAAGCGTCAACGACATAAATTTCGGAGATTTTGGAGAGATACAGGTAATCAATTCCCTATGAATTAACGGTTGTGATAATTAATGCATCCATTAACCCAAATATATATATATATATATATAAGGATTCAATTTCTCGATTTCTCAATTTGGGTTCTGAATATCTCCTTTTTTATTTGAAATCAAGTCATTTTAATGATATTGTTAATGATGAGATTTGACCATTGATGTTGAAAGGGTTTTTTGTTTTTTTTTTTTAATATCTGACCACCGATTCTTTTAGCTCCGCATCTTAACCATATCCTGGTCCACATAACTATTGTATCTTCTATTTTTAGTTTTGTTTTAAGAATGTATTTTATTTAAAAAATTAAATTAATATTTTTTAATTTTTTTATAGTTTTAATAAGTTAATGTAAAAAAAATAAAAAAAATAAATAAAAATTATTTTAATATATTTTTTTAAAATAATATGTACTGCAATACTAAACATAAAAAAAGTCATTGAATAATTTAATAATCTTTTTTTATTTGGAATCAAGTCATTTTATTGATTTTGTTAAGTTTTTCATCTTCAATAACAGATTATGCACATGAATCGCATGTAACTGCTTAAAAAAAACATATATTATTCAATAAATAAATGGAAAGTAGTACAAATGAACGAAAAAAATACAATAAATTAAATTTAAATAATCTGAAAATTAAAGTTGAAAAATCAAATAGAAACTTAACATAATTTTACAAGCAATTAAGGAGAGTAACAATAAACAATAATATATTGGATTACCATCCTAGCTAGGAAATTAATTTTAGAATGAAATGATGTAAAATCAATGGTATATAAAATTAAGTCCACATCTTACTTTTCTTTTTGGGGATAATTGGGCTAATGTAAAGCATGCGGTTTAATTTCAACCAAATTAGTTTTTTTTACCTGCTAATATATACAGTAACAGAAAGGATTTGATTGCTAACAAACTAGTTGTGGAATCAAAAACAAAGACCTGAAAGTTGATATATGATGTATGTTAAATAACTAAAAATGATGGATATCTATGATATTTTACCCTAAATATTTTGCAGAAAGAGATCCTAGAATCCCTTGACGATGTTGGCAATGGACCGCTTGGCCGCCGGACTATGGCTTTTACAAGAGGGAATGTTGGGAGAAACAAAGAGGGAGAGGATGCTTTGAGTAAAGCAACAGAGTCTCATCTAGTAGTTGCGGCGCTGATAGCAACGGTAACATTTGCAGCAGCTTTCACCCTACCTGGCGGTTACAAGAGCGACCGAGGCACTGCAATTCTAGCTAAAAAAGCTGCTTTTATAGTATTTATCATCTCAGATGCAATGTCAATGGTGCTCTCTATTTTAGCTATCTTTATGCACTTTTTGATTTCGCTGATTCATGGTTTTGAAATGGTTAAGGAAAAAATGATAGATGAGGATGACACTAGGGTATTATTTGGGGTTGCCACGTTGTTTACCATGATTGGCATGGGTACAATGATTATCGCATTCATCACGGGCACATACGCTGTTCTAGAACCTTCCTTGGGGCTTGCTATCAGCACTTGTCTCATTGGCCTGAGCTTCTTCTTTATTGCGTATTTAGTGTTTAGGATCATTTTCAAGGATGAAGAAGATTAGGTTTACTAGTGAAACAATCAATTCTAAATTTTTTATCAAATAAAACTCAATCTGATGTATTATTATAAATTCTTATTGTCATATGTTGAGAAATCATGTGATTGGTTGCAAAAATCAGTTGTCAAATGTTTTATTTTTTTTGTAACTGATGCTCATTACAAGTCAAATGGTCAAAAACTTTATACTATTTTTATTTATTTATTTTTTCTTTCCTATTCTTGACCAAAATTTAGTGACATAAATATTAGTTGGGACAGCTAAATTTATTTTCCAAGTACAATTTGCTTTCATGGTTTGTTGATTAATCAAGATTGCACTTGTAAAGTGTTTGTTTTTGTTTTAAAAAAACATTATGGAAGTTCGTCCGTCGGTGTGTGATTAGAAGTTCGTCGGTGATTTTTTTACCGACGGCTTACGTCCGTCGGCTTTCCCTTCGTCGGTGATTCCCCGTTCCGTCGTTATATCAGTCGGAAAAAAAAACCATTTGCCGATGGTTTTACAGACGGAATTTGCGCGCCAAAAAAAAAAGATTCCCGCTTGAAATATACCGACGGATTTTTAGGCCGTCGGTATATGGTTATTTACCGACGGACATTAACCGTCGGTAAATCTGTCGGTGAGTGTGTGAAATACCGACAGAATATGTCCGTCTGTAAATTCGTCGGTAATTATGGAAGCTACTGTTAAATGCCGACGGATTAATTCCGTCGGTAAGTCTGTCGGTGAGTGTTTAAAATACCGACCGAAGTCATCCGTCGGTAAAAGCCATGGTAATAGTTTTTTTCTTAATTTGTTTTTAAAAAATTATTTAGGATATATAATATAAAACTATATAAATTAATTGTAATACAAACCAATTATGCAAATAAAATTTATATTAAACATAAAAAAAAAC
>Ga0307509_10005169_pt1 | contig 18309 bp, 13 predicted proteins | sample 10_EM_MG_FD_202245 | JGI IMG/M metagenome (GOLD analysis project Ga0307509, IMG submission 202245) | Populus trichocarpa ectomycorrhiza microbial communities from riparian zone in the Pacific Northwest, United States - 10_EM | ecosystem: Host-associated > Plants > Roots > Unclassified | place...
CGATCGCGACCGAGACGAAATCGCCGACCTGGACTTCGAGCTCGCCCTGGTCGTTCTTGAATTCTTCGATGGGCACATACGCTTCGGACTTCAGGCCGGCATTGACGACCACGAAGCTGTGTTCCACACGCACCACTTCAGCAGTGATGACTTCGCCGCTGCGCATTTCGGAGCGCGTCAGCGACTCCTCGAACATGGCTGCGAAGGATTCCATGCCGCTGGAGGCGGCAACTTGAGTTTGGGACATTGAGGTTTCCGGTGCGGTCTTGCGACCGCGGGGTTAGGTTGAACAACCGCCGCCCTGGCGTGCTTCGGATCTCTTGGGTAAGAGCAGCACAGGAGGGAGAGCGACGGGCCTTCTCTTTCTCTACATCGTCTACATGCGGCCGATCAAGCGGACTTGAAGGGCCTGCGCACCCTTCAAGTCTCCTTGAAGGGCCTGCATTTCTCCCAGGCATCTAGCACGGCGACCACCGAGGCTTCGACGGTCAATGCCGAGTTGTCCAGGAGCATTGCATCTTGCGCTGGCTTCAGAGGCGAAACGGCTCGGGTTTGGTCCCGGGCGTCCCTTAGCTCCAATTCGGCGCGAAGACTGTCAATATTAGACGAAATTCCCTTTGAAATCAACTGCTTGTGCCGCCGTTCGGCACGTGTCGCCGCGTTCGCGGTCAGGAAGACTTTCAGATCGGCCCCGGGGAAGATCACCGTGCCCATGTCACGGCCGTCGGCCACCAGCCCGGGCATGCGATGGAACGAGAGCTGCAGCGTGCGCAGCGCGGCGCGCACCAGCGGCCAGGCGGACACCTTGGAGGCGAGGGCACCGACCTCTTCGAGACGCAGGGTTTCGGTGACGTCCTGGCCGTCCATCACGATCTGGCCGGGGCCGAAATACAGGTCGAGGTTGGTGGCGAGCTGCGCCAGCCGCTGCTCGTCGTCGGGCGGCGTGCCGGATCGCATCGCCGCCAGCGCCGTGGCACGGTAGACCGCACCGGAGTCGAGGAAGTGGTAGCCCAACGCCTGCGCGACCGCGCTCGCCAGCGTGCCCTTGCCGGACGCGGTCGGGCCGTCGACGGTGAGGATGGGCACGCCGCGCTCGTGCGGTATGACAACGCTGAACAGCGTCTCGAAGTAGTCGGGGAAAGTCTTGGCCACGCACTGCGGGTCAAGGATGCGCACCGGCAGCTGAGCCGGGTTGAACGCCGCCAGCGAGAAGCACATCGCGATGCGGTGGTCGTCGTAGGTGTGGATCGCCGCCGGCTGCCAGGCCTCGGGCGCGGTGACCTCGATGAAGTCCGCGCCTTCGTTCACCTGCGCGCCCAGCTTGCGCAACTCGGTCGCCATCGCGGCAATGCGGTCGGTCTCCTTGACGCGCCAGCTGGCGATGTTGGTCAGGCGGGTCGTGCCGCTCGCATAGAGCGCCATCGCAGCCAGCGTCATCGCGGCATCGGGGATGTGGTTGCAGTCCAGCGTGATGGCCTTCAAGGGCCAGGTGCCGCGCGACACCTCGATCCAGGTGTCGCCGAGCACCGCGTGCGCGCCCATCGCCTGCGCCGCGGCAACGAAATCGACATCGCCCTGGATGGACGCGCTGCCCATGCCTTCGATGCGCAACGGCGCGTCGGCGCTGGCGGCGATCGCGCCGAGCGCGACGAAGTACGAAGCCGACGACGCATCGCCCTCGACGCGGAACTCGCCCGGCGACACCAGCCGGCTGCCGGCAGGGATGGTGAAGCGCGCCCAGTCGTCGTTGCGCACCGCGACGCCGAAGCGTGCGAGCAGGTTCAACGTGATCGCGATGTAGGGCCGGGAGATCAGCTCGCCCACGACCTCGATCACGACATCGTGCGCGTGCGCCATCAGGCACAGCGCCTGCAGCAGGCCGGTCAGGAACTGGCTGGACACGTTGCCGCGCACGCGGATTGGCGCGTCCAGCTTCAACGCGTGCGGCGCGCCGTCCCCCAGCACCAATGGCGGATAGCCTTCGTTCACCGTGCATTCGATCCGGCAGCCCAGCGGGCGCAGCGCGTCGATCAGGTCGCCGATCGGCCGCTCGTGCATGCGTGGCACGCCGCGCACGGTGTAGCGTCCGCCTTGCGCGGTGGCCAGCAACGCGAGCGCTGCGGTGACCGAGCGCACCGAGGTGCCCGAGTTGCCGAGAAAGAACTCGGCCTCGCGCACCGCGAGCGCACCGCCGGTGCCGGCGATCTGGATCGCGCCGTTCACGCGCTCGATGCGGCACCCCAGCGTTTGCAGCGCATCCAGCATCACCCGCGTGTCGTCCGACTCGAGCATGCCGTGGACCACGGTGACGCCGCTGCTCAAGCCGGCGAGCAGCAACACCCGGTTCGAGATGCTCTTCGAACCGGGCAGACGCACGGTGCCGCCGGCGGCGAGCAAAGGCGGGAGGTCGAGGAAGCGGGTCGTGAACATGCGGCAGCGCAGCGCGATGCTGCAAAAGTGAGTCTAAGAGAGCGGCGGGCCTAGCGATTCGTCGGGGGCTTGGCAGCGTTCATCTGCCAGCTGCCGCGCGCTTCGGAGGCGCTGCGGACCATGTCTTCGAGTGCCTCGACGTTGCCCGACTTCAGCGCATGCTCCATCGCTTCGAGCGTGTGGCGAAAACGCATGCTCTGCTTGAGCACCTCTTCGCGGTTCGACATCAGGATGTCGCGCCACATGGTCGCGTCGCTGGCGGCGATGCGCGTGAAATCGCGAAAGCCCGGGCCGGCGAGCGACAGGTAGTCGCGACCCGCGGGCTGGCGCGCCACCGAGTTGAAATAGGCGAAGGCCAGCATGTGCGGCAGGTGGCTCACGGCGGCGAATGCGCCGTCATGGTTTTCGGGCGTCATGCGCAGCACTTGCGCACCGATCGCCGCCCACACGTCGGTGGCCTTCTGCACCAGCTCGGGGTTGGTCTGCGGCAGCGGCGTCAGGATCACCTGGCGGCCGTTGTACAGCGTCGCGTCGGCGTTCGCGATGCCCGACACCTCCTTGCCGGCGATCGGGTGCGCGGGCACGAACGAGGCGATGTTTTCCTTCAGCACGCGGCGTGCGGCGTCGACGACGTCACGCTTGGTCGAGCCCACGTCCATGATCAGCACGCCGGGTTCGATCAGGTGGCGGATCGCCTTGAAGGTGGCTTCGGTGGCGGCCACCGGCACCGCGATCAGCACGAGGTCCGAGCCCGAGACTGCCAGCAGCGCCGACTCGGCCGCCTGGTCGATCACGCCCAGCTTCTTCGCCTTCTCGGTCGTCGACGGCGACTTGCTGTAGCCGATCACGCGCTTGACCAGGCCGGCGCGCTTGAGCGCGAGCGCGAACGAGCCGCCCATCAGGCCACATCCGATCACGCCGAGTTGATTGAACATGGGCGGCCGTCCGAGGTCAGTGCACGTCGATCGGGTAGGTCCCGAGCAACTTGAAGAAAGCGCAGACGCTGCGCAGCTCGCTCAGTGCGGCGGCGACGTGCGGTTGGTCGGGATGGCCTTGCAGGTCGATGTAGAAGTAGTACTCCCACTGGCCCGAACGTGCCGGGCGCGATTCGAAGCGCGTCATCGATACGCCGTGCTGCTTCAGGGGCACGAGCATGTCGTGGACCGCGCCCGGGCGGTTCGCGACCGACACGATCAGGCTGGTGCAGTCGTGGCCCGAGGCCTTGGGCTGCGGGTGCTGATGCGGGTGGGCGAGGATCGCGAAGCGGGTGCGGTTGTGCGCGTCGTCCTGGATCGCGGGCGCGACGATGTGCAGGCCGAACTCGCTCGCGGCGCGCTCGCTGGCGATGCCGGCGAGGCTGCTGTCGAGGCTCGCCAGGCGCGCACCTTCGGCGTTGCTCGACACCGGTCGACGTTCGACGTTCGGCAGGTGGTTGCTGAGCCAGTTGTGGCATTGCGCCAGCGCCTGCGGGTGCGCGCAGATCGCCTGGATCTCGGCCAGCGAGTTCTCGCGCCGCACCAGTTGGTGGCGCACGTACAGGCTGGTCTCGCCGATGATGAACAGCGGCGTCGTCAGGAACAGGTCGAGCGAACGCGTGACCACGCCTTCGCTCGAATTCTCGACCGGCACCACGCCGAAATCGGCCGATCCGGCGCTGGTGGCGTGGAGCACCTCGTCGAAGTTGGCGCACGGCACCTTGACGATGCTGGAGCCGAAGAAGCCCAGCGCCGCTTCTTCGCTGAACGTGCCGGCCGGGCCGAGGTAGGCCACGCGGGTGGGCGTCTCGAGCGCCCGGCAAGCCGACATGATCTCGCGCCAGATCGGTGCCACGCTGTCGCTCTTCAGCGGGCCAGGGTTGGCGGCCTTCAGGCCGTCGATCACCTGGGCTTCGCGCTCGGGGCGGAAGGCGACCGAGCCCTCGCGCTTCTTGAGTTCGCCAACCTGTTGCGCCAGCGTGGCGCGGCGGTTCAGCAGCGCGAGCAGGTCGCGGTCGAGGCTGTCGATCTGGGTGCGAAAACCGAGCAGATCGAGCGCAGCGGAGGTGGCGGAAGAGTCAGCCATGGCGTCGCTCAAATTCTCGCACGCACCGCCGCCCCGGTGACCGCCATCGCATCACTTGCTCGCGGCCTTTTTCGGGGCCGGGGCCTTGGCGGGCGCCGACCCGGCCGGTGCCGGCGCGGAAATACCCAGGCTGCCGGCGACCTTGGTTTCGAGGGCCTGCAGCTTGGGCGTCAACAACGGACCCGCCTCGGACATCAGCTTCTGAAGCATGGCCTGCTGCATCTCGCCACCCAGTTGCTGGTACTTCTTGGCGGCCGGCGAATCGAGCCAGGCGACGAGTTGCTTGAGCTCGTCCTCGCTCATCTTCTCTTCGAGGATGGGGCCGACGGTGGTCGGGGCGGCCTTGATCGCGCGGTCGCGCAGCAGCGGCGTGGACTCGTCGATGAACTTGCGGATGTCGGTGTCTATGCCCTTGCCCGTGGCCTCGCGCTTTTCGGCCGGCACGCTCTGCAGCGCCCGACCGGCCTGCTGGCCCAGCTGAATGACCGGCCGCATCACGATCTCGCGCGCCATGTTCTCGTAGACCGGTTGCTGAAGCGTCAGCACCTTGGTGATCAGCTCCTTCTTGGCGGCAGACACCGGCGCGGTGGGAGCGGACGACGCGGCGGGCGTCGTCTGGGCATGGGCGATCGCGGCGCTGGCGAGCAGCGCCGTCGCGAAGAGTCGTTGCATCAGGTGTTCTCCTCGGCAGACGGATCGTCGCTGCCGGTGGGGTCGGTTGGGGTGTCGGCCGAGGCATCGGCATTCGCATCGTTCTCGACGATGCGTTGCAGGCCGCTGAGCTGGGTGCCGTCGTCGAGTGCGATCAGCGTCACGCCCTGCGTGGCGCGGCCCATCTCGCGGATCTCGGAGACCCGGGTGCGCACGAGCACGCCCTTGTCGGTGATCAGCATGATCTCGTCGTCGGCGCGCACCAGCGTCGCCGCGACGACCTTGCCGTTGCGCTCGCTCTGCTGGATCGCGATCATGCCCTTGGTGCCGCGTCCATGGCGGGTGTACTCGACGATGCTCGTGCGCTTGCCGTAGCCGTTCTCGGTGGCGGTCAGCACGCTCTGCGTTTCGTCCTCGGCGACCAGCATCGCGATCACGCTGACGCCGTCGTCGAGCGCCATGCCGCGCACGCCGCGGGCACCGCGGCCCATCGGGCGCACGTCTTCTTCATCGAAACGCACCGCCTTGCCGCCGTCGCTGAACAGCATCACGTCGTGCTTGCCGTCGGTGAGGGCGGCGCCGATCAGGAAGTCGCCCTCATCGAGGTCCACCGCGATGATGCCGGCCTTGCGCGGGTTGCTGAATTCGTCGAGCGTGGTCTTCTTGACCACGCCTTGCGCGGTCGCCATGAACACATAGTGATCAGCCGGGAAGCTGCGGAAGCCGTCGGTGAGCGGCAGCACCACGTTGACCTTCTCGCCCTGCTGCAGCGGGAACATGTTGACGATCGGCCGGCCGCGCGAATTGCGCGTGCCTTGCGGCACTTCCCAGACCTTGAGCCAGTAGACGCGGCCGCGGTTCGTGAAGCACAGGATGTAGTCGTGCGTGTTGGCGATGAAGAGCTGTTCGATCCAGTCGTCTTCCTTGGTCTGCGTGGCCTGCTTGCCGCGGCCGCCGCGCTTCTGGGCGCGGTACTCGCTGAGCGCCTGGCTCTTGATGTAGCCGGTGTGCGAGAGCGTCACGACCATGTCGGTCGGCGTGATCAGGTCCTCGGTGCCGAGGTCCATTGCGTTGTGTTCGATCGTGCTGCGGCGTGCGCCGACCTTGGTCTGGCCGAACTCGGTCTTGATCGCGGTGAGCTCGTCCGAGATGATGGTCGTGACGCGCGATGGCGTGGCGAGGATGTCGAGCAGGTCGGTGATCTGGACCATCACGTCCTTGTACTCGCCGATGATCTTGTCCTGCTCCAGCCCGGTGAGGCGCTGCAGGCGCATCTGCAGGATTTCGCTGGCCTGGTCGTCGGAGAGGCGATACAAGCCATCGGGCTGGATGCCGAATTCCTTCGGCAGGCCCTCGGGACGGTAGGCCTGCAGCCCGCCCGGGTTGTCGCCAGCGACACGTGAGAGCATCTCGCGCACCATCGACGAGTCCCAGCTCTTGCTCATCAGCGCGGCCTTCGCAACCGGCGGCGTCGGCGAGGCCTTGATGGTCTCGATGAACTCGTCGATGTTGGCCAGCGCGACCGCCAGGCCTTCCAGCACATGGCCGCGTTCGCGCGCCTTGCGCAGCTCGAACACGGTGCGGCGGGTGACGACCTCGCGGCGGTGCTCGAGGAAGACCTCGATCAAGTCCTTCAGGTTGCACAGCTTGGGCTGACCGTCGATCAGCGCCACCATGTTCATGCCGAAGGTGTCCTGCAGCTGCGTCTGCTTGTACAGGTTGTTCAGCACGACCTCGGGCACTTCGCCGCGCTTGAGCTCGATCACCAGGCGCATGCCCGACTTGTCGGACTCGTCCTGGATGTGGCTGATGCCTTCGAGCTTCTTCTCGTGCACCAGCTCGGCCATGCGCTCCTGCAGGGTCTTCTTGTTGACCTGGTACGGAAGCTCGTCGACGATGATCGATTGGCGCTGGCCCTTGTCGATGTCCTCGAAGTGGCACTTCGCGCGCATGATCACCTTGCCGCGGCCCGTGCGGTAGCCGTCGCGCACGCCCGACAGGCCGTAGATGATGCCGGCGGTCGGGAAGTCCGGCGCGGGGATGATTTCCATCAGCTCGTCAACGGTTGCGCCGGGGTTGCGCAACAGATGGTGGCAGGCGTCGACGACTTCATTCAGATTGTGCGGTGGGATGTTCGTCGCCATGCCGACCGCGATGCCGCCCGAGCCGTTGACCAGCAGATTGGGCAGCCGCGACGGCATGACCAGCGGTTCCTTCTCGCTGCCGTCGTAGTTGGGCCCGAAGTCGACCGTCTCCTTGTCGAGATCGGCGAGCATCTCGTGCGCGATCTTCGCGAGGCGGATCTCGGTGTAGCGCATCGCCGCGGCGTTGTCGCCGTCGACCGAACCGAAGTTGCCCTGGCCGTCGACGAGCATGTGGCGCATCGAGAAGTCCTGGGCCATGCGCACGATGGTGTCGTAGACCGACTGGTCGCCGTGCGGGTGGTACTTGCCGATCACATCGCCGACGATACGGGCCGACTTCTTGTACGGCCGGTTCCAGTCGTTGTTCAACTCGTGCATCGCAAACAGTGCGCGTCGGTGCACCGGCTTCAACCCGTCGCGTGCATCGGGCAATGCACGGCCCACGATCACGCTCATCGCGTAATCGAGGTACGAACGGCGCATTTCCTCTTCCAGGCTGATGGGCAGGGTCTCTTTGGCGAACTGGGTCATGCGGTGTTTTCGTGACAGGCCTGAGGAAGAGCGCCGGGTTGGCGCAGAGCGCAACCCAACATTCTAAGTGCCGGGTGCTGTAGCGCTGATGCAACACGATCGGCGATGAGCGTGTGCCACAGGGCCAAAACCCGGCTGCGCGAAAGTCCTATGGCAGAATAACTCGGTCGGTGGTCAGCGCCCGGGTACGTGTTCGACGCGCGGGGGTTAACCAGTACTTTCCGATTCCGGTTCGGACGTTTAGCAGAACACTACTGCGCCTTCCCTCGAGAGGAGAATCATGAAGAAACTGAACAAGGTGGCGTCGCTTTTTGCAACCGCTGCGCTCGCAACTTCCATGGCCGGCGCGTTTGCGCAGTCATCGAATCAAGACAACTGGCTCAACGGCAACGGCGGGCTTCCTTGGAAGAACGGCACGAACGAGCTGTGCTGGCGTGATGGCACCTGGACCCCCGCCACCGCGAACCCCGATTGCGACGGCGCGCTGAAGCCGCCGCCGGCTCCGGCACCCGCCCCCGCTCCGGCACCTGCTGCCCCGGCTCCGGCCCCGGCACCTGCTCCGGTCGTGGTCCCGCCCGCTCCGGTGAGCGAGAAGGTCACGTTCGCGGCTGACGCGTTCTTCGACTTCAACAAGGCAACGCTGAAGCCCGAAGGCAAGGCCAAGCTCGACGACCTGGTCTCGAAGATGGGTGGCATTGCTCTGGAAGTCATCATCGCCGTCGGCCACACCGACTCGGTCGGTGGCGACGCGTACAACCAGAAGCTGTCGGTCCAGCGCGCTGAGTCCGTCAAGGCTTACCTGACGAGCAAGGGCGTCGAAAAGAACCGCGTCTACACCGAAGGCAAGGGCAAGAAGCAGCCCGTCGCCGACAACAAGACTGCCGAAGGCCGCGCGAAGAATCGTCGCGTGGAAATCGAAGTCGTCGGTACCCGCGGCAAGTAATCAGCGTTTCGCTGACATCGAGAACCCCGCTGCGGCGGGGTTCTTTGTTTCTGCATCCCGCTTCGGCGGGTTTTGCGTTTCAGGCGCTACCATTCTTCGATGACGATCAATGCCGACCCGCAAGAGCTTGCCAAGTTCAGCGAGCTTGCCCACCGTTGGTGGGACACCGAGAGCGAGTTCCGCCCGCTGCACCAGATCAACCCGCTGCGGCTCGATTGGATCGATGGCCATGCGCACATCGCCGGCACACGCGTGCTCGACATCGGTTGCGGTGGCGGCATCCTGGCCGACTCGATGGCGCGACGCGGCGCCAGCGTGCTGGGCATCGACCTGGCCAGCAAGCCGCTCAAGGTCGCGCAGCTGCACGCGCTCGAGTCCGGCACGCCCAACATCGACTACCGCGAAGTCGCCGCCGAAGCGCTCGCCGCCGAAGCACCCGGCAGCTTCGACACCGTCACCTGCATGGAGATGCTCGAGCACGTGCCCGACCCGTCGTCCATCGTCGCGGCCTGCGCCACACTGGTCAAACCGGGCGGCTGGGTCTTCTTCTCGACCATCAACCGCAATGCCAAGGCCTTTCTGTTTGCGATCGTCGGGGCCGAGCACGTGCTGCAGTTGCTGCCCAAGGGCACGCACGAGTACGCGCGCTTCATTCGCCCCAGCGAACTTGCACAATGGTGTCGCAATGCCGGCCTCGAGCTCGCGGACACGCGCGGCATGGAATACTCGCCCGTCACGAAGCGCTACTGGCTGTCGAACGACACCAGCGTGAATTACCTGATCGCCTGCCGCAGGCCGGCATGAGTGCGAAGACCCTGCGTGCGGTGCTGTTCGACCTGGACGGCACACTGATCGACAGCGCGCCCGATCTCGCCGGTGCGGGCAACGAGATGCGCGTTGTTCGCGGCCTCGCGCCATACCCGCTCGCGCATTTCCGTCCGATGGTCGGCTCGGGCGCGCGCGGGATGGTCGGTTGCGCGCTGGCTGTCGGCCCGCAAGACGACGGGTTCGCTGAATTGCGCGACGAGTTCCTGCAGCGTTACGAAGCGCGCATGACGCAGGACACGCACGTGTTCCCCGACATGCTGCACGTGCTCGATGTGCTCGACGCGCGCGCGCTCCCCTGGGGCATCGTCACCAACAAGGCCACACGCTTCAGCGACCCGCTGGTGCGTGCCCTCGGCCTGGTGCCGCGTGCGGCCACGCTGGTGTGCGGCGACACCACGCCGCACGCCAAGCCGCACCCCGAACCCCTGTTCGAAGCGGCACGCCGCCTCGGCATCGATGCGGCCGATTGCGTCTATGTCGGCGACGACCTGCGCGACGTGCAAGCCGGCCGCGCAGCCGGCATGACCACGGTGGCCGTGCAATGGGGCTACCTGGGCGCGGGCGAGGCGATCGAGTCCTGGGGCGCCGATCATCTGGTGCAAACCCCGGCCGAGCTCTTGAAGCTGCTGCGTATGGCCTAAACTACACGCTCTGGGGCTGACCTGGCTTCGACGAGGGTTCGGAGTTGGAACAGTGCACGCCGAGCACCAGTTCGCTCGTAAATCCACTGGAAACAAAGTAACTGCGAACGATCAAACGTACGCCCTCGCCGCTTAAAACCGGTGAGCCTCGCAACAGTTGGCCGATGGGCTGGGTCTCCGGGGTAACCTGAAGACTGCGAGGTCATACACATTGGCTCGTCCTGAGTTGGGTCACTCTTCACAGGACTAAATTTAGTGAATCGAAAAGTGGGTAGCGTGCTGCTGCGCGACCCACGGCTCTAAAACCAAATCAGTCAGCTAAGCGTGTAGATCTGCCTGACGATGGCTTTCGGACGGGGGTTCGATTCCCCCCAGCTCCACCAGACGATGATTTCAAGACGTCCCAGAACGTCTCGCAAAGTCCTAAAACCCCCAAGTAAATCAACGACTTGGGGGTTTTTTCTTGCCCGGAGTGTCTCGGACCGTCCACTTGAATCTCGCGGTAGGTTGGGGTAAGTTTCGGGGTAACAGGTAAAGCCGAAAAACCAGTTACCCCCAGAGGACGCCATGCTGAGCGACACCCAGATTCGCGCGACGAAGGCGGGCGAGAAGTCCGTCCGGCTTTACGACGAGCGCGGGCTCTATCTCGAGGTCACAACGACGGGTGGGCGCTGGTGGCGGTTTAAGTACCGCTTCGAAGGCAAGGAAAAGCTGCTGTCGATGGGCACCTATCCGGACACTCCGTTGAAGGCTGCCCGGGACAGGCGAGACCGGGCCCGAGCGCTGTTGGAAGAGGGCGTGGACCCGAGCGAGGCACGTCGTGCGGAGAAGGCAAGCCGATCCGAGGTCGTCGTCAACGGCTTCGAGGCCGTGGCACGCGAATGGCACGCGACGATCCATCTTGGCCAGGTCAGTGCAAGGCACGCTGCCCGCACGCTGATCCGGCTTGAACAGGATGTGTTTCCCTGGCTGGGTGGCCTGCCTGTTGGCGAGATCAAGGCGCCGCAACTGCTTCAAACCATCCGGCGCATCGAAGCCCGCGGCGCGATCGAAACAGCGCATCGCGCGTTGCAGGCATGCGGTCAGGTGTTCCGGTATGCGATCGCGACCGGCCGAGCGGAACGTGATCCCGCGCCCGACCTGCGTGGTGCGTTGAAGCCAGTGCTGGTGCAGCACATGGCGGCGATCACTGATCCCAAACGCGTGGGTGAACTGCTGCGGGCGATCGAAAGCTACAAAGGCATGCCGATCACCCGCGCGGCGCTTCAACTCGCTCCCCTTGTCTTCGTCCGCCCGGGCGAGTTGCGCAAGGCTGAATGGACCGAGTTCGATCTCGAGGCCGCGGAGTGGCGTATTCCGGCTGCGCGCATGAAGCGGACCAAGCAGGAGAAGCTGAGCGGCACAGCGCACGTCGTGCCGCTGTCTCGACAGGCCCTTACGATCCTGCGTGAGCTGCAGCCACTGACAGGGCATGGCCGGTATCTGTTCCCCAGCCCTCGCACCGGCGAGCGGCCAATGAGCGACAACGGCGTGCTCTCGGCGTTGCGACGCATGGGCTTCCCGAGCGACGAGATGACGGGCCATGGATTCAGAGCGATGGCGCGGACGCTGCTGGCTGAACGGTTGAACGTGGACGAGGCTGTGATCGAGGCCCAGCTCGCACACGCCGTGAAGGATTCACTGGGCCGCGCCTACAACCGTACTGAGTTCCTCGAGCAGCGGCGCAAGATGCTGCAGACGTGGGCCGACTACTTGGACAAGCTGCGCACCGGTGCCGAGATCATCCCGATCAGACGCAGTCGAATCCGAAGCGCTGTACGCACGCAGACAATCGACAGCTTGCGATGACGGACCAATGAGCCAAACACCGCAGGCCGCGATGAGCCACTCCGCCATCCCGCGACGGCTGAGGCCTTGTACCTCGGCTACTCCAGCTTCAACGCTCGGAGCCGAAGCGCGTTGCCAATCACGCTGACGGATGACAGCGCCATCGCCGCGGCGGCAACGACTGGCGACAGCAGCAGCCCGAAGAACGGATAAAGCAGCCCGGCGGCAAGCGGGATGCCCGCTACGTTGTATGCGAAGCTGAGCGTGAGGTTCTGTCGTATGTTGCGCATGGTGGCTTGTGACAACGTCCTCGCTCGAACGATGCCCATGAGGTCGCCCTTGAGCAGCGTGATGCCCGCACTTTCCATGGCCACGTCCGTCCCCGTGCCCATCGCGATGCCGACCGTGGCGGCGGCCAGAGCCGGCGAATCGTTGACGCCATCACCGCCCATGGCGACGACCCGTCCCTCTTTCATCAATCGCTGCACCACCGCAACCTTGTCTTCGGGGAACACCTCGGCAACGACCTCGTCGATGCCAAGCTGCTTGCCAACTGCCTCGGCAGTCGTCTTTCCATCGCCCGTCAACATGACGATGCGGATGCCGGCATCCTTCAATGCCTGAAGCGCCTGCGGCGTCGTTGCCTTGATGGGGTCGGCGATGGCGACGAAGCCAGCAAGCTTGCCGTCGACGCCGACAAAGATGACTGTTGCTGCGTTGGCGCGTTGCTCCTCCGCCGATTGGTTCAAGGATGCAGAGTCGATACCTTCCTCGGCCAGGAACTTCGCGCTACCTGAGACGACCCGCCGCCCGTCGACGGTGCCGACCACGCCCTTGCCGACGGGCGAGTCGAAGTCGGTGACGGCCGACAGGTTCAGCTTGCCTTCCTGCGCGGCGTTGACAATGGCCATGGCCAACGGGTGTTCGCTGGCCCGCTCCACGCTCGCGAGCTTCTGCAGCACGTCGTCCTTGCTGAAACCTGGGGCTGGCTCGATGTGAACGACTTTCGGTCGGCCCTCGGTCAACGTTCCTGTCTTGTCGAGGACCAGCGTATCAACCTTCTCCATGCGCTCGAGCGCTTCGGCGTCGCGAATGAGGACACCGTGCTGCGCGCCCTTGCCGACCCCGACCATGATGGACATCGGCGTGGCCAGGCCCAGCGCACACGGGCAGGCGATGATGAGGACGGCCACCGCCGTGATGAGTGCATAGCTGAACGCGGGCGTTGGTCCCCAGACCAGCCACACGACGAACGTGAGGATTGCAATCAGGATGACGACCGGCACGAACCAGCCGGCCACCTGATCGGCCATCCGCTGGATGGGTGCGCGGCTGCGCTGCGCCGCCGCCACCATGTGGACGATTTGCGAGAGCAGGGTGTCCGCACCGACCTTCTCGGCGCGCATCACGAAGCCCCCGGTCTGGTTGAGCGTTCCGGCGGTCACCTTGGAGCCAATGGACTTCGCGACCGGAATGGGTTCGCCGGTGACCATCGACTCGTCGACGTTGCCCTTGCCGTCGGTGAGTTCGCCGTCGACCGGCACCTTCTCGCCGGGACGCACGCGCAGCAGGTCGCTGACCTGGATGGCATCGACCTGAACAGTTTCGTCCGTGCCGTCGGCCTTCACCTTGGCCGCCGTCTTCGGCGCCAGACCGAGAAGGGCCTTGATGGCCCCCGACGTCTTCTCGCGCGCTCGAAGCTCGAGCACTTGGCCCAACAGCACCAGCACCGTGATGACCGCAGCGGCCTCGAAGTAGATGGCGACGGCACCATCGGTCATGCGCAGGTTCGCAGGGAACAACTGCGGCGCCACCGTGCCGACCATGCTGTAGAGCCAGGCCGCACCCGTGCCCAGCGCGATGAGCGAGAACATGTTCAGGCTGCGGTTCTTCACCGATGCCAGCGCACGCACAAAGAAGGGCCAACCTGCCCACAGCACGACCGGCGTCCCGAGCAGCAATTGCACCCAATTCGAGGTCTGCTGCGCGATGAAGTGGTGGATGTTGAAGAGGTGACCACCCATCTCCAGCGCGAAGACCGGGGCCGTCAATGCGGTTCCCACCCAGAAGCGCCTGGTCATGTCGTGCAACTCGGGGCTTTCGCCTTGGTCGGCGGTGGCCAGCACCGGCTCGAGCGTCATGCCGCAGATGGGGCAGTTGCCCGGACCCATCTGTCGCACTTGTGGGTGCATTGGGCAGGTGTACTCGACCTCGCTCCGGCCGCCCTTGGGCATGGGCTTCGTCGTTGCGGGCGCGTGAGCTGCGTGGCTGTGGTCGTGATGGGCACCGTCCATCACCGTGCCGTCCGGCATCACATGCGTGCCGTGATGTGCATGGTCGGGGGTCGCAGTGGTATTGGCTTGCATGACGCTCTCCAGTTCTTGTGGGCAGTTTGGGCCTTCCCATGATTGAAAGGTCAAGCGGAGCGTTATCGAGAGGCCAAGCCGACAACTATCCAAAGTCCGAGCGCTGCGAGACGGACCCAACACAGGTAGAAGAGAACGCGCTCCCACCAAAGGGGCGCGCCTTCGCGACCTTCGAGCCTGTACTTCACCGTCATGCCCAACTCGTGGACGAGAAGCCCTGCGACAAGCAGAGGAAGAGCGTAGGCGTGAAAGGCGGCTGGCGCAACCAGCGCGAGGCCTGCGCCCAGACCGATGGCGCCGAGCCCCGAGGCGAGGTCACCATCGACAAACTGACCACGGAGATTGAGGTGGCAGTCAAGCACGTGCCGGGTGTGACGTCGGCGCTGGCTGAGCGTTTGACTGGCGGTCGGTACATCGACGTGGACGTGGACCGATTGGCTGCGGCGCGCTATGGCCTCTCAGTCGCGGATGTCCAAGCCGTCGTCTCGACTGCCATCGGCGGCGAAAACGTCGGAGAAGTCATCCAGGGCCGCGTGCGCTACCCGCGCGAGGTTCGCGATTCCCTCGAGAAGTTGTGCCAACTGCCGTTCGTCACCGAGAAGGGCGCGACCGTGCTGCTTCAGGACGTGGCGCGGGTGTCCATCGAAGACGGGCCTCCAATGCTTCGCAGTGAGAACGCTCGGCTCTCGGGCTGGGTCTACGTCGATGTACGGGGCAGGAACCTACGCTCCGTTGTGAGCGACATGCAAGCGGCCGTGGCCAAACAGGTGACGGTTGGCAGGCGCGCGAACATGCGTGCCGGCAGGTCTGCGCGTTGGGTGGTGGACGAGGCCTTGTTCATGGAGCAGCGACAGGTGCACCAGAAACTCTAGGCGAGGTTTGCTGTGGCCTTGCGACGAATTCCAGAGAAAAATCAGCGTGTGCGAGCCGGATCAAGGTCGATCGCACCCGCAGCGGCCGGCATGGTGGAGCGGATATACCGGGAACATAGACGCCGATCCTTGTCGACCCGCCCAGTGGCGTTGCCGGGGTTGCTCGATGGATAGCGCGAGCGCCGCTCGCATCCCCCAACATGTCTTCGTACCCCCTGCGTGGCGAACCTTGCCCGGCACGCACTGCACCCAGTCCGGCCGTCTGTGAAGTCTCCGTTCGACGGTGGCTTAGCGTTGCACGCGCGCCAGCTCCAGCAACGCTTGTGGAGTCGATTGACCCGCTGCACGCAGCATCTGCACCAGCCGGTGCGCCGTGGAATGTATGAGGTGTTCGTGGGTCAGTGAGTCCACATAGGCCCGCCAGTGCAGGCGAACGAACTTGGCCAGGCTGCGCACAGGAATGTCCGGCCAATCCGCGGCGTGCGGGTCGTAGCGCAGCACCGCCAGATCGCCCAGATTGGAGGGCGGTGGTCCCGAGTTGCTGCGCATCAGCAGCACCGCTGGGCAATTCGCGCCGTGGGCCAAGCCAACTTCGTTGGCGACGTTGAGGTTGTGTGCAGACAGGTCGGCCAGCACCAGCGCGCACCTGGCGATCAATGGTGCGATGAACGGGTAGTACTCTTCATCCACCAGTCCGCCCCAGGCGCGAATGGCGCGGAACCCCGCTCGCTGCAGTGCAGGTCTGTAGAGCTGGCCGAAATACGAAGCGTAGGGCTGCGCGAAAGGCATGGCCACGAAGCAGGTGTCCGATTCCGCCGACAGCGGCTGCAGCAGATCGGCCAGCAGCAGGTATACCTGCGTCATCAAGGCATTGGCATCATTTGTACGCGCCGCGCGTGCCATCCCTTGCACAAACGAATCGAAGGCCAAGGGTCCGAGCCCGAGGCGCTGTAGTTCCGGTACTGCCTTGCGCCTCAGTTGTTGGCGCAGCGCAAGCGTGGTGCCGACATACGCGCCGGCGTACAACGCCGCCATTTCCCCCAGGCCGCAACACAGGTGGAGAGTCGAGTCGCGCTTGGAGAGCGCCGCCTTGATCTTCGGCATGAGGGCAGGGTAAGCGCCGACGAAGGCGTCGTGCCGGGCCGGGAGGCGGATGTCGACGCCGATCTCGTTGAAGAAGTCATGCACGCGGGTTCGAATGGCTCCATAGCGCGGCTGGGCCAGCGACTGCTGGCCACCGGCGAGGAACGCCCCCAGGCAGTACCCGTTGAAGCGGGCATACAGTGGGCTGTACGTGAGCGAAGTTGGCATGTCGATATCTCCTGCCGAATCAAGTCATCCTACGGGGCGTCTGACCACGTCCTGATGTCCTGCCACGAGTTGGAAACGACTTGAACTGAGCTCGGACGCGTCATCCCGCAGGTGCGCGCCTGTGGGTGTGATCTGCGTGCTGCTCGCTGACGATCAGTACCGGCCCGTACTCGTGAACGGCAACCCCGTGATGGCGCTGGTGAATGTCACGACCGACATGGTGCCCTTAAGGTTGAGATAATTCGCCGCGAAGGCCACCTACCGAATCAGGCGTGAACACGCACCGACGGGAAAGCGGCCGGACGGGAAGCGGTATGCCAGGAACAGGGTCTGCAGCCTTCAACCCGAGGTCAGGACATCGTCATTCGACAGCCGCAGACTCGTTCTCTGTGCGCCGGTCAGGCTCCGTGGCGCGGAGGATTTCGTTCAGAACGGAAGTGGCGTAAGTCCCGGCGGGCAACGAGAACGTGAGCACCAGTTGATTGGCTTGCGGCCATTCCCATGACATTCCCGCCGGGTTCGCCACCAGGGCGCGGCGCTCCTGATCCAGACCGGCGTGTTCCATGCCGTCGCACAAGGTGGCGTGACGTTCAGCCAGTCCGTTTTCCAGAGCCTGCGCTTGATCGGTGGTGATCACGCGGCCCCGTCCCCAGAGCGGGCCGGTGGGCCGGCCCGTCTCGTCCATCACGTCACCGGGCAGGGTTCTGCCCCAGAGTCCCTGCTGAATTCGCAGCGCCAGCACTTCATTGAAGACGAAGGAGCGCACCGCCGACAGGTAGATGCCCTTCTTCTTCGGGTTGCGCACGCGGATTTCGCGCGCCAGCATGGCCAGTCCCCGCATCACGTTGCCGCCGTCGTGGCCGAAACGCTGAGCGCCGAAGTAGTTGGGCACGCCATGTGACGCAACGGCCTTGAGGTTGGCCTCAATGGCGTCGCGGTCGCCGGTCACGTCACGCAGCACGATGCGGAATCGGTTGCCCTGCAGATCACCGGGGCGCAGCTTTTTCACGTGGCGGCTCTGACTCAGCACCTTGAATTCCGGGTGCTGAAGCTGGGTCAGGTCGGGCGTCTCGCCCTTCGGCAGATAGATGCTGAACCACTGACGGGTGATGGCGTAGCGGTCCTTGAGGCCGGCATAGCCCACGTTCCTTTCCTGCACGCTGGCGGCCTCGGCCAGCTGCTGGGCGACGAAGGCGGTGTTGGCACCGTTCTTTTCGATGTCCAGCCAGATGTGTTCGCCCTCACCGGAGGGCAGCTGCAGCGGCAGTTCGGTCACGATGAAATCCTCGTTGAGGAGTTTCAGGGTGGCGCTGGCGCCGCTGGCCGGATAAGCGTGGGGCCACTGCGGCAAGGTCGTGTATTGAGCGTCGGTCATGAGCGGCCTGACGGCACCAGCTGTAGATAGGAACAGGCTGTCTAGCCGAGCAGGGGCAGTCCAGACAGTGATTCTCGCCCTACAGATGCGACTTCAATGGGAATCATTGCGCGCTGCGACAGGCGGCTTCCGGGCGGCGACGTTAGCTCACGGACCCGGCCAGGAGCGCAAGTGCGTTGTGCGGGGGCCAATGACTGTGCGAGACGGCGAATTCAATCGGTCAATGCAACAGATTCGCTGAACATCTCAGCGGGCGTCTTGAAGCCGAGCGTCTTGCGCGGCCGCTCGTTCAATTGTCTCGCGATCGCATTGAGCTGAAGCTGTGAGTA
>Ga0307509_10005171_pt1 | contig 18308 bp, 22 predicted proteins | sample 10_EM_MG_FD_202245 | JGI IMG/M metagenome (GOLD analysis project Ga0307509, IMG submission 202245) | Populus trichocarpa ectomycorrhiza microbial communities from riparian zone in the Pacific Northwest, United States - 10_EM | ecosystem: Host-associated > Plants > Roots > Unclassified | place...
CGATGATATCTTGAATCTTGAAAGTTCACGTGATCTGCCCGATAAGCTTCAGATAAGCTTTCAAGCCGCAACAGAGCCGCAGAGAAGCCGCAACCTGGGAGCCAAGACCTTTCTAAACACCAACCTATGATCAGCAGAGGCGATCGCGTCAACCTCGAATACTGGCAGCTTGAACGTCCGCACCTGTTTACTGATCCGTCATAAACATCTACCTACGATTAGGTTATTAGAGACTATCACGTCAACCTAGAATACTGGCAGCTTGAACGTCCGCACCCGTCCGCTGATCCGTCATAAACATCTACCCACGATTAGGTTATCAGACGATCGCGTCAACCTAGAATACTGGCAGCTTGAACGTCCGCACCCATCCGCTGATCCATTACAATCCTAGCGAACAAACTTGAAGGTGCCTCCTAATTTCAACTCTTGAATATCTACCCCTGATGTTGAAAGACCAGACCAGCCGCAGCCCGTCTCAGCTCATTAGTGCTCCTCCAGACCACTTGAAAGAGAAACACCACACACGATGGCCTCACTCTCAACAAAGTACCCTTATTGCAGGCGACGCTATCAACAGGCCGCTGCATACGAAAAGCACCTTGAAACAATGCATCATGATATTCTTTTATCCTTCCGTGCAATTGTGGACACTACCTTACCAGGGCTCAGGGCGTTCGCGCCGGATGAAAACAGTGATCAGGGTGACTCGGACTACGAATCCGATCCGATGCTGGAGATTGCAGATTGCTACGCAGCAAGTAATGACCCTAGTGATATGCAACACGATTCAGATGAGGAGGACCTTTCCTAGCCGCCGGACCGCGGGCGCCCATCCAGTCAAGAAAGTATTCCAGGCGCTGGCAGAGCACTCGGCGATGTTGCTGGCTATACGGAACTTAATGAGTCCATGAAAGATGACCCATGGAACCCTTTCTCCTCGGAAGCTGACTTTAATTTGGCGAGCTGGTTAGTCCGGAGCAAGGTATCCAAGTCCCAAATTGACGCATATTTTGCAGAAGGTTTGGGTGGGATGGATGCCCGGTCATTCCGGTCTGCATATACTTTGCAGTAGCACCACGATGTACGGGACCCGTTTGGTGAATATCTGACGTGGACGGAAGCCGTGATTGGCGATGGTCGACTTCCAACTACTTTTTATTATAGGAATGCCCTCGACTGCGTCCGCTACCTGGTCCGCCAGGTCGCATATAGAGCAGATATGGTCTACGCACCTCTACGGGAATACGATTCTAGTTGAGAGCGATTATACTCCGAGATGCATACACCGGACTGGTGGTGGGATACACAGGTATGAAATAGGTTCTGACAGGCTTCAAGTGGTGGACGTTTCCCATGCTAATCTGTCATTTTGTTCTATATTAGCAAACTCTTCCACCCGGGTCAACTGTCCTACCCATTATCGGATTGTCAGACCAGACTCAGCTTACCAATGTCTCGGGAGATAAGAAAGGCTGGCTGGTATACGTGACGATCGGCAATATCCTTTCGCGGACTAGAAACAGCCCTGTCAAGATGCCGATCCTGCTTCTGGCATTGCTGCCTGTGCCTCCAAAGTTAACGGGTCATTCAGGCCCCGCGGACGAAGCCCAGAGGAAGACCAACGCCGATGCTCTACGGGCTGTTTTCGACCTTGTCCTTGCACCCTTATAGGAGGTTGTCCAAGAAGGCACAGTGATGGATTGTGCAGATGGCAAAACACGCCTGTGTTTGCCCATTTTGTTGGCCTGGATTGCGGATCATGCGGAACATGCAGCTTTGCATGGAATAGGTAGCAAGTCGTGCCCAAAGTGTGAGGTTCCATCCAAACAGCTCGGTGGGAATCCGCGGAAGATATATGAGGCCCGCGACTATACTTTATATTGGGAAAAAGCACGGGAGCAAGAGTCTGGAGAGGCTGGCATCGCAGAATACTGTCAGCAGGTGGGCGTGAAAATAGGCCGCAATGTATTCACTGAACTCTACCGAGTCAACCCGGCGGACCTCGATAAGCCGGACCTCTTACACAACATTTATCTCGGCCTATTCAAACATATGATGGAATGGGTAGAAGGGTTCCTGAAAAAGCATAAACGGCAGCAGGCATTCAACGATGTCTGGAAAGAAATTCCGCCTTATCCCGGATTCAGTGTACCAAAAAGGGCCTATCGTGAAGTCACACAATGGCAGGGAAAGGAAATGCGCAACCTCGCTCGATGCATTTCAGCAGTATTGGCGTCCGCATTGCGAAATCCGGACAGTTCTCAGCTTCAGGATTGCAACATTCCCTTGAAGTGTGTTGGTGCGCTGGTTGATTTCTCCCTAATGACTCAATATTGCAGTCATACACCGGATACTCTTGCCTATATGGAAAGGTACCTGCAGACATTTCACCAGACGAAGGACATTTTTCTTGAGTTCCGTACTTCAAAGTCTACACGCGTGGAGGTAAATCGTCAGCACCGGGAGTTAAGGAGATTAATGGCGAATCAGATTGCTCAAGAAGCCCACCATATCTCTGCTGCCCAACGCCATCGGCAGGCGGATCAAAACAGGCTTCAGAGGGTTAACCGGCGGGCAGATTTGATCCAGCGAGAAAACCACTTCAACTTCATCAAGATGCACTACCTTAGTCACCTTGTCTCCCACGTGCGACGTTTTGGGTCAAATTTGATGTATTCTACTGGGATGGGCGAGCTGGCACATAAGGAACAGATTAAAGAGGGTTACCGCAGGTCAAACAAGAATAACACTGCCCGACAGATCTTGTCGTACTATGGCCACAAGCACGCCCTGGGAATGAGGTTGCAGACGATAGAAGCACTTTCGAAAGCCAAGAATGCGTTCGTAATGGGAAATGGCGGGATGGAGGCGGCCTCAAGCCGGAGTGCGCCTCGGCGAGTTCTCAAAGGCCGCTTGATGGAGAACACCGGCACTCTGACGTAGCTATGCAGAGCCCTCAACATCGATTATTCCGACATGATTGAGGAGATGCTACATTTTATCAGGAAGACAATAGTGGACGACCAGCGGCTGCCTTCTGACCGCACGGAATTGGGATCACTTCCTGTAGAGCAATTTACACACCTTGAAATTCCGGTTTCAGACTTTGAGGAAGCTGACGTTTTCCAGATCCACCGCGCCCGCTGCACCGGAACAAAGGCCTTCTGCAACGGCGATCGTAGAAACGATTGGATATGTGTCCCGGCTGGCGGAGAGGAAAGTTATGGGCATCTGCGAGGGCGGGTAGTAGCACGATTGTTAGCACTCTTTAAGATAAGAAACGTCCTGAGCGGGGCCGGAGATGTCCATCGCCTGGCATTGGTACGCATACTCGATCCCGTCGGCGCTGGTAGATTTCACCGCAGAAGCGGACATATACGAGTCAGCAAGCGGCCTAATGGTCGAGATATGCGAATAGTCGGTATAGGGGCAGTAATCGGGCAGGCACATGTAATTACCAGCGGGGAGAGGCAATGGATAGTGAATCACAGGATAGATCTGCGGACGTTTAATGAGATATATTAAGTTATTCTACAGGATTGCGTATTCGGCAGCATGAGTATAACTTGGTTAATCGGCGGACGTTTGAGGATTGGTCCACGGCCGAAGTAAAGCCAGACCCTCCGCATCCTTATACGTCCGCCGGACCCCCTTTGTGTATCCTCCCTTATACGCCAGACGTTCTCCCTTCTGTTTCTCCTCCATACCCATTTCGTCTGCCGGACGTTCCAGCCTTCCTCCGGACGTTCTACCTTCCTCCGCCTGACACCTTCCCAACCTTCTGAGCCTTCATTTCGGTGCTACCACCTTAAGGGTCTGGCTTCAATTCGGCCGCGCGAGTAGTACTGTAGTGAATTGCTCTATAGAGTGAATCTGCGGACATTTAATGAAATATATTGAACTGTTCTATATGCAATTTGTACTAGTAGATAATACTACGGTAGTGAAAAGAAATAGAATGACGATCGTGATACCTCTATGAGTGGTGCGCCGGTAGGAAAAGATAAAAGTGGCTCGAGGGCATCCGCGTCGAAAGGAGCTGGACGATTTCAGATGCCACGGGGCGGATTTAGGTCGCCAGAGGGAAAAGGTAGGGGGCACGTGGTCCAGGTGCTGGGAATTGGGGATGGGTACGCCGGATGCCATCAGACGAGAGCAGTAGAAGAGGGGCAGAATGAGGGGGGTGTCTGGACAGAGGGCGGCCGCAACAAGCGCGCTGGGTGCATGGGAGGGGAGATAAGAGCGTTGGGAGGCACCAGGCGCATGGGATGAGAAAAAACGTCCGGCGGACAGTCAGGGTGCACGGGACGCATAGGGCTGATGAAATCTGTACGGACGCGGGTTGCGTCCGCCGGACGTAAATCGTTTTTTTGCTGATGCACCCCATGTGGCCCTTGATCGTCAACCCTTCCTTCCCTCTCCTAAGCTCAGATGGCTTGGATACTGGTTTGTGCCCAACCTCGCCTCCTCTGCCCACTTCTCTTGACGTCTTGCCCTTTCCTAGGCTGCTTTTACTGCAATTAGGCACCTCTCCTCCTATGTTTCCTGGGTCTCCCCCCACCTTTGTCACCGCCTTGCCTTCTCCCTTCTTTTTCCTATCCTCTCCTATGGTGCAGACCTCTTTGTTCCCTCCAAGGGCCTACTCTCCAAGATAGATGTCCATGGGAGACAAGTTCAGAGGTAGGTCTCGAATTGTTTTCTGGCCACGCCCCTCCAGATCCTGGCAGCTCAGGCCTGCCTCCCCCCTGTCTGTCCTGTTGCCCCACAAGAGATGAATGGCCGCCCTCCGGTTGGTATGCTCCCCTCCTCAGATTAACCCTGCAACTGCTTGCCTGTGCAGGTCTTTTCCCTCCCTCCTCAAGTTCTACGCTCCAGATTCCCACCTCCTCCTCTGCACTCGGTTTGACCCCAATGTTATGCCACTCAATTGGAAGACCCCACGCCCCTCTCCCCCAGTAAGGACTCCCCTCCCTCTTGACGCCTTGGCTCACCTTACTCACCCCCTCCTCAAAGGTCTCTCATTCGCTCCCCTGACAATCTCTTCGCTTCTTCCGGACCTCCCTCCGCTCCCGCCCCATGGCGTCATGAAAGCCGCCTACTGCTCCCTCAAGACCAATGCCCACCTGGTCATTCTCGACAGCTGGCGTATGGACTACACTCCCCCCCATACTAGACCTTCCCTCTATCTCTTGCCCCCCACCCTTTTATGGGTCTGGGAACTTCATAGCTAGCCGCATGCATCACATCAGGGCCCAGAAGAGCTACCTCGCTGCCCACCCCTCTTGGTTATTCCCAGACATCTGCCGACTCTGCCCCCTTTCTGGCGAGTAACAAGAAACCTTCAGCCACGCCATACTACACTACCCGGCAAAAGCTGCCAACAAGTCTCGCCACCCTCAAGGCTTGACCTCTGTTGGCCCTGATGCCCCTCTCTCGTCAGCAGTCACTCTGCTCACCTCTCTCACTGCCTACATCAGGGCCACTGCTACGAACAACCTGCCGGACATCTTTCCCTCGCTCCCGCCGTGACGGACCTCTATGGTCTTCCCTCCCCACCTGCCTCCCCCCTCCCCGGGGTTTCCTCTCCTCCCCCCCGCCTCCCCCTGTTTAGGTTTTCTATTGTGGTAGATGCTTGGGTATTTTTCCTCTGTAGTGAGTTAGCTGTTTAGATAGTATCGTGTTTTTTACATTTCTTTGTTAACCGTTTGTTGAAGCAGCGTCGAGTACTTGATGCACTTGGAGATGCTTGTGTGGAATTTCTTTTCTTGTGTGTTTGTTTGTGATTAAGGTTTTGTTTACACCATAGCTAGAGCTGCATGCGAGTTCTTGTACCTTTCTTTTTTTCTTTTTTTCCTTTTTTGAATCATGCGATTATTGTTTAAGGTACAAAATCCTGCTTGCAGCTTGCGCTATGGCACATAAAAAACCTCGAACTACCCCTGGGTAAAAGCCAACCCCCCAATTCCCTCTGGTGTGAAACAAACCGCACATCTCGCCCCCAACAAGAAACCTTTGACTAGCTAAAATGATAGACGAAAGGAATCAAATCAAAGAACAAGCTGGAAGAGTCAGGTAAACCCATGGCATGATCATCCAAACAAAAGAAAAACAAAACAAAACAAAACAGCAACCATTTGAGAAGTTCCCGTACAATCAGCACGGAGATGGCCAGGCTCGGCATGAACAAAGTCCTGGGGGGGCCGAACGGGCCCACTGTGTTGACAAAGCACTCGAAAAGAAGAAGGAGATAGTACAATACCATCCTCCCAGAGGCAAGCCATGATTGACCATGGTCATAGTCCGAATGGTGAAGATGTAGTTATGGATACCAGCCAGGTAGTTGTGGGTAGCAGCCAAAAAAGTGGAGAAGCAGTAGGGTGCCAGCCGATCCGACTGTAAAAGCAGGAGGAGAACCAGGGGTAGACCCAACTCTGTGCCATAGGAACTATTGGAAAACAGGTTCGTGTCTTGACTAGGCAGCCTCTGAAAGAGAAAGAGAGTAGAGAAATTGACTGTAGCCTGTTGAAATGTTTTCTCTTACTGCAAAGCGTGTATCCGGCAGTCTGTAACATAGGCGTTGACAAGAGGGTTGCCGACCATGCAGATGCTCTAAGTGAGGCTCATAGCAAACGCTGGATGGGAAGAGGAAACATCATCAAAAGAAGACGAAATCCATCAACCCAGGGAGAAGAAAGCCCAAAGGGATAAGCCTAAGGGCGGGAAAAGATGAGGGGAGATGCACTCCACCTGCTAGGGCGAAGCCATAGCGGGGGGGGAGTTTGGAAAAGTGCTGATAGTCTCGTGGTGTTGAGATTTCAATCACCGGGTATGTAGAGCAGACAGAGGATGGAGTTCTCGTACCTTTTTTTTTTCTTCTTTTTTTAATCATGTGATTATTGATTTAGGTACAAAATCCTGCATGCAGCTCACGCTATGGCATATAAAAAAGCTTAAATCCCAACACTAACAAAGGAAATAACAAAATTCAAACAACACATGCAAAACTCTCCAGGCGGGATTATCCGAACCCTGTTGCATCACCATCGATAACTGACAAAAGAAAAGTAAAGTAAAGTCCTCCTTATAACTCATAAGAAAAACATTCAAAAGTAATAAAACCTCGCCGCCCTACCTGCCCACTTCCGCAGTCAACTAGGAACAAAAGATACTTATAACCTGTAGAGAAAATACCTTGAGGAGAAGCTCGAGCAGGGGAGTTTGAAGTAGCAATACCTAGACGGCCGGGGCCAAGCCCGGGAGTTTTTGTGTTAAGCACTATCTGAGTCCGATCCCAGCTCAGGAGTCGCGGTACTGGCTCGAATGCGCACCATGGCTGGAGGAAAGCCCATGCGAGTAGCGTAGAGATACTCTGCTAACCACCTGAGGTGGGGAACCGAGAGCCAGAGGGGACCGTCAGGGCCAATGTTATCCACACCTGAGAGATGGGTGAGGCGAGGCTGAGCCTTAGCGGGGCAGAGGAGAATCGCGTATTGGAAGGACTCAGCGTCTTCCTCACAGAACGGGCAGAGGATGCTGGAGTCCCTGTTCCTCCAGAGGATATGTGGAGCAAGGTGGCTGGCACCTGTACACATCGGGTGAATGCGGCCACATATAAATTGAGGAATGACAGTAAAGGCGTGGGGAGTGAGGCAGGCACTATACAGATACGAAAGGGGCACCGGTGGACTTATGTCTAGCCAGTCAGCGAGGAGTGACTGTATCAGAGAAGCTCTGAGGGCTTGGTAGGTGACGGAAGGTACCCTCGACAGCGGGAGCGCTACGAGATCGGTTGAGGCGAATGGAAGGATAGGGATTTCCTCAAGAAGGTCTGAAACCTCGTGACATAAGGAGTCTAATGGTAGGTGCTTGGCAGAATTAACCGCCAGGTGAAGCCATGATGTAAGGTGGACGGCTTTGGAGAAGCCTCGGATGAGAAAGCGATGATCGTCCACAAAACGACCCTGGTCCCAGGTGGGCACAGACTCGGGTATCCGGGCGGTGGCAGGATTGAATTTCGAAGGGGCGCAGACCAGGTGGAGCGCAGCTGACCGGCGGCGGGGTTTGCAGCTAGAGGAAATGGGTGGTCACGAGGCCTCCTGATACAGAGTGCAGAGGGCGGTGGTGTAAAAGCAATTAGTTGTCTACCAGAGCACTCCATGCCAGAAAGAGTCGAGTTTCTTAAGAGTGGCTGTGTCCAGAACAAAGGGGTCGCAGCCATAGGCGAGAATAGGAAGGATGGCGCCGAAGACTAACTTTCTGTTGCAGGAGGAGGAGAGGCCTTTCCCAGGTGCACTGAGGTGTCGGATTGTAGCGAAAGAGGCTTTGGCAAGTGCCAGCCGTCTCAGGAAATGAACGGAGGAGTGTATAGTAGGGGTGAGCCAGTGGGCAATCCACCTCACGCTTCCGCTCCCCTCTTTCCCCCCCCTACATTTCTCAACACCACATCGGTCTGCGCACGATCCATTCCCACTCATATTTCGTCCTCATTGTTGGGCCTCGCATCGCCACCCTCACCTCCAAACATGGCCTCCCACCAGGTTGGCCCCCAGAGAAACACCATACCGGCCCTTCTCTCTCCCCTCCCAACAACTGGAAATCTCGACCATCTGGGCTCGATTTTCCACAAAACTGCCGCTGACCTAGGGCTCCCCGCCACAGGTTTCCCCCCCATTACTCGAGCAAACATTTCCACCCTCTCCATCGGGAAACACATGCTCCTCCCTCTGCTCTGCACCTTGCTGCAAACAAGCGTCCACATCGCAACTGCTCTCGAGAACCTCTCAACCGAAATCCACAACCTCTCCTCTCAGGTTGCTAATCTGGACCTCTCCCCACAACCCCCAAACCTCGCCCCGCTCCAGGCATCCCTCCGTGAAATTGCCTCCCGTCTCCCCTCGGCCGCTCAGGCCTCTTTTCCTCCCCAGCACCCTAATGTCCCACAACAGGCCACACACCCCCCTAGTGGGTCTTGTCCCGCCCCCACCAGCAACACCAACCCCACTCGCCAAGAGAAAGGGAAGGAAAGAACTCCTCCGGCTCCACCCCCACCACCGCCTAATACAGTCTTGCCCTCCCCCTCAGCTGACCCGGATCTTCCGAGATACGACATGTCAACTTCCCCGCCCACACTTTATGGCAACCCAGAGGCGTTTGCCAGGAAATACCCCCACACCTGGGAGGCGGAAGAATTCGCCAATGGAAAATACCCCCCTGGTTCCCCTTGGACCCCCAGCCATTGGGACCCCAACTGGCGACCCCCTACCACCATGACCCCCAAGGCCACCCCCACCAGTGCTCAAGCAGTCACAGCCCCTGCTAAAGGAAAAAAGGGTCGTCAGGCGAGAAGTCCTGTCTTGGCTTCCTCCTTCGCGGTTGCGTCGCGTGAGGGTTTTACGAAATCTCCCCCTCCTCTCCCCCAAGCTGTCCGCAGATTCTTCGCCTCCAGAACCACCTTCGAACCCCACCCAGAAGCGCTAAACATAGCAGCCCACTTCCCTGACATCACTGCCTCTGTTCTCAGAGAAGTCAACTGCTCCCGTCCCCTTTCCTTCACTTGCACGCTCAACGACAAAGGTTCAGTGTCACTGCTCGGAACCGACCTTCACACCCCCTTTTCCGCATACACCCCGTACTTCGCTCCCCTGACTACATGGTTGAATAAAGCCTTCCCGGTGGGCAACTCCCCTTGGGATCTCTTCCGACTTGCTCCGAACGAAACACAACTATTGATTCACTCCATCCCTCTTGATTTCCTCCCCTCAGATGATGACCAACTCTTCCCCTCTCTTCATGAGTCCATCCGCAATGCCAGGGGAGTCTCCATTCTCTCAGCGCATTACCTTAACCCAGCCCCGGAATCTCGTGAACAGAAGCGGGCCAACTCGGTGGTTGTTTCTGTTGCCCCGCCCAACGCTTCTGCCCTCCTCCCCTCGTTCAACCTCTTCTCTCGAAATTGAAGAGTGGAACAAATGTTCTCCTCCTCCAAGAACTCCCAGTGCAAGAAGTGCTGGAAGTTCGGCCACATCTCCAACCGCTGTCCCAGTTCACTGCCCGTCTGTCCCTTCTGCTGGCTCGCCCATACAAAAGCAGAGCATCGCTGCCCTAACCCTTCCTGCCCTAAGGGTGGCAATCTCCAACCGATCCTCTCCTGCTGCCCATCCTCAGTGGCATGCTGCCCTAACTGCCAGGAGAAGCACTCTGCGCGCAGCAGGGATTGTCCCTCCCGCCCAAAGACCATCCCTGACCCACCAAAAGTGCCCTCTCGACAGACGCAGGACAGCATGGATCTCGCTGAAGACCAGGCTGGCCCTTCGACGGTCCTTCGTTCAGCACCAGGTGCCCCTCCTCATACCCCGAGTGCCCCTGTACTCCCCCGCAATGCTCCTCCACCTAGGCAAAGAGCCCACCGCACCATCACCAATCTCACTCCAAGGGAAAGCGGTAATGAATCCCTAGACTCTGACTCCTCCGTGCGCTCTGCCCAATAATGAAGATTTTTTTCACTCGTTACACGGACAGCTTGGCTGTCTTTCGATCCTTTCCAATCGTTGAACATAACTGCCTTGGGAGCTTGGATGTTCTTCTTTCACTCTTTCACAGCTTTATACTGCTGCCTCACCCTCCCTTACTTGTTGCAATTCAAGATCCCCCTTCCAGACGGTCGGTTCTCCCAACATTTCCAGGATTTCTGTCCTGCGCCCCCCCCCTCCAGGCCGCCCCCGGGTAGCCATTTATGTTTCTCGAACTTTGAACCAACACTTATCCTGCTCCACTGTCTTTCACAACTCCTCAGAGATGCTCTCAGTGGATATCCTTTCTCTGCAAGCTCTTTTTGGATCCCCCCACCACTCCCTCAGGGTCACCTCGGTGTACCTTCTTCGTACTAACCGTCCTCCCTACCGCCCCATACCACCCGTACGGCTTTTTTCTTTCCTTTCTTACCCTCATCTTGTTATAGGCGACTTTAACCTCCATCACCCTTTGGCAGATCCCTGCCGCTCCCTCTGTGAGAGGGAGTTCACCAGTTCCGCGCGCTACCTTGATGTGGCTTTCAACGCCCCGTACCATCTTCTCAACACCCCCGGGTTTTATACTCCGGACCTGTTTGACACCATTTCATGACCTTCGGTGTTGGACTTGGCCTTCGCGAATACCGCTCTCTCCCCCCTCGTCTCCTCATGGGACACGCCCCTCCCCTCCACCTTTTCGGACCACGTTCTGTGCGTGATAACACTAAGACCACCCGCGATAATGCTACCCCCCCCTACCCCCGCAACCCCACACTGGCCTCTCCTCGACCTACAGGCGGTAGGAGAGGCGCTGGATACCTTCACCACACTGCCCTGCCCAGCAAGGCCCACGCCCGGCTCCCTGAGTAGATGGTTCGACATCTCCTCTACCCGCCTTACCTCCCTCCTGACCTCCCATGCCCCGAGCAAACACCCATGGCCCCGCTCGAAGCCATGGTGGTCCCCTCACCTATCGTCTCTGAGAAGGGAATATCACAAGTTTGCAAGGATATCAGGCCTCGACCCATCCCCCCTGAACTTGAGCAATATAAAGAGCTTGAGGAGAACATACTTTAAGGCCATCACATCAGCCAAGAAGGCACACTGGTCGGACTTCGTATCCTCGGCCACTCCACAATCCCTCTGGACAGCCAAGAGGTTGGCCTTTCGTCGCCCGCCACAAAGGTTCCCGGACTTCCCAGGGGCCTCTGACACAGCCGAGGTAGCGGAGACGCTCCTTCACCACTTTTTTTCCCCCCAAACGCCCACCTCCCCCGCTCCTCCACCTCACACGCTACAAGGACTATGCCCCTCTCACCTCCGAAGAGATATCCAGGGCCCTCTCCAAATCCTGGAACACCTCTGCCCCTGGTCCCGACCATATCCTGTACTCTGTGTGGAAATCTGTATACCGCCTCAAGCCCTCCCTTCTCCCATGCCTCCTGGACACCCTGCTAGCCCACGGATTCCACCCTCCCTCCCGCAAGAAAGCACTGGGTATTGTCCTTGACAAGCCGGGTAAACCCTCGTACGACTCACCCTCCTCTTTCAGGGTTATCGTCCTCCGTCGAATGCTCGCTAAAATTCTTGAGAGAGTGGTAGCTTCTCGCCTCTCGGCCCAAGCGACGATCTGCTCTCTCATCTACCCCTTCCAGTGCAGGTCCCTCCCTCGGAGATCCAGCGCCGACGCCGCCCTCGTCCTACAACACAATGTTGAGTCCTTCCACCGCCTCCGCTACAAGGTCTCCACCCTCTTCCTGGATGTGAATGGGGGCTTTGACAACGTGGAGTCTCCCTCACTCCTCTCTCTCCTCCGCAGAAAGGGGGTCAGCCCATACCTGATCCAGTGGGTTGGCTCTTTCCTCCGGGATCGCACCTGCCATCTGCCTTTCCAGAGATCCCCGCGCCTTTTCCCTCCTGTTTCGGTTGGGGTCCGTCAGGGCTCCCCCATCTCCCCCCTACTGTTCGTTATATACGTCTCCTCCCTCCACTTGGAATCCCCCAGGTCGCTTATCATCTCATACATTGACGGCTTTGCTGTCACTGTGGCCTCGCCTTCCTATAGGACCAATGTCCACCTCCTTCAGAAATCCTTCTCATCGCTGAAGAGAAAGGCCTCCCCAATCAACATCTCCTTCTCCGTTCCTAAAACTGAGCTGATCCACTGGAGGACCACCAGGAGCAATGAGTCACCGTGCTCCCACCCAGGGCAGCTTGAGGGTCAACTCTTCTACCCGGAGTCCCGCCTGAAATGGCTGGGCTTCATCTTCACACCCTTCTTCGACCCAAGGTCCCACTTCTCCAGGAGGTTCACCCTCGCAAATGCCGCCCTGGCCACGATTCACCACCTCTCCCCCAGCGGGAAGGGCCGTCCCCTCTACCTTTGTCTCTCCTTGGCGCGCTCACTCCTAGCCCCAATCCTCCTTTACGCCTCCGCTGTCTGGAACCCTCCCCAGTCTATCATGAACACGATGTCCGTCTTCTGGTGTCGGGTCTGTAGGTGGATCACTAATTGTTTTTCCACCACCAACGCGATATGTTTGCACAGGGAAGCCTGTCTTCCCCCACTAACACTTCTTATACGCCACCAACGCAGCCTTGCTGGCCTAAGGCTCATTTGCTCCACTCCTGAGATAAACCATGCCTCGGCACGCTTCCCTAAGTCTGTTCTGACCTTCTCGCCCCACCGTGCCCCCTTGTTGGCGCGTGGGACGATTACCACCCAACCTTATCTCTTCGTCAACCTCGACTGGCGTTACACCCCGGACAAAACGAAGAACACAAGATAACGCCACACTGCCATTACAGCTTTGGCGAATGTGGCTGTCCCCCTTGTACATGATGTGTCTACGTTACCCCCCATCTCCCTCCCCTTGACGGCCTACCTGCCCCCGGCCCCGGGGGTTGTCCCATCCTACGCTCGCATCAAACTAAGGGCCAAACATCTCCTCCTCTCAGACTGGTCTGTCACACCAGCCCCCCCATACTACCCCTATCCGCCCTCAACACGCCACCATCCCTTCATGGGCTTGGGCAAGTTTTTTGCTGGAAGAATACACCAGATGCGCTCTGGAAAACATTATCTCGCGGCTCACCCCTCATGGGACGATCCTGATGCCGACACGTCCTGCCCGCTATGCTCTGGGGCCCCACAGACCATCGAACATGCCATCATGTCCTGCCCCTCATCCGCTCATCAGAGATCCCGCCTCCTCCAAGGTGTCTCTCACCTGACCTCTGAGGCCCCAGTCTGGTCCGACCAGCAGCTGCTCATTGCGCTGGCTGAGTTCATTCGCATCACTGCCACTGGTTTCCCTCCTGGGATGCCCTCTCTTGCTCCCTCCCTCCACACCCCCCCGCCGAATCCCCTCCTCCCCTCTACCACCCTACCCACCCCTGGCCGTTGAGACTAGTTAGCGGTATATAATTATCCTTCATTTTAGCTATGGCTGCTTTGCGACACTTATTGGTCGCGTTGGGGGAATTGGTTATGTTTGTTTCCTTTGTTGATTGATATGTTTGATTTTCGGTTTTGTTTTGGCCATATCGTGAAAGATGCATGTCATTTCTTGTACTGTAGAAACAATGAACATATGGAAAAAAAGAAAGAAAAAAGAAAAAAGAAAAAAGAAAAAAGAGAAAGTGGCCAAGCCACCTCACAGCTGGAGAGGGTGGAAAAAGGATGTCATTCATCACAATAGGGGCAAAGGAAACATCCGAGCAGTCCTTCGAAGTTCTCCAGTGAATGAATTCAGTTTTGGGGACAGAAAAAGCCACCCCCGGGTCAGCATCCTGCCTTTGAATAATGCGGAAATAGAATTGAAGAGCGCGGATACTCGAACATACAGAGTAGGAGCCGATCGTGATGGTGAGGTCGTCGACATATGAAATTGCCAGACCTTGGGGGATAGTCGGGTGGAGGCTGGCTATATAAAGCACAAACGGAAGAGGAGAAATTGGAGAGCCTTGAGGGGTGCCAACAGCGACCGGGCAGAAAGCATTAGGCGCGCCTTGGAATATGAGTCGGAATTGGAGTTTGGAGAGGAAAGACTTGGTCCAGGAAACCAGGTAGGCAGAGACACCTCCTTTGGTGAGGATATTGGCCAACTTGTTTGCGCAGACATTGTCAAAACCATCTTTGACATCCAGGAAGAGAGTTGATACTTTGAAGGAAGCAGCCTGAAGTAGGCGGACTGCGTGGGTGAGAGTAGCGACAGGGTCGAAACAGCCCAGACCGGCCAGGGACCCACAAGGATTGGGGTGTAAGAGGCCAAGGGAGCGGGCGGGCGGCAGAGGCGAGACGAAGAGCAGAAAGTCTTTGAGGATCTTGGAGACAGTTTCGAGCAGGACAATGATGCGAAAGGAAGCAGGTGTACGGTAATCAGGTTTGCCTGGTTTATCCAGGACAATGCCATTGGCCTTCTTCATGGCTAGGGGGTAGTAGCCGTGGGTGATGAGGGGAGTGAACAGAGATGGAAGGAGCCACTCGTTGGCCTTGTGGACCTGCTTCCAGAAAGAGTAAGGAATACCACTTGGGCCAGGGGCTGACATGTTGGACGATTTTCGAAGTGCGGAGAACACTTCTGCTGGTAAAACCGCGGGGATGTCCTTAAACGCAGGAAGCATGAGGGGAGGAGGAGAGGGTCTAGGAGGGAAAAAATGTTGTGTAACTGTATTGTTAATTTCAGTGGGGGAGGAGGCGTTCTCAAGTGAGGGGAAACGATCTGGGGCTCCGCCGGCTGGAATCCTTCTAGCATCCAAGACTGATTGGGAGTCGATGTTGGCCAGAAGCTGCAACCAGTGGACTCTCTTGGCAGTTTGGACAGCCTTTAAATACGTGTTCTGAGCCAAGCGGGCCAGGGCCGGCGAGGCCTGATTCTTCCTCATGAGGCGCAAAGTATGGTGATGGATGCATCGTAGTTGTGTAAGTTCTGGAGTCCACCACAGCTTAGAGTAGGAGGACCGGTGTTTGGTTAGGGTGTTGGAGGTGATGAGGTGCGTGATCTTTGAAAAGCAGTCGTCGAACCATAGGTCAAGTGAGTGTGAAGTGGGGAGAGCAGGGCGAGCTGCAAGCGTAACATTGGCGAGCAGAGGGGAAATGTGATCCCAATCCGTATACTTCCAGTTTAGGCCCCTGGGCGGGGGCTTTAGTAGCGGAGTGGAGAGAATAATTGAAAGGGCGGTGTGATCCAAACTGGTTGGCGGGAGGGAGGGGTTCCAGCAGGAGAAATAAGGGAGCCAGGCTGTGTTGGCAAAGGCCAAGTCAAGTACTGCAGGGCGATGATTGGAGGTGAAGAGGAACGTAGTGTAGCCCCCGGGTGTATTGAGGAGAGAAAACAACTAAGCTGATTCCCTGTCGAAATAGGGAGAACTTATAAACTAATCGTAGTCGGAGAGTAAACGAGTCGGGTCAGAACCGGAGTGGTGAATGTTGAGGTCCCCATGGACAAGGATAGGAAAATCATGCCGGAGAAACAAGTCAACAGGAGAAACTGACCTAGCATGTCCACTACTGATAGAATAGGCGTTATACAAGTGAAACAAATTATGAGAAGTATCAAAATGTCCCTCAGGGGAGTGAAAGTTCACTGCCATGAGGTCGCCCCTTTCAAAAAACAATGGAACAATAGAAATAACACTTAATAGCCTTTCGTGAACATAGGTTGCAACTCGAGGCTTAGAGCTGTCAGTTGCTGGAGGAAAAAAACATTTCTAGTTGCGAAAAAAGGAGCACAATTCCTCCAGAGAGGAATATCCTAAAGAGCCACGATAAAAGGAGAACTATCTACCAAAGTAAAAAAACTAAAAAGAGTTTGAAAAACATTACTGCTACCAAGGCAATTATGCTGAACAATGGAAAGATTTAAACAACCAGGATAATGGAATGATTGGGATGGTGAAGGACTCTGTGTTGGGGCTGGGCTTGTCGACATCTAAAGATCCATGTAGACGTCTGTCGGTGCGGGCTCGCTCCAGTCGGCACCGGTGCTAGCTCTGAAGAGGGTGCTGCCAGCACCAAAGAGGTTCCTACAGGGGAGGGGAGCGGCGAGGTTAGACAGGGCGGATGCGCTGCGAACCAGTTTAACCGTTTCAGGTTTGGTAGATTCATTAGAGGGAGGGAAACGAGGACCGTGCCTGTCTGGAGTAGCCGGTACAGTTGGATGACCAGTTGGACCATGAGGGGTGGTTTAGGAGAGGCCCGTATAGCGGGCATTGGGAATGTCTTGGTCCCTTGGAGGACGGAGAACGCACAGGACTTTGCGGTGGATGTGACAGGTGCCATCAAAAGAGGCGTACTGACCACCACAGTTGATACAAAGCGGAGGGGAGGCATTGCAGCATCCCACAACAGAGTACTCAAAGCCTACATTCGGACAGCTTTGGTTAGCACATCTGTGGGCGGAACGGTGATGGAGGAGAGTGCAGATCGGGCAAGCTTTTGCCTCTTCTTTGCATAGACGAGCAGAGTGACCAAAGCGCCAGCACTTTCTGGACTGAGTGGATTTGGAGGCAGAGTAGGCGGGAGAGACCATACAGGCACAGGAGAAAGGTCGGATTGATTCGCTGAACCGGGACACAAGAGGTGGGTCGACTGCCACAACCACGGAGGTTGTGCGCTTCTTAACCCCTTTAGCCGGATCTGGCTGCAGGAATCTAGCCCCAAATATGGGGACGTCAATAGCATTGCTGATGGATTCAAGGAATGAAGGGACGAGGTAACTAGGCTCGTGCGGCTGAATAGAGAGAGGAAGATTGTGCATCAGGAGCTCGACACTTGTAGCTGCCTCCCTAAAAACCTGAAATGGATTATCGCCAACAGGGAAACTCTGATTGAGGTTCTTAGTAATTGCATCAAAAAAAGGGGAGTCAGCAGAAGACGTAGTATAGGGGTTGACTGTGAGAGTAACAGCACCATTGCGATTGACTGAGGCAGTAAGGGAGAGGGGTAGGGAGCAGTTAGCCTCTTTAAGCACAGCGGGCATGATGTCGGGAAGGGTAGTAGTCATGATGAACGAATCGTTCAGGACGGTTGGGGAGGTGCGCGTGGCAAAGAACCGATGTTCAGCAGTGTAACAAACCAGCCTCGCTTGTAGGTGTTTGTAACGGGAAACGACTATCTTACTATCATAGGCTATCGACATAACCTATGTAGTTACTTCGTCTATCGTTATAGACTAACATCTGGCGTTCGTCGTAGGTGTAGTGATCGTAGGAAGTCCTATCGTGTAGGAATAGAGTTCTCGCATATAAGCGAGGTAGTATAGAGATAAGGGCATTAGGTATCTTGAACATATTGCACCTATGGAAGGTCACTGTCAATGGGCTTGGCCCGTGCCCCAGTATCTGAGTGGTAAGTTACTTAGATGGTTGCGTGAAGAGCTCTAACTACTGTGACCGAGTCTCCTACTTATAGACTCTTCACGCTAACATCCCTAACCCTGGTGACTCATAACTCGAGTCACGCGGTCCCATGACTCATAATGAGTCATGCCCGAAATCCATCAGATGACTCCTATGAGTCACTGCGCAACAGGCCTTAAACCAATCGCAAATCATAAAACATGTTAGGTGTGCAAAGCGCACCACCTGCGTGAAACTCGTGACTCATAATGTGAGTCATGTGCGAAAGTCATTACATCATTACGACTCACAATCGTGAGTCATAGAATCATCAACCAATCATAACATAACGATGACACGCAAGTGCGAGTCATGTGAGAACTATGAGTCAACTGACTGCATAGCGTGAAACATAAACATACCTTATGACTAATAACTATTAGTCATGTGAAATCT
>Ga0307509_10005172_pt1 | contig 18307 bp, 18 predicted proteins | sample 10_EM_MG_FD_202245 | JGI IMG/M metagenome (GOLD analysis project Ga0307509, IMG submission 202245) | Populus trichocarpa ectomycorrhiza microbial communities from riparian zone in the Pacific Northwest, United States - 10_EM | ecosystem: Host-associated > Plants > Roots > Unclassified | place...
CCATATAATTCATGGAAAACAATAAGTTTAATTAAGAAAAGCTTTACTTGAACGTAATATATAGTGATAAAAATAGCATATCCAATTGCTTGGCAGGCCTGGTCAGACCAGTCTTGGTCAAGTCGGGTTCCATAATCCTGACTGTCCAGTCGGTCTGATTTCCACCATTGGACTAGACTTGACTTTCGACCTGACTAGCTAGTCCAGTCCAGTCTTCCGCCGACCATTCGGAACCCTGCTGCCCGTAATGGGGACGAGTGTGCTGTGGATATGCAATTCAGAGATCGTGATTCAAATAGCGACATCGCCGGCATTAGCACCCCACTTGCACTCCCGTCGGCAATCGTCAATGGGCAGGAGGGGGTATCGGATCCCAAGGACCCCCCTCCCTCAACTAAACCACCCACGCTACCCCAGCCCTTTATGTGGCTCCTAAAATTCTGGTCCCCTCACAGGAAAACCGACAGTGATACTAACAACCCCCGGCCTACCCTTTGTCTTGCACTTTACCGGTACTTCCTCATTGCCTCTTTTATTTGTCTCTTGGCTTTCCTAGTTTGCGTCCTTCCTTCTCCGATACCACATGTATTCTCACACAATGAATAATTACCGGGAACTAGATTGGCATGGCCGTGGCTTCTACCGATTTAAATGTAAATAAGCTTTCACAAAAGGCACTCTCGCTGGTTTAGTTTGCTATTTGCTCTCCATCGACTTTTCTGTTCATTTCTTTGCTTATCTCTCCTCCCGTTCACTATATTGAGGTTCTTGTTAAATTCAATTTGTGCCATCATGTCTCTTGGTGCTCATCCCCTCTATTTGTCAAGTCAGTATCCGTCTAATTATTTCTGAGCAGTAGTGAACACTACTGTTTACAGAGTTCTCACACCCTACTATGTGAGAGTTGTAGAAATATGCATAGTGGAAATATAGTTATGCATCGTACAGTAGAGCCCATTACAGGGAAATCACGAGGGTCGGCACTACTCTCGGTGAAGCCCTGTCCATTTTCACAAGTAGTAAGCCTACCTCCCAGAAATTTCTCTCAATTCCACGTAATCACCATTCGTTCCATTTACCGGCTATCCCTTATGCCACCACACTAACCCCCTCTCCCACGTATTACACCATGAAGAGGATCCCAGATCTGTTGTATACAGCCCTGACCCTCACTCCCTATAGTTGTACACCGAGAACGGTCCAGCTATCAGTGAATGGCCAGAGAGGTTGTACCTACAGAACAAGAGGCCAAGCATGGGGTCTATGCGGCGAATTGTACGGCACTCCCTGTGCATGGGAAGATAGGGTAAAGTGAACCCCCAGCCAAAAAAAACAACCATATTATTCAGTCAGCACCCGTTTCTACACCATAACCGGCACAAAACCGGTCACCCTCTCAAAGCGACCACTCCCGCCCACCAGCTTGTTGGAAACGGCAACTGAATTTTGAAAACGAGCTGTTCATATCACAGAAAACCATCTATATACTCGAAACATCGAAAAGGGTAACTTGGGTAAAGGCAAAAGTAGAGCAATTCTGTATGCTCCGGTGCTGCCTATTTAACCAGCCTTTCCCGAAACTTGTAAACCCTCTCCGAACTCAAAATTCCTTTACCCCAACAATACGCCACAATCACCCAGCAGGAACAGCGGGTATTGGTCGGCGTTCTTCCCCGGGGGAAAGCAAACATATAGGCCGTTTGTGTGGTAAGGCAAGCCCCCTGGGGTAATTTCAGGTTGCCATCGGTGTTCGCAAGCGGCCGGTCCGGTCAGGCTTGAGGTCCAGGGTTGCCGGCCTGAGCTTTGTTTAGAGGTGGCCAGGCCGGACTGCATAGATCCGCAGGCTTTCGAGTGATAAGATGTGATTAGGATAAGATATGATTATGATAAGATCTCAAGATTTTTGATTTGAGTAGAATACATAACATGAGAGGAGGGCCAACGAACACGGGGGCTTACCGATCAGACCAGACAAAATCGCCTCTAGGATTACCATTTATTGTTTGATGTCTTTGATGCTGCTTGTCATTCGCGGAATATGGTCAGCCTGTCTCTTTATCTTCCGGACGGGGCCTTCGGATATGCTTGGGATTGGTTCAACCTCGGAAGGAATGCGGAGATTATGGAAAGTGGAAGGTCTTTGTAATGTTTCTCTTTCTTTTGTTAGCACGGGAGTTTACGGGAGAGAAAGGGGGACATCCATTGAAGAGAACAGACATGTGTCTTGATCTTTGGAAGAACAGGAGGATAACTTGTTGTTTATCTATACTCGTGTCTACCATTAGCAGGTTTAGTTAGTTAGGCATTATGAGTCGTGAGTGTGAGAGCATCTAGCGGAATGAGATGAAGTTCCCCCTCTAAGTTGTGCAATGGTAATCGAACTCATGAGTACTGCTTTACTCTTCGCATTTCGTTTCGTTTCGTTTCTCACGCATCGTTTGGCTCTCGCGTAGCCTCCACTGGCTACCTACTAGTCACATTTAGTTGTCGCAAATCGAGCGATAGTGCGGCTCATGGAAAAATATTATGCGGATGTCTTCAGATACCCCCGGGGACCTTCTAATGCCTGCCTGCATCTTCAGGTATCTGCAGGTATCAGCCACCCATTAAAAAAATATTGACCAGTGACATGGAATATACCGAAAGCCTGCTGGCGCTGCCAGGTACCCGTGAAGCCTTCGGGCTTCCCGGAGTCCGGCCTACAAGCCCAGGTCACTCTCACTTTGACCGTGCCTGGCCGGGCTGTTGGCCTGCCGGCTATCTGCGGGCTGACCTGGCGCCTGTGAACGCTGGCTACCATTGCACTGTGCAATAAATTATCTAAGAGTGAGATAGTACTGCCGACGGAATGAGCGGTGCTACGAAGGGTGGCAGGTGAGGAGAGAAATGGGGGTTTGGTGGCACTTTATGTCCGAAATAGGAGGAAGTGATAGCTCAGGGTGGATAAAGTTATATTAAGTTTGCCCGGAGCTTACCTCTAGAGCCTCACCCCCTTTCTAGGAGTCTTCAAAATGATATCAAATTACTAATGGCACAAAACTAGAATAACCTAATGAAAGAGTCGACAATATCATTACCCCTCTCCCCAGGCTACAATATCACCTCACCCACCAAACCACACCTTCCTAATAATGACTGCAACAACCCTGCTCTAGGCCACCGCCTCCTTCCCCCAATACCCGTCCAATACACTCCTCCCCCGCCTACCCCCCATCCCTCCCCGTGACGTTCCCAAGAACCCTCTCATACAGATCTCGTAAAAAGCAGGGACCCAATACACCCCTAGTGCACCAACCTCCGCTACTTCAACACTGATCCACCAGGGGTCCGGCATGCGCAGGGTCGGACAAATATTCACCCTGCATCAGTTATCTTTCGCACCTTGGGGCATTGGGGCTCGGGAAGTCTGCAGGCAACGGGGCCGGCAATGGGGAAGGGGAGATGGATGAGGAGGGGGAAGATATGGAACCTGGTAGGACGGGGTTAGATCCCTGCCTAGCCGAGCTGTAAATAAGTAGTTCTAGATTTCGTTTTAACTGCCCCTCGTGTTGTCGCAGGCTCCCTCTCCTGGCCCCGGTCTCTTCCCCTCACTGTCATGCTGAACGGCGGATTCCTCCTCTTGCTGCTCTACTTTTTTGTACACCTTCCCTTCGGTCATTTTCAGATGTTTTCTCCCAGTCTTTGCTTGTTTTTCATGTGGTCTTTCGCAACCTACTCCCGCTGTTCCATTGGTTTCGCTGGCCGCTTTACGGCTCCTCCAGGATTTTACGTAGTCAAATTCTATAGCGGTACTAGTGGCGGAGAGAATGCCCCGTAGGCAATTGCGGAGGCAGTGGAATAAGGGTGGATTCGGAAGCATAGCCGCATGTGATGGCATCGGGCTCTAGCGCTCGGTTCCTACCCTTCGCACATGGGCAGATCTTATTTTAGACTTCGATGGCGAAACGATTCACAGCGAGTGACGAGTGGTGAAACGAAACGAAAAACGCCAAGCGACTCATAACGAAAACGATCGCACACTTAGGGGCTGGGAACAACTTTTAACATCAGGCTCACACTCAACGACGACTGCTTCAATCACTAACGAAGATAAAGACAGGAGTATATATCGCCACAAAGTCCTCCTATCTTCCCATGAGCCATTCTCTTCCGGGTGTGTCCCCCTTTCCCTTTCCACACTCCAATGCTGACAAAAGGAAAACAAACTCTCCCACTGCCGCCGGGCTTCCAGCTCTCTCACGCTGGCCCCACTGTGCTTCCGCTTCTCCCCTGGCTTTCTCGAAAGCTCCACGATCCCAAATTATCGCGCATTTCTGCATGTGAAATGCTTTCCACAAACATGTCCGAAGCCGAAACATGTGCCCGAATCCTCAGCGCATTTCAAAAGTCGAACAAGTGCGTCCCCGACGGCTATCTAAACAGCAAAGAAGGTATCGGGAGAGTATGACGAGCAGAATCATTTCCAACATCTTGCTTTCTACAAAACACCTCGTTCTCGGATGGGATTGGGACACCAATATGTGATTTCCCCACCTCCGGGGAAGATAGTCCCTTGCCAAAATTCCTTTCATGCCCTTTAGGGCGACGCAGGTCAACCAAGATGTGCATTTTCGAGTCATTCCTTGTAATTCACTATTGCCTGACACCCCATTCCGGCATCCTTGAAGCTAAGTGAGTGCTCAGGATGCCCTATCGCGGATGCGGGTTTCAGCGGATCTCCAGAAAGCCAGATGTAGGGTGTACACTAGCTTGCGAAACCTATATGTATGATACTGTATCTCTTTGCCGTCCAAGGTGCGCTCGCTGGTGCTCAGTTTTCGTATCGTGTTGTTGGGGTTTTACGGGCCGGAGGGGTGAGCTGGGTAGCCTCCATTTTATTAGTTTTGTAGTTTCGGCAAGAAGGGCGATTAATGTGGGGAATGAGCTCCAATCCGAGATGCAACATCAAATGCTACCACGTCGCCGCGATAAGTCGAGAACGGTTCCCGCCTTTAAAAATTTAGTCCCGAATCCCGAGTTCCCTCATGTATCCCCATTAGCACCCCCCCCACGAGGATATGGCTATTGGTCCAACCCTGGTTACTCCGCACAAATGTAATATTCGCTCAGGCTTTCTATCAAAACACCATTCACAATACTACCGGAATGCACTATTAATAACAAAGCCATACTCTAATTCGCTCCCGGATACACCCACCTAGCCACCTCTTGCTAGAGCCTGGGGAGGGTGGGGAGGGATGAAAGGAGGGAAGCGCAATCGCAATAGGCTTTAAGCGCAGCAGAACATGGAAGAACGGTTGACTAGCGAGCTGCTTCCTCTGTCTGCTAGCTAGGGGCAGGCCAGGAGGGGCATATCTGCGTCTAACTAACAAAGCCGGAGACTCCCGGGACTCAACAAACTCTAGAGAAACACACTAAGCCAACGAATCCTGATCCCTAGCTATCGCAAGCAATCTAGGGCAACCCTAATATCTCATGATCCTCCACAATCCCCAAAGCCTATCCCCTCCTATATGCCTAATAGCATAGGGTATGAAGGAAAAACTATGAAACCATACACCCGGTACCTAATCCCGGATGGCGATGGGCATCAGCGAAACCAAGAGCCGATATCCTATGCTGCTATGCGTAGGGTGCGGGGGCGGTGATCCACTCCTTAGTGCTTAGCCACATGCCCTATATGTATGTCTCCTAGCCGCATGTCAGTATATCCACATATCCGCATATTCGTCCGCGCAACTGCATAACCGCATAGCCGCATTACAACACGCCCAACTCACCTACTCAGAAGGACTCCCCCCGTGACCTGAAAGCACTCCCCAGCCCAGCGTACACAACCCCCGATGCGTTACCAAAACCTGTGTGTCGGACGAGACAGCCCCCAAAACTCCATACTACCCCCCCCCCTTACCGATTGTCAAGGTACAATCACATCCGTTCCGAGATTCTCAAATTGCGCAAGCCGTTTGGAAAACCTTTCCACCGCGAAGGAAATGCTGGGCCTAGTTTTGGACTTTGGATAAACCTGAGTGTGAGCGCCCCAACCCAAGTCACCCGATGTGAGGTATGACAAAGTTGTGCCGTTGGACGGGAAAGCTTTGGAACCCGTTCCGTTGCCCACGAAGCCGAGGACATTGACTACCAGCACGAGGAGCCTCTGCCTCCGACCAGAAATAGAGTTTGGAGAGGTTTCGGTGTCCCGGAGGTCAGCATTGCGGGGGTGCCATCCCCCGTGAGTAGAAGTACGAGTTCTCGGTCGATGGGAAGAGAGGGTAACTTAGCTGGGTGACGGGGGCGACGGAGTAACGAGTTCCCGTGGTGGCAACTCTGCGATGAGATAATTCCTGCCGTCAATCTTTCTGTTTGTGTTCGTCCGCTGCCTTGTTTCCTCTCCCACTTTTTGTTGGGTAGCCGAAGTCAAGTTGTCGATGTGCTCAGTAATGCGATCGAAGAGCCTGGCGGAGAGTTTGCCAAGCTCTCAATGCGGGTGACACTAAACTCATCCCTCGCTTAATTCAAGCTTAATTCAAGCTTAATTCTATTTACCCGATCCTAGCTGGTGATGACAGATTAAGCTACCGTCACCGAATGCCGACCACAACAATTTACTTACCTCCATGCTCTCTGTTAGGTTTACCGGCGCCTTAATATTCATTTACTTGTACCGATTCAAACCTACTTTACCGTATCGCAGAGAAGTGAGATGGTGGTTCATAACGACTGGTACTCAAGGAAACAATCAACCGAGAAGGGTTAATTTGTGAAAACTCCCGGTTCGCGCCTTATTCTAACCCCCGAACTCAGCAGGGGGGCAAGGGAAGGGTCTTGTGGTCTATGAAAGTCTACAGCAAGTGCTACCATCGCCTAGGGAGATGAAGTACAATTCTGGGACGATATGGGCCTACTGGAGAGAATGGAAAGATGGGCAATGGACGGATTTGTATATGGTCACAGTTATTCAGATTTGCTTCCGGTAGAGCGTTGACAAACATAGCGTACAGACAAGAGTTCGCTAAGGTTCGCATAGGGTCGCACGAGTTCACACTGCGCGCTAGAAAGAACAAAGAATAAAAAAGAAAAATAATCAATTCCTGTCGCAGTGGTGTTTGCCGGCCCCTTCTGGCCCATGAGGGTGTCGGTGTCGTCTCCCATCGTCACCCTCGTCTTCTCAGGAGGCAGGCAGAGGAAAACGGCCCTCCGAAAACTCCTTCCTCCCACAAACAATCCCAGAGGCAGTCTCCTCCGGCGATCAAGGTCTATGAAATTCTTCATACGATAAGACTGCGTACACAAATTTGGGTGAAAACGAGAAAACTTACGAACTCAATTCTCTCCCTACCACGCCAAGCAGAAAACAATAACGAAAAGGTCCTTTTTATATATAATAAATTCGGTAGAGAGAGAGCAGACATCCCCTTCCGAGCGACGGCTCCTGCCCGCTTCCTTATCCAAAATGGCTGAAACTTTTTGAAAAGTAGTTATCATAGAATACCACCTAAAGCGAGACTCTTTAAGAAGTTAGACATATTAGTAGGCCACGCCACACGTGGGCATAAATTGCCGAAAAGGAAAATAGCCTCCTCAGCCTCGACGTTCGAGTCCCGGAGATTGTAATCATATAATTAGTGAGCTAACCAACTAGCTTTACGCGGTTCCACCTGGTTCAATAGTTTCTAGCCATTCCTGCCATAATCCTTAGCACGCCAGCTTGTAATTAGATGCATAGTTAGGCATAGCAAGAGGAGGGGCTCTAACTTGGAATTCCCTCTAGAGTATCTCTCTTGTTATTCATGTGCCCTCCCCGGGTGAAGTGGTTGGTTGGCAGACGAGTGCGGTGATGTGACACCACAAGCCACATCACCCCACTTCCGTCAGCGCTCCTCATGAAAGGTTTGCAAACCCTCTCGAACCCCGATAAGTTGCCGTACTACCCCTACGTTGATCCGAAGTTTTTGACAGAATACCATGGCCCACGCTACGATCAGCATCGGTAACGGCAATGTCAACAGCGGGAACATAATAAGCAGCTACAACCGTAACTTCTATGCGTCCGACGAGGATGCACAAATCATGCGTTGGCTCTCCCCACTCGAGCCAAACATCAGACACCAAGGGGTGCGCACCAACAGATTCTGTGGTATCGGGGACTGGCTTTTAGAAACATGTGCGTTTCGGGACTGGAGGTGCAGTGAGGGTGGAGCCGATGGCGCTGTCTTGTTTTGCCCCGGGAACCCGGGGGTGGGCAAGACATATCTGAGGCAAGCGCGTGATTCCCAGAAAGAAGCGAATACAGCTGACAGTAGAAAATACTAGTTCACTGGTGATAGACAGCCTGTGTGATCAGGCAAGTGTGGGGGGGCTCCGGGTCGGTGTTGCAGGCCTATACTACGACTTCCTTTCTCAGAAAGAGCAGACGATCACCAACATGTTAGGAGCCATCCTTAAGCAGCTAGTAGGGATGGGGAACATCCCCACTTATTTACGTGACGCGTTTCAAGAAGGGCGAAAGGATATTGGTGGCAGAGGGCTCCTACTCGCGGATTTGACTCGAATGTTGAGGAGGACTATTGCTTCACTGCCACAAGTTTTCATTTGTATCGATGCGCTCGATGAATGCCTACCGAGGGATCTGCCAGAGCTTCTCGAGTCACTAGGCGATATTGTTCGGGAGTCCCCTAAGACGAGGATATTCCTCACCGGGAGGCCCCACGTCAAGGAAGTGATCCAAAGATTTTTTGCCAAGGCGGTTGTAATCCTTATATGCCCTAACATGGATGATGTTAGGAATTATGTGGAGATGAGGCTGGATAGGGATGACGAGCCAGAAGCGATGAGCGATGGCTTGCGGGGAGAGATTGTGAAAACTATTCTAGAAAAAATGTGTGATATGTGCGTAAGAGCATTTAGCATTTCCGCTCTATCAACGATGTGTGCTTACCCACGATTCCGTGCAGATTTCTCCTTGTTGCGCTACACATGGACGCTATCCTGGAAGAGGTGACAATTCGTCAGAGAAGAAAAAAACTCGAAGGGGTAGCACAAGGTAATGGACTGAGCGATGCCTACACGGATACTCTAGCGCGGCTGAAAGCCCAAAAAAAAAGTAGATCAATGCTCGGAATGAAGGTCCTAATGTGGGCGTTGTATTCGGAACGGCCATTACGGGTCCAAGAGCTCCGCCATGCCCTCGGAGTGGAGATAGGATCTGAGAATCTGGATCCGGAAAACATTCCCGCCTTACAAACACTTCTAGGATCCTGTTTGGGTCTCGTCACGGTCGAGGCATCTTCGTCCACTGTCCGGCTGGTGCATTTCACTCTACAGGAGCATCTCTTAAGTGACCTGACTCTATTCCATAACCCCCACTCAACGATTGCGGAGGTCTGCTTGACATACCTCAATTTTGGGTGCCTCTGGGACCTTCCAACTTCCATCTCGGACCCACAAATGATGCCCCTTCTAGAATATGCTTCTTGTTATTGGAGGACGCACATGAGAAGGGAGACGAGTGAAAACGCAAAAGAGCTTGGACGAAGACTTCACAATAGACAGGCCGCGGAGTTTGGTTTCTAGTTCCCGGGGTGACTCAGGCTAGATTTAGGGCGGGACGGCCTGGGTTGAGTCTCACAGGAGACTCACTCGAGCAACCTTGGGACCTAAGAGGATAGCTGTCAAATTTGCGATGCATGGGAAGAACTCCGCAAACGCTTCGAGGCTTAAGATGGGCTTTCTACAGCCCTCCCAACCTCCGTCACGTTAATCGAGCTCACCTTTGATCGGGTAGTCTAGCTTAATTGGGGCAAGCGGTAAGAAATTCGGGCAGGATGGATCTCGGAGCTCTACCTTCCAACCCCAACCCTTATTACATGTCAATTTTTGTACAAACCTGGACTGGTACGTCCCAGTGTCAAACGGCATGTTATGATATTGGCCATTCTAAAGATTTATTTATTTCATTATATCTTCGATTTTGTTTACTTCTACTGTATAGGTGTCTGATGGATATGAGGGGACCTCCGGGTGTGTTGAAAGCTTTCCCTTTAGCTTGAAATTATGTTGTCTTCTATATCTGTATGAGGGTATCTCGAGTCTTAAAGCCGCGGGGGGTGAAATATTTGACAAAATGGGAGTTTTTGCTTTATCCCTAAAGATCTTTCCATGTTCCACCATTACCAAATAGGGTCCCCGATCAACAAAGGGCTACGGTAGGCAACCCTACGAAGGGCTAAATCCATCGTGGCTTTAGGGTCTCTGGTCGAAAGTTTTGTCGCCAGGACACCGTACTGTAAAAACTCGTTAAATTCATTACCGGAGATCTCAACGTACTAGTACCACACTACCAAAGCGCAATAAGCCCGGCGCAGCAGGTTAACCAAACAACGAACACCAGTTGATAAGATCCAGCAAGCTCCGCCTCTCCAACCTAGACCTCGTCTGGGAAACACTATTCCTTCGTAGGGCGTTTCGCCTTGGATTGCGTTAGGGGCCAGATCGCCGGCTGTGGATTTAACGGTCGGGTCAAGTTCGCTAGCTTAGACTTCGTTAGGGCCGGTTTGGGCTAAGCCCAAGAATTTTCGACCAGGACACCCGGCGATAACTTAGATTTGATGATATGTCTGCTCAGCTGCTGCTACCGTGCTACAATCGTGATGGAGGTTATGGAAATTAGTTCCAGGGGATGGGAGGACACGCGATATTTGTGGGACTCCATGGTGTAGCAACCCCCGGGACCGTAGCGATAGTTGCGATTGTACGAGTATTGAGGATGATGAATGAGAGGCTAAAGGAAGCGATGGTATGGGGAGGGCTCTCATACCGGTATGGCAGCTGGAAGATGGAAAAAGAGGCTGTCGGGATGTTACTGAACAAGAGGATGCCAATCTACCGTACGGTAAGGCCTGACAAGGGAGACCCATTTTTTAGCCGAGCAAGACTCGCGCTGGCGGCTCTGCGCAGGGATGCTGGGGTCGCAGAGCGATCATACAGGAGTTTTAGAATGGAAAGCCATCGGCACCGCCACAATAGATTGCCACAACCAAGCCCTACTTCCATTTGCTCCCCCGAAAAGATATGGTGGAGTTGTGGGGGCCTTAGTCGCAATATCCTGACGTTCGCGAGATCCTGTTATTGAATACCTGCAAAATCCTGAGGCTCTAGCTGATTTTCTGTTGGTATATAATACCCGGACGTTTCGAATACAGGGACGGGACAATGCCAATTCCGACAGCCGCTCACGGAAGGTGGCGAACTCCCCGATACTACCATAGAGTGCCTCACCATTTACACATTCGACTACGTTTTGGACAAAATATCATGGCCTAAACTACACATACACAGCTAGCCAACCCTAGCAATAGCGATTCCCACTACGCGGCACCATAATGGGTTGTTTCAGCACCGCAATCCTTAAGTCCGACGAGGATGCCCAGATCATGCATTGGCTCTCCCAACTACTAGTACGAGTAGAGCCAAATATCAAGTATCAAGGCGTGAGAACCGACAGGTTCGGCAGTGGTGGGGATTGGGTTTTGGAAACAATCGAGTTTTAGGAGTGGAGGGGGCTGGTAGGGTTGTCTTGTTTTGCTCCGGGGATCCGGGGGTGGGGGAGACATACCTAAAGTAAGTGGCGGGATTCCCGGAAAGATGTGAGTACCGCTAATGGCGATAAATACCGGTTTCCTGGTTATCGACAGGCTGTGCGAGCGGTCAGGCAAGGGAGCAAGATACAATCATTGCCGGTATATAGTAAGACCTCCTTGCTCAGTAGGAGCAGATAAGCGCTGGTCTGGTGGAGCTGTTCTGGAGGATCTCGCAGAGCCCCTTGAGCCTACTGTCGCAGGAGCTATTCAGAGATACCTCACCAAGGTGGTTGCGGCACCCACCAGCCCCAGCTTGGACAATATTACCCGTATCGAGAGCCAAGGTTAAACAGGGATACCGGACCGGTGGTGATGAACGATAACCAAAGGGCACATACCATGAAAGCCATTCTAGAACAAGGTGCGATGTGTATGTCGGAACATTTAGCATTTCCGTTGTGTCAATGATGTATATATTATACCAATGATTCTACGCAGGTTCCTCTTTATTTCGCTAAACACCGACGCTATTCGGGAAGAGGCGACGATTCATCAGGGAAGAAGGGGACTTGGAAAGGTGACACGTTCAATGGATTGAGTGAAGCCCAAACTGCAACTCTAAGGCAATTGGAGGCACGGAAGGAAAATAAGTCAATTCCTAAACCGAAGGTCATGAAGCGGGTCCTGCGGGTGCTAGTGCCATAGCTCCTCCCACCCAGGCCGCCGACCCCCGCCTCCCCCTCCGCAGATCATAACCGTCACCGCCCCAACCACCACTACTCTAATACCAAGAACTAACCCTAGCGCTAATAAGAGCCGCAGTAATGCTGAAAGGGAAAGTACTGCAACCAGTAGGCACTCGGGAAATCGACTTGCCCGCCGCAAGTCGGGTGGAAGGATAAGGCCCGTCGCGGAAGAAAACGTACGGAGTAATCTATAATCCATTCCCAAGATAGGCTATTGAATTTTTCTACTTCCCCCTTCATGTGTGTTCATCCGCTTCGTCTCTGCTATACGAAGCCTGCCCATTCTTAGAATTCACCAGTATCAGGTTATCTGGCACTCTTTTTCTCCTTTCCGCTTCTCCTATTCTAATTTATGTTGGCTGGGGAGTACATAAGTAGCCGTGGTAGTGGGAAATTATTTGGAAATTATCTAATCTAGTTTCCCACCATCTGGCATGTGTAAGAGTGACCCTCTATGTACCCGTATGATAGGAAGGGAAGCCGGTAATATCCATGAGTGGTATAACGTGCTATTCGCAATAGAAATATTGTTCAGGTATGGTGTAACTCACATTACTCGGGCGTGATTTTACATGAGATGCAACAAGCGACGATTTCAATGGGGCGGCTTTGGCATGGGCAGTAAACCCGGTTGGTTGATTGTCTTCATGATCTCAGCAACCGTGGGCAGACAGGAGTAAGTTTGAAACAGAATGAAATTCTCCAAATCCCACCATCGATCACCACTCATTTGTATTTTCATCCACACGGCACATGTCCCTATTCCATTACAAACTCCGGAGATAACAAAGGAGAAACACCACCAGCAAAAAGAAAACTCCAGCTCTTCATACTCAACATAAAACACATTTAGCTCTCTTCAACACTGTGGATGCCTCCGCTAGTGGCATCAACCCAAAGCATTTCCGACTCTTTTACCAAACTACGGTAGTGAAACTACAGCTAGATCGTCTAATAGCTGCAGGCATAGGATACATGGAGGAGAGGTTAATAAAGTATCTGTTGGGTAGCGTCATCTTGAGGCGAACAAGACTGGGCCATAGGAGGCTAGCGACAAAAATCACTGTTGGAATGGCATGTAACAATCCAAACCAGGCTGTTTCGTACTTCCCACTTAACATATTCTGAAGCTGAAAAAGAATTAGGAATTGATAGTATGGTTCAAAATTCCTTCGGATACCTAACTAAGTTAACTACTCTGGTGTACAATATTGTAAAGTTGTAGTTGAAAATTGAGCTAAGACCGATGGATTGTGCGTGGACAAAAGTAACCGATCAAGGAATGATCATAATTTTCGCCGTGATATTGTGAACCCCCTCGAGACAACACCCCAACCCAACCAAGAAAAACAAGTAAAAATAATTTAAATACATGGCAGTAATCAGTACTGTACTTACAGTAGTATACCATCAATTAATCTTAATAAAAAAAGAAAAGGTATTATGAGGTACTTGTTAAGTGGTAACGATTTTTGTGGGGCCCGGAAGCGATGAGTTGCCAGGCTCAGCCGGGTGATCGGTTAATTTTGTCCACGCACAATACCAAAGACAGCTCTCTTGATAATTCCTCGGACAGTTTCTGGGGGTTACAAGGTGGAATCTGGAGAATTCCTTTAGATGTAAATTAGGATTTGGCTTGGATTGCTTTACTAGATAGTTGTTTAGAAGGTCGTGGGTATGGCTGCGGCTGCTATCAGTGGAAAACCTCGCTCAACCGCTGATTTTTTGTCGCTAGCCTTGTATAATACTTAGTGAAGAGCGAAAAGGCAAAGGAGAAAGGGATGAAAGGGAAGGAATCAGTGGGCTCGTAATTTTCTGACGTTTGTGAACACTTGGTATTGGGTAGCGCCAAAATCCAGAAGCCCTGACCGACCCTCTGCCCATACGAAATAGCAGTTGTGTTTGCAAACGTTAGAAAATTACGGGTATCATACCGCAGTCTCAATGAAGCCATTGGTCCATAAATGCTCACCTGCTCGCTGGCGAGGGCTGCGATTGCTCGAGCACAATAAGAGGGTGATAGGGGAACATTAGGGAGATTCCTGGCCTGTAGACACGCTGCGCTCGCCAGCCGGATGGGAGAGCGGAGTTTGCTCCGGCTACTGCGCCAGTGTTCTGCAGGCTTTTCCCTTCATCAAAAATGACCATAGCTGCATAATGCGGCCTGCGCCTGCATAACAAATTTTAAACACACCAGCTGTATGGAAATGATTGGAGGGTAATTTCGCATAACAAGCCACATTGCCCCGCTTTTTTCAGCTGTACCTACAGAAAGTTGATAACCTTCCCCGATACCCCTAACCGCTGGACCGTTTTTGGACATTCCACCTACATTTTGACAACCAACACTTTGGGCAGACCATCATGGCTCAGTTCTCCCACAGTGTATCGGTCCGCGTGGGCGACTCCAATACCGACAGCGGCAACTTCAGAGATTGTTTCAATAACAAATTCTATGGGTCCGACGAGGATGCGCAAATTAGGAGTTGGCTCTCCCCGCTAGAGCCAGATAACAGACATCAAACCGTGCGCACTGATCGAGTCGATGGTATTGGGGGATGGCTTCTGGAAACAAGGGAGTTTCGGGAATGGAGGGGAGGTGAAGGTGGAGCCGACAACGCCGTCTTGTTTTGCTCCGGGAATCCCGGAGTGGGGAAGACATATCTGAGGTAACGGCCGGATACTCTGAGAGAAGCAAATATCACTGATAGCTTGAAATACTGGTTCCCTGGTGATAGATAGCTTGTACGATCAGGCGAGGGAGGGAGATACCGCTGTTGCGGGCTTATACTGCGACTTCCAAACCCAGCAAGACCAGACAATCACCCGCGTGATGGGAGCTATTCTGAAGGGGCTTGTAGGCAGAGGGAACATTCCGGAGTATCTACGCGAGGCATTTCAAAAGGAGTTTGCTGGCAGAGGGCTGCGACTTCCCGATCTGATGGGACTGTTGAGAAAGGCTATTGCTTCGCTACGTCAAGTTTTCATCTGTATCGATGCACTCGACGAATTCCTCCCGCAGGATCTTCCAGTGCTCCTTAGGTCGCTAAAAGATATTGTTCAGGAGTCCCCTAGTACGAGAATATTCCTCACCGGGAGACCCCCTGGCAGGGAAGAGATTCAAGAGTGTTTCCTAGAGGCGATTGTGATACCCGTCAGTCCTAACAAAGATGATATCAGGAATTATCTAGAGATGAGGATAGATAGGGATTATCGGAAAAAGGCGATGAACGATGGTTTACGGGCGGATATTCTGAGAATTTTTCAGGAAAAGATGTCGGATATGTGAGTAAGAGCATTTAGCGTTCCCCCTCTATCAACGATATATACTTATCATACAAACGACTGCGTACAGATTCCTCCTTGTCTCTCTAAGCATCGACGCTATCCTAGCAGAGTTGACAACTAGTAAGAGAAGAAAGAAACTTGAAGAGATGGCGCGAGGCAACGGACTGAGCGATGCATACACGGAAGCCCTGAAGCGACTGAACGGGCAGGCGCGGAATGAATCAGAACTCGGAATGAACGTCCTCATGTGGGTGCTACATTCGGAACGACCGTTACACGCTGAGGAGCTCCGTCATGCGCTTGGGGTGGAAATGGAATCTGAGGATCTGGACCACGAAAACCTTCCCGATATACAGATAGTCCTGTCGTCTTGTCTGGGTCTTGTCACCGTCGAGGCATCTTCGTCCATTGTCCGACTGGTACACTTTACTCTACAGGAATATCTCTTACATAATCCGACCGTATTCCGGAGCCCACACTCGACAATTGCAGAGGTTTGCTTGACATACCTCAATTTTTCATGTCTCTGGGACCTGTCGCCAACTCCTGACTCAATCTCCCCGGCATTGCCTCTCGAGGAATACGCCTCTTGCTATTGGGAGAAGCACGCTAGAATCGGAATGACGGAAAAAGTGAAAGCACTTGTCCTGAGACTTCTCAATCGGCAAGCAGCTCCATTCGGTCGGCAGTTTGTAGGTTAGTCGGGGCTAGGTTTGGGTCAGACCTGTCTGGGTTAGAATAAGTCGTCCCGAATACTTGCGGGTATAATCCCCTAAATCTGAAAGGATGGATGTCAACCTTCGGATATATGGGAAGAATGGGTGGTTCGGACGGGATGGATCATCATGTTCTGCTCTTTGAAGTCACCCCCCACTACACGGCTCAGCTTCCTAATACTGTTGGGTAAGTCCCAATCGATACCTACTAGTGCTGAAACTCAGGTTATGGATATCGCCTTATTCTCTTTTATTCCTGTATTTATTTAATGTATTTATTTTAATTCTGTAGGTATTTGTGGAAAGACTTCTTCTGGGTGAGTTGAAAGTTTTTTTGTAGTTTTTTTAAAATTATGCTATCTTTTATATGCGTGTGCAGATGCCTCTTTGCTTAGAATGGTGAAACGTGATATGTGACAAAATTGGATCGTATTTTTTTTTACCCCCTCAGTTATTATATAGAAATTTTTGTGACACTAGAAATGAATCTAACGAGAGGGTTCGTCGTTTAGTATCTGACCGATTCTATTCAATCCTGTGAATTGTAAGTAGGAGCTTAATAACTCCTAGCGAACTCAATATGGGAAGTAGATTGAGGGTCCCCGTATACCGTACAGTACGATGGTCCGCCCCCTCATGAGAGTTGAAGAATAAAGAAAAGGAAGGGAGAACTGAGTGCGAACGCGTTTAACCATAAAACCTGTCTAAATATTTTAATTATCCTAAGCACAAGCCTAGATCTGGTAGTGTGAAGGGAATGATAATTAGTTAGGACTAAATATCTCGAGTAAAAAATATGTATAAGATACCGAAATATTCCTCACGTCTGATGGGGGGCACATGTCAGCCTTGATTATCATTTCATGAGAGGTCTGAGACAGTACAATTACCCTACAGGACACTTATCCCAAATCAGTCAAGTTAGTAGCTGTTTTAGGGCTGGAAATCACCCCCCCATAGCTAAAGTGACTCAGCATCTTACATGTCCCGGGGTTAAGGGTAAGTTAGGTGAAACGGTTTTCATTTGTTCCTGGGCTACTCAACCAATGAGAGAGCAGGAAGTTTTGTTGTCGGTACATTTTGGGTTCGCCCCACCTTTTTCCCCCTCCAAAAAAATCGCCAAGATTGGTTATTCCTATGTTTACACATACCGAACTTTGGCGGGTTAAATTCCAGTTAAGTACAATACTCGCCTCACTTATGCTCACCCCCTAGAACAAGTCTCGCAAGAGGTTATGGAACAGTTGCTTGAGGTTTACCAGCCAAATATATCCTTGTCTGTTTGGGCTAATGGTTCCTACCCTTGTACCTCCGGAAAACTCACTCAATTCCATGGATTCTTATGCATACCTTTCCGATACCATCATTGGCTGAGACATCGTCCAAAAGGTATCACATCACATATTATAATGATAGCAACAAAAAGCAAACTATTCACAGAGTGTCAGTTTTTTTATTCTTCAAATAGCCCAGATAAAAAGAAAATCGAAAAAATAACCTGAAGCCACCGAGCTTTTTCCGGTTCCTTTTCACAATTTCTGAAGATCAACTGAAACCTAGGGTGAGGGTTTCGGCAATTTTCTGAGAATTCTTGGCATAACTTACACACCAATTCTAAGGAGAAAACCTATTCTATACCAGCCGATCTCGGGCCTTCCCTATAGAATACCAGCGAGGTTTTTTTATGCCAGCAAAAAACACCATGTTTCGCCCACAGCCAAGAGGGTGTACTTCAACTTCTAAGCAACAAAACACAATCACAAAAAATCATAAAAAACCTAAATATTTTGTAAAAATACAATTCCATATATTTATACTATGTAAAGGTCTAAGCCGATCTGGCATCTCAAGCTAACGGCAGTACTTGAGGTACGCCAGCCCATAACAAAAACAAATAACACCTGCCTATCCCACAGTACATCTGGAAAGTACCACCCGTACAAGTCGTAGCAAGATCGCACCATTACCGCAGGTGAGC
>Ga0307509_10005173_pt1 | contig 18306 bp, 24 predicted proteins | sample 10_EM_MG_FD_202245 | JGI IMG/M metagenome (GOLD analysis project Ga0307509, IMG submission 202245) | Populus trichocarpa ectomycorrhiza microbial communities from riparian zone in the Pacific Northwest, United States - 10_EM | ecosystem: Host-associated > Plants > Roots > Unclassified | place...
GCTACACCGAAGAACCCGCCAGACCTAGAGGATAGAGGGAACCGTTTTATCAATAGTCTGTAATCATGTATGCATATGAAAGCGAAATAAATGATAGATATCAAGAGTTCAGAAGAGACTAAATTGTGATACCAGTAGCGTAGAGGCCGCGTGGTGGGCGGGCGGTTATAGGCAAGAAAGTCATCCTAATGAGTCGGGTGGATCAATACTAAGAGGTCTGGCAGGCAATGGCTCAAAGGGTAGGGAAAGATGTCAGGCGGTCGGTATAACATCCGGCGGACTGTATAACGTTCGGCGGACGAGAAGAGTGTGGAGGGTAGAGGGCGAAAAAAAGAGGAGTAGGAGAACGTCCGGTGGTCGGGAAGGATGGGGAGGGTGGTAGGAAAACGTCCGCTGGATAAGGGAGGAAAAGGGGGGGGTACGGGAGCGTTTGGGAGAGGTTCAGAGGTAGGGGAGTATCATGGGAAGGAACTGGGCGCGTCTGGGCGGAGAGAATTCGCAGTCGAAAGGCTTCTGGGGGAGGTGGCAGGCGAACGGGTGCTTCCGGCACTGCAGGGGGGAGGGGTTTTGCGCTGGGGGAATGGTTGCTAAGCAAACTGCGCCAGGGTGCACCTGGTGCGTCCGGACGGCAAAAGGTAGCGCCCGGACGAAACGAGCCCGGGCGGAAGCACCCAGAACTGCAGTTTACGTTATAAGCGCCTGGACCGTCCTGGGGACGGGGCGAACCGGATGCAACCGGGCACAGGGCAGTTTTTTTGCTGATGCACTTGTTATTAGTATTTGCTATAAAGTGCTGGTAATTGAATACAGAGAGATTATAGAGCCAGTGATGCTTCAGAGACTATTATTCCCTAAACATGCACTGTATTCGAGTATATTTAATGCTGCCAACCACCACTTAAGTATTTGTCGATTGTAGCAAATGGTAGTCTATCTCCTGCATCACTGGCGATTGGTACTATTCGGCATACCCGATAGCTTAGCCTTCCCTTAGTAAATAAAGCCCTATAGTTATGCTACCTTGGTTTCTGAGTTCAAGTGTGTCAAGCTAACATAGTCCTCTGGCACTAGTGTTGGGACGGCACTCAATTGTCGGATGCGGCTGTAGTGGCATCCCATCACCAAAGACACTGTCCTGAGGACTCTTCTCATAAAACTGGATAACTCGTGGCCGGCCCCTGGAACCGATCCCATTTGCAGGGTATATTAGTGGAGAACTTTGGCAAGCTAGCACAGCTGGTTTGAGTGAAGTGGTTGCATGTCGCATAAAGATACTTAGCACTGAAGACGATCATCAAGAAAGTGGTCACTAGGTAACGGGACGTTTTACAGACACTGGTCAAGCAACATCACCCTATACTCCACACTACTGCAACGGAAGTTGCAGAAGTGAATGGTGTTGGCTGAAGTGGTATGATTCCTAAGAAGGAATCAGAAACACTCATATTCACATACATCAATAGTAATCAACGGTTACTGACAGAACTATACGATAGCTATATGACGAAAGAGAAATAATAGCTATTGGCACAATTATTTGGACAAGTCTATCCTATGAGTTATAGCGCTCAAATGCAGAAAGAAGTTGCAATACTGAGAGGTTTGATAACAAAGCTGGCCCCCTTGTTGGTTCTATCATGGAGATTATTATGTGTATCATCAGCAAAATGTATTTCTGTTCTGATCCCTCATAGCTAGTTACCGATTTCCATCTGCACATCTTCAGATTACTGGCCCATTATTCTTTGCTTCTGCTCTCCCTTGTTCGCCTCTGGCGGACCCCTACTTGCTCCCTGTCAACCCCTGTTCCTCTCCTCTGTAGACCTAGACACTTTCGTTGTACTCTGGTTCTCCTTTGCCCGGACCTTTACTCTTCTGGTCCGTGGTTGCATGGATCTTCGCCCTCAAGGTTTGCCCTTATACAGGCCTTTGCTCTTCTGGTCCGTGGTTGCAAGGACATTTGATCCCTCAGCTCCGCGTTTGCCTGGACCTGATCATCCTGGTCCACCACATTGTCGCCCCTGAATCCTCCTGGTCCACCACATTGTCACCACTGAATTCCCTTAATCCATATTTTTGTGGCCCATGAATATCCTTAGTCCATTCCCATTCGACATTTGTTCCCCCTTGATCCGCCCCTGGGTGACCACTTAACCCCACAGGTGCCTGTTGCTGTGGCCCTTGGTAACCTCGTTCGTTCCCCTTTTGGATCATGAGCCTCCTGCCTCATCCTGGCCTGGATCTCAACGATCGGATCCAGCCTCAACGCCCCTCAGCAGTCCTCCGCTTGCTCCAACCACCATACTCTTGTTCCTGGAGCCACTCAAGCCTAGCTCTTTGGCCTCTTGCATTATTCTGGTCTGCCCTTGACACTCCGAGGGGTGGTGTAGTCTTCGAGATCATATGAATATGGTAGAAATCATGATCTAGAATTACGGTGGTGGTTTACCTTCTGCTCCCTATAATCCAAGTCTTTTAATCTGAGTCCTTTCTACCTATTACTTTTGTGTATAGTGATTCGCCTAGTTCTGCCCTCCCTTGCTACGCTTTTATTTTCACTTACATCGCCGATACTAATACACATAATAGTAGGTCTCTAGGTCTATGTGGCTATTGACAATCCAGCTTCTTTTTCCCCTGGATTGTCCTCCCCTCCAGCAGATGAATCAGTCCCTTAATTGGTTCCACTTCCGCAACATACAGATCCTATTCATTGAGTACGACCTGCACAAACCCATGGAAGCCATTTGGGTTGCTCGATTCCGTCGCATACTTCATTCCTACTAGCCTAACTAACTCCAGAGTTTCAGTCACTGGGGATTTGTTTTGTTATGTCAGCGGCGGAATTACCGCCTTAGATAGGCTGAACGAAAAGTATATTAGCGGTTTGCATGCCTTCCTCCCTTAGAATGAATCCTTGTGACTGCCTTGACTTTCCCAGACCCAAATATCATGGCTGAGTAGCTAATTCCATCCTCCCTCTTTGGTACATCACAATATCATCCTCTCGATCTCCAATGGGCGTTGAAATAGCTGGTAGTAGATCGCTACTGAATTGTAAATTTCAATCATCGTGGATTCCACGTAAGTTTCTCTCCGGCCGAGGACCCTCTCTGCCACACATTGCCCTCAGAGCGCTTCAACATAATCATGGAAAAGCGCTGGTAGGTCAGGAATAGAAAACCGGTCTGCAGCCTCACTTAGTGAGAGCCACTTGATACTTCTTGCCCTCCCTGCTAATCTAGTCTGTTCAATTACCTGATCTACTGGCTGCTTCCGCTCTGGGACTGGAATTTGAAGGCTATCCGTGGGGGCTCGGGTCCGGCTAGGTTTGCTGCTGGTTATAAAGAGGTGCTGGTGTATCTCTGGGCCTCTCCCCTGGAGTCTCGTAACCCTGGTAGAGAGCAATCTCTCATTCTGCGTCTCTATACCGAGGATGCTAGCAGTATCATGATCATATATTCCGCTTAAAGCAAGGTGCTCGAAGGTCTGGATCATGTAAGTGATCCCGGTATGTCTATCATTCTACCAGAACATTTGCTCCTCATATTGTTCTCTATTGGAAGCGCTGTATGCTTCTTTGATGTTTTCTATATGCAGAAGTTCTGATATATCAGTAGAGAATTTGTCCGGTGATCCCATTCGACGAATACTATTTGAGGCATGACTCAGCCTGTGGATTTTTGGAAACTGGAAATGATAGATCGCTGTCTCAGGTTTTTCCTTTTCCGCCTTCATCCATTGCCTTGACCATCGCTCCTCGCTTCCCTTCGCCTGCTTCTCGGCCCACTATTTCTCGCAGGTCTTGGTCATTGTTTTGGTGCTCCTTTGCGGAGGAAACACGGACTTGCTCCTGTAGAATATTGCGAGTCTGTTATCCAGCAGACCGAGTCTGGAATCAGAGTGGCTGTGCTGCCCAAGAACCAGGAGAAATTCAATGATGGATCTTACACATGCTAGGATATGCGCTTCCGCTGATTCGCGAAATCGGATCCCATCGATCAATATTTGGCTTAGCACAGCTAGTAAGAATCGCATCATAGTCCTAATCCCTTGCCCCTGCCATGAACTGACCTCTTGGTAGCTTCACCTAAACGGTTGAAAGCCCGGCTATTGCAGGATCACCTTAAAATGCTTGTTGAACCGGCCTGGAATCCTCCACTGCCGCAGATATCCCACCAACCAATCCATCATCATCTTGAGAATTCCTAGATACAGGAGGTGAAGAGTGTCAGGTTGCCAGAGCCTGTACACATTGCATAAAGGAAACCTCCAAAAAGGATTTTCCTCTATCCGCAGACCAATGGACTCTAAGTACTCTACATCTTCGGTTCCTCGTTCTAGCGCTTGGTGATAGGACTTTGGATTATGATCTCTGAACCACCAACTCTACTACTACAGCTCGGCACGTGCCCCATCTCGGTCCGTGGAATCTCGCATATTGGGCAAAGCCTGTTGAATATTCTTGGCAGAATGACATGTTCTTGGTAGTCAGCGATCCAGGCTGCTAGGATCGGATAGCATCGGCGGACCTGGCCATCAGCACAATCCCACTTATACCCTGGACAAGCTCTATCCAGCTCTGCTATCAGATTCAGAATAGGCTTAATCGCTTCATGCCAAGACCTATAAATCTCCCCGTCCTTTGGCTTCTTTTGAGGAATTGGTAAAAGAGCAACTAGTGCCCATGCACGTTTAGAGCCCTGCCATCGTACATCTTTGCTAATGTTACTGATTGACATATAGACCGGTCAAGCAGCTTTGTCTCCAGAGAAGTTTGTAAGGTGGGTTTTGTCGGAAGCACAATGGAGGGGGACCACTGTTCCACCTCTGGCTACCAAGTCTTGGGTCTCCCACTACCAGTCTGCAGTATGAATCTCATTATATACTCTTCGGCCGGTAATTAAAGAGGCGCTCAGGACCAAAGACCATATGGTCTGTGAAAGGTAAATGGCTAAGAAGTAGCCGGATGCTGTGTAGGATGTTGCGAGAGTACAATGTTCCGGACTCACATGGGAATGCGGACCAGCTTCAAGGCCCAAAACGGTGTTCTACACGCTCAAACAAAGACCACAGTTCATCTGCAGTCTGGAATAATGTACATTTGTCATCATCCAGTCCACGCTGTAAATACTCATTGATTGATCCTTTTGTTTAGCCCGACCGCAGCATCCACCATCCAAGCTCACAGTCTTTTCCACTTTGAAATGGGTGCCATGGGTTCCAGTCCGCCTCTAGGTATCTGTGGTAGATTCCACCTGCACTGCCATAGGAGTTGCCAGCTTTACACGGATGATACTGTGCTTTGCTGGGGTCCGGCAAACAGGTTAGGTCTGGGTCCTTCTGTTCCTGGCTTCTCGCTTCCTGCGCACTATCTCAGTCTCTGCTTTCGAGATCTGTGGATGGCGGCCATCCAGTGACTTCTCTCAATGATGTTAGTTTGAGCCGAGTAAGTACTTGATTCAGAATAAAACTTATGGTCCACCCAAGGATTGTCATCTCCAGGATGCCAATTGCTAGCATGCACGTCTTTTTCGCTTTGCAGACCGCTTTGGTACGGCCTCTATTTCTGCTTTGTCCGTGTCTGCCTTTTCGGGCACTGGTTATGATGGATTGATAGGCCCTTATGTGTCTTGAAGGGCCTTCCGCAGTCTAGGCACGTGAGATTCGACGTCATCGCATTCGGGGGAGGTGGCATCGCTTGGTGAGGTAGATTCTGCCTATCCTGTTATGGAGTGCCAACCTGGGCTTGGTGAGGCAGATTCTGCCTAGCCTGTTGTGGAGTGTCAACCTGGGGAATAATGCTGCCAGCATGATGGGATCGATGTGATAAGAGCATTTCACATACCGAGTACAGTATTCGTACAAGTAATATATTTGTTGTATCAGGCAGGGGTTGTTGTGCTAGTTAATTATAGCTGACTTGTAACAAAACATCTCTCGGTCCTTTGTACTAGTACTAGGGGGTAGGTGAAAGTCGGGTACACATCCACCACGTCAGTTACAACCACAGTCATTGAAATTCTTACTTCGGTGACACGTCACATTTACGGTTTTTGACCAATCGAGATCCTTGGGAGCCATCTCGCGATAGCCTCAAGTCTCTATCTTCTAAGCTTCCTCCTCATTAGATTTTCATCGTTTGGAAGATAGATTTATCTCTTCCATCTCATATTTATCGTTCCTCATCCTTACCGACCAACCTACTATCGGTTAATATGGCTAAGCGAGGTTCTACATCGTTTTCGGCGACTAAGGTTGCCAAGTCCGGTTTGATTACGGTGAAGGCTCTAGAACGCGTTCTGAAGTTGGAGAAGGAGGTTTCGAGGCTTCGGCACCACGTTTCGGTGTTGTCGAAGAGGAGTCACAAGCTTGAGTTGAGGCTTGGTGAGGCTTTGGAGAGGGAGGCGAGAGGGGTGGGGAAAGAGGAGGTGGCTGTGCCCGGGAGGGGTGTGGCGGATGAGGAAGAGGAGGCTGGGGTCCCAGACCCCGTGATCGTGAGCCACATTGTAGCTTTTGGCGATGAGGATTTGGTGGTGTCGGATGTGGCTGGCACGGTTGTGGCTGTGTCGGTGGCTGAGGTTGAGGAAGAGGAGGGTAGTGTGGCACTGGTGAGGTTGCCTAGTGTCAAGAAGAGGAGGTTGGACGAGGGTGGAGGGAGTTTGGAGGTGGTGGAGGATTTGGCGGTGGTGAAGGCTCTGTTGGGGCCGAGGGGGAGGCGGGAGGGTGATGGGCGGGTGGCATCTGGGGTGCCAACTGGGCCTAGGGTGCATGTGGGTCCTAGGTTTGGTATGGGTCCGATTAGTGGTGGGGATGGGTATAGAGGTTATGGGGGGCGTGGGAGAGGGGGGGTGTGGCGTCCCCGGGTAATTTGTTTTCTTTGCCGTCCGGACCAGTTGTCTGAGACCGTGGACATTGGCCTGCGGGGCCTCCGGGGAGGTGCAGGGAGACTTTGAGTAACGAGGGTAATGGCCAACAACGACCGCGGTGTCAGGTGCGGAGGGTTGTATCAGGGTAGGGATTGTGTGGGCCACCTGGTGCTTCCCCGAGTGCGCCTCCTAAATCTTGGAGGGTTTCGGATAGTGGTAGGTTATCTTGTTATTGTTGTTTGTACTAATGTTTAGGGACTGGATCGGGCCTTATTGTGACTCGCTTGGGGTGCAGTTGGCTACAGGGAGATAGGGTCGGGTGGTTTGCTTTCGAGACGGTTAAAGAGTTTACTTGTGGTCCTGTATCGGGGGTTATAGGTGGTTTGGTTTTGGACCTGTTGTGTCAGGTGGCCTTGTGTGTAGGGTGAATGCTTTATTGTAGCGTAGTGCCCGAAATGGAAAAAGTTTAAAAAAAAGAAAAAAAAGAAAAAAAAGAAAAAAAAGAAAAAAAAGAAAAAAAAGAAAAAAAAGAAAAAAAAGTCGGGCGCACCCCATATACTCGTAATGTCCTGACGTTTGTGAACAGGACCACTATTGCATGATGCCAAGATCCGGGCAAAAAAGCTGAATTTTGGGTGTATGCAATAGCAGTTGTGTTCACAAACGTCAGGAGATTACGAGTACTGTAACTATGATTTTCTACCATACAAACGACTTTTGGTGGCTTTTTTTTGTATGTGCGCACAAGTCGGGCGCACTCCCAGAATAGGAAATAAACCAAGAAAACCCGTGGCACTGTGCCAGACTCACCCTTATACCCGAGTACAGTACGTACGTGGTATACTGGCTGCAGGGATGTGCCAAGGTGGACCTATCCCATGTGCTCGGTAGTGTTCCCCACACTGATCTTGCCGTACGAACCCTGCCTTTCAGACTCTGCGACAACCCACCCCATTGGTAATACAGCGTACTTGAAAACCAGTGTTTGTTCAAGTGTACCGAGTGTACTGTTCACTTTGAAACCAGATGTTCATCTTGAAAATCAAAGCCTATCTTGAAAGCAGATGTTTGTTCAGGTACGTGAAACGCACTGTTCCCTGGGGATGGGTGAAACTTGAAAGCTCGGTATCATGAACTCTGAATCTTGAAAGAGTTCTTGGAAGCATATATAGCGAACGGATTTTGCCTTCAAGCCAGAAGTTCATACACCAGTAAGTCTCCGATACACAGCAGCTCATATTAGAACACAATCCTATTCAACACACTAATACTCGAACCCTTAATTTCAGTTCTGTATCCTATCGCAGCCTTACTTTCAGTTATAATCTTGCTCAATCTTGCTCAATCGCTCTCACCCCCGGCCTTACCCTCGACCGCAAATATCAGAACTGTTTTCCGATACACATAGGCACTACGCCATCTTCAAATAGGTATGCACTCCTCAAGCTTCTAGACTCCAAGCTTCGATCCCTACCATCTTCAAACCATCTAACATTCTCAACACACAGAGCAATTGACTTGGCAGACTTATCAACCCTGTGTACCAAGACTCCCAGCCATATTAGATATATAATTAGGTGAGCAAAGTTCTTACTACTCTCTACCGCCGCGGTTACTAATTTGAGATTCTGGGGTATAATACAGACATGCTGAGAATTGTAAAGAGCGCAGCTGATATTTGTGTGAAACTTGGGTTTGCCACAACCAGCAGCGATAACTATAAAACATTTGTTTCGAAAGTCAAACGGACCTGGCTTCGTCAGCGGCATGCAGACCTCATCGTCAGGCCCGTGGCTCTTAGTGGCGCTCAGAAGATTGTGGAGTGGGAGACTAGGCTCCGAACTATGTATGCTGACCTCCCAGCCCAATGGGCTCTGGAAATGTTTGAGAATCCGGCAGAACGTAGGGAGTGTGCTACGCAATTCCTGATTTTGCAGACGAAGAAGGTCCGCCAAGACATGAAAGAAGAGGCAAAGAAGGCTAGTAAAGCTGCCCAAGCTACCACCCCCGCCGCCTTTGCCAAATGCACCAAATGCACTACCGTGGCTGTGATCCCAACGGCTTCCACTTCCCCCTTGACTCCCGAGACCTGCAGGACCTGCGTCAACCCCAGAAACCCTGTGGCTCCCCCCAGAACCCGCAGGACCCTCAGAAGCCCCTTAGCTAATAGGCCCACCCGGGTTGCCAGCAGCTTCTTAGCTATTAGGGATGTACTCACTACCAGGAAGCGGGCAAGGTTTGATGATAATGGCGAGGTTCCCAGGAGCCCATCTAGACCGCCTACAAAGTGGCAGTAACAGGTGGAGCTGCCGAAGTTGCCGTTCAACTCCTTCAGAGTTTCATTCCGCCGTCCTGACAGTAACCGAATCAACTCTACAACCTACGCTAGTGTAAATGCGTTCCCCCGCCTTGCCCTTTGGGTCCACGAAAGAGCTCCATGACTTAGCATAAGGCCTATGCTGCTCAAGACGACTATTACCCTACTCAATGAGGAGTACTTGGATATCTTTCCCTGCATGAAACAGGGTAGAAGGGTGGAACTGGGTATCTCAGACCAAGGATCATAGAATGCGGCATTGATGATAGCCCAAGGCAATTGCCCTAACGTGGACTCCATTGTTGGTCTTTTGGTGATGGCCATAGCTGCCAAGAGTGATCAGAATCATGGGGTCACGGAAGAAGTTATGCCGGGCTATACCGGTGAGGATAAGGATAAGTGGGAGCTATAACGGCGCAATGGCCGTGGGAACTCGGGGCCAGAAGATAGTGGGGAGGGGGTAACCGAAGCTCAGGACAACTCCGGGGATATGGGCTCAGACCAAAGTTGTGATGGTGATGATGGTGCTGGTGATGGCGACGGTGACGGTGGTGCTGACGGTGGTGGTGACAGTGATAATGATGATGACTTGTATAGTTTCCCAAGTATGTGATGGTCCAATGTATTGTCAAACTAAGAATCCACAGGCTAATTTATTTTTTCACAATTTGCAGCTAGAGTGTGCCTGGAAATACCATCTTCCCTGCTTGACACCCTGGTCTACAATGGAGCAGATAGGTCAAACCCCGGAGATATTAGGGAAAATAATGTCTTGGATGATGCTGACGACGATGCAACAGCAACTGCGGCTGCAGACCCTACTACCACAAGCGATGAGGCTCTTCTCGGACTATGTGGTGACCAGCTCAACAATGATTTTGAGCACCAATACCTCCAAGATGCTGTGAGAATGTTGGGAGCAGAACTGCTCACACCTGTCACATGTGAGATTGGGCCCCGAATGCTCAAAATCCCTGGAGTCCCCTATGGAGGGTTCCTTCCCCATCAGGTCTGAGGTGTCGGGTTTATTGTGGAGTGTATCCTTGCGGACCGTCCCCCTGTGACCCTAATCACAGATAATATGGGATTGGGGAAGACACAGTGCATGCTCGCCACACTACTCTACCTCAAGTATATAATTAATCTGCCTGGAGCTGGCAGATCCTTGCCATGCGTAGATGGAAAATTGGTGATGCAATTGGAACAAATTCCGCAGATCTTTGGCACCAATAACGAGAAATACAGACGACCCGCATTCATCATCATCCCCGCCAACCTTACCCCTGTCTGGGAGAGAGCAGTTCAGAGTTTGATTCAGGGGACTGGGCTCACCCTAACTAACCTCTATTCAAGCCGCCGGCTTACTCACAACAAACTCAACTACAGTTCTGACAACCCTGAGCTCAGCAGGGCTATCCATCTGATATCCTATAGTCCCTACTGATCCCGCTGTCGCAATCCTGAGCGCTTGGAGGGCTGCCATTGGGGGGTTGTGATTTTCAATGAATCCCTTCTGGCGAAATCTCAAGCAACACAAACCCTTGACTCCCTAATGAACATTGATGCCTCCTGTCAGATCTAGCTCACGGGGACCCCAATGCACCATACGGTTGGTGATTGGGTTGTGCCGACGGAGTGGCTATTCGCTCAGGTCACAGATAAGGATGAGCTGGAACACTACGGTCCTTGTCCACTTAACTCAGTAATAGCAGAGGCGAAGCCTGAAGATATTACGTTGGAGGAGGCATATGAGCAGATCAAGGATATTGCGTGGCAATGGACCATATGACGCTGGGGGGAGACAAAAGACTCAAATATGGAGCCTCTAGTCCACATTCCCGAGCTTGTTCAGCATGACGTACACCTGCAATACATTGACACTGAGGCATCCGCAATAGATGATTGGATTAAGGACGCCCAGGGTGCATCAGCAAAAGATTATCTGGTGTCGGATGCGCCGGCATCTGGTCCGGACTTATCCGATGTCATTTTTGCGTCCGGTGTGTTCTGTGCATCCTGACACTATTTAAGGATACACTTTGGCTCTGGACACAATGCCGCACAATCATCCCGTCAGACTGCACTTGTGATTCTGTTTTGCTTCGGCCCACATCCAGACATTATCTGTCTTGCGTATCTCATCCTGATACCTCTACAACAGGGCTTGATTTCCCGTCACATCTGGGCGTGCTCGGGATGTCTCAATTGTGAATTAGACATATCCCTCAAAATATATCACATCAAACTACATCTTTTGTGGTCATGTGATAGTGATAGTTTGCATATGATTAATTTTATTGATCATGTTGTGTATCTATTTCTATCTACAGGGTGGGGATGGCGTCGCCGTAAACAGGGCTATGCCGCTTGCCAATTTCAATTTTGAGTTTGAGTCTATATTCACACATCTCCATGTCCATCTGTTCACATTCACACATCTCAATGTCTGTCTATTCACACATTTCCATGTCCGTCTTTAAGAAGCGGGTGCGTGCCTTCAATAGATCTTGAGGATTTTTTCTTTCTTTTTCTTTTTAAATCATAGGTTCATTGTTTCTACGGTACAAGAAATGACATGCATCTTTAACGATATGGCCAAAACAAAACCGAAAATCAAATCCGCAATCAACAAAGGAAACAAACATCACCAGTTCCTCCAATGTGACCATGAATCGTCGCAGAGCAGCAGTAGTTAAAAGGAAAGTACAAGTCACCAACTAGTCTTGAGAGCCAGGGGTGGGCAGGGTGGTGGAGGGGAAGAGTGGGTTGGGTGGAGTGTGAAGGGGAGGAGCAAGCGGGGGCATTCCGGGGGGGAGGCCAGTAGCAGTGGTGCGAATCAACTCAGCCAGGGCAATGAGCAGCTGCTGGTCAGACCAGAGAGGGGCCTCAGGGGCCAAGTCCGAGATCTCTTAGAGGAGGTGGGATCTTTGACGGGCGGACGAGAGGCAGGACAGAATGGCATGTGCGAAGGTTTGCGGGGCTTGGGAGCACCGAGGACAGAGCGTGTCGGCGTCAGGATTATCCCATGAGGGGTGAGCCGAGAGGTAACGTTTACCAGAGCGCATCTGGTGGATCCTTCCCGCAACAAACTTGCCCAAGCCCATAAAGGGGTGGGGCCGTGTTGAAGGCGTATAGGGGTAGTATGGGATGGCTGGGGTGGCAGACCAGTCAGAGAGGAGAAGTTGTTTGGCTTGCAGTTTGAGGCGCGTGTATGACGGGACAACCCCGGGGAGAGGGTGTTGGTAGTCCATAAGGTGGAGGGAGATGGGTGGTAAGGAGACCACATCCTGGACGAGAGGGACAGCCGGGTGAGCCAAAGTGGTGATGGCATTATGCCGGGATCACGGATTCCTGGCCTTGTCTGCAGCGGAACACCAATCGAGATTAAAGAAGAGATAAGGTTAGGAGGTGATCTTCCCTCGGGCTACCACAGGGGCGCAGTGGGGTGAGAAGGTGGGGACGGTTTTAGGGAGACGTGCCGAGGCTGGGTTTATCTCCCGGGGGGAGCAGATAAGCCTCAGGCCGGCAAGGCGGCGCTGGTGGCGTATAAGGGCCCAATAGATCTTGTTGAACGTCTCTAGCTCTATACTGTTGTTCACAAGCCAGAGACGGTCAGTCACTAGTATGAGATGCGCAAGGCTCAGAATCGCCCCGATATCTACAATTGTGAACTCCTGGGCAAGGTTGCTCAGCTGAACTACAACTAGGCCATGTACATCCGAAGGACATCCATAGTTCACTACACTCATATATTGAACCGCAGCGAGGCGGTAGACAGTATTCTGCTTTGTGTAGTCCCTGATTTTGAATAGAGCCAGAAGCGTGACAGGGAGAAAACCTCAGAGCCGGCCATACATATTCTTGTCAGCTGTCTATATTCAAATACAATCATTCCTACTAGAGTAGTTATGGAAGAGCCCAGATACTGTGCATCGAGCCTTGTATATGTCGTAAACATCAGATTCTTGGAATGCAAGGACCGGGATTTCAAGTTGCGTGAGGAGTTCAATCGATACTGTTCACATGATCCCAGTATCTTCCGGGAGTCTTTCCGGGTAGGCAAGGTTCAGTCGGCTATATCAAATCAATTTTCCCCAAACTTTCTCAGGGGATATATCACATACTCTTTCAAAATAAATTACGTCGCGGATATCTTCACAACGTCCTTTCAGAACCTGGCGATTGGAGGGTGGTTGTTGTGATGTTCTCATTTGCTCCAAATGATTAAGTACCTCAGCTGCTAGGTCTATGCTTGTATCTCAAAGGAATTCTAGGTACAGAAGTCTCATTCGGATGGCATGCAATCGCCAATAGCTGTTCAGTATTTGTCGGGCTGTGTCACCTTTATTGGAATATCACCAACCATCCTTTATTTGCTCTTTGTGTGCAAGCTCTCCAAACTCAGTAGAATACATCAGAATGTTACTAAACTTGTAGATGTGATCGTGAAAGTAGGTACTCAGATGGATCTTAATAAAGTTGAAATTAGATTCCGCATATATCAATTCCATATGTTGGTCGTTCATATCTTCACCGTCTTCGTCGCGCACCCAGCACCTCTTTGATTGGGGGACTAACTGTTTTACCTGGTTTTGATACTGGCGTAGCTCCCTGCGCAATTCATCCGCCTTTGCCCGTGTCTGTTTAGACACCAGAAATTCCAAGAAGATGTCTTTTGTTTCATGAAATCTCGTCATGTATTCTTGCATATAATCTATGGTCTCGGATGTGGGGCTTCGATATTGCGCCCTCATACTGAAATCCACCAGCGATCTGAGGCAGGTGAGCTCATCTCTGCAAGGTTGTACATGAGTACTATCAGGCCATCTTATTGCCATGGTGAGAACTCCCAATAGACAATGCCCAAGATTCCTTATCTCTTTACCTTGCCACTGTGTGACCTCCCGATAGGCCTTTTTAGGAACATAGAATCCAGGGTAGAGGGGCAAAGCTTTCCAGGCATCGTCAAACACCTCCTGTCGGACATGTTTCTTGGGAAATCCTGTTATCCAGTCCTTCATATGCGTGAAGAGGTCTAAATAATCTGTATGAATCATATGGGGCTTGTGCAGATCCAGTGCCGAAACTTGGGGAAGTTTGTGAAAAACGTTGTGGCCAATCTTGATATCAAGAGCATCAAGTGTATCCTGGCAATGTTCAATCTTGGTGCGGTGCGTCTTGTTTTCTTGTTGGTAAGAGTCATATCTGATGTAATTTCTAGCACGATAACGCACTGACAAAGTTTCTAAATCTTCTGTTGGGACCTGACATTGGGGACAGGTGTTTGATTTCATTCCATAGAGCAACACATGTTGCATATGTCTGCGATCTAGCCTGACAAGATCGGAAAGCATCTCCGGATCTTCATGTCGGCCAATCTATTGGTACACCTTCAAGAGCTGTGGCTTTCACCAGTTCAAAAATGATGTAATGACTTTCGCGCATGACTCACATTATGAGTCACGAGTTCCACACAGGTGACGCGCTTTGCGCACCTGATGTGTTTAATGTTTTATGATTGGTTTACGGCATGTTGCGCAGTGACCCATAGAAGTCATTTGATGGATTTCGGGTATGACTCATTATCAGTCATAGGACCACGTGACTCGAGTTATGAGTCACCAGGGTTAGGGTAGATGGGGTGAAGAGTCAATATAAGAAGGAGACTCGGTCACAGTAGTCACTCACCCTCCTCTTTTAGGGTCATCGTCCTCCTCCGGACGCTCTCTAAGATCCTTGAAAGAGTGGTAGCCACCCGCCTCTCGGCTCAGGCGACCATATGCTCCCTCATGCATCCCCTTCAATGCGGCTCCCTCCCTGGAAGGTCCACCGCCGATGCCGCCCTCGTCCTACAACACAACGTTGAGTCCATCCACCGCCTCCGATACAAAGTCTCCACTCTCTTCCTAGATGTTAAGGGAGGCTTCGATAATGTGAAGTCCCCCTCTCTCCTCTCTCTCCTCCGCAAGAAAGGGGTCAGCCCGTACCTGGTCCAATGGACAGGCTCTTTCCTCAGGGACCGCACTTGTCGCCTGACGTTCCAAGGGTCCCCTCGCTCCTTCGCCCCCGTCTCGGTCGGGGTCCCTCAAGGATCCCCCATCTCCCCTCTTCTGTTCGTCATATACGTCTCCTCTCTCCACCTGGAAGTCCCCAGGTCACTTGTCATCTCCTATGTCGACGACTTTGCTGTCATGGTAGCCTCGCCCTCCTATAGAACCAACGTTCGCCTCCTTCAGAAGTCCTTCTCAGCGCTCAAAAGGAAGGCTTCGCCGATCAACATCTCCTTCTCTGTTCCAAAAACTGAACTGATCCACTGGAGGACCGCCAGGAGCAATGAGCCGCCGTGCTCCCTCCCGGTAGAGCTGGAAGATCAGCTCTTTTATCCACAGTCCCGCCTGAAATGGCTGGGCTTCATCTTGACCCCCGCCTTTGGCCCAAGATCCCACTTCTCCATGAGGTACACACTTGCAAATGCCGCCCTGGCCACGATCCGCCGCCTCTCCCCCCCTGGGATGGGCCTTCCCCTCTACCTTTGTCTCTCCTTGGCGCGTTCGCTCCTTGCTCCTATCCTTCTGTATGGGTCCGCTGTCTGGAGCCCTCCCCCATCTATCATGGGCCCAATGTCTGTTTTTTGGCATCGGGTCTGTAGGTGGATCACCAACTGCTTCTCCTCCACCAACCTGACATGTTTGCACAGGGAAGCCTGTCTTCCCCCGCTACCTATACTTGTACGCCACCAACGCCGCCTTGCTGGCCTAACGCTCATCTGCTCCCCTCCGGAAATAAACCCTGCCACGGCACGCCTCCCTAAGTCTGTCCCCACCTTCGCGCCACACCGCGCCGCGTCAATAGCACGTGGGATGATTACCTCCCAACCTTACCTCTTCTTTAACCTCGACTGGCGTTCTGCCCCGGACAAGTTAAAGAATCCGAGATATCGACACAATGCCATCACAGCCTTGGCCAACGCAGCCACCCCCCTCGTCCACGACGTAGCCACCCTACCACCCATCTCCCTCCACCTGACTGACTATCTACCCCCGGTACCCGGGGTGGTCCCATCGTACGCATGCCTTAAGTTGAGGGCTAACCAACTCCTCCTTTCGGACTGGTCTTCCACCCCAGCTCCACCATACTACCCCTATCCGCCCTCAACGCGCCCCCATCCCTTCATGGGCCTGGGCAAGTTTGTTGCGGGAAGATTACACCAGATGCTTTCTGGGAAAAGCTATCTCTCGGCTCACCCCTCATGGGGCGATCCTGATGCCGACACCTCCTGCCCTTTATGCTCTGAAGTACCTCAGACCTTCAAGCATGCCATCCTGTCCTGCCCCTCCTCCGCCCGTCAGAGATCCCGCCTCCTCCAAGGGGTCTCAGACTTGGCTCCTGAGGCCCCAATCTGGTCCGACCAGCAACTGCTCATCGCTCTGGCTGAGTTCATCCGCACCACCGCCACTGGCTTCCCTCCTGGGATGCCCCCTCTTGCTCCCTCCCTCCACACCCCCGCAAATCCCCTCTTTCCCTCTACCCCCCTGCCCACCCCTTGACCTCGAGACTAGTTATAGCAGTTTTATACTTTCACTTATTTTTAGCTACGGCTGCGCTGCGACGATTATTGGTCGCGTTGGGGGAATTGGTTTTGGTTATTTCCTTTGTTGTTTGTTATTTTGATTTTCGGTTTTGTTTTGGCCATATCGTTAAAGATGCATGTCATTTCTTGTACCGTAGAAACAATGAACATATGATTTAAAAAAGAAAAAAAAAGGAAAAAAAGAAAAAAAAAACGGTCAGAGTAGTTACCATCCTCCGTCTCCGCTACACCTCCGGCGATTGAAATCTCAACCCCACGAGAAATCATCGTCACTTCCATCCACCCCCCTCTCCTGAGACACGCCACATTGCCTCTGTCTGGGTGAAGCCATCTCCCTTCCCCCTTGCTTTCCCTTCTGATGGTCAGGCCTGGCAAGCTTGTTCGTAGGGGTTGGTTGAGTTCGCCTTCACCGGCTCTTCTCCGGGCTCACTTAGGCAGCCCCCCACGGTCGGCAACCGCTCACCTGTCAACGGTCGGTCTTTAGTCTCAGGCGATCGATAAAGTAGTTGCGACCGGTGGCACTGCTCTCTGGTATTGCACTGTCTCCTTTGTGCTCTGCTGGTACGGTCGGTTTGTACGAAACATCGTGACCCCGCTTCCGTCGGCCTTCCTCGTACTTCTCGTGTCGGTTAGCCTTCCGCCCTCTCCCTCCCCGACGGTTGAATCGGCTGGCACCCTACTGCTCGCGGCTCTATGCCCACCACCAGACCTCTGTTCCCTTCTGATGTCCTTGGACTAGGGGAACAAGTTTAAACCTTCTTTCCGGGTCCTGTTTCCTGAAATAGCCGACCGGATCTTCCTCCGACTGCCACGAGCCTTCCTTCTTGAGGCGGCATCCTCTCGAACTCGATCGCTCTTCCTGAGCCTCGGCTTGTGGGGTTTTTTAGCCCCCGGGAGTTACCTCCCCTTTGTGTGTTCCCGAGGCCCATCATTCTGGAGTCCCTATTCCTTCGGGAGCTGGGCCCGGTGGGGTTTTACTACGGTTTAGCTTATAGGTTGTTTGATTTGGGGCAGTGGGTTTGCTTTTCTTTGTTGGTTGTGTCTACTGTCGGTTGGGGATGTTTTTCTTTTAGGCTAGGCTTTCGCGGGGGTTTTTGGTTTGTGGCTTTCAGGCCCGCTTTCTCATCTCCTTGTAGTTTCTACCCATAGTACCGGGCGGGGTTTTCTCTGTCGGGCAGGGTCAGAGGGTTTTAGCTTGGGGATGGCGGGATGGACTGTAGTTGGAGGTTTTGGACTACGTGGACCACGCTTGGCAGAACGTCCGTTGTACCTAGGACCGTGGGATGAGCACAGGTGTGCGTTTGCCCCAATAGAAACAATTAATAATCGAGATTTAAAAAAACAAAAAAAAAAGCAACGGTCACAGTCGTTACCCACGAACCATCTCCCCTACACCTCCGGTGATTGAAATCTCAACACCAGGGAAATCATCGTGGGATTCCACCACCACCCCCTCTCCTCCCCCTTGATGGCTGCTGCCTAGGGGAGTGATGCTACATCCCCTCCTCTCCCTCTGGGGTCTACCCCCT
>Ga0307509_10005174_pt1 | contig 18305 bp, 21 predicted proteins | sample 10_EM_MG_FD_202245 | JGI IMG/M metagenome (GOLD analysis project Ga0307509, IMG submission 202245) | Populus trichocarpa ectomycorrhiza microbial communities from riparian zone in the Pacific Northwest, United States - 10_EM | ecosystem: Host-associated > Plants > Roots > Unclassified | place...
AGGGACAGAGGGGGGGGGGGACACTGGTCCATCCAGGATCATGGATACAACCACTGGGGCAGAGCTTTGTCGGATACCTGAGAGATATTTGGAATCCACTACAACAGCATTGGATGGACATTATCTAGCTACTGGCTACAATTCTGGGGAGATTCTGATTCTGGACTTTGGTTACATGGCCACTAGGTAGGCATGTGTGTAAATTTATGCAATCAGAACTCCATATGAAGCATGTAAATCACAATAGGTAGCTTGGCTAACACCCAAATATCCCTCCCACCTCTATCAATGAGAATGGGATGGTAAGTAAGACAAGGATATGGGCGGGTCCTCTACAGCTTAGATGGAAAAGTGGATTGTGTAATGAGAGACCGGATAGTGTTACATGGTTGTAGTACCTGCTTGTATAACATAGGAAAGAGGTGGGATGCAATGGGAATCAAAAGCGAGAAAGAAAGCAAGAGTATATTGAAACAGGTCTACTGTTTCGATGGAGGTCCGACGACGCGCCTCACTCCAACTCTAGTAGTGGTGGTTGTAGTGGCGCTCCGAGCCGCACTACTCGTAGTAGCACTAGTGACACCAGGTCGTGGCCGTGTCCTCGGCGGTGGGGGTTTCGTTGTAGGTTTGCTACTCGTTGTCCCTCGAATTCCTGCAGATGACGACGGCTTGGTGGGCGAAGCTGGAGGATTGAGTTTCTGCCGCTTAGTGATAGTATTCTCTTTGTCCAGCCCGGCAGCCGCGGCTGTCCGCGTCCTCGTGGTCGGTCTCACGGGCGCCTTCTCCTGTGACGCGTCCTTCGCTTTGCCCTTGTCCCTGGCCGCGGTCGTAGTTGGAGGTTTCTTAACTTCAACCTTCGCCCTCGCCCTGAGTGGCGCAGACGTAGTGGTGGTCGCTTTCTTGGTCGTGGAGGGTTTCGCCTTCCTCGGGGACATGGGTGTGTTCCTGGCTTTCAGAGGAGGGTCCGGATCGACTTCCATAGAAATCCCCAACTCCTCTTCCAGCGTCATTTCCTTCTCCACCTCTTTGCCTTTGCCAAGCTCCTCCAACGGCTTGGCCCAGTCCTCCTCCATCAACGTAGCGAGCGGCGCTCGCCTCTCAGCAGACGTGTCCATCGCCGTCGAATCGAAGGGATCTTCGGGATTTCCAGCGGAGACGAACGGGGGTTCGTGGGGTGGTGACGCCCTGTCAACAGTAAGGACCCGACTGAGGGGACTAGGCTTAACAGGGGAGTACGCGTGAAGCATCCGTTGAGCCAATGGTTTGGCAATGGGGAACGCTCGGCCAGGTGACATTAGAGGGAGTTGTTGCGTGCCGCTAGTGGAAGGTTGTGGAATATGTTCCGATATCGAAAACTCGGCAGTGGTGGATGGGGCGGAAAGTTGGAAGGGAGGAGGAGCGGCGCGACTTGTGGGTTTTGGTGGTGGGGGTAACGATGACTGTGGCGAACGTGGAGGAAGGACGAACTCGGTAGTCACTAGTTCCTTCGGTTGCGAGCACGAAGCCAGTAGATCCTCAACGCTCGTCATACGAGCGATGGTCTCTCTGGACGGGGGAGGAGGTGAAGGAGGGATGAGTTCCGTGTCCAACGTCTGCGCCGGAGCCGCTTTCTTGGGAGGGGGAGAACTAAACTTGACGCTCTTCCTTCCCTTCTTACCAGCTACAGCGATCGAGGATCTTCGCTTTTGCTTCGCGGGTTGCGGTTTCATCGGAGATTTCGATTTCCTGCGGGAAGGGGAAGCCAGCTTCTTCTTCAACTTCAACGCAGACTTGGTATCCGCAGACACAAACGATCCTGAGGTTTTGGGTGATGGGGGAAGGTCGTCAATCATCTTCTTGACGTCCCATGCTCGCCGATCTTCCAGGAACTCCAATCGCTGGACCTCAAGAGCGGCCCGCTCCCTGCCCAGCTTCAATGCGGCCTCCGCGAGGCTACGACGATCCTCCTCGAGTTCATCACGCTCGGCCTGTAACCATTTCTTCTCCTTCGAAACCACACCCGAGTCCACGTCCGGAGAAGTTGAAAGAACGCGGGACGAATCCTGACCCTTGATAAACTTGTCCACAAGTGACCGGGCTTGATTGGCGTAGTCGGAAGTGTGGCATCTAGCTTGATCTGGGAAGGGGGCGCGTCCCACGTGAGACCAAGTACAAGCATACGATACAGGAAGGTGGCTTACCGAGTTCTGTTCTCAAGGCTTGGACGATGGCGTTCAACTTGGCAATGTCATCACTATGCGAGGCGCTGGAATTTGCGGCGTTCTCCAACCGCCCCTCGATAGCACCCTCGACAGAGTACACGATTCCCTTGAATGCCTCCCGAGCGGCGTTTATCGGAGCCAACGGGAACAACTGCGCCTCGGTCATAGGTGTAGGCTAGAGCGATATCAGGCGTGACCCCCAACCGAAGAAAAAACAGCGATTCGTACCTCATCAACCATATGTCGTTCATCGCCACGATGCTTGATCCTATGCAACAACCCCTGAGCCCCATTCGCGCAATCCACAACCAACTTCCTGAGAATATCATTCTCCTCCGCCAAATTCACCCTCGCATTCTCAGCGTCCTCTAAAGCGATATCGAGATACCCCTTCTCGAACACACCCTGCGTCATGCTGACGTTCAAATTCGAACAAGCGAACTGGGCGGTCGGTTTCGAGTCGGCGATCTTGGAGAGCCGTTCAAGCAGCTTATCCTTCTCCTTCTCGAACCTCTTCACTTCGTTTTGCGCCCCGAGGCGCACGCTTTGAAGTGTCGTTCGGAGCCGTTGGTTCTCTTGGGTGAGGGCCTTGAACTTTTTCTCCGTATTTTCCGCCACTTTTTCAGCGGCCCTGTAAATCGGGAATGAGTCAACAGTGACATAATTAGAAAGGGAGAGGGTACCCACGATGCTCGAGACTTCCAAACGTTCATCTCCCTCTCCGCATTCCCGGCCGCCTCCACCGCGCTCTGGTGCATAGACCGTAGCCTATCGTTATCGTACCCGGTGGTCCTCACTTTCGTGTTCAACTCATCAGTCCTCTCCATATCCCTCTGCGCGTCCAGAAAGTTCACATCCAGCCCATGAGTCAACATGAGCCCCAAAAAACGGGAGACCAAAAGACACGTACCACCCGTTGGTTCAACAATGAAAGCAACACCTTCACCACGCTCTCCGTATTCGCGGTCGAGAGCCCACCGAGGGAGATCCCAGGGTTATGGGCGAACCCGTGGGCCACGAGCTGAGAGTTGAGGTATTGCAGGCTCGATGTGTAGCTCATCTCGGAGGAGTTCCCGTCCTTATCCGTGTTCGCCTCCGACGACATATCCGTGGACATCCACGACATCTCTCCTGTGCTCCGCTGTGGTGAGGAGGCGACCCGATGGGATTGGAAAGAGCGGTGTGGCGAGAGCTGAGGGGGAGCGGGGGCCCTTGGTGGAGGATGTTGATGACAGACACGAGGCAGATGTCAATCCAACACGTGACCGTGTCTTGCCTTCTCCATCTTCCCACACAAACTCGTCCCGAATGAGACTACGATTACTACCATAAGCAATAATAATAGCACAAAAACGCACACAGTTAATCAACTACGATATTATCCGAAATACTACAATTATACGTCCTCCACCGTGGGGCCTCGATAAGCCAGCCTTTCTTTGTATTGTCCAAGGAGTCCACGTCAGCAGAGAGAACGCCGAGGCCATCGTCTCCAAAGACGAGATCCTCCTCGCGAACGTTTCGTTGCAGAATTTGTAACCTGAGTTTGACCTGAGGCAGGCCCCGCGCCTGTGGTTGAGGTACGGGGACAGAGGTGGGGGGAGGAATTAGAGGACGCGCAGTTTCGGTGGCCGTTGTCAAAGCAGGTGAGGGAGACTTCGGCGGAACAGCCTCGACCTCGTCGGAAACGCCTTCCGTGGACGGTGCGCCCTCCTGAGATACGACACCCTCGGGTTGTAGTTGGTCAGCGTCGACCCTTGGCTTTGCGTTCTGCACAACCGCCTCTTGGCCCGGCTCAGGTATACCCCCATTGGGCGGATTCTTGTCCGCACTCGGAATATCAGGACCCACGGTAGCTGTAGGAGTAACGGAGGCGGGTGTGTCGAGTTCCATATCCACGACTGAGGTGGAGCGCTCGCGTTCCAAATCCTGGTTTACTACCTTCGATTCCTGCAGGGTAGAGACAGGTGGAAGCGGTTCCACGGGCGACGGTTCCTTGGTAGGTTGCTCTGGCACCGGGAGTGGCGATTTCGGTGGCTCTTCCACAGGGGCGGGCTCGAGCTCCTCCGGTTTCGTTGGCGGTGTCGGAACATCCCCCGTCATCTCGACCTCGCCTTGGATCAAGGAAATCGTAAAGGTTGGTTTATCGGAAATAGCCCCATCCACGCTACCCGTATTTGTTAACTGGGCGATCTTGCCATGTCGAACGACAAGGAAGCGCTCCTTCGATGTCTCCAACACGACACCATATTCCAGACCGTCCTCAGGAACATTCCGATCGGTCGAGATACCGTTAAGGTTAAGTCTTTGTCGCTTTCTTGACCGCGAGATTGGTTGGTCGTCCTTTGGAAGCGGGGGCAACAACGCACTCCTCAGTGCAACGGGGTTATACTTGAACCTACGCAAGCAAAGTCAGACAAGGAAGGAAGAATAAATAGGGACACGCGCACGTTGGTGACCCAGACAGAGAGAACACCAGTGAATTGGTGTCCATCCACTTGTTATCGCCCCCACTGATATCGTACCATACTCTCGAATCCAGTCCACGGTATGGTTTTCCACCAAGGACGGCCAGTCGCCGACATTGCGCACGTTTTCGCTTTCCAACGGAGGGGAGGGAAGACTGACAGACAACAAGTCTCCTCTCGGCATATTCCTTCAGCCTTTGCTTCCTGTTCCACAATCCCCCGGAATATGACAAGCCCTGGTAGAAGGGGCGTCAGTAAACTTCTAGCCCAAAGCACTTCGCATCGTGGCAACTCACCTGAATGAACTCAACAGCAAGGATCTCCAGTCCCGCTCCATCGTGACCGTTACCCCACCCTCCGCTCAGCATCCTCCTTCCATCTTCCTCGTGCCCGCCGGTTCCATTCACACCGTCCAATCCTCCCTCCTTCTCCTTCTCCAGATGGCCCCCGTGATAAGGGGCACCGAACCCACCAACGAACCTCCCTTCCCTCGACAACTTCACCTCGATCTTCATACTCATCTGGTTCGCTTTGGCTTTCCTCATACCGCCCATGTTCACGAAACCAGAGTGTAGCACGCACAAAGCGAGATCCGAGTCGTCAGTGTACACTCGTCGACCACCAATTGTTGGGCCAGAGGACTGCGCTTCGGCCGGTGTCGTACCTCCACGGGGGATGATTCCTCCACCCCATAAGTTCAGTCCTTTCCAGCCAGATTGACCTTTCGAGAACATAGTTGGAAGGTCGTCGTAGAGGAGGCCGCAAGGGAGGATAATGGAGGCTCGGACTTCACGGTCCACTTCCTTCTCCAGAATCATCATCTCATCTAGCATGGCAGCCTTGGCGGGGTCATTGTTCTCGTTTGCCAGAACTTCGTCAGGTACCAACGCGCCATCCTTATCGACATTGACGACAACCTTTTCGGGGAAGTCGAAGAATGGGAAAGGCAATCTCGGGTAGATGAAAATACCGAGGTGAACACCAGGGAAAAGTGACTCGGGCGCTGATGGTGGGAAAAGATGTACAGGGTGGGAGACTTGTGGGCTTGAAGGTCGGGTAACAACGCTCGGGGGTGGAAGAGTGGGGTGGGATTGTGAGTGGTGGAGGTGGGTAGTGCGTTGGTTGTGCTGAATGTGGTGATTGTAGTGATCCAGGGGGGAGAGTCCAGGCCCGTTCATTGGAGGTATGGGAAGATCGTTCGGTCCGGTTTTGGGAGATGGCAATGGCTTGTATGGGGGCTCGTTGTAATGCGTTGGTGGGCGGTGGGATATCGAATGTTGGTGGTGGGGTTCAACGACGACGATGGGGTTTACATTCTGGTTCTTGTGTGAGCCAAGGTCTTTGTTTTTGCCCTTCGAGGACGATCCACGAGAATGATGATGGTGGTGGTGGTGGTGACTACTATGCAGGAGGTGTGACTGTCGGGGGTTATCGTGGTGAGGGTGCAGATGTGAAGGATGTGTCGGTTGCTGACTTCGCGAGAGAACGTGATCGTTTGGAGGGTGTTCATTTCGTTGGGTGGGGGGTCCGACTCGAGATAAGAAGCCGGGATTAGACTCAACTTCCATCCTCATCTGCAGCTCCCGCTCCCGCTCCGCCACCACCGCACGTTCACGGTGTCTCTCCCACTCTCGTTCTTCCCGGCTGACATTCTGACGTGGAGGGCCACCATTCGGATCCAGATAACCTGGCACTCCACGAGCCGATCCACTCCGTGAATTTCTCTCACCCCGCTCAACTTGCATAGCTTCCCGAGATCGCTCTCTCTGCTCACGCTCCCAATCTCTGTCACGCTCCCACCTCTCATATTCGCGTTGACTTTCCCGCTGTTCCCGTGTTGGAGAGCCATTAGGCTTGACGAAATAACTTGGGTTATGCAGCGTGGGAGCTGCCGGCCCGGTAGTCATCTTGCTCTGAGTCCTGGGAGACGAGGAGGGGGGTGGGTGGTGCAAGCTTGGGAGGGAGGACCCCGGACCGACGTGACTTCCCGATTGGGATATCTGGGCTCCCACGTTCTGGGGGTGAGGCAGATGATCGTCCAATCGCGGGAGGCTTCCCATGGCGGGCGACGAGCGGTTGCTTGCCGGGTGTGCCGATTGTCCAATAATGCTCGTCCTTGACCTTGGGTGCTGGGAGTGAGGGGGAAGTGGCGGGGGAGGCAAGGGCAAATGATGCCCATCAAACATTGAGGACTGTTCCGAGTAATTTGATGACGAAGGGGATTTCGGTCTTGAAGGATAACCAGAAGGGGGACCGTTGCTCTGCCGAGGGGTGACTGTCGTAGGGAACAGAGGGTGTGAACCTCCAGGATGAGCATTGATTGGTTTCGGCAACGGTTTCAGATTTCGGTCGGCCGGATAATCCAATGGAGGTGGCATGAAAGGGAGAGGGAGCGATCGGTCCGGGGGTGGTCCCGAGCGCGACGAATGGTGGCGACTCTCGATCCCAAAGCCTTGTTGGCCACTCGAGGGGGGAGGCGGGGGTCGTTCATGGTGAGAATGGAACGGGGGTGGTGGTTCTCGCTCGCGGGGAGGAAAAGGCGGCGGTTGATCCCTGTGAGGCAGATTTGACACGCGCGTCAGTACCCCAGAAGGGCAGGTTTGAATATTAAGGTTTTGAAATGATGACAGCATAGCAACTCGCTGGATTCAAGCGCATCATCACACCCTGCCGTGGGGCCGCGGTGTGCCAGATACCAAGGGCGAGGTGGGGTGGTGGGGGACGTAAAAAAACTCACCTTGGAGGAGGCAGCCTAGTGCCAGGATCGGGTAAGTCTCCGGTAAGCGAGGAAGGTGGGGGCAATTGATGGTGGGACGCCCGTGATGGGTGATCGTTGGGATAACCAATTCCAAGTCCCGGGCCATGCGATGGCTGGTTCAGCTTCGACATTGAATTGCTGATAGGGAAAGGGAGGTCGATCTGTTGTCGTGACTGGTTGTTGGGAGCCTGGTAGCGATGTAGGTCGGGTTCTCGTTCCCGCTCGCGGTCCTTTGGATCGTGTTCTCGAACCGAGTCGAAGGAGGTCCGTCTGTCGTGCGCCTGTTGCGGTTGTGGGGTGAGTTGACGTTGTTGTTGTTGCTGTTGTTGCTTCTGCTGTCTGTTGCGGAGATCACCCGAGGGCGACTCCTGAAGGAGAGCAGAGACGTTCATGGTTGGACGTCGGGGGCCGTGAGTGGTCGGTGGACGCCGGCGACGGGGGCGAGGACGGCGAGGACGAAGACGGACGTGGTGGTGGGAGAAGGAAAAGGACGCAAAATGTGATGGGAAACATCCGAAATTACGATATCGATCAATTAGACGCGCAGCCTAAAACCGACGTAATTCCAGTTTCACGTTCCTTTTATTTTCTCTTTTCTTTCACTGGTCAATTAAGCTTTCGCGCAGACGAACTGAAAGGAGGCGAGGCGAGGCAGACAGACACGAAAATTCTCGTAAGAATACGTCACAGCCGCTGCTGCGCTCGTCGTTTCGTGTCTTGTTTTCGAGGTGGAACCCGACCGATTGGGACGACCTCCGGGAGTTACTAATCCACGTGATATCGGATCATTCGCGACGGCATCCAGGTCTTCTGTAAATACATTGGCTGTGTTCCCAGAACTAACAAGAAAGAAAGAAAAAATGGTCGAAATAAAGAGATGTTGCCATTAGGGTTGGCCCGGAGGCCGTTTAGGGGATATGCGCGTTGATTTCGTCCAGCAATTCACCGGCGATCCTTGCATTCGCAAGCTGCGTAAAACGAACACAAGTACCAATCAGCGCTGATCTGTCGGACGATAAGGCCCGGAAGCCAAGACAACACTCACCCTGAGGTTGTAATGCGTTGGGACACCAGCCCGATCAAACGTACTGAACCTCAGGTATCGCTGATCCTGAGGTGCATACGAACACTTCATGCCATTGAAGAGGGTCGCGTTCAGCAGCACAGTGTAAACTGCGTCCTTCCTCATAACTATTACGAGTGACGTGAGGATGATCCGTCAGCACAGGATGTCATATCAAAAGAGATCAGACGCGCTAGTCACTCACGGAGTCTGGCGCCACCACCGTCCGCTTTCCTCAAGTTGAGCTTGATCAAACCAGTCCCCCTTTCGCTCCACTGGTTCTGCTCGCTCAGCGCGAACAGTTTTCCTCGGATTTGGTACACTGTCTCCTCCTCTTCTTCTCCAGTCACAACTATGAAACGCGACAGATCAGTCACTTCATATCATGAATGAATAGGCGCGACTGAATGGCATACCCTCTTGCTCTGTCAACACGGGCTTCTCATCTTCGCCGCTTCCTTGGTCATCTTTCTGCGTCCTTAGGCGCTCTCCGAAGCTCATATTCTCCTTTTCTTCAGACCCATCTTCCTCGTCGCTCTTCCCGCTGTCGTCGGAACTCCCTTCCCGCTTCTTTGCGTTCTCCTCGACAGCCTTTGGCTTCTTCGGGGCCGGTGAAAACCCGCTAAATCCGTTAGTAGCATAGGCAGAGAATGCGCTGGTGGTCTTGTTGACGCCTCCAACGGTATGCAATTTTCGAGACGAGGGGGAGTTACTCCTACCGAACGCTGGGCCGGGGGATCCAGGACGCACGTACGGTGAAGATGTGGACCCGAACACCGGTCGCACTTGGTCGTGGGATGGAGTCAGAGGCGTGCGCACTCCACTCGACCACGGGGAAGGCGAAGGTGATAGTGGGGTGGTGGTTTTGGTGGAAGAGGACCCGAACACGTTAGGCCCTTTGACGGATGCGAATGGTGATGTTGTGGAGGAAAATGCTAGTAACCCAGCCCCTGAGGTGGTTGGTTGGGATTCTTCAACGGGTTTCTTGTCTGGTGGCGGTGAGGGACGCTTGGTCTCTCTCGGGTTTGCGTCTTCGTCGGCATCCTCTCTCGGTCTCTTCGTAGACTCGGAACCTGAGGTTTTCTTGGGGGACATGAACGGATTCATGTCGGCGTATGCCATGAAGCCGATCTGTAAGAGGTCAGGGAATGGATTTGCCCGAACCTGATGTACACACTTACCACCTTGGAAGGGGAAGCGACAGGGGGCCGTTTAGCCTCGGTTTTGGCGGCCTTCTCCGGTGGAGGAGACGGTCGCTTCGCTTCCTTGGGGTTTGGATCTTTACTTTCCTTGTCGCGAGCACGTTTGGTTCCGGCAGCTGATGTAGTAGCCGCGTCCGTAACGTCCTTCTTGGAAGCTTTCTTCCCCACACGTTCAGCCTCCCTGCTCTCGCTGACTGCGCGATCGCCGAATTTCCTCTTCAATCCCTTCTCCTGTTCAACCGAGGAATCCGACCCCCTCCTCGAACCGAGGACCGGTGAGAGGGAATCAGTCGAACCCCTTTTTTTTCTATCGAGTGGCGGGTGGACGTCATCGGTGACAGCGGACGTAGTGGCCCCGTCAGCGACAACGGGATCTGCCAGTGTGGATGGGGGTTCCACGGGATCGATAGATTTGACCTCAACCACTGGATCCTCCGCGGTGGGGAACGGAGTGAGAGTGACCACACGACCATCATCTCCTGCGCCCACCTTCTTCATCTCAATCCCATGAACACCTTCACTGATCTGTCTCATCTTAGTCTCGTGCGGGGGAGAACCACTGACTGAAATCACCATCTTGTGTTCATCCCCGCTATCTCCTTCGACGGCAACGATAGCGCCGGAAGCGGGGACGGGCGTAGGCCCCGAACTGTGACTGCTGGTCTCTGACGGATCCAGATCTTGTTGCTCTTCTTCGGTGGTTTTATCCAGGTTTCCAGGCCCAAGGTCTAGGCGACCCTTCTTGGGTGACCGTCGGGAGGATCGTGATGACGATGGTCGGGTAGGTGAAGGCGATCCGCCATCAGCCAAAGAACGAGACTCCTAGCGGCGGAAAAAGCGGGAAGAGGGTAAGGGGGAGACGATCGATCCTCATGTCAGCCATGCATTTTCCCCGGGGCGAAAAGAAGAGGTGGGTGGAGGATGAGTGGGCGAAAGAGTGAGGAAAGGGGTGCAAGGGGCAGAAAGTCGTAGACCAAGGGACGGAATAGGCAAGACAACATACCACGGATGGCGTCATAGGTTCTTGGGAGATCTCCCGTTCTCGTTTCCTTGACGGTGTTTCGGCTGGCGCTGAAGGGGAAATCATGATGGTATGACGACAGAGGGTGGACGAAAGATATGAGAATGCGAGGGGGAAGGGAAGGAGGGCAAAAACCGTGACCAGACGGAGGTGGAATGAGGGGAAGAATGGGAAGCAGGGGAGACAACGCGGCGGCGATTCGTTAGCATTTTGTTCCCACTTTCCCAAGAAAGTCAGATAAGATCCATGCGGCGGTGCTCACCAGTGGAAAGCGTTACGGACGGTTTATGGTCGTCCAACATGGTCGTATCTCTGAAGGTGCGCTCGCCCCAGTGTTCGGTTGTGAGGGTGCTTTTCGGGGCGGGAGGATGGCGGGATTGAGGCGCAACAAAGAAGGTCGCACGCGGGAAGGAAAAAAGGTCCGGTACGCGTGTTTGATTTGGGGGTGCGTTTTGGGAAGGTTCGCGGTGAGTGGCGCTGAATTGCTATGGGATTGTGTGGAAGCGGGGCGGTGAGGGCGAGAGATGAGGGTGGAAGAGAGAGGGAGATGGGGGATAAGGGTCAAGAGCTGCGATTCACACTGCGAGCTGTTCTCATCCACCCAACCGGGGGCTGGAGAGAGCAGCCACCATGCGCGCCTGTCAGTCATTGGAGCCGGCCAGGAACAACACGTGTCCGGCTCCTCTCCGGCTCCCTCCCATGGACGATCCAATAATGGGGTCCTCAGCGAGCGGTCCTCTATGTAAATCTCTTCTCTATCTGACGGTAAAAGCATGGGGTCGCAGTACTCGGAACATGGGAGGCGTTTGTGTTCCATGAAATCCAGCTTGAAATATGACCAGCCATGACAAAACTGAAACTCGGAAGTGAAAAAAAGGGAGATCCTTGCTGGAGAAGGATCCGCGTCCGTACGGTGAAACCCCCGTAGTTGGCCAGCTCGCCCATCTCCAGGCGTCATGGGGTTTGAGTCTGGTCCTGGGGCCTTCAGGCCTGACCTGCCGCCAAACTGTCGGCAACATTCAACGTTCCCCCGCACTTCTTTCGGACAGGGTTCGTGCGGAGGTTTTATGTCACGAGGAGCGTTTGGCCAATTCGGCTTCTAAGCATTCTTCCTGGCCGGACATGTCGTGGGTTCGAGAACGTAACGGGTTCTCGTAACGATATGTTTCGCGAGACTGCTAATGACCGGGAGACGGGCCCGGAACAGGTGAACGGCAAACGTTAAACCTACCTGTAACACCAGCGACCGGACCGCTCCTCTGAACTTCCTCAGCTCATAATTCCCTCAAGACAGCGGTTCGCCCAGTGGTCTCTTCCCTTCCCCCCACCGCGACCGGTGGCACCTTACCCGGTGGTCTGAGTGAGTATCGTACAACTCAATGGCGTTTCACATCTTCACCTATTCAACTCCGTCTCCGCCAAGAACCACCATTCTGTATTGGCATTCATCCGTGACTAAAGCCTTAGTACTTAACTTTGGTGTCCCAAACAGAGGGTGGCATCAGAGTAGGGCAGCGCGGGAGGGATCACATCGGCCCAACTGATGGGAAGGCAGTTCGCCGAGCCGCGCAACGACAACAACAACAGGTTCTGCTCCAGGTGACGGCAGCGATAGCATAGACAACACACAACCTACAGAAGTACAAATGCCTACTTGGCCTATTTAAAGAACGACGGTCAGCAAAAGGCGGACACGCAGTGTGCGGAAGACGTCTCACCAAGATGATACCATCGAACCTCTGTTTGAACCAAGCAATGGTATCCTCCTTCCTTACTCGGTGCTGGAATCCAACACGGGCATGCTTAGCCCTCCTCCTCGCCACCCGTCCTCCTGGTCGCCCCATCACGACAAAGAAGTCCATACCAAAGATGCCGATACCGGGGTCATACCGAGCACCGAGATCGATGTGTTCTTGGATACCGAATCCAAAGTTTCCAGTCTCGGAGAAGTTCCTCTTCCGAAGCTCGTACTCCTTGACCTTGAGACCACGCTCGAGAATTTCCTCAGCCTTGGGGCCACGGATGGTGACGTGGACCGCGATCTTTTCGTTACGACGGATACCGAACGTCCGGACGGTGTATCGGGCTTTCGATGTCACGGGTGTCTGACCAGTGAGCTGTTCCAGCACCTTGGAGGCCCTGGTCAGCCTGTCACCAGATTCACCGACAGAGATGTCTGTCCAACCACTAAGTCACCCCGGTCAACAAAGCACAAGATAATGAACACACTGATCACGAGCTTCTCAATCCGAAGCTCCTTCATTGGGTTTGTGGGAACGGTTTTTTGTTCGGCCTGCATGAACGATAAATACGAAGGGAGCAGGGAGAGATCAAGAGGGTTCGACGGACCATGTCGTCTTCGCCGGCGTCGGTTTTGGTAGTTACACTGGAGTTGGATGGAGTCAACTATCCGGCTTGTGGCTGTAACCCTAACCTCAGTTCCACTGTACATCTGACCGGCGATTGCCGAACCCATCCGTGCGATCGCTCCCGCCTCCGATCGTTCCGTTTTAAGGCGCTCTTGCCGGGGCATCGGGACTGTGGACCCAGCACCAATGATACTTTGTCCTCCCTGGCGCGTGGTTAGGGCGTTCGATGTTCCACCCTCGCCCCTATTTTACCCACCTTGCCGCAGACAGTTGGATTGATGGAACGTGCTCTAGCTGAGTAAAGGGGGCACGCGCGTCCCGTCGTCCTCCATCGCCTGTATACCGGTCGCGTCCGTGCGCCTCCCCGCCCAACGCCACGACGCACCCCGTGTTTGGGCTCCCCTACGTCCCATCAACCAGGGCCACCGCAAGTTGCGAACTCCATGTGTTGCTCCACCTCTTCTGACTCCGCCCTCCCGCACCGAATGATATGTGACATACTGTCATACCCTACGGAACTTGTTAGGGTCTCCTGGCCAAAGGCCGAGTTTCATAGGCGGATCCCCGCTCCCTCCATACCCTCCTTTTACCGGCAAGCTTGTCAGTTGGACCCGGAGAACTGAGAACGACCACTGTATTGCCCCTATCCACACGTATCTGGATGAAACCCACCTTGGGAATTGTGGGCAAAAGGTTTCTCCTATTCTTCTATTTCTACAAAGTGTGGCCATTACAAGATGAGGGTTCTCGGACCCTTTCACGGGTTCGCACTGTCCCGGTGTGAACCAATCGTTTGAAGCGCTTCACTGGCCTTTTGCCGGCGGGGGTAACTCCCGTCCATCTCACTACGGGGCCCTCTGTGCCCCTATCGGGATGCCCTTCTACATATACTTCGCAATAGGGGGCTATTGAAATCGGACATTCGTCAGTACATGAAAAAGTTCGTCGGCGGCGGTCATAACCGGGATTGTCACCGTATCCCTGAATGTTTCCCTCAGGCGTTCTGCAGCGCTTGACGCGTGCGAAATCTTGGCGCAGGCAGCGTGGAGATCGATGCGTCGAGATGAGGGGAGTTCGATCGTATTACAATTCCGGAGGACGTGGGTCGAAAAGTTCCTGTTGGGAGGAAATACCGACGGAAATGCGTAAGGCGGTAGTTGATTGGGGATTACATTCTGGTGATCCTGAAGTTGAACGTAGCGGTTAGATCGCGAATTGCGGACGGACGCAATACTGGGTTTACGTCGAGCGGTGCCAGCCGTAAATCGAGCCCAACATAGCACCTGCCTTACGGGTGACAGTACCATAGCGTTCCGAGGGCTATGACGGCCTGGCATATCAAATTTGGAGGGCCCTCCAAAGCGTTCAATAATGACACCAGGGGCCCCGCCCGGTTAAAACTCCAGAAAGCAGAAGATGTCTCAGCGCGGTTCGTCATGTAGGGTGCTCCGGAGAAGCGGTCGAACCTTCTCGCGCGCTGCGTTCCATCCTCTTCAATCCCACTGTTCCACAACGATAGGCTCATTGTGACACACATCCAGCAGGTTCACTTCGACGCCGGGATGCCTACGCATAGCTTGTCGAGAAAACCCACCCTGTCAGAGTCAGCAGCCGCAGAAGCAATGAATGTGTGGCCAAGAAACCAGGAGAAGTGAATCTACCAGTCTCCTCAGTTCTGTGGCTAGAATGGAAAGTTTCTCAAGAAGATCCTCAAGTCTTCCTGGGCTTTGCTCGGACGAAGATCTGGATACCTCCTCCTGTGGATTATAAACTGCAGAACATTGGCAGGAGAACGCCGACAACGTACAGACTCTGATAAGACCGTACGCGTACAGGTGGGCCAAACCAAACCAGCAGTTCATGATCGTTGTTGCATCCAAGGGTTTCTGCGGCCAAAGCCTCCCGTCCCGCGTCTGAAGGGGAATGCGAGAGGGCGAAACCGAGCATCCGGCTTGCACAAGCTGGGGTGAAGCATAGCAATGTGCCTCCGGATCTGGAGCCCACGAGCTCGGGGTGGGACAAAGGCCAGTGTTCGGTTGATTCAAGAGCCCCGCAAACATGAAACGCCTTCCACAAGTCGCTCCCTGGGGGCAAACTTTCGGGACAGGGTGGGAGGCGGTTGGACGTCGGATCCCTTTGCCAGTGGCATCTTGGGGCTGAAAAGCAACAACTTGGGGGCCCGATATGGAGGGCCCGATATAGGGGTCGGGAGATCCACTCGGAGCCAAGGATCAGAAGGACGGGAAGGGACACTACATTTCAACTAAGTGTAGAATAAGTAACAGGAGTGGTAAGGTCAGTCATTCGTAAGGTCAGGAGCAAGTATCCGCACTGTTCGGGGCGACTGCGTTTCTGGTACCCTTGAACCACCCCCCGCTCCTCAACAGGTGTGATAATGAAGGCGAAGCGGTGTCGGCGTTCAGTGTGGCACATTGATATCTGTTTCAATCCGACCCGCAGCTTGGGCATGTGGCAACATAGTAGGGCACGCCTCGTCTTTCATGGCTGGAGGGGGCGGGGACGACCGAAAAAGGAAGGAGTGTGGTGATCCGTTTCATCACTTGCCACTCGCTGTCTCTCTTATACCACTTCTTCCACATACTCCTTCATTCACTTTCATACCTCGACCTCCTTCACCGACATCATTTTGAATTAACCCTCACCCGGAATACACTCAGTGATGGCCGTTGGTGTCGCTTCTCGCATTTCTCTCAACTTTCCTGTTTCCCCAGGTGGGTGGAATAACGCTTGTCTTTTTTGCCGCCGACGTCGCCTTCCTGAAACGTGGATCATGTAGCAGACATTGTAGATGACCTTCCGCCACTCGAGGAGACCGACGATGGTCAATCTGAGTCGGATTTGGGCCCTCTGTTTGGTCCGTGTCCTCCGGTGGCCACCCCATCGGGAATAGTCTTGTTGGCAAGCAGTGGCTGTGGCGAGGTGGCCCAAACCTTTAAAACCCAACGTCACGATGGACAACCCACTTTCCGCTCCTCTGACACTGCCCATACCATGCCCGAGAATACTCGCCGACGCTCTCCCCGCTTTCTTCCCACTCCACCCTCGTCCGTCCTCTCCGATCTCGATCACACAGACGATCCGTCATCACAGAGATCATCTGCATCGCCACGGACAGTCCCAGTCGATGGAGAGTTCCAGACTCGCGCGGATAAAGCCCTCAGCCCGACTCTTGTGAAATCCTCGGAGGCTTCAGCGTCTTCATCCGCGGCATCAGATGTCGACGTCACACGATTAACTGATCTTCGATCTGTGTGCTTGACGCCTTCACCTTCTCCTGAACCGGAAATAGGGTCCACCGAGGATCACGATACCCCCGCGATCGATACGGCTTGCGAAATACCCCTTGCGTCGCGTCCGAGCACCCGCGTGTACAAGAAGACGACGGTGTCTGCACCCACCCGCCGTTCTGCCCGCAATCTCGAGTTCCATCCTCTTGGCCCTCGTCACCTGGAGGAGGAGTATCACGATGCCTACCAAGACTTCCGCCACGTCGTGTTGCAGGCTGTGTATTCCCTTGGCTTTGACCCTAAGAAGGTCAGGGACGGTCGACATGTTGCTCGCTCAACTCCCCCCACTGTCGAAGAGATCATGAGCCTGAGGCTCCCCTCGATCACCGCTGCAAAACGAAAACTCGATGAGGCGGACCGAAGACTCAACGAGGCCATCACCAAGGGCTTCACATGGGAAAATACGAAGTTGCCCAAGTACGAAGTCACCTATGACGACAAGGGTAACCTCGTCAGCGTCCTCATGGTTGAAGATCCCTTAGATGCCCCCGAACCTCCCAAGGAGATAATCGCACCCCTGCCCGGGAGACAGCCGAAGAGGAAGCTCGAGTCGGTGGTCGACCCAGAGGAACCACGACAAGCCAAACGCCGGCGTCCTTAGATTAGAGTTCCCTGGGGCAAGGCCAACGGGATCGTTTCCACGACAACTTACGACCCACTTATTCCCTGCCAGAACGACCCACACATATCGCGATACCCACTCATACATGACTCGCGTCATCCTCATGGTTTGTAGCATAATCACCCACTCCATATCACCCACATCAGTCCTCCATCGCAATTTTTCCTCCTCTTTTCATACCGTGGGCCGCACATTTTTTGTATCGAAGAACAAGGCTCCCTTCCCAGATTATGGATAGCATACCGGTTTACTGAATCTCGACGACGAAAGTAGTGTGGCATTTGTCCGAATTCTGGCAGAGCGTAGAACCCATCGGATTGGACACACGAATAATATGTACCTCACTTTTCCTCTAGTAACTGCTTAACGAATAGAAGCTTGTTTTCCCGGGTTATGTAGATGGATGAACAGGTCGCTTCCATGGGTATCCGGTTTCGCCGTCGTTATGACTTAGTTCGCAGCTGGGTCGGTGGTGAACTAACAAATTTCTTTCAGGTTACCATGAACCTGGAAGCAGGAACCGCCGGAACCGATGGAACTCTCCACGGCATGTGAACACGAAAGGACATACAGACCTCAGTGAAATGCTGACGAGAAAATGTTCATGGCGGTCATGCTCCCAGCGGAGCCTCAAGGTCACTCCACTGCGACTTGGACACGGACGGGGGAGAACCCTCTCAAGATCTCACCGGCACCAGCGGCCTTTACCCCAGTTGGAAACTTACCAGGGTTGGTTGATGACATTCTCTTGATTACGTACATTACAATACATGCGAGGTTCGTATCAGGTATGCAGGGAACTACTAAGCAACGAGAGTCCCGAGTACTGGTAAAGAAGTGCTGTGGGTTGGTCCCCAGCCAAAAGTATGTTAACCGCCAACCCAGTGAGTCCGAATGAGACCCGGTCGAGTTTGGAGATCTGACGTCCAGTTACACCAGGTCGCGCGACTCGCTTCGACCACGTGTTTTTCATAACCCCATGGCGCGGCGGAGGCTTTGCCTATCTGGTTTGAAATTACTGAGATTGTGGCGAAGAGGAGGGGTCATTATGGGCGCACTATGGATAGAGAAGTGCCTTCATCGCGGGAGGCCAGAATGTGAGCGGGGGGGAGGCCACAGCGGAATCAGGGCACGTCACCATGCCATCGCCCTCCGCAGCCACATGGGTCGAGTGGAAAGGAAAGATGGGCCCGTCGTTCTCACAAGCCGCGAGTTCGGGCCAAAATATCTTAAATCGAAATCTAAAGGCCGCTCTTCCGGGGCCGTGCTCTCTGCCGTGGACGTCGTTCTAAG
>Ga0307509_10005175_pt1 | contig 18304 bp, 21 predicted proteins | sample 10_EM_MG_FD_202245 | JGI IMG/M metagenome (GOLD analysis project Ga0307509, IMG submission 202245) | Populus trichocarpa ectomycorrhiza microbial communities from riparian zone in the Pacific Northwest, United States - 10_EM | ecosystem: Host-associated > Plants > Roots > Unclassified | place...
CTGAGAAGATAAGATAAAGAAAAAGAATGATAAGATTAGATAAGATAAAGGGAAAAGTATGTCATGGTTGAACGGAAGGAGTGTGAGCGTCTGGGACTTAGTGGAAAAAGAGGAAAAACGGTGAAAATCATGACACTGGGACTTAGTGGAAAAAGAGGAAAAACGGTGAAAATCATGACACTCAGACGCTACCATCCGGATGGAAACCGGTCGTTTTCTCGACCGCAACCCCAGGGTCACCGGCATCCTTTCCATCCCCAGCCACTGAATTCTTGGGGTGATCGCCAAGAGGGATACCATCGCCACCCGTCGGTTCCCCTTGCCTCCTAACGCTGTACGAACTGGCGCCTCCAGTGGTGATGGTGTCACTCGTCAACGCGCTCCGGTTGGTGACCTGTTGAACAATGAGTAACGGAGCGATCACCTGTCCGATCCGTCGTCACATTAGACAACTGGCCCAGAAATTGTGGTTGTGGGGAGGCACAAACCTGAATCTCTGCAAGGATTGGGAAGAAGATATCTACAATGTAGCTTCCGAGGTAGAATTTTCCAAAATCTGTGGCCCTGATCAACGCCCCAACAACCACCAACGAGGTTGCCACGAAAAGGGCACAAGACTCGATGAGCATGGTGTAGGCCGTCTTGTACAATCCACTGATTCCAGCTGTAGACCCGGTGGCAGCGTGAATGTTCCTGCCATGTAGGATGAGTCAGATGGCAATCATCAGGGTGAGGAGGACGTTGAGTGAAACCAAAATTGAAAGGTACGGAATACCGAAGTGGGGGTGCATAGGGATGATATTGGTATAGCCATACTTATTGGCCTGGAAGTATAGTATCATGATACCCATCCCTACATTGATGGGATTAGTCCAGAACACCACAGCGGGCTTGTGGATAAGTAGAATACACACCCAAAGAGGCAAGGTACAAGAGGCAGGGAAGGGCGATAGCCCAGAGGTTTGTAGAGTAGATAATGTAGCAACGGTAGATCTAGGGGCAGAGCAGACATCAGACACCCGGGCAAGTGGGAGTGGCATCAAACAAAGAACTAACCAGAAGAGCATCTGCTAGCCAATTGTTCAAGTTGAACATAATGTTGAGGATAAGGCCAAGAGCTGTATCACGAATGTCCCACTGGTAATGAAGTGGCCCGGAGAAGGATATTGTGGTAAGGGGGATGTCTTTGCAGTTATCGATAAAGGAATTGGATAGAATGAGGAGGTTAATTGTGGTGTGCACGGTCACAAACGAGAACATGGCCACGATGTGGGATACAAGCCACCACTTGATGCCCTCCCCTCTGCGATAGACAGGGTTGAGGAGCGCTACCATACATTGGAAGAAAACCATGATGACCACCCCTAGGATAAACCGAAGTGAGCGCAAATAGATGAATGTGTGGGCGGGGTTACCATAGAGAGCCGATGAAGCTTCCAGCAAGCGTGGCCTTCTCTGCAATGTAGTGGTGTTTTGAGATCTCTGGAGCTCTGTCATTCTTGGACCACGGCTGTTCCAAGGGCTCAGACATGGTTGGATGTGTACGGGGGGGTTGTGGCGAGGGGGATGGGCGTGGATGGAACGGTGGAACGGATGGAGAAATAGTCTCCTCAAGGGGGCCATGCCTTACCGCTGAGGATCACTTGCCCAAGGCGCGTCTTCCGCGGATTTTAATGGCACGGGGCGCCAGTCCCAGGCTGACTCCGTGGTGGTCAATGAATTTCGTTCCGCCATGCACCAGTCAATCCATTGTGGGCGTGGCTCTGGATGAGGGGATTCTCTCCTTGGGAATCGTCCCCATTCCCCCGCTTTCCTGGAGAGTTTCCGGGTCGTTTACCACAGGATATGCAGGCCCCAGCGTCACCGACCAACCGATGAAACCGATCAACTGTGCCCACGCGGAGCGCTTGGCGTACAGCAGTTCATTATGGCATCAGGGTCCAGCATATCAGGCCCACCCAAGTACGTGCAAGCCTGCAAACCGGAACCTATCGTCAGAAAACAGGGACTTGCAGCCCATATTTCCCCTCAGCTTTGTATCTGTTCGTTCAGCGCTCAGAACCCCAGCTGTGAGCGATCGTTGCCTCGCTGTTGAAAAGTGTGCTGCGTCAGAAAACGTTTGAAACAGGTGCACCGCCACGCCTGAGTGAGGCATTTGCGCGCATAAGCCGTGCACTGATAGTCGCTTCCGGAGGAGATCTTCGGAGAGGGTTTGAATGTTGTTGGCACCGGCAAGCCCTCCATCGGTAAAAAGCCCATGTGTCCACGTAGCCAAATGGGGCTTATGAGCCTTCATTTAGATCGCGTCGCGTCGCTGAGATATATATGCCTCCGATCAACGATGCAAGCCCGTTTTGCCCCAGGATCCTCCGACTCGCCACACCTCCGCACACCCAGGACGGCCTGTACGAGTTCTCAAGGTTTGCACAGATTTGTCTGGTCTGGGAGGTGGCGCCGATTAGAGAACTGGCTCACGATCTTTACGACGCGGAAGGATCGTTGAAGTTGTGTCGAGGCGGTGATCCTGCGACGTTGGCCGCGTCCGGAATGCGGAACGAGTCCCGTGAGAGATCACAGTACCAACCCTCGCGGCCATTACTTGCGTTGTACATCACGGCGTAAATTATCCCCGCCCAACCGTTAAGTCCGTCCCCGTAACTTAGACGAAAGCGGAAAGTCCGTACGCCCTCGACTATTTGGCGATGATCGCCTGGAATCAAAATGACGCATGACCATCTAAAACGCATTCAGTCGAAGAAATGCCGCCGGGGTCGGGCACCCAAGCCCCACCCCGACGAAGTTTGGAACATTGAGAGAGAGTTGCCGTCGAAATGGCGGACAGCTATCAAAGCAACACCCCCCGGCTGCTGTGACATAGCGACAGCAGGGCTCAGCAGGAACTTCCAGGATCGAGGAAACGGACAAGTGCCGATACGATAAACCCAAAAGGAGTGCTTAAGACGCTCCCACCCCTTTTATTTTGGTTGAAATACACGTTGCTACAACATGCGACAAAAAAGCCCATGTACAATCAAATAATTGGATAAATACTCCGTGGGTATAACACCTCCATACTTAGAGCCCGTTGTCAAGGAGGCGGTTGGCAGTGCCGGAGGCTGGCAAATACAATCAACACTGTTATTCCAACGCAGAGAAGGTAGTACTTACGGATCCCGGTGAGGACACCAGTGAGGGCTTTGGACTTCATGGTGGAGTCAACAGAAGCCGGGGTCAAAGAGGAGTCCAAGCCGAGCAGGTAAGCAGCAAAACCGGCAACGTGTGGGGTGGCCATGGAAGTTCCGGAGATGGAGTTGGTTCCGCCGTTGTTCCAGGTGGAGATGACGTTGGAACCTACGACACAGGTGAGATGACTTTCAGAACGCCGAAGGTCTTTGCATACCAGGAGCCCAGATGTCGACGACAGAACCGAAGTTGGAGTAGGAAGCCTTGGCGTCAGCGATGGTGGAGGCACCGACGGTGATGGCAACGCCAACACGAGCCGGGGAGGAGTTGATGGCATCGACGTTGCTGTTACCCGCGGCGACGACAGTGGTAACACCGGAGTTCACGAGGTTGGTGGTGGCGCTGTCGACGGACGAGGAGGCACCGCCCCCCAAACTCATAGAGACAACAGCAGGACCGCTGCCACGGTTGTTGGCAACCCAGTTAATCCCAGAGATGACATCGGCGTTGGTCCCGGAGCCAGCGTCGCTGAGAACCTTAACTGCAACGACCTCAGCGCTCTTGGCAACGCCGCTGTGCTAATTTCAGCATCTCGTGAGAAATGGAGAGACCGATGTGCTCACTAAGGGCCAGAGACAGCAGTTCCGGCACAGTGGGTTCCGTGACCGTTCCCGTCTTGGCTCTAGAATCCGATCAGTTGATCGTCCGAGAAAATGAGTGTGGACGATCACTCACGGGATAACCACCTATCACGACCCATCAACGCGGGTTAGAGATGTATTGTCAACATGTGAAATAGTTTCGCACCGCTGTCGAGATACGTCAGTGGTTGTACATCACAATAGATAAGACACCGGAAGCTTACAAAGTAGTACCCCAGCTAGCACGACCACCGAAGGCGGGCTACAGAAGGTACGCGTATGAAACCAGATCCGAAGTGATGGGGTTGATATCAACTTACGTGGCTGGTGAAAATACCAGTGTCTAGAAAGTCGTGTGAGTCGAACGAAGAACTCCAGTTGAGTTTATTCCACCCACCAATGACATAAACGGTGGCACCGCTTCCAGCCGTTGAGTCGTAGTCGTAGCTGAAAGTGAGAGCAGTGGTGTCCTGGTTGGCGAGCTTGGTCTGGGAGCTGATACGTCCGAGGCCCCAAGGGGCGTTGGTCCTGGGTGGATGTATGAGCACCACCGAATGGTCTGAGCGTCGGAGGTGCTTACTGAGTAACAACGTCCTGGGTGTGGACGAGACCGTCCTCCTCGATGGAAGCAACATCGGGATTGGACTTCAAATCCTCGAGCTCGGCCGCAGAAAAAGTACCAGCGAAGCCGTTGATGATGTCCCACTCATGGGTGATGGAGGAGGCACCGTTGATCTTACGAGAGAGTGCGTTGACGTTGGCTTCACGGCTAGCACCGTCCTTGAGGGTGACGATGTATCGTCCGGCGATGGGCTCTTTGGCCTTCTGTACATTGATAAGGGGAGAAGGAGCAGAGAAAGCGGGGAGAACGCAGAGAGCGAGGATGATGAGGTTCTTGGAGAACATGTTGATGATGCCGGGTGGTACAGACGGGGAGGTGCTGAAGCTTGGAGGTAACCGAGCTGGGGAACTCCACTGGAACTCCAACCCATATTTATAGGGTTCTCGGTAGCACGCAACTAGGGATAATTGGGCTAATATTACGCATCCTGTGGTGGCGGGTGGGGGCGGGTAATGGGTCGTATGGCGGCGTCAAACGACCAAACGGTCTGGTCGAGAAGTCTGTTCAATAGGCTATGTGTGACCTCGGGTTCCTGTCATGGCCTGGTGGTTTCGATCAGATGGTCCTTTTCCACAAAGCCTTACGAGATAAGACGCGAAACGTGCTCCCCCGGGCACATTCATTCCGTCAGTTGCATTGGCGTTGGGTTCGTAGCCCGACAGCCCCGACTTTTCCCCAGTGAAATGAACCACCTTGGACGAAAGGGTGCGCGCATAGGGGGGTGATCCGTTCGGGCGGTTGGTGCAGCTGGCCTCGAGCTCATCGGATGGTGGGTGAGTTACCGCGGGGATCAACCCGTTTGCCTACGCGTCACACTCAGAAAGGCAAACTCGGCGCCAATCGCAGACTTGGAAATCGGGACGACTCACAAACGGCAAGGAGTACACAGCAAGTGTGCACACCAAATGAGGATAAACGGAACCGGGAAAGTAATCTGGGCACGCGACCATAGTCTCATTCCGGTCAACGGAAGTCGTCTTCAGAGCACTGGAGCCGCTATCTAGACGCACGGGCGTCGTGTGTTGCAGAAGGTCATCACACTGAAGCTTCTTTGGAGGAGTCACGGGGGATCAAGCCTCTACATCGAGTAGTACTCGCCGTGAATAGGCGACTCTGGCCTCCCAATTGTTCCACGAAAGCACGCAACAATCCCCGCGGTGGGTTTCCGGTTCTTCATCCACAGGAAAGTCAATGCGCCGAGATTTCAAAAATTGCTGAGGCATCCGACAGCCAGGGGCAGATGATGTTGATGGAGAAGAACGGGCCAAACGACGATAAGCCCGCACCACGCGCTATCGATCACGATCTCGATCATCCAACAAGAAGGCAGGAACCCACATTTGAAGTAGGCTCGCGCATGTGATGCCATGGGTCTACCCTGATGCGTCTGATTTACCGAAGGAATGGCCGACCAGTACTGTATCTTCGGGTCTATCTGAAAGTAGGATTGCGAATTCGAAGCATGGCGAATTCCCCAATCTATCAGGCAGTAAACATGGACATAGTAGGACGCCGGTATCAGAAAACGAGGTCAATTAAATCACACCCAAGTTGAGCACAACGTGGCTGGCTGCAGGATAGAAGCCAGGCCCCTCCCCCTCTAACTTACAGGGCTCGAGCCTTGATGCAGGGTCACAATTCGCGTTCTTGTTACAACGCCGAGTGGAAAAGCTCCGGGAGCGGCCATGTGAACTCGAATACACCATATGAAACTGCGCGCTGAGGTGTCTCCAGCCTGTCGTGTGTCCTGATTGCCACGCATTTCGGTCATGGAAGCAATTGCGCCGCGCTCTCAAAGGATCTCCGGAATACCCTTTGGGGATACGTACGACAGTGCAGTGGGGCAGGACCCTTGTGTCTGGGCTCAGAACGAGTTCCAGGTCTATGAGAGCTATTGCGCTCCGGATTAGCAACATTTGCCAAGACCTGAGCGCATGGGATACACTGGCAATAGTGCGAAGGTGATCGTTCGAATCAGGCGGTGAGGCTAGAAGCGATGAGGCTTACTGGCGACGCAGAATCATACCCCCTCCGAACAAACGCACCCCGGCCGGTGATGCTGAAGCACCCCTCTCTTTCTCGCTACGCTTTTGGTCGAAGAACTCGTTGGCCAGTGTCGACCATCCGTCCGCGGCTCGGTGACCCATCAAATTTGAGACGAAGTCTGGGTGCGCCCTCGGTCACCTATAGTCGTATTGAACGCAAGGGTCGGTGTTTCCGCGACTCCTGTGGGACGCAGGTTAGCCACGCCATCACATGCCTCACCCTGCGTGCCAGTGAATCGGTATAGGTGTGTCAAGTCCAAATTGCTGGGTGGGACCCCGTCACCAGTTCAGGCTGCACCTCCTGCCTCAAACCTGGCTACCCGTAACTGACCCCAAGGTATCGTTTGTTTGGAACACACAACAAGCATGGGTCACCAGTGACTTCGCACTCAAAAATACACCCGAGCTACAACAATGCGAAATGGTTACGGTGGACATGACAGGACAAGTCCGAAATACAATATCATGTGGCATCCCTCTCCCTGTGCCAGCGGCCCTCATCCGCGTCCTCTGCCACGAGCACGGCCGCGACCCCTTGCCACCATACCTCGCATATGCGGGTGTTGCTTAAATCCACCTCTCACACCGCCTCTCCCAAAGTGAATCGAAGGCGGTACCAGGGCCAACGAAGACATGGAATCGGCCAAGGTATCGACATCTGTCGAAGATTTGGGAGGAGAGACATCCATGTGGTGGACCTCAGTCGGCTGAGGGGGAGTCTGTATCCCCACAGTAGCGGTAGGCGAGGGTGCCGTGGTCGCTCTCGGGGTGTGATGTCCTGCAGCAAATTCAGACTTGGGCAAAACGAGATCGTCACTTTCGCCGTCCTCGTCGATTGGGGAGGCTGGTCCATCACGATTTTCGTCGGAAGTTTGGGTTTCCTTGCCGGGAGTGTACTCCTTTCGTAGGAGTGTCGCTCCTTCTCCCCATTTCCTCAGAAGACCACCGATCCCTTTGTTGGTGATGGAAAAGTAGAAGTTCGGCGGATACTTGTGTTTGTCAATCAGATGCAGGCGTCTCCCTTTGGGCGTCGTGAACGTGCTCTTGCAGTTCACGTCGAAGCACGCGAACTACAAGCTACGGCATGAGATCAAGGAGGTACACGTACCGGTACGAACCACTCACGATACGTTCCCCTCGGTCTTTCTTTATGTCTGCGATGGGATTGTGACATTCTGTTTGGTGCTGGTAAAATTGAGGAATCTGTTCGGCAAAGCGGGGACATCTGGGGAAAGACGCACCAGATCAAGAAATCGTTGTTCAGGAAAAACGCGATTACAGCCCTCGGCGGAACAGACATGAGCATGGCAGGTCGAGTAATGAGTTTCCAGCTCGCGCGCATTCCCAAGGGTTGTCGGATGCTTGTTGCAGGTTGGAGGGAGTTCACAGACGAATGGTCTCGCGGGTTCAGGTACACGGGTCGTTTTAGTGGGCGGATTTGACGGCGAGTTGGGTCGGTGCCGTTTCGACATCTTGAGTCGCTTCCTAAGACGGACACGTCTCGTCTCGTTGGTGGTTGTTGGTGAAGGAGTGCAAAGCCAGAGTTTGGTAGAGGCCGAACACAACTAGCGCACGTCACTCCACCTTTCCCGTCTACCACTTCGAGATCCACGCAAGCTGTTCACAGGAGGGCGACAATGGGCTCTACATACAAGGGCCCGTTATTCCTGACCTTGCTACTCATTCTACTATCCGCCCTCTTTGCGAACGCCCAAGAGCCAGAATCAAAAATCACATACTTTGCCAATCTACCCGCCAGTCTTTTCTTCTTCGAGGACACTTCTGCAAGTCTATCGCGTTCCGGCTATTGGTACCCTGATTAACGTTTATCATGTAGACTGTCGTCTATCACGATGTAGTCAAGGGCGATGTCCACATCTCACAAGACGAGGGGAAGACATGGGAACACGCGGATATTCCATCTGGTCAGGCGAGCATCGTGGTACCGCACCCTTTCGACACCAGATCCGTGCGTAATAGTTACAGTCGCTGTCCCTAATATCTAACCGCGTTCCCTGGTAGGCCTTCGTCCTGACGAGGAGCAAGACGCACTTCCGCACCGCTGATCGGGGCAAGTCATGGCAATCCTTCGAAATGCCCGCTGCTCCCGCATATGTGGCGAGGCCCCTGTCATTCCATTCGGACCCCAAAAAGTACGGTTATGTCCTCTACCAGGGAACAGCTTGTCAGGCGCACGGATGGGGAGAGCAATGCCACGACGAGGTGCGCCCGCTGTTGCCGCGCAGCACTTACCGTATTCATCACGATCGACAGACATACTACACCAAAGACGGATTTGCAACCTCCAAGAGTCTCCTATCCGAAACGTCGAGGTGTCAATTCGCTCACAGTACAAAGGATTTCAAACACGACGCGCACGAGGATCTGATCTATTGCGTTGCTTACGATACCGAATCCTCTACCGGCAGTCACTCATTATCCTCAAGCAAGCTCTTCTATAGTGCGGACTTTTTCGAGCACGAAAATAAAGTAGAGGACCTTGGAATTGGGAAGAACGCCCGTGGGGTCGTAGCATTTGCCATTCTCTCCAAATTCGCCGTTGTCGCGCTCAAGGATCTCACCCCTGGTGGAGAGGGCGAAATGATTCTCTATGTTACTGTGGACACGAAAACATGGGCGAAAGCCCACTTCCCGCACGCTTCATCGGCCCGCCTTCGGGAGAATGCATACACCATTGTCGAATCGACCACTCACTCTCTGGCTGTCGACGTCGTGCTCCAGGATATGAGCACTATCGGTACCCTTTTTGTCAGCAACTCCAACGGAACATACTTCGTCGAGAGTCTCAAGGATACGAACCGAAACGAGATGGGCTACGTCGACTACGAAAACATCTACGGTGTGGATGGTGTGGGATTAGCGAATATCGTTTCGAACGCTCAGGAGGTCGAGTCACGACGTGCACCAAAGCAGCTCAAAACAAGAATCACGTTCGACGATGGGAGGAGCTGGCAACCGGTGAAAGCGCCTTCACAAGACGCCGAGGGGAAGCGAATACACTGTAACCCAGCGGACTCGGACGTCTGCTCGCTACACCTCCACTCGGTAACAATTCCCCACAACTTCGGGCGTATCTTTTCCTCCCCCGCGCCCGGCGTTGCGATGGGAGTGGGATCGATCGGGGAATCCCTCAAACCCTACGACGAATCCGACACTTTCCTCAGCACAGACGCCGGCCTCACCTGGTCCATGGTCAGACTTGACGCACACAAGTACGAGTTTGGTGATTCCGGCAGCATTCTTATAGTCATCCAAGATGAGGAGAGTACGGATGCCATCAGCTACTCTACGGACTTTGGCAAAACTTGGTGAGAAATCCCGTCAGTCTACATACGTGCCCCTACCCATATTTTTCCTAGGAAGTCATATAAGTTGGGAGTCAAGTTGAGGGCTCGGATCCTCACCACCGTCTCAGACTCCACTTCGCAAAAGTTCATCCTTCTTGGTCAGGTCGATAAGAAGGACCAGAAGGACGACGGTCGTTTCGCCATGGTGTTCCTCGACTTTGCCAATACAAGATCACGGCAGTGTGGCGACGATGACTTCGAAGACTGGTACGCTAGGACTGCGAGAGGAAAGGAGTGTTTGATGGGTCACAGGGTTCGTGTGCACTGCGTTGGCGCTCCCGGTGCACTCTGACACTTTCTGACGTTTCCAGCAATGGTACAAGAGGAGAAAGCCGAATGCTAATTGCTATGTCGGTCATAAATTCGAAGATCCGCGCGAACATGAGCAAAATTGTAACTGTGAAGACGATGATTACGAGTGGTACGGAGCTACGATCGATCGCTGTTCCTGGTGTTCACCATCTGGTCTTGTAGCGACTACAATTTCATCCGAAGCGGCGATCAGTGCATTCCAGCTGGCCCTGAACCCGTCCCACCGAATGTTTGTGCAGGAAATGATCCCGATGAAACCTATTTTGGATCTTCTGGATACCGGTTGATCCCTGGGAACACTTGCGACAAGGAGCGGGGAGTGAGGAAGGACGAACCGGTCAAGAAGTCGTGTTCCAATGGTGGCGGTCTCTGTTACCTTTTGATGATCCAGGTCTAACTTGTTTTCAGCACAACCCTCTGAGGGGGAAATCGCACATCAAACGGTGGGAGACGCACCGGCGGCCTATAATTGCGTGGGGACTGACAGCCGTTTAGTTCGAATTCCCGTCTACCATCGTTCAATTTGCATATTTCAATCAGTCCACGGTGAGTTCACGTTTAGATACCCCTGGGATTGCCGTTGAAATGGTCTAGACCATCCTGGTTCGTTTGGCCGATTACTCGCTCTGGCAATCGAGCAACGAGGGGTACAGTTGGGTCCAGCACTTCCCCGAAGAACCTTTCTTGGCGTTTTACCACCACAAATACACGCCCGATCGCGCGTATGCGATCACTGCCGGAAAGAAGATCCTCTACACGACGAACACTGGTCGTTCATGGCACTATACTGAGACTCCTACTGTACCGAACACCTTTGGCCAAGCTGTACTCCATTTCCATCCGGAATCGGACTACCTCATCTGGACCGGAGAAGATGGTTGTTCTGGCCGTGGTGAAAATTGTCACGCTGAGGCCCACTACTCGAGGGACAACGGCCGATCGTGGACTCTACTGGACACGTATATCAGGAATTGCGCTTGGGCTAGAGATGCAGCCCTCTTCACGGATCCCACCGAGATCATTTGCGAATCGTACAGGGACAAAGCTGGCAACCAGAAGCTGTTCCAGTTGAATAACCCTCTTGAGCTGATCGAGGGGACGGACTACTATAGGAACAAGAAGAAACTGTTTGACCATGTTGTTGGATTCGCCAAGTTCTCTGAGTACTTGATCGTGGCTGAGGTTCGTGAACCGGCACTCCATACTCATACTCCCGCTTACTAGGACAACCTCTCCAGTACCAGCAACGGAAACAATCCCTTGACATCCAGGTATCTTTGGACGGAAAGAACTTCGCAACTGGCTTGTTCCCACCCACGATGCGACCCGATCAGCACGTTGGTTCACTCCTTTCTGCATTCAGGGACAGAAATCTAACGTGACGTCTGTTCTCTAGGCTTATACAATCTTGGAATCAAGTACTGGCTCCATCTTCCTGCACGTCACTCTCTCCGAGCCTCCAAATCCCTACTGGGGAAATATCCTTAAATCCAACTCGAATGGAACCTATTTCGGTCTGTCTATGGACTACGTCAACAGAGATAATCGCGGGTACGTCGACTTTGAGAAGATGATCGGGCTGGACGGAATTGCGATCATCAATATTGTGTCCAACCCGAGCGACGCCCCTTTGGCCGGGAAGAAGGAATTACAAACGCGTATTAGTCACAACGATGGTCTGTAAAGCGATGGCACCTCCTTGTGATGTATTGACATTTCTTCTGGTAGGTGGGACCTGGAAGGCGATCGTACCTCCCAAGGTCGACTCTCATGGTCATAAGTATGAGTGTGATACAACGGTATGAACCGGTCACGGTGGTCGACTTGCTGGCTTCTCAAGTTTTTCCTGTTTAGAAATGCGCCCTTCACCTCCACGGATATACCGAACGTTTCGACCCGAGGGCCACGTTTAGCACCCCATCGGTTCCGGGTCTTATCATGGCCGTCGGGAACGTCGGGGAGCGACTCGCCGATTACACGGACAGCGACACATTCCTCAGCCGCGACGCCGGATTTACCTGGGAAGAAGTCCACAAGGATGCCCACCTCTACGAGTTCGGAGATTCTGGTTCCATTCTCATTATGGCCAATGACGAAGATCCCACCGACCACGTCGTCTTCAGCACCGATGAGGGCTTAAGCTGGAGGGAGTACAAGTTCAGCACGCAGCCGGTTAGGATCAAGTCGATCGTGACCGTTCCGTCGGACACGAGCAGGAGGTTCATCTTGTTTGGTTACTATGGACGATCTTCGAACTGGCTTGCGATCCACATCGACATGACATCCCTCACGCGTAAGAAGTGTGTCCTGGATTTGAACGATCCAGGAAAAGATGATTTCGAGTTATGGAGTCCGAGCGAGGAGCGCGAGGAGAGGTGCCTCTTTGGCCGTCAGGTACTTGTATCAATCACCCATCCCGTCCAACCATAGTTCTTACCACTGTCTTCGCTAGACTCTCTACCACCGTAGGGTCAGGGATCGTAACTGCTACGTCGGAGAGCAACCGAAGGCCGCCGAGTCGGTTGTGAAGAATTGTGTTTGCATGGAGAGCGATTTCGAGTGGTAAGTCCACAACCCTTGGTATGCTTTTCCTATCCCCTCACCTTTTGTTAGTGAGTTCAACCACGAACGGGACGCGGCTGGTGAATGCGCGTTGGTCCCTGGGTTGCAACCGCTGTCAAACGACGACTCCTGCAAGGGCGATGATGATTACTGGTACGAACGTACAGCATACCGAAGGATCCCACACTCTAGTTGTGAAGGTGGCGTACGACTCGATAGAGGCTCGCCACATATTTGCCCAGGCTTCAAGGCGCACAGCGCATTCTTCTGGATCATGATTTTCCTGCTGCCGTTTGGTTTCACCTCGTTGATTGGATACTGGTACTACCGTCGAAGCGGAATGGCAAGAGGGTGCGCACTTGATATCCGACTCTGTTCACGGAATGGCTAACGTTTGTTTTGTTAGAACAATCCGACTACCGGGTGACGGTTCCCGTGGGTTTGATCAGGGTTCGGGTGCTTTGGCCACCTTGGCTTCAGTACCGTGGTTCCTAATCGGTGTAATCGGGATCGCATGGGAGCAGGCTTCGTCGCTGCTCAGTTCGATGACTGGTGGATACGGAGCGAGAAGAGGGTACAGGGATTTGCCAGTTGACGAAGACGCTCAAATCCTCCATTTTGAGGATGAAGAGTAAGGGTCCATCATAGAGGAGACTGAGTGGGGTACCACCCTCCAACTTCCCCTTCGTGGTTCTCTTGTCCAAATGTTTTCAGTTCCCCCCGGGCGCGGAGGAGGGCGATCTACGTACTACTACTCACCCTGTAGCCGCAAACATTTTATTTATTCGCTCTACCATTCGAACTAGTTTTTCTTGTGTATATATGCATGTATAATCGATTCCGCAATTCGCTCTGTTGTCTGTCGTCAAGGATTTCGTCGGCCAAGCTACGTTACATCACGTTCAACGTAACCATGGACGGCCAAGGACAACGATAAGTTATCGGGCAAAGCTAACACGCACAGTGCTGCCTTACCAGACCTGTCATACCCCGCAAAAGACCCCCAAACACCGACGTTTTGAATTTATTTGTGTGGGGTGCATCCGCTTTTGCATCGTGGTTCGTGGCAGGAGACAGCTGACGCCGGATTGCTGATCAAATCATGGGGAGATTGCTCCCGCTAGCGTGAAATCCTCGCTTGGCCGCTGTCATCAACGACGTATTGTATCTGACGAGACTTTCTGAAGAAGTTCTTTCGTACTTGTGGTCAGGAACCAACGTTGGATCCGTCGTCATATCGGATTGCAGGGGTTCAAGATTCGAGATTATACTATCGGGGTAATCGCCTCTTGCCCAGCGTAATCGTGTGCACCTAAGAGCACCACACTGGAGGTCGTAGAGTTTACAGTACGAGGTTTAGCGTGGCTTGGGGTTCTTGGCCTGACCTCGTTCTGATATTGAGGTACAACACCCCCAACAAGCGGTGGACGCCTGTGAAAATCCTTCGCGGATTTGACCGGGAAACTTTGTATTTCAAAGCCTCGCGACTCTGGCTAAGCGAGCCTTCGTACGTGTGTGGGTGGTCGTGTGCATTTTTAGACACCCCCGGGCCGGTTTGGGTGCCGATCGCTAAAAAAAACTTGAACGCGTTACAGTGGCTGGTAACTCGCGAATATCCCGGTACCCAGGCGGGGCGTTGATTGAAGCTGGATGGGCCGAGCCCCTCCGGACCTCAACATGCGCCTCGACGCGGACGAGGGGGGTCTGGTGCCGGGCCGGGGAGGGCTACGCGCGGTCAGTGATAAATCGATAAATTGATGATCAAAAGTGGGGATGGATCTGGTGGCCGTTTCCATTGACGGATCTCGGCGACCGGTCACGCTGGCTGTTGCCCTTCCTCAGACCATGACCAGCGACGGACAACACAAGGGGGGTTTCAGCTCAGATTCATCCCCAAGGAGCGCACTGTTTACGTAACTGATGTTGAGTCTGTGGCGGTCCCCATCTTGATGAATGTTTTGTGCTGAAAACGTGGTATGATGGCTTTTAGGGGTGGGGGCGCACAACGAGAAAACGTGTGATCTCGTCTGTGAATGGAGTGTACGGAAATGCATGGCGCTACAAATCCTTCACGTACCCCGGACATATCGGATTCACGCTGTGTCATGCACAGGGGAAGGCCCGCCCTGGCCGACATCTTGCCTGGAAGCCAATATTTATGAAAATCCGCCATTCACTCGATTCTCTCAGGGACTTTGTGTTGTTCGCTCCTGGTCTAAAGCCCGATATCGTGCATGCGGTGCAGCTAAGGCACCAACCTAGCGGGTCAGGAACTTTCTCGGCTCTCTGCTTGGCCACGAACACCTTGGGCTGTGGACGTTCAAACACTTCGAGTTGAGGAGTCTTGTTCTTTATTAAGCTTGAGTGGATGATGGTTGGGACATTCAAACCGAATCGCAGCCCCTATAAAACCACAGCCGCTCGGCGCTCAGCGCCCGATCCCTAAACCAGCTATCTGTCAAAGAGTGACGGTAACATCTACCCAAGATCCTTCGGGTCGTATACGTTTTATCAGCGCCCACGTTTGGACCGATAGCCATCAGTACGTCTCATTGTGGGAAAGACTAGTGTTGGTCGTCGGGCTGAGCGGCGCTGGCAACCTGTTCTTTGTACCGTGGGAGTCTAGGCGTTAAAACGCTTTGTAGTCGCTGGGGGTCGCGGTTTAATGTGTCCCTCAATATTGCGCGCGGACGCAAATTTGGTACCGGGCTAAGCTTGGCGACGAAACTGGTCCGGCTGCGGGGATGGGATCCGGGTTCGCCTATCATCAACGGTTTCCGACGGTCAGACACGGGAGGGATCAACTCGTCGCGTGATCGGCGGTACTACCCAACATAGGTGTGGCGTTCTTTTCTGCCATGCATCAACGTCGTGAATAAAACCCAGCCAGACCCACATCTTCCTTCTCCCTCTCTCCCTCCACCCTTCCCCGCCCCCCTCCCCCTCCCGGTCCCCAACATGGGCCAGCGAGCACAGTCGATCCTCCTCTCCGCCCTCCTCTTCGCTCCCGCCGCTCTCTGCTGGGCCGGTCCGCATGACCTCCGAGATCTTCATATGCAGCAGCTCAGGAGGCGGGGGATTGTGGACGATCCTTCCGTCCTCAGCCAAACTTACGACTTTATTATCGCCGGTGGGGGGACCGCTGGCCTCGTCCTCGCTTCCCGGTTATCTGAAGACTCAAATCACACCGTGCTCGTTCTCGAGGCAGGGGATAGTGGAGATAGTGTCAAGGGGTCAATCGGTACGTGCCACCGTGATCGCGTTCCACGCATACATTCACAAAAAACACAAAAAACTTAGATGTTCCTGGAAACGCCTTCACACATTCTCTGCTGCACACCTCATACGACTGGGCATACCAAACCGTTCCCCAGCCAAGAGCCGGCAACCAGCGAGTATACTGGCCTCGCGGAAAGGTCCTCGGCGGTTCGTCGGCCATCAATGGCCTCTTCCTCGTTCGGCCTTCTAAGGCTGAATACGACGCTTGGAGTGACCTCATGCAATCCCAAGACAACGGTGTCGGCGCTAAAGCCTGGTCCTGGGATAGGCACTACCCTTTCATGAAGAAGGCTGAAACCTTTGTCCCTCCGAGTTCAGATATCCAAACCACCGGTAACATCGCTTTCAATCAAGACAGTCACGGCAATAACGGACCAATCCATTCAAGTTACCCCGGATAGTGAGCCCGGTCGTCTCCTAAATCACAAAAGTGCACGGCGCTCACGGAACCCTCCGTAACCTATTTTAGCATGCTTCCCGTCACGACTAATTGGATACCTACCCTCCAGAATCTCGGAATCCCCCTCAACTCCGACCCTGCTGGCGGTCAGACATCGGGGGCCTTTATCGCCACATCGGCTATCAACCCCACTAACTGGACTCGTTCTTATTCGCGCGTGGCCTATATCGACCCTTTGCCTCCTCGCGACAACCTACATATCTTGCCCAAAGCTACCGTCACGAAGATCCTTTTCGATAGCAATTTCACGGCAACTGGCGTTCAGTTCGGCAGGGTCAAGGGTGGTCCCGTTACCACCATCAACGTTAGGAAGGAGGTTATATTGGCTGCCGGTGCGATCGGAAGTCCCAATATTCTAATGCAGAGCGGGATCGGACCGAAGGATGTCTTGACTGCTGCCAATGTCGACGTGAAACTGGATCTTCCGGGCGTTGGGAACCACCTGCAGGACCACATTGTGAGTGTTGTTACCCCCATCGGCGCGCATATATTCACCCTCCCCCTCAGAGTTCTACTGTTACCTACACGACCACCGCGGATACGCTAGCTTCGATGTTGGCCAAGGGCGCTGGCGAGGACGTTCCCTTTGGACAGTCTTCCCCCTTCCTTTCCTACATCCCCTCCGGAACTTACTACGCGAACCTCACGACCCTCATGGGTAGCCCCGATGACGCCGCCACATTCCAAAAGAACGTTCTCGACGGCCTCAACACTTCCGCCACCAACTTCTGTCCCAGCAAGGACCCAGGAGTTCTCGAAGGCTACCGGGCCCTCTACTCCGTCAACGCTCAGAAGTTCCTGAATAGTCCTATCGCTCAAGTCGAGTTGTTGTTCTTTACCCTTGGAAACATTGGGGGCGGAGACCAGCAGACGCTCTCTATCCAGATCGCCCTCCAGCACCCATACAGTCAGGGAAGGTTGTACATCACCACCAACGACGCCTTTGACGACCCTGCCCTCGATCCTCAATACTTATCCCACTCGGCCGATCTAGCTTTGTTGAGGCAAGGTGTCAAGCTTGCTAGGAAGATTGCAGCCACCTCCCCCCTGAAGGATGTGCTCGGTACGGAGGTCACCCCCGGTCCGGCCATCACTTCCGATGACGCGATTGATGCTTTCGTTGCCAATGGTATCGTCACGGAGTTCCATCCTGCGAACACCCTCGCGATGTTGCCCCGTAGCCAGGGAGGTGTCGTCGATGCCAAGCTGAGGGTATACGGTTTGCAGAACGTTAGGGTTGTCGATGCCTCGATTTTCCCGCTCCAGTTCGCTGCCCACGTAAGTCGTTATTTCTCGTCTCGGGATGGGACTGGTGTTGATTTTGTGACCTTTGCAGATGCAATGGCCCGTGTATTCTTTGGCTGAGCACGGTTCTCAGATCATCCGTGACTTTCACAACGGCGTCCCCGACCCTGATTTGACCACCCCGAATAATACGACACCTGGTGGCAACAACGGCACTAATCCTAACGGTAACGGTAACAACAACGGTGGGGGAGCACTCTCCTTATCTGCTCCATCCGTCCTCACGAGTGCCGTTGCGCTCTTCTTTGCCGCCCTCGTTGTCGTTCTATAATTTGCTACCTCCTCCGCCGCTTTCTTTCCTTCTTTTGATCGATGTGTTACTCTTGGACCACCCATTGCATTTTTTGAACCACCGACCCACCCTAAATAATACCCTACACGAGGTCCCCCATGAACTTTCACGACCTTCGCAATCAGTCACTTCCCTCCCCTTTTCCTCGGATCTACCATCGGATTTTTTTTTAGCACACGACCCACCCACGGCCCTCTTCCTCGGACTTGTTTTTTTTGGGGGGCCCGGTCCCTAC
>Ga0307509_10005176_pt1 | contig 18302 bp, 6 predicted proteins | sample 10_EM_MG_FD_202245 | JGI IMG/M metagenome (GOLD analysis project Ga0307509, IMG submission 202245) | Populus trichocarpa ectomycorrhiza microbial communities from riparian zone in the Pacific Northwest, United States - 10_EM | ecosystem: Host-associated > Plants > Roots > Unclassified | place...
GCCCGGACGAAACGAGCCCGGGCGGAAGCACCCAGAACTGGAGTTTACGTTATAAGCGCCTGGAACGTCCGGGGGACGGGGCGAACAGGATGCAACAGGGCGCAGGGCAGTTTTTTTGCTGATGCCCTTTGGGGATGCTATTCTACACCTTCCCAGCTATCCAACATTGTAAGGAACGTGTCTATATGACCATTCTCCCTGGTACTACAGGGGTCTTCTGAAAGGGGGAAGCCTAATGCCCAGTTTTATTAGTGTCAAGTGAGCACTGACTAGATAGCAAGGTTTAGCTGGCGTCGATTTTGCGATCACAGAGCCCCTTTAGGACATCGTTTTATACCTTCCCGCCTATCCAACTTTGTAGAGGACATCACGATACAACTATTCCCCATAGCGTAAGTTTCTTCCGAAGGGGAGGTCTTTATGATCGGTTTTTGGAGTAGAATCGTGTGCCTGTCAGAAGCCTGTATTTAAATATAATAGAAGACTAGTTAGAAGGACTTTAGAAAAGATATTGTGAGGTAGGTCAGGAGTAGGTAAAGGGTGGACCCTTGAAGAAAGTTGAGAAGGAGTGGTGCTACCTCTGAGCGCTATCTGAATATTATATGGGGTCTATGGTTGGGTCTGGACGCAACATGATGTTGGTGCCACATCCACAGTAGTGGTTGACATTTTGAGCGTCTTGTGCATCAGATACCCAGGACACTCAGGACACGCATAATAATTGTTACTAATGTTTCCAATACAAGCGCACAAGAAAATACTCTGACTATTTTGGTGATAGCAGTAGCTAACTGGTATAATCATAACTAGAGTAAATACCGCAGTGGTGGGCTCACTGACTGAGGTGTAGTTTGGTCTATAAGAGCTATGAAGTCAATTAGTTAATCTAAATGGCTATCATATACAATATTCAGAGATTCAAAGCTCTCATGGTGGGGTGGAGCCCATTGTCTGACTCAATAGACGCTACCTACAGCCAACCCATCAGAATCAAATCTATAATAACAAAATTAATACCGCTAGAGTCAATTGAGAACCACTAGTAATACTAAAACTCAAGGGGTAAGCTACGGCAGTCCATTGGGGTCATTGTCCTAAAAGTACCCTGACTTCTATATACCACCCAACGATCGTTAAGAAGACTACCCTTGTACCAGAAGGCTGAAATAGACTTCCAGATCCCTTTAGGACTATTCCTGAGTAACACCCTAATAGGTAGTCATCCTACTCTGACCTATATATCCTGCAGATAATATTCAGTCAGTTGGAGGGTGTTACAGGGTAGCTAACTCGAAGAGAGATTGAGCTAACTAGGCCGTGATTTGAGGGTATGGAGATATGTCAGGAAGGCTTGGTAAAGTAATCGGAAGGTTAAAGTTTCTCGAACTTAGAACATTTCTTAATAACTTGTAATATTGTTAAGGTCTCTTCTCCGTTGCTTGATTCCTCCTCAACCACCAAGGGAGAGCCTTTCTAAATATTTATAAAGGATATAGGAGATAATATAAGGCTCAAACAACTGGCATGCCTGTAGCTATCGGTAGCTAACTATCTAGTTGTCCCTACCCATGGAGCCAAAGTACAAAAGTATAGGTTCCTCGCCAACCGGCGGTCAGATAAGGTCAGGAGGTAGCCCATCGGAACCCCCCCGCTGCGAGGAACCGAATGGTATCAGTTTCGGAGCATGGACACACCTGTAGCAGTCAGCAGGTTGGAAAAGGTAGATAGCTCACCAGGCAGAGATCGGCTAGGGTCGGGGAGCGGCCCATTAGAATGCGCTCAATGAGGGGAATCGAATGGTATAAGGCTCGGGGTGGTGGCATGCTTGTAGCTATCGGTAGTTAACAATCTGGTGGGACCTGCCCCGGGAGCCAAGGTACAAAGGTAGAGGTCACTCAACAGCCAGCCATCAGATAACGTCAGGAGGTAGCCTATTGCAGTCCGCTCGCCAAGGGGAATTGAATTGTATAGGTTTCGAAGCATGGGCACAGATATAGCTGTCAGCAGGTTGGAAAGGGTAGATAGCTCGCCAGGGAGGAGTCCACCATGGTCAGGGAGCAGCTCATCGGAATCCGCGCGGTGAGGGGAATTGAATGGTATAGGGCTCGTAGCGGTGGCATGCTTGTAGCTATCGGTAGCTAACTATCTAGTATTACTTGCCTTGGTAGCCAAAGTACAAGGGTAAAGGTCACTCAACAACCGGTGGTGGGATAAGGTCGGGAGGTAGTCCATTGGAATCCGCACCCCGAGAGGAACCGAATGGTATAGGTTTTGGAGGATGGGCACACCTGTAGCAGTCGGCAGGTTGGAAGAGGTAGATAGCTCACCAGGCCAAGGTCTGCTAGGGTCGGGGAGGTGCTCATTAGAATCCGCTCGGTGAGGGGAATCGAATAGTATAGGGCTTGAAGTAGTAGCATGTTTGTAGCTATTGGTAGCTAACTATGTAGTCGTACCTGCCCGGGAAGCCAAAGTACAAAAGTAGAGCTCACTCAACAACCAGCGGTCGGATAAGGTCAGAAGATAGCTTATTCGAATCCGCTCACCAAGAGGGACTGAATGGTATAAGGCCCGAAGTGGTGGCCTGCTTGTAGCTATCAGTAGCTAACTACGTAGTCATACCTGCCCGGGGAGTCAAAGTAATAAAGTCGTGGTCACTTAATAAACAACCATTGGATAAGGTCAGGAGGTAGCTTATTGGAATCCGCTCGCCGAGCGGACTCAAATGGTATAAGGCTTTAATTAGCCTGTAGGCAAAGGTCGCAAGCTCACCAGGCCGATGTCCGCAAGGGTCAGGAAGTTGTATAATGGAATCCACTTAGGAAGGGAATGCCTCTTTTGCATGCCGCAGGTGTAACGGGGGCACCCTATAGACAGGTGAACTCTAAGGTTGCGACGGCACCAAACACTCAAAGTAGAAGATAAAGATGAGGTAATAATTTAAAAGAATCAAAACGGTAAAACTTAATATAGTTAAGCTGAAAGCTTCACTCAATAAGTTCTCGCGAGGAAAGTTGGTTATCGAAGCAGAATGCCAAACACTTAAACTTAAGTAGATATCAGATTTAAGCCTTTGACATTCACCACTACTCCGTCCTTATGCGAGCACCCTGTCCTGCTCAGGGTTTGTCCGAGGTCTACCCTCCATCAGGAACTATCCTGCTGGAAGTGTCAGACCAACTCGGGTACACTTAACTCCGTCAATGGGATGTGAGCTTCTGCAATGCATCTCCAATACAACCGCAGGTGGAAAAACTCTTCCTATCGAAGTCATGCCAGTGGCTAACTGTTATGACAACAACCGGAGTCAATACCTAGGTGGTGGACTCACTGGCCTAGTGGTAGTTTCGTCTATACAAGCTATACAGTTCATCATTTAATCTACGCGACTATCGAAATGTGATGAATTGACATGCAAGCTCCCCCGGCGAGATGTAGTCGATTGTTGGCTAAGTGGGCGCTACCCATAGCCAGCCTCTCGGGACATATTGTACCTTGATAAAACTCATACCTCTAGAGTCCAATAACAACCCATAGTAATGCTACAAATCAAGGGGAGAAGGTCCGGGCTGGTTACAGAGGTATTTGTCTCGAAAGCACCCTGGCCTTCTGCGACTACCTGAGTACCACTAGGAAGACTACCCTACAACCCATAGGCTAGAATAGACTCCTAGATGCCCGAGAGACCATATATGGGCGACCTCCATTTTGGCAGTTGCCCATACTCCCCTTATATATCCTGCGAACAACATTCGGTCGGACGGACGGCGACGACTTATACGGTGTTACGGCAGCTGCTCCAATGACCTCTTTTAACTAGCAAACGAGCATCTACGTAGCCATCTGCCTATGACGTGCCGTTCCAACGCTGGGGCCAGAGGGGGGTGTTAGCTACACCCTCCCATGTTCAATAGCATGTTCGGACCACCATTACTCAGGCATGGGGTTGATCCGCACAGATGCGTGTGCGTCCATGAACATCTAAGAGCCCATAGAATGTGAGGCAATCGACCTCTAAGTTCTAGGATGACTTTGCTGGTGAAGGTAGGGTAACTTGGACTCCACAGTAGGGTAACTGGGGTCCATTGGCATAAAGGTCAAATTCCCAAGGTAGGGTAACTTTGCCTTCATATGTCTTTAACCACTCCGGCAGTCCGCCTGTCAACACCAAATGTTGTCTCAGAGATCTGTGTAACGTTCCCATAAATTCTTTGACTTTATGCGAACTTACTCCCGAAAGGTTACCCTGCCTCGAAGAGTACCCAAGGCTACTCTACTATGTCCTAGGCCTTGTCCTAGGTTAACTAGCTATTTGTATACTAAGTATACTAGATCATACCACCTCTGGTTACCACTTGGTATACCATTTGGGCTAAGATGATAGTTATTGTAGCTACCTATCGTAGGGTCGTTACACTTTATCTTCTACTTTGATTTTTGGTGCGGTCGCAACCTTAGAGTTCACCTCTCTATACGGTGCCCCCGTTACATAAAGTCAGAGAATTTATGGGAACGTTACACAGGCCTCCGAGACATCATTTAAGGTTGACAGGAGGACTTCAGAAGCAGTTACAGCCATAAGAGGGTAAAGTTACCCTACCTTGGGGATTTGACCATTATGCCCATAGACCCCAGTTACCCTACTGAGGAGTCCAAGTTACCCTACCTTCACTGGCAAAGTCATCCTAGAACTTAGAGGTTGATTGCCTCATATTCTATAGGCTCTTAGATGTTCATGAACGCATACGCATCTGCACGGGAAGGCCCAATGCCTGAGTAAAGGTGGCCCGAACATGCTATTGAACTTGGGCGGGTTTTGCCAACACCGCCCTCAGGCCCCTGTGTTGGGACAGCGCGTCATAAGCAGACGGCTGTGTAGTTGCTCGTTTGCTAGTAAAAAGAGGTCATTGGAGCAGATAGTCTAACCCCGTATACATTGTTGCCATCTGTCCGTCCGAATCTTGTTCGCAGGATATATAAGGGGAGTATGGGTAACCGCTATTATAGAGGTCGCCCATATATGGTCTCTCCGGCACCTAGGAGTTTATCTTAGCCTACTGGTAGTAGGGTAGTCTTCCTAGTGGTACTTAGGTAGTCCAAGGAGCCCATGGTGCTTTCGGGACAAATACCTCAGTAACCAGCAGGGATCTTCTCCCCTTGATTTGTAGCATTACTATGGGTTGTCAATAGACTCTACAGGTATGAGTCTTATCACGGTAGAGTATGTTTCGAGAGGCTGGCTCTGGGTATCACCCATGTAGCCAACCATCGGCCCCATCTGACCGGAAGAGCTTTCATTTCAATTTATCATATTCACTAGCCGTGTAGATTAAGTGATGGACTGCATAACTTGTATAGACGAAACTGCCACTGGGCCAGAGAGTCCACCACCTAGGTATTGACTCCGGTTGTTGTCATAACAGTTAGCTACTGGTATGACTTCGATAGGAAGAGTTTTTCCACCCGCGGTTGTATTGAAGATGCATTGCAGAAACTCACATCCTATTGATGGAGTTAAGTGTACCTGAGTTGGTCTGATACTTCTTGCAGGATAATTCCTGATTGAGGGTAGACCTCGGACAAGCCCTGAGCAGGACATGGTACTCGCACAAGGTCGGAGTAGTGGTGAATGTCAAAGGCTTAAATCTGATATCTACTTAAGTTTAAGCATTTGGCATTCTACTTCCACAACCAACTTTTCCTCCAGAGAAACCAATTGAGTGAAGCTTCGAGCTTAACTATATTAAGTTTTACCTGTTGATTCTTTGAATTATTTACCTCATCTTTATTTTCTACTATCAGTGTGTGGTACGGTCGCAACATTAGAGTTCACCTCTCTATAGGGTGCCCCCGTTACAGCGTGATGCAAAGGAAAAGTGGGGTAAGAGGGAGAACCGAACTTGATGAGTAGGGGTCAACATTTAATAAGAACAAGAACCCCATGGAGGAAGGGGCAAGAGCCCCCAAGGGAAAAAGAGTAGTTATAGCATCACTCTTCTAGGCAGAAGGCATCAAGGAGGAGGAGGAGGAGAGGTGCTGTATTCCACAATAATTTCTCATAGTGTTGAGATTTCAATCGCCGAAGGTGTAGAGAAGATAGTTTGTGTTCAAATTCAGCCACAACTACTTTGGAATATAGAGAATCTGAAAATCTAATTATTATTTTCCTGGTCATAAATTATTACTCTGGTATAGTGGTTTTAAGATTACCTATTTCCAAAAAGAATGGCACTCTTTCCCAAGGATATATATATTGAAAACCTTTCAACAAAGAAATTATATCCTTCCTGCTAGAAGGATATTATAAGTCTTATATATTCAGAGTAACCCAATTTTAATTTTCTTTATAAGTATTTTTCAAAGAAATAGTTGCCAAAAGAGACATGAAAAACTACATATAAATTATTTACAAATTCTGTCAATTTTACCATATAATATCTACATACATAGTTATTCAATGAACCCAATTTCTGTGATTATTCTTTACTATAATATTTTAAGTAAGTATAGAAGATTTTAAGTTTGACCGGCATGCCTCTCATATCTCTTACACTATATACTATAAACTGTAATACTATATTACTAGTATGCTATTCTCCAAGGTTCAAATAGTTCCAATCAAATCTTTAAACCAACTGCAGGTCTATCTATAAGCTGTTAAGGATTAGGCGACAAGTATAGAGTATCTGTGTATTGACTAAGTAAGTATATCTAATTATATTAAATTTGAAGCAGGGAATTATTTATCTTTCACCAAATCCAATTTACAGGTAATCTGATGAGAAATTACTATTTTGGCAGGCACCGAACAGTTGAGCTTAACTTCTAAGACCCTTTATGATAATCTGATAACTCAGGATTAAGTCAAATAATTGACAGTTTTTGCTGGTTTGATAATAATCAATGTATAGATTATGCAAATCTTCTTTATTTATCTTCAAACTCTGTATGCCTACTTAAGATATGCTAGTAAAGGAGAATCTCAGGAATTGAGTTCATTGGACAACTATATACATAGATATTACATGATCAAAGTGACTCAATTTGTATGTAATTTATATGCAGTTTTCCACCTTTCTTTTGACTGCTATTGGTTTGAAAAATTCTTATAATGTAAATTAAAACTGGGCCATTCTGAAAATGTTAGACTTATATTATTCTTCTATCCATTTTGGAATATCCATGTTAAAGGGATTTCAACAGATATTCACATGGAAAAGAGTGCAATTCTGCTTTGAAATAGGCAATCTTAAAACCACTATTTCAGAGTAATAATTTATCACCAGGAAAATAAAGATTAGATTTTCAGATTCTCTATATTTCAAAGTACTTGTAGCTGGATTTTCAAAGTAGTATCTGTATTATTGATTGAGAAAATTAAATGTAGGTTTGAGTTTCTATTGGTTGCTATGTGTGATCGGGATTCCGGTCCTGGTCGGGATCCCCGTAAATCACGTTATAGCACGATAGATCTGCAAACCTGAAAGACCTACCGAATTCTCAGACCCCACCATAACGTCAATTCTGTTCTTTCCACAGAAGTCGCCGGGACATAACGCCCTCCGAATTTCTGGTAGCACGGTTAGTGGGTGGCCGCCTCTAGTGTTCCATTCTCTGCTGGGTGTAACTGGGAGCATGGTGAATATTGGCTTGGCAATCCAGACTACCGCATTACCTAGTTTTTTTCGCCTACCGCTAGTAGGTCGAAATAAGAGTTTTCTCTTCACTTAACCCTTTATAGCCAAAACCAGGCTTGTTTTGGACTCTTCCTGACTGTGTTGAATGTTTGGCTTCAGCCCCTACTTTATTTCAACCTACTAGCGGCAGGCGAAAAAAACCAGGTAATGCGATATCAGACTCTACCTCACTGCCTCAAGTAACCTCCCAATTTAATAAGTTTAGTGGTATCATTCTATGAATGCTGGAAAAACTGTAGGGGAATTGGTTTTATTTGACAAATCAACCTTAGTGCGGGCATTTGGTGAGCCGCAACTTATTCTGGATTGGCGAGTGTGATGTTTGTCTTTAGATGACAAAGGGGACTCTTTGGCGTGACATGTTGGGACGTCCAAACCTGCCTCGCTAAACAGCGCCTATGTTTCTTATTTTGACGGGTGGGAGAGACCGCTTTTGCTGGTGTTAGTTACGAGGCGGAGGGGGGCGAGTTTTCATTCGCCAGCCCCGCCGTCACCATGGCTCGGAGGGAATGTTTCCTGGGTCATCTCCGCCACTGCCCCCGTCTGGGACCCCACTCCGCTCTTTGCCTGGACAAACCCCGATTCCTCGCCTCCCAAATTTGACGGCGGGCCTGTCGGGGCCATGGGCGGCGTGGGGGGCCGGGTAATGGCAGGGCAGGGGAATCATAAAAAACACTCCTCCCGGGGCCCCTGAGAGGGGCGGGGCGGGGAATGGGGCGGGGGCTGTGGGGCAGTGGGGCGGGGGCAGTGGGGCTTGGCACGCCGGGGGCCCAGTAACGAACGCTATCTTTCCCCCGCTGTGATCCAATAGGCCCGCAATTGTTGGGCGACGGTGTTGGTAGAATCTAATAGTGTGCTCTCAAGAAAGTATAGTATTCATTCCCATCTCAATCTTGAGATCTTAGTATAAATATTTCATCCCCGGTTGATCATGCTAGTTTTTAACCTAAAGGTTGGTGTTCCTTCTAGACTGCCAGGGAATTGCAGGTTAATCCTGCTTTAGGGCTACAGGCTCTTTCCCATATCTGTCTAACCTTAGGCCTGTTCCCCAGAAAACGGCGGGTTCCTTCCATCCCATCCCGGTCAACATAAAAAGGCAACACACTACTATCCTCTACACCTTCTACACTACACACCCGTCTTACAACTTGGCATATTCCTCCCTTCAACGGTCTAGTCCTGTGGGCTCTAGCAAAAGAAAATATGTCAGACAATACTTCCGCCCCGCAAACTGCCGAACCGCCGGTTCCTCCCGTCCTACCCTCCTACCCGCCGATCGAACCCTTCTCCCCGTCTATGGAACTCCCAAAGCCTCGAAGAGACTTTCCAAGTGCTACGGTTTACATGTACATCACCTACATTGAACTCTGGTGGGCCAGACATGACAAATACAACCACCTCGTTGCTTCATGCAAATATATTTACGATAATACCACCGCCGAAACTAATGACACCTCCCTCCTCCAGATGCTTACTATCGCAGTAGACATCGCTCATGAGAAGATGATCGAGGATTTCGCGGAGATGGAGCAAAACTTGCGTCAGGGAACTCTCGAGACTGAGGATCCGTCTTTGGTTGGGATTTGAGTGCTAGATGTTGTCGAGGTGCTGGAGGAAGATAGGGTGAATTCAGACAGATGATTTTTGTTGAGATTCAAGACGCATATTTTCCCGGGGCTGGAAATTGATAGTAGACTGAAATAAGCTTGTTCGCTATTCTTGGAAAGTGGTCTATGTATAACTAGGGTCAATCATATTCATGTGCAGTGTGCCTATCTGCGTATCCATCCTATTGCTTGCCACTGTGCCACAATCGGGACTGGTCAAAAACTACGACTAGCGACTCCCCCTCTCACTACCAGACGGTTAAGATATGAGATAGACCCTTGGTGCTCCATCTCAGGTGGTATCCGTGGGATATTAACTATTCATTAGCCAACTCTCTCAGTAGTGTCTCAACTCCTCTCTGATACAGTTTGCTTCCCCTCAAGTCCGCTAATCTTTCAAGCATCAAAATATTTAATCATAGAGTCTCTGAGCCCGCGTACCCCTTTCCGATGCAAAATGCCTGCCTGGGAGCCATCCCCTAGAACGAAAGCCTGATAAACAGCCTATGATATCGTGCTCTAGATTGTACTGAAAGTCTTTCAAAATGGTAAGCAAACTCTTATTTGGATGCGGAGAGGGCAGCCTATCTTGGACGAATCCATATCCGTCGAGTGCAATTTTATGACGAGCTCACAAAGGATTTTTGTCAAATCTCGCTCTATCACTCGTTGAGCTCATTTCAAGCCTGATATCCCCAAATAGCTTCAAGTCTTAAATTTCTCATCTATTGATGTACCGATACTAGGCTACTCCTCTAGTTGGCTTCCATGCTACAGGTGATCTTTGCTATAAGGTGCGATATGATAATTGATCCCTTCAGCTTGGGATGGGGAAGTGTAGATCGACACCACCCAAACAGGAATAATTCGGGATGATGCCCGGACACCAAAAACTCCGTCTTTGAATTAAGGAGCTAGAACCCAGCGAGAATATTCTCCTCCACCACTCAGCGTGGGCTCCGGGCCACATGCTATATCCCACCTGGTATCCATAGTAGATTAGTTGAGATTTCGGACCTGGGGTCTCGCATGGTGAATAGTCGGTGTATGGCCAACCTGGATTCGGAGGCGTTATCCGCCGTTTTGGTAACCTTCGTGTTGAGATTCAGAGGAATTCGCCTTGGACAATGGAAGGCTAAATGAGATGATTTGTATGAGGCAATAATAATAGTCGTGATTGCTTGTAAATTCGTTCACCCATTGTAAAGACTATTTCCGGAAAGGCAGAAGGAAACTTAACAAAAAATAAGCGATCACAAGACGGTCTCCTATTCGCCACTGGAGTCTCTGCTTTCCATAATATTCTAGCGCAGAGAAGAGAAAAGTAGTGCAGAGGTCATTCCATACATTCCCCTGCAAAAAAGGAAGTGTATGGTAAGGGCCTTCTACCCTCCAGAGCTTTCCATCGATAGCAGGGCAATTCCCAAGCATATTCGGCCCTCACCACGATTGCTTCCATCTTGTCCATTATATGCTCCCCCATTCCCGCCTGTTCCATTTTCACATATCTCCCGTGATCGGTACTCTGTTCTCAACACAGAGGCCCGGTATGAATACCTCCATCAATGTCACTTTGAGTAACTCATCCAAGAAATTGGCCTGGCCGCTAACGGGTGTTCGGACCCCAAGCAAACTCCAGGCATCACGAGTTGTCAGGCCCCAGGGTAATATCTACAGGTTTATAATCCTGTCTTGTGGGGGAGGGCAGAGAAGGCAGGAAGCTGTTTGGGAATTGTGAGACTTGAATTCTCTCATAGCATCTCAGGTCCCTGGTGCTCGATTTCGCCTTGATGACCTCCAGCAGCCTCGGGGACTTGCCCACTTTTAGTCGCTTACTATAATTTCAGCGATTTAAGGGGGAAGGTAGGGGCCACCCGCCCTTTTGATATTGGGATGTGGTTTGGTACTCTATAGAGTAAGCATAATTCCCACGACAAGTGAGGTGGATAGGGTGGGAAAAGTCCAGAGTTTATATTGTAAATTCTAGGTAAAATCGACCCGCAGCCGTTATCCTCGTGGTAGTTAGTATCCTCAAATAAGTTCATTTTCCACACGATTAAGCCGTAAGAGAAAGAGAGTCTACCTTTAGAAGCCTATTAGGGGGTCGAGTTTGCCCAGAATTTACGGCACGCGAGGGCCCGATGGCACCGTTTATTGAAGCATAGCCTCCCGGAAGTCACGAAGAGGCATTGATTCTCAGTAAGATTGACGCGATTCAACTTTATTTTTCCTGCTTAGTATTTAATAGCTTAAAAACCACGGCAAGCGTTCAAGGGGGGGACTACCACAAAGCTAGCACCCCCGGATATCCTCTGTCAATTTGCCGGCTCCCACCGAGGGCCAATCCAACACAAGTCTTCGGGAGCTGGGAGGGCAGCCGAAATTCCGGACATTGGGGGGGGGGCTTCAAGTTATAAACGCCAAAATGGCCTTGAGAGCTAGAGGCTAGGAACAGCGTTGTATTGGGAATCACAACAGTTTAGATTTGGAATAACCTTTGATGCGACCCTGATCCAGGATCTACAGCGCCAAAATTGTTAGTATGCTCACACGCTGCGTGTGCACAGAGAGTCCTCAGAATTGGCTTACCTCAACGGTCAATGCTGGAGCCTTCCACGTATTATCGTGAAATCCAATTCCAGAGTCATGCCGATTTGGGGGCTTAAATCAAGGTATTCTGACCAGAATCTCCCAGCTTTGTTCCCGACCACCACCTCGGAAGAGTTTTATAGCTTTTGTTGTATTGCCGCTGCTAGCCTTGTTAGAACACCTCCGCTTCCCAAGTGATACCAATACGGGTGAACAATCAAGGCGGACAAAGGAAATGGTGGACACTGCCGAGAGAAATATTGGGGTTTGAGGAAGACAATTGCCCCCACCTTTCCCCATTTGAGCCAAACATAGGTGGCCCGGGGCTCCTTGAGTAGTCCCCACGTAGGGGTAGTCCCTCTCGTGAATATTTTGGTACTGTCTCGGCATTGGTCGGGGCGCAACCACGGCCATGCCCCCCACGATGTTATTAATGAATAGGACTGCAAAGTGCCTTGAGTTCGGGCAAAGACCGTTCACGCACAGTAACTTCTCGCTGTATTTAAGGAGTCTTTTCTTTCCTTCTCTTCCTTCTCTTCCTTCCTTCCTCCGTCCACCTTCACTCCCGCCATCACCTCCATCTTCTCCCTCATCCTCTCTTCCACTCCCGCTCAACCGCCATGAGCATGACTACTATCATGGCGGTTCACAATAGTAATTATCCTCCACAATTCCTCCTTCATCCTCTCTCCCGTTTCCCTTCCCATCCTTTTTCATTCTCTCCTTCGCTCAACCAGGAGCAAACACCGAGGGTTGCTCAATACCACCTTCCCCGTGTGATTTGATGAGTGGAAAGTTATGGCGACTTCCCCTCGCCTGCCTCTGCAACTATAGTTCATTTCTAGTAAGTCACACCCAATTCTTTGCACTTGATGCGCTTCAAACAATGTTGCTTTCACTTCACTTTCCCGTGAGTTTCTGACATAGGAATCAAGTAGCTAAAACAAATCGTGATTAGATTGATTGGGATTCTACCACTGAATATACCCATAAGCCATGTGCAGGCTGGAGCAGCTTCCCAACAGTGGGTAAGGCTATATTTCTAGTCTGAGATACAAGGTATGTTTTGCTTATAGTTCCCATGTATCTTGTTATATTCTGGTCACACTTTGGGAATATCTGAAATGCATAATTCATAACTAATCTGGCTGAAATAAATCCTCTTCACAGACCTTTTCTCTCACTAATGGTTCCATCTACCCAAAAAGATACTGGTTAGAGGTAACAGTAGTTGAGATACCCTAGGGGGACCGGAGGCAGCTGCTACTCCAAGCAGCCGCCACGCCTCTAGGGTATCGCCTCTCGATTACCCCAAAGCAAGGGTGATGGCCCAGTATGTGTCTGTACAAATATCGACATTCTCTAGTAAGTTATAATTCATTCTCTGCACTCAAAGTACTTCAAATATAGTTGTCTTAAGTTCCCTGTTAGGTGATTTTCTCAAACTATAACCAAGTGGCTAATACTAATCTACCTCAGATGGCCAGAGGCTCTATTATCTTCATTGGATGAATTGTTGTTTCATTATATTTATTAAATGGATAAAAATCCAATAATGATAACCCAGCAATCTCCACTAGGCATTCCTAGAAACAATATTCTAGGTGGAGCAATTCCACCCTCATGACAAAGATTTCAACTCATGGTTTAAGAAGACAGTAAGTCTTCCCCTTAGTTCCCATTCATTTTGTTATTTTCCAAGCAAGATTTGTGAAATATTATAATTCATAATTTGTGAAGTCTTTATAACTAATCTTGTGAAAATTGATAGGTCTTACAGCACCTTCCATTTATATCCACTCCCATTCTCCAATCTCACCACTCTCCTTCACTCCACTGCAGCAGCAGACATTGATTGGGGTCCACGTTATCAAAATACCCAGATGGACCAGATAGAGGCTGCTCAGAGGAGCAGCCACTACACCTATGGACATCTTAGTACCTGAACAGCAATCCGTAAGGGTTGCTGTGCTCTACCTGTGTCTGCCTGTGTAAGCTCCCTCTAGTACGTTTCATTTTATTCTCTGCACTTGAATTACTTCAAACAATGTTGTCTTTTACTTGAATTTCAAGTAATCTTTTCACACTAAAACCAAGTAGCTAACACTAATCTTGTTCAGATAAATTAAGGTTTTACCATACTTGCTGAGGAAGTACCTCAGACATGCCTATATGGTATATTCTCTATAAAGCAATCCCTCTGTAGTATTGAGGATAATAACCCATCATTGGCAAAATAGGTAAGATTTCCCCATAGTAGATTCTATTCAGCCCCTTCATATTTGAAGAATTATTTGTAGGATTATATCCAGAATGCGAAATAACTAACCTGGCAGAAATCAATAGCTGACCTATATCATTCTCCTCCTCCTTCTCCCTATCTTGACTGTCTTCCACTAGTCTCATCCATAGTAGGGGATACTTAATTGGAGTTCAAATTCTTGAGATGCAAATCAGACATCTGCAGAAATAACCTTTGTGCTTCCCCTGCCTCCGGCGCAGTGGTAATCTAGCTTGGAAAGTTGCTTTCATTAAAGTGAAAACAAATCTCAGGATTATGATACCCTTCAACAATCTCATCTCTTCACAGATATTCGCCTGTTGGGGGGTGAAGGGTAGTAAGCAATGAAGATTATGGAGGAATATGTGAAATATAATAGATGACGTATTATAATACCCTTTATAAACTCCAATACTATAGAGGTTGTATGGGGTATTGGAGAAATAGAGGGTGTCAAGGTGTCAAGATGTAAAGATTGTCGAGCAATAAACATCACCTATTGTGTTTATAAGAGCGTCTTGTGGTGTGCTCTTACTAGAAAGGAATTCTTTTTCCTTTGCTTTTTTTCCTTTCCCTTTTCACCTTATTCTTGTTTATAATAATAAAACTTATATTAATACTTTTTCCTTCCTTTTCTACTTTTACTTTTCTTTCTTTCCTCTTCTTTGCCATTTGTTACTATAATACTACTCAAAGAGAACTTGAGTATTGTGAAAAACCAAAATCTCTCTATATAGTAAAATAAAGAGTTTACATATATGAATCATCTTGTATTTTGAGTGGTACATACTTCTATGATATCTCCATGCATAGTAAAAATGGAAAATCCCAACTCAGTATTTTGCATGGAAAATAGATACCTAGTTGTACTGATGGTAATATTGTTTTTTCCATTAGAGAATAGGAGTCTAGATAGAGGGGGAGATAGGTAGGCCAAATCGGCCAATTAACAGGAGGAATATTCTGTAATCACCATTTTAAGAAAAATATCTGACACCTTAATGCTAGGTTGATAGATACTCTTGGGAAATATTCCTTAGCAGTAAGATAATTTGATATTCTAAGTTGAGAAGTAGGAATCGTTGTCTGATACAGCTGTCAATTGGAACCTGCCAAAAGCATGTCTCTGGTAATCTTTCGTGATTGACACCAATTCCCTGCCACAAATCACAAAATCAGTTGTGAAGCTACCTTCTGAGTTTAATACTACTACTCTTAGTTTTACTAGATTCTTTCAGTGTTCTTTAATGATGAGACTGGAGGTAAATGTGAAAGCTTGATTATGGTTGCTGAATGTACATTGGTAGTCTAGCACTATCCCAACCAGTTTCATTATCACCATTGTCCGTACCATCCTTTTTCCCCATTTTAGTCCAGCCTCTTTTCTCATTTTCCCCTTCTCTGTTTCCTTCCCTCCCTTGCCCTTTTTTTTTTTTTTTTTTTTTTTAAAGATATCCTCTCCCCACAAACATCATATCCTGAGATTCAACCAATTTCGCCACTGCAATCAAAATCCAGCGGTTGAAAGGCCTTCCCCCAAGAGCTTCTATTCTGATTTTCAAATCTTAGCTCTAAGTCCGCTTGTAGGCAACCATCCTTACAATATTAGTGTGCTACTTCACCTCCTTCCAAGACCGTAGAAGAAGCGATGTCTCTGCTATGATATTGGAGTGTGCCTCTTCACTCTTCACTCACTTTTCGACCTCCTCCAACCTTCTCCAACCTTTTTTCTTTTTCGGGGTAGGGAATTTTCGAATATATAGTACAAGGTTCACTTGTTTAAGACCCTACGGTGCCCATCCAGACTCCTTGCGTAGTGCGCGGAAAAGGGAAGGAAAAGAAAAGGAAAAAAAAGAAGGAAAAGGAAGCTCACTACCGGTCACTCGAACCTTTCGCAGAACGCCTCTCCACAAAAGCCTCTTGGCCCCAGTGTAATAAAAATGCAATTGGGCACGGGAGGTGGTTTTGGAGGCTTTCTCGGAGAAAGCGATTGCGGAGGTCTGATAGGCGTGAATACGGAGTACGGTAGCGATGAGTTGTTGGAAGATCTCCGTCCCTCGGTTTACTATCCGCCACCTCCACGGGATGCGCCCATCCTATTCAATCCAGATACCCGGCGAGTACAGTGCAGTACTCGGATTCGGTAAGCCTCCATTATATCGGCACATGGAGCCTTACCGCTGCCCACAATGCTACTGTATAATCTACTTCTTATGCGCATAGTACACCCAACTATACTACGGTACACTACCGGTATCGTATTGACATCCCACCGGAACAACCCGTTCCCGTAGAACCCCCAAACAACCAAACATGTGTCCTGCCGGTAAAGTCCAGTTTTTATTTTCCTTTTCTTTTATTTCTTTTCCATTCTCAGACGGTCCCACCATATTCTACCTTCCGCCACCTTTTTCCAGAGATGGAAATTTCCGACTACCTAGACACACACAGTTCAAGGACACGTTTCGTCAAGTCTTTTCCCGGGTAACTTATAATACGAATACGTTCGTTGTCGCAGATAAAAGACAGTGTCCAAGCACTGGGCGCAGGCGTAATTTACCAAATGGTTCATAGAGGACTACAGGTATCAGTGTTCCCCGTGTTGTGGTGTTGTGCTGTGCCTTGAACTGCATCTTCACATCGCATAGCATTTGTTTTTTTTTCCTATCTTGCCGGGAAATGCCCCATCTGGCGGGGGTTAAAGAATTCAGCTCCACAGTTCGGAGCGGTACCTGAACTAGACGCAGCCCGAACAATTGGTGCCTTATCTCCTGCCAATAGACGGGGGCGGTTGGAAGCTTATCTTTAGCACAACTTCTCACTCGAGCGGCTGGGTTAGGGTAGACTGATAAGGATACATTAGGGGCATTTGTGGGGTACCGGTACCGGTACTCGAGTAGAAGATCTGCGTTACGGTGTGATTATCGGGCAGGATGGCAAAGTGAAACGGTATCATAACTTGGGCAATTTTGTCTTTAATAACTTCCCAAGCAGGGGCATAGGTTATTCGCAAGCTCGATGCTCCGAGCCTGTCGTTGCTCGGTTCCGCTGGTCCTGCAAGGGGGAAAAAAAAATCGGACAATCTGCGATTCTCAGGTTGGTTCACTAGGATTGAGTATTATATCCGAGGCTAGATAGGAGATGTATTGTCCTGTGATTCTCTGCTGGTTAATCTCGAGGCTGGGTGGCAGGGAGACCCTAGGACTAGATCGTTGGTGAATAGCCTCATCGCCGCAACCGCAACCGCAACCTTACCCGTAACGCCGTGCTTGAGCTTGTTCAGGCGTGCCCACTGATCCGGAGTGCGCTGCGTTGAGAAGGGCCTTCGCTGTGTGTGGGTTGCCTTGCGACAGGGCGGCTGGCTCCCGGGTGAAAAGAATTTGCGCTGACTTTGTCCGGTTGGAGAGATAGCGCACGCCGATCCCATGCTTTCGAAAGTTGTCTTCGAGGGATGCAAAGTTTTAAGTTTGGGGAGAGTTTGCACAAGTCCGAGGATCGGAGGAGGACTCTAGCATCCGAATTTGTTTTCAAGTGGCAATTGTATTTGGAAGGAGAGTCTGGAAGAGATGCCTATGTGCCAGATGTAGCTGCATAATTCATTAGCTGGATCCCCTGTGGGGCTGCGGGGGAAAGGTACCGATTCGGTGATACTCTTGTCGCGCGTTACGGTAAGTACCGTAAGCTCCAACACCAAGGCCGGCCTTCGCAGCAAGTCCATTGCCCTCTTTCAATCCCTTTGCCGTCGTATCACCTCGCCCAGATCGTGGAAACCGCATCACACGTAAACAGTGCTCAACCCTGCTCACTTGGCTGTGCCGTCCAGTGCTCCCTTAGACTAACTCTTCCTTTACAAGTTTTCCAAGCTCCTCCCGCTCAGACAATAGCATTGTTTTTGCGGGATTATGTTCTGTGATAGCTTCTGTGCGACCACCTTAGCCGATACCCGTTGCCCCTCTAAAGTTAGTGACGAGCAACATGGGACACCAGACCCCCGGCATTTTAGAAAAGAGAAAACCTTTTAAATACCATGCATTTTTGTGCATACCTTTCGGATACCATCCTTGGCCGAGACATACCATCCAAAAGGTTTCACATTGCAAAAAAAAGCAAACTATTCCCAGAGTGTCAGCA
>Ga0307509_10005177_pt1 | contig 18301 bp, 18 predicted proteins | sample 10_EM_MG_FD_202245 | JGI IMG/M metagenome (GOLD analysis project Ga0307509, IMG submission 202245) | Populus trichocarpa ectomycorrhiza microbial communities from riparian zone in the Pacific Northwest, United States - 10_EM | ecosystem: Host-associated > Plants > Roots > Unclassified | place...
CCTGGAGGCCGAGCTGCGCGAGCGCGCCCAGTCCCTCGGGATGTCGGTCTCGAACCTCGTGCGCAACGTGCTCGGTCACGCGTTCGGTCTCGTCGGCGATGTCGTCGCCGACAGCCACGCGATCGCGCGCGCCGCGAAGGGTGAGGTCGTGAAGTCGGCCGCGATCGACGACGTGCTCGCGTGGCAGGCGATCGTGCTCGGCAAGAACGCCGTGTGCGCGCGCTGCAACGTGCTCCTGCCCAAAGGTTCCGGCGCCGCGATCGGCATGGCCGAGACCGGCGGCGGCCGCGTGATCATCTGTACCCCTTGCCTCGAGGAGCTCCGCGCATGAACGAGTTCGTAGAACAACTTCTGGCACCCGTGCGCGAAGCGGCCAAGCTGGTCAAGCACGTCGGCCTCCGCCTCGATGCGCTGGCGCTCGATCTCGCGCGCGACGGTGGCGCGGTCGTCCGCGAGGCCCAGGCGTTCACCGGCGCCGCGCACGGTCAGGTCACCACGTTCGTCCGCGCCACGCCGCGCGTCACGAAGCTCGCACAGGTCGCGGCCGCGCTGTTCGCGCGCCAGCGCTGGCTCGCGCTATCGAACGCCGCGAAGACCGGCGACGCGCGCCTCTCTCCCGACGACCATCGCGACCTCGCGCGCCGCACGACCGCGTACGCCGCCGAGCTCCGCGGCGGCATCGCGAAGCTCGGCCAGCTCGCCTCCTGCCGCCCCGATCTCGTCGGTGCGATCTGGGCGAGCGAGCTCGCGAAGCTCCAGGACGACGTCCCACCGATCGAAGCGCCCGCGATCCGCGCCCGGATCGAGACCGAGCTCGGCCGCAAGATCGAAGAGGTCTTCGCCTCGCTTGACGACACGCCGCTCGCCGCCGCGTCGCTCGCCCAGGTCCACGCCGCGACACTGCTCGACGGCACGCGCGTCGTCGTCAAGGTCCAGATCCCCGGCATCGAGGACGTGATCGCCGCCGACATCGCCGCGCTCCGCGCCGTCGCGACCTCGCTCGGCGATCTGCCGGGCACCGATCTCGCGACGCTCACCTCCGAGCTCGCGCGCGCGCTCACGATCGAGCTCGACTACCTCGCCGAGGCCGCCGCGCTCTCCGCGTATCGCGGCGCCGTCATCGTGCCGCGTCCGATCGCCGACGCATCGACCGCGCGCGTCCTCACCATGACCCGCATCGACGGCGAGCGCCTCACCGCCTGGCTCGATCGAGCCGCACCCGCCGCCCGCGATCGCCTGCTCGGCCAGCTCGTCTCCGAGGTCGCCGCCCAGATCCTCGTGCGCGGCCAGGTCCACGCCGATCCGCACCCCGGCAACTTCCTCGTCACGCCCGACGGCCAGCTCGCGCTGCTCGACTTCGGCTGCATGCTCGACCTCACCGCCGCCGATCGCGCCGCCTACGCGCGCCTCGTCCTCGCGATCGCCGGCAACCATCACGAGAGCGCCGCACGTGAGCTGACTCACCTCGGTTTCATCTGTGATGATCCCGACGCGCTGGTCGCTCTCGCCACGTCCCTCGTCGGCGCGCTGCGTCCTGACACGAACGTTTCCGAGCTCGATTGGCAGCACGCGTTCGCCGACCAGATCGCACACGCCAAGACTCTCGGTGGGTTGCAGATCCCACGGTCGTTCGTCCTCCTCGGGCGCGTGCTCGCCTCGGTCGCCGGCCTCCTCGCCACCTACAAGCCGGTGCTAGCGCTTCACCCACTGATCGCGAGCCACCTCGCCGCGGCGATCGTATACAAGGAGGCATGACCACTCGCCTCGCCTGCGTGCTGCTCCTCACCTCGCTCGTCGCCTGCGGCGGAGACGACAACAACACCCCGACCGATGGGGCGGGCTCGGGCTCCGGCTCGAACGCGCCAGCGATGATCACGGTAACGGGCAAGGCCCAGGAGAACACCGGGACCGCTACGAACCCGCTCGCAGGTGTGATGATCGCTGCGTACTCGAACACGGACGAGAACACACCGGTCGCGACGGCGACCAGCGACACGAGCGGTAACTACACGCTCACGATCACGACGGGGGGCCACGCGCTCGACGGCTATATCAAGGCGACGATCGCGAATTACCTCGATACGTATCTGTATCCGCCGACGGCGCTCGCCGCCGACTTCTCGGGCGCGTCGCTCAACATCATCAAGCAGAGCACCTACGACCTCGTGTCGAACCTGTGCCAGGGCAACCAGATGGGGACCAACGGAGGCGTGGCCGTCGAGGTCGTCGACTCCGCGATGATGCCGGTGGGTGGCGCAACTGTGGCGAGCACTCCGGCGGCGATGAAGTATTGCTACAACGCCTCGAACGGGTTCCCGAGCGGCAGCGCGACCGCAACGAACACCGACGGTCTCGCGTACATGTTCAACCTGACGGGTCAGGCGACCGTGACCGCGACGGCGACGGGGAAGACGTTCATTTCGCACGGGCTCAAGGCGCGTGCTGGCGCCCTCACGACGACCCTGATCATGGCTCAATAGATCGTCGGCGCTGGGATCTCAGTCGCGCAGCACGGCCGCCGCGCCGAGCGCGAGGCCGCCCACGATCGCGAGCACCGGCTCGGGCGCGAGGTGGCGGGTCGCGTGCGCGATCAACCATGGCGCGACGAAGCCGACGTAGGTGAGCACGAGGTAGAACCCGGTGAGCCCGCCGCGGGTTGCGGGCTGGGCGCAGAGCTCGACCCGGCGCAACCCGGCGGTCATGCAGATGCCGTAGCCCGCGCCGAGGATCGCGGCGCACACGAGGAGGAGCGGCGCGAGCTGGAGCGCGACCATGACCATGCCGAGCGAGCAGCCCGCCGCGCCGAGCACGAGCCCGAGGCGCGCGCTGACCGCGGGCGAGAACCGGCGCGTCACCGGCTGCGCGAGGACGCCGGAGGCGAGCGAGATGGCGGCGACGACGCCGATGTACGCGGGCGTCGCGGAGCCGAGCATCGCGGGGAGCGTCGCGAACGCGATCGCGGGGAAGGCGAACACGAACGGTGCCATCGGTGCGATGCCGCCGAAGAACGTGCCGCGGTTCGTGTGATCGAGGCCGATCCGGAGGAGTGGACCGCGGGCGCCGCTCGCGCGTCCGCCGGGTGCGCCCGCACCGATCGCGATCGCGACGATCAGGGCGACCGCGTGCGCGGCGTATGGCAGGACCGTCGGCGCGGGCGCGTATTGCGCGAGCGCACCGCTGAGCAGCGGGCCGAACCCGAAGCCGGCCGACAGGGCGATCGTCGCGCGGCGTGCACCGCTGCCGCCCGCGGCGTCGCCCGAGAGCTCGAGCACCCAGACCGAGCCGGGGTTCATGACGAGACCGCAGCCGAGCCCGTAGATCAAGCGGCCGAGCAGGAGCAAGAAGAACGAGTCTCCGCCCGCGCCGAGCACGGCGGTGCCGGCGAGCGCGATCACCGCGCCGGGCACGACGATCGCGCGGCGGCCGAGGCGATCCGACAGCGGGCCCGACAGGAGCAGACCGGGGACGAGCCCGAGCGCGTAGATCCCGAGGAGGATCGCCGGTGCCGCGGCATCGAGCGAGAGCCGCGTGCGGTACATGAGGAGCAGCGCGACGAAGTGATTCGCGCCCCAGCCGATCGCGAACAGGAGCAGAGCGACGCGCCGCCAGCCGGTCATGGAGCTCGGGATGCTTCGGGCGCGACCACCGTCGCAGGGGCGAGCTTGCGCCCGAAGACGAAGTGCCGGTTCATCGGGTAGTTCCAGGACAGGTAGACCAGGGCGGCGACGAGCAGCTTCGAGATCTCGACCGCGATCCCGAACGCGCCGACGAACAGCCACATGCCGAGCACCTGCAGCACGGTCGAACCGGTCTGGATCGGGAGGCTCCGGACGAACTGCCAGTGCAGCGCATCCGCACTCGCTTCGAACGCCCAGTAGCGGTTGATCGTGAAGTTCGTGAGGAACCCGATCACGGTGCCGATGAACGTCGCGATCCGGTAGTCGACGCCGAGCGCGTAGAGCCCGAGCAACGTGGCGTAGTCGATCGCGGTCGAGAAGATCGACGTGACGACGCTCCTGGCGAACGTACTGCGCGTGATCACCGCGCAACCCTACCCTGAAACCACGAGAGGTCGAAGCTTCGTGGCGTCGCCGCGCAGTGCCCGTTCGCACGCTGAGGGTTCCAGCCTGCACCTGCGGGTGAGCGCCAGCGTGCGCGGCGCTCCGGGCCACCGCGGAGCGGTTCGCCACGCGGCACGCTCGTCGCAATCGCCCGCGCGCAAAGGAGAGTGTGATGCGAACCAAGCTTCCGACCGCGGCGCTGTGCTCGATCCTGATCGCGTGCAACGGCCTCGAGACCTCGAGCGTCGAGCGCGCCGCCACCACCGAGGAGTGTGCCGGCGAGTTCTCGTTCATGACCCCCGACGTGAAGACCCTGCAGTGGATCGCGGCGGGCAACCAGCAGATGTATCTCAACGACCTCGAGGCCGCGTATCAGAAGAAGAACGGCCGGCTGTCCAAGGCGGTCCAGGCCAAGCTCGCGCTGGCGGTGTCGGGACTGATCACGACGGCGAACGTCGATTCGGTGACGACGACGCCACCGACCGGCGTCACCAGCATGACCGACGGCAAGTTCAACAACATCATCTCGACGCTCGAGTACCGCGGCGCGGCTCACGTCCAGGCGATGAAGGTCACGTGTGACACCGCGACGGGCCTCGTCAAGGCGTGGGACTACAAGGAGCCGTTCAAGAGCAAGGGCTACACCCCGATGCTGCCGATCGGCGGTCGGATCTTCCCGACCGAGAAGGCGAAGAAGCTGGCGTACGAGGAGGGCGAGGTCGACAACCCGACCCACTTCTACACGCTCAAGGGCGGCGGCGTCGGCAAGCAGTTCGTGTCGGTCGAGGTCATGGTGTGGGCGCGCCTCGCCAAGCCATTCTCGACGCTCAACAAGATCTTCACGGGGGTCAACGGCGTGCCGTGGATCCAGAACTGGGTCAAGGTCACCGCGACCTGCGGCAAGACCTCCGCGACCAATCGCGTCGAGGCCCAGTTCACCAAGATGCCGACCTCGGCGATCTGGATCGACAACAAGCTCGAGCAGAACCACGGCCAGGACGAGCTCGGCGACTTCATCATGAACTGGGCGGGCAAGCTCGCTCCGCTCTACGACAAGGTCGACAAGACGTACGACATCACGCCGGATGACGGCGATGACGAGGTCGACGACAACGAGATGTGCGGCGGCTCGACCACGTGCGACGGCTCCGGCTTCGGCGGCGATACCTACGGCAGCAGCGGCTCCGCCTACGATCACTGTCCGGTGATCACCGATACGACACCCGACGTGTCGGCCGAGGGCACCGCGGAGCCCTGCACGACGGATCTCGAGGTCGGCCCGAGCGACCTCGGCGATGGTTACGAGGAGATCTGCCTTCTCGATCCCGAAGGCAACGGCAGCACGATCGACGTGCTCTGCCCGCCCGGCGAGACGTTCGACGGGACCGAGTGCGCGGGCCCGAACGGCTGCACGGATCAGTGCGTCAACGACGGTGGTACGTGCTGGCCGTACGACGACGGCGACTTCGAGTGCGTCCTCGGCGCGAGCGGCTGCTACGAGTACCGGCCGTGCGTGTGGGACGGTGGCGGCTCGGGATCCGGATCGGGATCGGATTCGGGATCCGGATCGGATTCGGGATCCGGATCGGATTCGGGATCCGGATCGGATTCGGGATCCGGATCGGGTTACGGCTGCACCCTGTCGGGTGACACGCTCGTGATCTGCACCGCGCCGGTCTAAGAGCCGCTGCTGCCGCGGAGGACCGGTAGGTACTGGCCGACCTTGCGCTTCACTTCGACCTTCAACACGTCGGCCCGGTTCGAGAACGGCAGCGACGTGTGGATCACGCAGTCGACGCCGCAGTTGGTCTCGCAGCCCTTCTTGCCGCGATAGCCCGCGATCTCCTCGCGGGTCACGTCCATCAGCTTGCGGCGCGACGGCACGTGATAGCAGAACTGGAAGTGGCCCTCGGCCGAGACGTAGAAGCACTTGTTGCCGGCCTGGCAGGTCCAGTCCATCGGCTTGCCGTTGAGGGCGCGCTCGTAATAGTCGATCAGGTAGAACGGCGTCGAGATCGGCTTGCCGTCCTGCTTCTGGTTCTTGAGCCAGTTGATCCGCTCGAGGTACTTCCCGACGTTCGTCATCTTCTTGAGACGACCATGGTCGTGGACGACCGAGAAGTTGATCGCGACGCCGTTGTCCCAGCAGTACTTCGCGACTTCCTCGACCTCGTCCATCGTCTCGTCGCAGATCACGGTGTTGACGCGGAACCAGATCGGATAGCGCGAGACCATCTCGATCTTCTTGCGCAGCGTCTTGAGCGACTTCGGGATGCCGTCCTTCGGCTTCAGCGAGTCGACCGACATCTGGATCCGGCCCATGCCGATGTCGAGGAGCTCCTTGAGCTTGTCCTCGGTCAGCAGAAATCCGTTCGTCGTCATGCCCGTGGTCATGCCGTGGCCGAGCACGTGCTTCATGGCCGGGACGAGGTCGGGGTGGAGCAGCGGCTCGCCGCCGATCAGGTCGGTGTGGAGCGCGCCGAGCTCCTTGATCTTGTCGACCCGGGCCCGGATGTCGTCGATCGGGACGTGGTCCTTCGAGTTGTCGTACTCGCTGCAGTAGGCGCAGTCGAGGTTGCACTTGTACGTGATGTTGAGCTGAGCCCAGATGGGGAGGTCATCGAACGCGCGCGGGAGCGAACGAAGGAGCGCGCCCGGGGAGGTTGGATCGTTGGCTCTTGCCATGGGGATGGAGTGGCTTCCCATCCCCGGAAACCCTTGTCAAGTGGCAAGCTTCGGTCACCAGCTACGACGCGTCTTGGGCTTGCTCTGACCGTATTGGCTGAACCGCTCCCGGACCTGCGCCAGCTCCTCGCGATCGAGCACGTGGGGCGTTCCGAGCTGCGCCGCGTGCCAGTACTGGGAGGCCAGGGTCTCGACCTCGGCGGCGAGGCGGAGCGCGCCGGCGAGCGTGGAGCCGAGCGCGACCATGCCGTGATTTGCCAGGAGGCACGCGTTGCCACCGGCGAGCGACGACACCGCGTTCAGCGCGAGCTTCGCGGAGCCGAACGTCGCGTACTCGGCGCACGGGATCGCGTCGGAGCCGGCGAGCACGACCATGTAGTGAACGGCCGGGATGTCGCGGCGGAGCATCGACATCGTCGTGCAGAACAGCGAGTGGGTGTGGACGATCGCCTGGACGTCCTGGCGCGCACCGAGGATGTCGCGATGGAGCTGCCACTCGGTCGTCGGCGCGTGCTGGCCGGGGCGGAGCTTGCCGTCCATCTGCATCTCGACACAGTCGTCCGCGACCATGTCGGGATACGGCATCCCGCTCGGCGTCACGAGCATGCCGATCGGACTTCGCACGGACACGTTGCCCGACATCCCGGGCGTGAGGCCGAGCGCGCTCATCCGCTTCGCAGTCGAGACCAGCTCGTCGCGGAGGCGCATCGTCATTGTATCGACCTCGCTTCGCTCGGCGCTCTCCGCTCGAACCTGGTTCGAGCGCGCGTCATCGGTCGAACAGCTTTGCCAGCGAAGCCGGCGTCGCGACACCACGCTCGGTGATGAGCCCGGTCATGTAGCGGCGCGGCGTGACGTCGAACGCCGGGTTCGCGACGGCGCTGCCGCGCGGCACGATCTCGACGCGCGCGCCGTAGCCGGTGACGAAGCGGACCTCGTCGCCGGAGCGCTCCTCGATCGGAATCTCCTCGGGCGCACCGACGGCCCAGTCGATCGAGCTCGACGGCACCGCGGCGTAGAACGGCACGTGGTTGTCGTGCGCGGCGAGGCCCTTCAGGTAGGTCCCGATCTTGTTGCAGACGTCGCCGTTGCGGGTGGTGCGATCGGTGCCGACGATGCAGAGGTCGACCTGCCCGTGCTGCATCAGGTGGCCGCCCGCGTTGTCGGCGATCACGGTGTGCGGGACGCCGTGCTGGCCGAGCTCCCACGCGGTCAGCATCCCCTGGTTGCGCGGCCGGGTCTCCTCGACCCACACGTGGATCGGGATCCCCGCGTCGTGGCACTTGTAGATCGGCGCGGTCGCCGTGCCCCAGTCCACCGTCGCGAGCCAGCCCGCGTTGCAGTGGGTGAGCACGTTGACGCGGTCCTTCTTGCCGAGCCCCTCGATGATCTGCTTGCCGTGCATGCCGATCGCCTCGCACATCGCGACATCGTCGTCGGCGATCTTCGCGGCGGCGGCCCACGGATCTGCACCAGCCGCGAGGGCGCGCTGCATCTCGCCCAAGGCCCAGCGTAAATTTATCGCGGTCGGCCGGGTCGCGGCGAGCAGCGTGCTGGCGCGATCGAGATCGAACCCGGTGCGCGCCGCGATCGCGAGGCCGTACGCCGCGGTCGCGCCGATCAGCGGAGCGCCGCGGATGTGCATGTCGCGGATCGCGCGCGCGACCTCCTCGACGGTGCGCAGCGTCATCCACTCGATCGTGTACGGCAGCTTCGCCTGATCGAGGACGATCACGTCGTCCCCCGCGACCTCGATCGTGCGGCGCCAGCGGCCCTCGACGTTCATTGTCTAGACCTCGCTTCGCTCGGCGCTCTCCGCTCGAACCTGGTTCGAGCGCGCGTCATTCCGCCTCGACGAAGCCCGTCAGCGCGTGGACCTTCACGCCGCGTTCCTCGATCCGCTTGCGGCCCGGGAGGTCCGAGAGCTCGATCACGAACGCGCACTCGATGATCTGCGCGCCGCTCTTCTCGGCGAGCGCCATCGCTGCGAGCGCGGTGCCGCCGGTCGCGAGGAGGTCATCGACGATCACCACGCGCTCGCCTCGGGCGAGCCCGTCGACGTGCATCTCGATCCGGTTCGACCCGTACTCGAGATCGTAGTCGTGGCCGATCGCCTGGTGCGGCAGCTTGCCGGGCTTGCGAATCGGCACGAACCCCGCCTTCAACTGGTGCGCGATCGCGGCGCCGAAGATGAAGCCGCGGGCCTCGATGCCGACGACCTTGTCGACCTTGCCGGCGTAGCGATCGGCGAGCAGGTTGACGACGTGGTTGAAGCCGACGCCGCTCGCGAGCAGCGGCGTGATGTCGCGAAACCGGATCCCCGCCTTCGGGAAGTCCGGAATCGTGCGGATGAGCGACTTGAAGTTCACGTGAACCTCCCGAGGACGCGGCCGGCGACCGCATCGAGCTTGGCGACGAGCGCCGGATCGGCGGCGCCCGGCGCCGTCATGATCGCGTGCTCGAGCGCGCGATCGCAACCGAACTGGCACTCGCCCTCGTGCTTGCCGACGACGGGGATCACCGTCGCGAGCAGCTTCTTCACGTTGGCGCCGTTCGCCTGCATGACCTTCACGACCTGCGCGACATCGACGTGATCGTGCGCCGGGTGCCAGCAATCGAAGTCCGTCACCATGGCGACGCTGGCGTAACACAGCTCCGCTTCGCGGGCGAGCTTGGCCTCTGGCATGTTCGTCATCCCGATCACGTCGGCGTTCCAGCTCCGGTGGAGCTGCGACTCGGCCATCGTCGAGAACTGGGGGCCTTCCATCACGACGTAGGTGCCGCCGTTGTGGATCGGCAGGCCGAGCTCCTTGCCCGTGGCGTGGAGGTCGCGCATCAGGCGGCGACAGGTCGGGTGGCCGACCGAGACGTGCGCGGTGAGGCCCGTCGAGAAGAACGTCTTCGGCGTGCGCAGCGTGCGATCGATGAACTGATCGACGACGACGAAGTCGCCGGGCGGCCGATCGTCGCGCAACGAGCCGACCGCGCTGACGCTGATCACCTGGGTGCAGCCCGCGCGCTTCAACGCGTCGATGTTCGCGAGGAACGGAATCTCGTGCGGCGGGATCCGGTGGCCGCGGCCGTGGCGCGGCAGGAACACGACCCGGTGCTCGCCGAACGTGCCGAACAGGAGGTCGTCGGACGGGCGGCCGAACGGCGAGTCGACGCGCTTCCACTGCTTGTCGGTGAGACCGTCGAGCTCGTACAACCCGCTGCCACCGACGATGCCAATGACTGACATGCGATGCGGATACCACGGTCCGGCACAGGCGCGCTACGCTGAGCCCATGGACGTCACCGAAGCCGGGGCCGTCGCGATCGCCGCGGTGGGAGCCGCCGTGGTCCTCGTGACGATCGCCCAGCTCTGGCGGCGCCGGGTCAACGCGAAGATGGCCGACGCCGTTGTCGTCAAGATCGTGCGCGCCGGCAACCTCGACCGCCTGAAGAAGCTCGCGGAATCGGCGCCGCAGACGTATCTGGAGTGCTACGCCGAGGCGATCCGCGCCGGCGAGACCGCGTCGGCGAAGGATCTGGTCACGATCGCATCACTCACCCATCCGGCGTTCGAGAAGCGCGCCGCGCAGCTCCTGTCGGTGTGGCGCGGTGCTTCGCTGCGCGGGCTCGCCGGTGCGGCGCTCGGCGGTGCCGGCCTCTTCCTCGGCTATCAGCATGGCTACACGCCTTCGCACCTGCGGGTGCTGGGCGGCCTGTCCGCACTCGCGGGCGTGTGGTTCCTCGCCCACCTCCGCGACCTGCCCCGCGCCGTCGCCGGTGGCCGCGAAGACGTCCTCCCCGAGATCGATCGCGCATTTACCGGTCAGCCCTCCCCCGCCGCGCTAGAATCCGACGAGTGAAGGAGGTCCTCAGCTACCTCTTGTCGATCGGTGGCGCCGGCATCGTCGCGTACGCGGTCATGCTCGCCGCCGGCGTCAACACCGACTATCCCGCCGCGCGGTTCCGGATCATCAACTCGCTGCGCACGCAGCCGTGGCAGGCCGAGGTCATGACGAAGACCAAACCCGGCTCGTTCTACGACGGCATCCACGCCGCGATGAAGATCGGCGGGATGATGGGCCTGCGCGATCCGGAGATGATCGCGCTGGGCACCCGCCCCGCCTACGACGGTGCCGTCGGCAGCGTCGCCCCGAAGTGGAAGGCGATCGTCGGCAAGCTCAAGATGGGCGGGCTCGGTCTGATCGGCGGCCTGACGCTCGCGATCAGTGTCCACACGATGCCCGCGCTCCACATCATCCTGCTCGTGATCGGCGTCGGCGCCGCGATCTGGGTGTTCGTGACGAAGAACGACTGCGAGCGCTACGTCATGCTCGCCCGGCTCGAGATCCTACCCGACGTCGATCGCGCGATCGCCGAGGGTCGCTACGGCAAGCCGCCGGTCGTCTGATCTCGCACGTGGAGGCTCGGGCTCGTGCCCGTCCAGCGCTTGTACGCGCGAGAGAACGCGCTCGGGTCGGAAAACCCGACGAGATAGGCGGTCTCGGCGACCGAGACCTTCTTCCCGCTCAGGTAGTGCAGTGCCATCTGGTGGCGCACGTGATCGAGGAGCTGCTGGAAGCTGACACCCTCCGCCTTCAGGCGCCGATACAGCGTCTGCCGGCTCAGGCCCAGCCGCTCCGCGATCCGATCGATCTTGGGCTCGCCCTCGTGGAGGATCGGAATCACCAGGCTCTCGACGCGCCCGCGCGTGGTCTTCGAGCCATCGAGCCCGGCGAGCAGCGCCTCCGCGTGCGCGCTCAAGATCCCGAACACGTACCGTCCGGTGCCGCCGGCCTTGTACGCCATCCAGTCGAGGTCGATCTGGATCGCGTTGCGATCGCTCGAGAACACGGTCGGTGCGCCGAACACGCGGTCGTACTCGGCGCGGTACGGCGGTGCGGCGTGCGTGACGTGGACCTGCTTCGCGAACGGCTTGTCGGGTGTGCCGAACTTGCGGATGCCACAGATCACGCGCGCGAACGTCGACTCCGTCAGCTGCGGAAAGCTGTTCGGGTTCGTGCGCAGGTCGACGATCCAGTCGCCGGCGAGCTCGAAGCGATGACCTCGCGGCACCGCATCGACCTCGATGACCAGGCTGTGGTAGCGATCGATCTCGACGAACGCCGCGCCGAGCGTGTCGGCCGCCTGGGCGATCAGCCCGACCACGGAGAGCTCCGACAGGTCGACCGCCTCGCCGAAGTGCAAGGCGAACGCGGGATCGCCGGTTAGCGCGATCGCGGCCGCCATCAGCGCCTCGTAGGCCTCGAACGGGATCCGAGCATCGAGATCGCGAAGCGCGTCCTCGGAGATCCACGAGCGCCGGCGTAGCTCGGAACGACTCGCACCGCGCGAGACCGCGAGCTCCAAAAGACTGCTCGCGTAGCCGACCCCGACGGTGCGTCCGAAAGTCATGTCGTTGATCGCCACGGTCATGGGTCCGCCATCCCGTCCGGGCGAGGCTACAAGAGCGTCCGCCGGAGGAGAACCATGTTCGGTCCATCAGCCAGAATCCTGTCCGCCCTCATCGTCATGACCGGGCTCGCCGTCGCCGAGCCGCTTCCCGCCGAGGTCAAGGCGATGACCGGGACCTTCACCTGCACGGGTCACAGCTTGAACGGCGAGATGAAGTGGGTCGACATGACGGCCCATCTCGAGATCGCGGTCGCGCTCGACGGATCGTGGCTGCACGAGACGCTCACCGCCGTCAAAGGCGGCGAAGCGGGTCACGCCTACGAGCGCTACACGACCTTCGATCCCACGGCGAAGAAGCTCCGCCGCATGATGATGGTCGCCGGCGGGGACTGGTACCTCGGCGAGGCGGCCACGTGTCCGCCCGGCAAGGGGTGCAAGACCGATTGGACGTACACCGCGCACAACGCGATGGGCGAGTTCCCGTTCAAGGACCACGTCGAGCTCGGCGACAAGCTCATGAAGGCATGGGGCGAGCTCGCGATCGACCAGGGGAAGACGTGGACCAAGGCCTACGACATGGTCTGCAAGCGCTGAGAGGAGGTCAGCGCCACCAGGTCTCGCGCTCGACGAGGTCGAAGACCTCTTTCAAGATCGCGAGACCGTTCATCGCGGTCGCTTCGTCGGTCGTCAGCGGCGGCTGGATCCGGAAGTGCGGCGAGTACGCCATCGTGAGCAGGCCGCGCTTCACGCACTCGTTGAAGATCCGATCGCAGACCTTACCGGTGAGCGGGGTCTTCTCGACCTTGTCGCTGACGAGCTCGAGCGCCATGAACATGCCCGAGCCGCGCGCGGTGCCGACGAACGAGTAGCGGTCGACCCAGGTCTCGAGCTCCTTCAGCATCACGGCGCCGACGCGGCGCGAGTTCTCGACGAGGTTCTCGTCCTCGATGATCTTCATCGACGCGGCGCCCGCGGCGGCGGCGAGCGGGTTGCCGCCGTAGCTCGACGAGCTGCCCGAGCGATTCGACCACGGCTTGGCCACGCCGATCTCGTCGGTGGTGGCGAGCGCGGACAGCGGGAAGCCACCGCCGACCGCCTTGCCGATCGTGACGATGTCGGGGACGACGCCGGTGTGGTGGACGCCCCACCACGCGCCGGTGCGGCCGAGCCCGGTGATCATCTCGTCGGCGATGAACAGCGCGCCGACCTCCTTCGCGATGCTCGCCATCCCGGGCAGGAACTCCTTCGGCGGGATGATGTTGCCGGCGGTGCCCTGCATCGGCTCGACGATGATGCCGGCGACCTCGCCGGCGGTCGCGACCTTGACGTAGTTGCGCGCGACCTCGAGGCACGCCATGCCGCACTTGCCGTACTCGAGCTTGAGCGGGCAGCGGTAGCAGTCGGCGTACGGGACCTGGTGCGAGCCCGGCACCATCGGGCCGAGCTTGTCCTTGAACGTCGAGCCCATCAGCGACAGCGCGCCCATGGTCTTGCCGTGGAAGCCGCCCCAGCAGCTCACGAACTCGTACTTGCCCGTGTAGCTCTTCGCGAGGCGCAAGGCGCTCTCGACGGCCTCGGCGCCGCCCGAGTACATCTGGAGACGGTGGACGCCGTTCGCCGGCGCGCGCTTCGCGAAGCGCTCGAACAGGTCGACGCGCGCCTCGCTCGTCAGCGAGCCGACCGCGGCCTTCGCGGCCTGCTTCTGGATCGCGTCGACCCAGGTCGGGTGCGAGTGGCCGAGCGCACCGACGGCGATGCCGCCGATGAAGTCGAGGAACGTGTTGCCGTCGACGTCGGTGACGGTCGTGCCGCTCGCGGTATCGACGACGATGCCCGCCGCGAGTGCGTAGCCCTGGGCGCCTGGAGCGATATGCTTGTCCTCGCGCTCGCGCAACGCCAGGCTCTTCGGGCCGGGGATCGCGGTCTTGAGGGAGCGGTTCTGGTTCGCGGGCTGGGGCATGTAAGAGGCGATCTCTTACCGCAAAGCCCGCCCGATTCGTACCAGCCTGAGCACGGCAGCAGCGTTCCCGATCAGGGCAACGATCAGCAGTCCTCCGAGTACGAACGTGGTGGTCGGCAAGTTCGGGACGTGATCGTGGAGGTACGGGCCGACCATCGCGGTCATGCCGGCGCCCGTGATCATGTAGGTCGCGCGCTCGTGACGCCTCATGAGACCGCGCGGGACCTCGACGTGCATCGCCTCGGCCTTCGCACTGGTGTAGCTCACCATGAAGCAGGCGAGCAGCGCGGCCATGCAGATGCCCATCTCCCAGGCCTCGTCGCGGAACGCGAAGGCCGCGCCGACGACGAACGCGAACTCGGTGTAGCGGTCCGTCGCCGCGTCGAGGACCTCGCCGGCGTTCGAGCCGGTGTTCGTGAACCGGGCGATCTGCCCGTCGAGGATGTCGAACACGACCGACCAGCTCGCCAGGAGGCAGGCCAGGCCGAACATCGAGAACCCCATCGCGACGCCCGCGCCGAGGCCGAGCACGAGCGCGATCCAGGTCGCCCCGTTCGCGGTGATGCCGAGGGCGATGCAGCCCTTCACGATCGGCTCGACCGCCCAGTAGGTCCAGTCCATGACCTCCTGGCCGACGAGCGCGGTGCCACCGATGCGCGACACCCGCTCGCTGCGCGCGGCGCCCCGTACCGCGAGGCGGACCGCGTAGAGCAGGCCGGCCGTCGCCGCGAGGGCGAGCATGACGTAGGCGAAGTAGACGTCCTTCACCACGACCGGGATTACCCGGCCTTCGCGGCGCGCTCGGGCGCGAGCTCGAGCTCGCGGCCGTCGGCGCGCGCCGACGCGTACGCCGTTTCGATCAGCTGCACGCACATCGCGGCGTCGTGCGCCTCGCGCCCGACCCACTCGCCCCGCGCGATCTGGTCCTTGAAGTCGACCTGGAGCGCCTTGAACCACTCCGCGTGCGAGGCGTCCATCCAGTGCGACGCGGCCGAGAGCTTCTCGACGTCGATCTTGCCCCCAGCGCGCTTGCGATGGATCTCGATGTCGTCGTCCTCGACCTTGATGGCGCCGTTCGCGCCGTGGATCGTGTAGATCACCTTGCGGAAGCCCGAGTTCCAGGTGAGCTGAGCAACCGCGATGCCCGTCGGGAACGTGACGGTGCAGTTGAAGTTGTCTTCGGTGTCGAACGCCGACAGGTTCGACATCTTCGCGGTGATCGACGTGGGCTGCGAAGCGAGCCAGTCGAACGCGAGATAGAACGTGTGGCTGCCGTGGTCCATCGCGATGCCGCCGCCCGAGGTCTTGCGCTGGCGGCGCCAGTCCGGCTGCCACTCGGCGACGCCCTTCGCGTGGGTCGTGCGGAACGTGTCGAGCGTGACCAGGTGGATCGGCCCGAGCTCGTTGGTCTCGAGCACGCTGCGGATCGCCTTGATCACCGGCGCGTGCTTGTAGTTGTGCGAGGGGAAGAACACCTTCTTCACCTTCTGCGCGTGGTCGAGCATCGCCTGAGCGTCGGCCGCCGACGTGGCGATCGGCTTCTCGCAGAACACGTGGAGCCCGTGCTCGAACGCGGCATGCGCGATCGCCGCGTGGTCGCACGGCGGCGTGGCGATATCGACGAAGTCGAGGTTCTTCGCTTCGGCCTGGAGGAGCGTCTTCAGGTCGCTATAGATGCGCGCCTTGGGGAGGACCTGACGGGCCTTCTCGCGGCGGGCGGCGCAGACGTCTGCAACCGCCACAATTTCGAACATCTCGGGCGCGGCGAGGTACGCGGGAACGTGCCCCTTCTCGGCAATGAATCCGAATCCGACGAGAGCACCCTGTAATGAGCGGGCCATGCTGAAACCTCGGGCAGTGGAGTAAGTCAATCCCGTGACAGAAGCAAGAACCGGCGCCATCGCTGTCGGCGCTATGTGGCTGCTAGATTGAGGTGTGAGATCACGCTGTTGAGTTCCTGACGACGGATTGTGTGCAACCGCGTCAGCTTTTTGCCGGTTCGACCTGTCGGGTTCACAGGCAGTGAGGCAATTTGCCCCTGATAGGCTGTCGACGTGGAGCTGATCGCGCGGGTCGAAGGGACGTACGGCGTCCATTTCGTCCACCTCGCGCCATTCGGTGTGCGGTTCGAGACGAACGTCCGGCCACGGCCGGCGGTCGGGCAGCTGATCACGATCACACTCGCGGGACTGACCACCGTGAACGCCGAGTCACTCGATCAGTGGCGATCTCTTCACGCACCGGCGGGCGAGCTACCCCGCCACTTCTATCGGCCGACCGCGCTCGCCGACCTCATGTCGGCGGGCAACGCGGAGCTGTGGTTCGAGGTCGCGCGCGAGGCGAGCGCCGATACCCTGGCCGCGTTCGCCCTCGATCGGGGTGGCGTGCTCCTGGCCGAGATCCGCACCGAGCTGGCGGGGGGCGACAGGTTCGCTGCGGTGGTCGCGCGCGCGCAGCGGTTCGCCCGGATCCTCGGCATCCCCTACGCGGCCGCGGCGCTCGCCGAGCTCGCCCAGCTTCACGCGGTCGAGCACCTGATGGGTCTCGAGCACGCGGTCGTGTCGTGGATGCGCGCGACCACCGAACCGGCCCCCGACAGCGACCTCGCCAGGGACCTGCCCGACGATCGCGTGTCGGCCGGCGTGTCGACCGAGTGGCTGCAATGGTGGTGGCGGTTCGCGAGGTCGTCGACCCGGACCGACCTCCGCGAGGTCGTCGAGGCGGCGGTCGCGCTCGCGCGCACCGAGTGTCGCTACGGGACGCGCAACGAGCTCGCGCGCGAGGCCTGCGACGAAGCGGCTCGGCTCGCCGCGCTCATGCGGATCGCCACCCGGGCCGAGCTGTTCGCCGAGCCGCCGTTCCCCCTCCCCCTCGCCGACCTGCTGCGCGACGAGCTCGACGCACACTACTGCGCGTACACCGCCGTGACCCACGCCGCCCACGCGATCGCCGCCGCGCTCCGCGCCGAGATGGACACCGGCGACGCGAACCAGCACGCGATGCAGTGGATCGCGAAGCTGGCGCTCGCCCGTTAGCTCACTCGCGCGGACGGCCGCCGCAGACGACCTCGTCGATCTGCTGCGCCTCTCCATGCAGACGCATCACGCAGCGATTGCCGAGCGCGAGCAAGTTGCCCGCGGCGTCGACCGCGATCGCGTCGGCCTCGGTGCCCGTGCCGTGGAACAGCACCGGCTTCGCCCCGTCGATCCGGAAGTTGACCTTCGAGGTCGTGAGGTACGCCGCATGATCGTTGCCGGCGAGCTCGCACTTCATGCCCTCGCCCATCGGTACGCCGCCGACGATGTCGGTGAGCTTCGTCGCTCGCGTCTTGCCGCGCTCGTCGACGCGCACGAGCCGCGTGCCGCGCTGCGGGTCGTCCATCACCATGTACAACGTCGTGCCGACGAACGCGGCGCACGGCGCGCCCTCGGTCTCGACCCCGAACGCACCGGGCACCGGATCGCTCCACACCGTCTTCATCGGTCCACCCGCGCGCGACACGAGCAGGCTCATCCCCGCCAGGACCGCATCGTCCTTGCCGTTCTTCGACGCGAGCATCAGGACGTCGTCGCTCGCGCGGGACACCAGCCACGGGTTCCACGCGCGCGCGTCCGGCCCGGGAGTCCAGCTCGCGCCGCCATCGCGCCCGAGGAGGATCCCGCTGCTATCGAGCGCGAGCACGGTCCCGTCGCGCACGGCCAGCGGCGAGAGGTTGTCGGGGAGCTCGTGCCAGTGCTCGTGACCATCGCGATCGGCGACGCCGAGCTCGTCTCGCCCGCCGACGTAGGTCGTGCCGTTCACCTTCGACTCCTTCAGCGTCATCCGGTGGAGGTAGACCTGCCCACCCGCGTCGACGAACAACGCGACGATCGACCCCGAGCCGTCGAGTGCCGCTGCGAACGTCTTGCCGTCGTCGTGGCTGATCCACAGATGATGCTCCGACGCGACCGCGATCACCGGGGCCGCGCTCGCTGCCGCGACCATCGCCAGCGCCTCGCCGCTGCGCCCCGGCGTCGATGCCGGTGGCGCCGGTGGCGCCGGCGGCGCCGGCGGCGCGGCACGAGGTGGCGCCGGCGGCGAGACCACCACGGTGTACGTCTCGTGATGGCGCGTCGCGAGCACCGCGGCAATGCCGCCGGTGACGAACGCGATTCCCACGCCTGCGACGACGAGCTCGCGTCGAGTCATC
>Ga0307509_10005178_pt1 | contig 18299 bp, 18 predicted proteins | sample 10_EM_MG_FD_202245 | JGI IMG/M metagenome (GOLD analysis project Ga0307509, IMG submission 202245) | Populus trichocarpa ectomycorrhiza microbial communities from riparian zone in the Pacific Northwest, United States - 10_EM | ecosystem: Host-associated > Plants > Roots > Unclassified | place...
AGAGAACCATGTCCGAACTCTTTCTTTTGCTTGGTTCCCTGTGAGTGTGTGTCAACCTTGATATCATCCGATAGTATCTCGAGGGTGGGACAAACGTTTGATCTCGTCTGCTACTGTTATAGCACGCAACGGGGGAAAAAGGGTTAGTATGTGGAGGAAGGGCGTAATAAAGGTTGCGTACCATGAATATTCGCTTTCACGTTATCGGCCACGTTGCGCGACATCCCCTCAATCACCTTCACACTATCACCGACCTCTTCAGTAAGAGCCTTGGTTACCTTCTTTACATCGCTACCGATGTCTTTGGTTAGCGCATTCGTTACTTTCACATCCTCACTGATGACTTCGGCAAGAGAGTTAGTAGCTTTAACGCCGACATCGACATCGCGGACGATGTTAGCGACACGGTGTGTGGCTTCCAAGTTTCTAGCCGCAGTCATTAGACCCTCTTCTTTTGTGAGCGAGTCCAACCGTAGTAGCGCATCTTCAACGTTAGTTCTTCCCATCAACCTCTTCAGAAACCTCTCTGGGTCATAATTAGCCGAGGGACAGCAGAGAGAACCTAACTAGTACTCACTAATGCCCTTATCCTCCATCGCCTTCGTCGAGAGTGCAAGGACGGAAAGTAATTGCGCCATTATCTTCCCAAGTAACTCGGTCGATTCTTCCGTCAGTGGGATCTGGGTATATATTTCCAAACGTTGGAGGAAGAAGTTAATTTTCTCGAAGAGTTGGATGAGTGTCTTGTGACTCGAGGCAGCATCCCTCACTGCCTTAGAGTAGGGTTCGATATTACGGGGATGCACAACGAGGAGCTTTTTGCTGGGCTTACTCGCAGAAGAATACCGATGCCAGTAAAGATTACTTTCGCTGGAGAGAACGACTGAGAGTGATATGTTGAATAACAATCATAGGGAAAGACAAGGCGGCTTACTAGTCCAATCCCCTCTCCGAGTGTTGCTGAGAGTATCGATAGAATTTGGACAGTCGGATCCAACCACGCCATCAATTTCTCATCGCCTTTGGAAAATCTACTGTGAGTTTGAGCTTGGATTAAAATTACCTTTGATATGGCCTCTGGACTGTTGCAAGTGTCAAGCTGTATCGCAAAGGGATGGGTCTCCAGATGTTTTCCTGTGACTCTTCGGTACTCAATTGAGGCCGCGTTGAAGATTGACGTAAATTTATCAACCGAGGGGTTAGCCGATTGGGCACTTGTAGACATAGGATAGGGGAGATATACGAGGGTCTGAATCGTCGTGAGGGTGGGAGGTCTGGGCAGAGGAGAACGAGGATGATTCCAGGGAATGAGTATTACGAATACTCGTGGCTGGGTTAAGGGCACATCAACGCAGACTCGTGGCTGGTGGCGAGTGGGTAAAGCAGATCCATACAGAGGCCCGCGGAGTCCGGGTCGCAACTTTCCTCGGTCAGGCGCCACTTGTATGAAGAACCAGCGCAGCATTTGGCTTGCCACCTTGGAAGCAGGTGGCCATGGACGGCGCGGGGTTAAAAGTAACGAATACAAAGATAAGATGGTGTTTCGATGATCAATATGCTCTCGAATAATACGTAACAGCAGTCTAAGCCAATCCCAACTTGAAGGGTGAGCGGTGAAGCACTGATGAAATTAGATGATGAAGTCCCTGGTTGTTTAAGAAAACTTCCAAATTTCCTATCTCTATCCTTGGAGCGCGACAAAGACCAAAAATATCCATTTTCTATTTCGAACTTCTGATGTCGGAGTCGACGTCGGAGACGCCATAAAATTAAAATTAATGAATTATCACTTATTATTTGATACACTGGCACTTAATGATGCGTTTCAGTTACTCCCCCCTGTTCACTACCATACCATTCGACTGACAAATTTGCTGCACACCTTCCACCTGTTAGTCTCGCCGCTGCGCCGTCTCGGAAACTTGCCTAAAAGATAGGCACAGACTTTCAGGAAAATCTGTATAAGGTGACGGACATGGCCGACTCCGACATTAATACCTGAGTTATATTTCATGGACGTACCATAAGGCCTCGTTCACTCTCTATCAGTATTCCCCGATATCTGATTCCTGGCCATTCTCACCCACGAGGACTTCTAATGCCGAGGCTCCCAGAGATGTCGTGGTGAGGCACGACCCGCCCATGCACTTCCCTGAACATATTCGCGGTTTCCTCCAACTTACGGTAGATTATACTCGGGACACATTGACAGTGCTACTTAGGAGACTATGATGTGGATTCCTTTCCCTCGCCCGATGCCCACTCTTTCGAAAGAGACGATATCAGGAAGGACCTTAAAGGCGATCAGAAACTCACGTAAGACCCACAAGCAGCGTGGTGTTTCCTGCCCTGCTTCCGTGACGGGCGTAGAGGAAAGAACTCTACTGTACACTTTTTTTTTGTGAAAAAGAGACCGTAAACATGTATCATCCCATCGTAGCAGTTAGACTTGCTGGGCGTGGAAAGCTGTGGTGACGGCGAGTGCGAAGATGAAGGGAACGAGCGGAGATCGCCGTAATGATTACTACAGTAGTTATGACATACAGAAAAGCGTGTGGCATAGAGTAATGTTGGTGTAATCGGTATGTCCATTAGTTGTAGCTCGCCGGAATCAATAGGCGCACGGAAGGCATGTTCGGGGTCTGGGGAGAACGTACCTGGACCCTTCTCAAGGGCACAATGAGCGATGGAACAACTTACAGGACATCTGGGAACAACTCCGACTCAAGGCTAACTCGTCGAGTCGAGATTTTCTCGTCACGGTCCACCTCGCCGCCGTACTATACGTCAGAGCGCCCACCACGCCTTCGGCCTCGTTCATAACAGCCGTCGATTCTGGTAACTTATGAATGGGGAAACTCCCAGTCTTCTTTCTTCGCTCCAGCGCCGTCTCATGTGGAGCCAGGGCGCCTGTATGCACTCCACTCCGTCAACCTTGGCTCCCTTCAAGTTGGCCTTGTTGTTGTCGATGTTGGTTGGACGAGTGTAGAAGGCTGAGGTGACACCCATGGTCTTAGAGTTGGGACTGCGTTGGAAGTTACGGCCATTACGGTACAGTACTGTATTGTGGCATACAATACACGAAAATTTGTGATTACAAAGCGTGGTACATGTTTCGTCTCATGATTTATGAAATGAACAGAAAAACAGCACGAAATTTTTCTTTTCATTTAATAATATTTTAGCCGCATGTGATGTTCTAGGTCCGGTCTTCCGCCCCGTCCTTCCCCTACGTATTTAGGCCTACCATTCCCTCGGAGATTCGGGCTAACTCTACTTTTCATTCCCATCTACATGTCTGTGAGTAGTCGAACGGCCAGCCCTTCACCCGATAACTTTACCGCGATATTCGATTCTGCCTGGAGCGAGTATGAAAAAGTCACGGGAAAACGTCTGAATGCGCATCCCCTCGCCGCACAGCTTGACTCCTGTGATAGTCCCAAGGCCGTCTTGAACATACTCCGAACTCAAGCGCAGGTTTTCGGGAAAGAACGCAGGGGCGATGAAAAATTGATGGACTGGCTCAGTCCAACAGTGAATATCCTATTCGTTTTTTCATCGATGCTCGCGGAAGGGATCGGGTTGGTGGGCATCCTCATCCTCTCTCTGACCATTCTCCGACTCATGAACACCTTAGGCTTTCCCGCCTGCCAGAGCAATCTTTGCTGGTATCGTTGTTCTTCTCGGCGTGGGTCCTTTCCTCTGTTCCTTATCATGCATCCGTGTGAAATCTTAATGTTCAGACCGTGAGGGATGTCGCGGCGGGCTACGATACCCTCGTCAATGTCTTCGAGCGGATCCACTTCTTCCTCCAACGTCTGATAAGTTACGCTGGCGTTCCGCTCACAGAAGGATTGACAGAACTGCTTGGGAAGATTATGGCGCAGTTACTTTCCCTCCTCGCTCTCTTGACTAAGATTATGGCTGACAGCAGAATAAGTGAGTTGGACCATCTTCCTTGCGGTTTCTTGGCTCAGCATGACTCAGAAAAGTTTATGAAGATGCTGGTGGGAAGGAGGGAGGTTGAGGATGCGCTTCTACGGCTGGACTCGCTCACGAGGGAGGAGTATCTAATGGTCGCAGCTAGAAACTTGAATGTCACGCACCATGTCGATAGAGTCATCCGCGATGTTCGTGGGGAACTTGAGGTGAGTAGGAAACTCACAGAGGACATCGATGACAATATACAGGCGACCCTGGCTCTTACTAAGGACGTCGGTCATAATATCAATGTAATTGAGGGGTTCGCACGCAGCGTTGACGATAACGTTAAAGCAAGCAGACGCTGTACGCAACTTTTTTTGTCCCCGTTTACCAATGTACCGACCCCCCTCCCCTCTTTTGTATCTCTTTTGTCTTCAAACCGCGTGTGCCAATATAGCAACGAACGACGCTAGAAGTTCGTTGTTCCCCGATACTGCCTCGCTGACTCAAGACTGACCTACGCTCGCAGGGAACCAGTTGCAAGAAAATATCCGAATGTGGCTCTCACCTCCGGATCCCTCAATAAATCACAATGCTGCGTGTGCAACGCTTTATGGAGGGACTTCAAAGTGGTTCACTGAAGGAAACACATTCCGGAAATGGAGGGAAAACGGTTCCTTGTTATGGATCCGCGGTAACCGTACGCTTATCCTGTCCCTTCTACATTTACGGCCCCTGACCCGTCTTGATTTTGCAGCGGGTGCGGGGAAAAGCATCTTATGGTACGTGGCTTCTCGTCTGTTTATGTGATAGAGACCTAATATCGTTCATAAGCTCTGCCATTATTGAAGATATTGAGAAAATGCGACTGGCCGGGTCGGCATTCATTGCCTATCATTACTTCGATTTTAAGGATACCTCCAAGCGCGACGTCCGTGGCCTGTTGTCATCCCTTCTCTTCCAGCTCGGTGGCTGCTCTGACTACCATTGGGACGTCCTTCGTCAACTGTACGCCACATATCTGGATGGCTCTCGACAACCTAGTGAAGCCGCGCTTACAGAGTGCCTCAAAAACATCCTCGAGTTCCCAGGCCAAGTTCCAACTTTCGTTATCTTGGATGCTCTGGACGAATGTCCGAATGCCACTGGGACACCATCTGCCCGTGAAAAGGTGTTGGACCTTGTAGATGACCTTGTTCTGTGGCACTATCCCTATCTTCACATATGTATTGCAAGTCGTCCGGAGCAAGACATACAAGCTGTGCTTAACCCCTTGACACCCGCGCCGTTTCGTGTGTCCCTTCATGAAGAAAGTGGTCAAAGGGAGGATATCAACAATTATATACGCTCATTTGTTCATTCGGACAAAGCAATGCGGAGATGGAGAGAAAAGGACCAGGAACTCGTCATCCGTACGCTCTCGGAAAGAGCTGGCGGAATGTGAGTCGTCTCAATTATCATCCTTGGTCATTGTTTCTCAGTCTTGGACAGGTTCCGGTGGGTATATTGCCAGTTGGATACGCTTCGCCGATGTATGCCTTCGAGTCTTCGCAAGGCTCTGGACGCATTGCCGACTACTCTGGACGACACATACGAACGGACGTTACAAACTATCTCGAAGGAGCAATGGGAACATGCCCATCGGCTCTTTCAATGCTTGGTCGCTGCGGTTCGGCCGCTTCGCGTAGAAGAACTTGCGGAGATATTTGCGATGGACTTTGATTCGGACACGGTACCTAATCTCGTGGATGACTGGCGCCCAGATAATCCGGAAGAAGCGGTTCTTTCTGCATGTTCCACATTAATCGCAGTTGTCGAGGATGAGGGCTCAAAATATTTTCAATTCTCTCACTTTTCAGTGAAAGAGTTCTTGACCTCTGATCGCCTCCGCACCTCCGATGTTGGAAACATTCGCCAATACCACATCTCACTAGATAGCGCCCACATGACCCTCGCACGAGCATGTCTCGCAGTGCTTCTGCGGTTGGACGAAAAAATGGACAAAAAGCGGCTCGCGATGTTTCCTCTGGCATTCTATGCGGCCCGGCATTGGGTCGATCACGCCAAGTTCGGGAACGCAACGTCGCAAATTCAAAATGCCTTGGAACGTCTATTCGATCCAAGTGAATCATATCTTGCGTCATGGGCGTGGATATACGATGTCGACAGGAGTTGGGTACGACATTCGATTCACGCTCTTGCGGAACAGCCGTCGCCCTTGGGGGCAACTGCGTTGTATTATGCGGTGTTGTGTGGATTCAGCGGGCTAGCAAAGCATCTTGTTGCGCACGCAGAAGATGCCAACGCTAGGTGTGGTTATCACGGCACCGCTTTGCACGCGGCCCTATGCACGGGCAACCTTGAAATTGCAAGTGTATTACTGGACCATGGGGCCAACACGGAATTAGGAGACCGAGATGGGAGACTTCCCCTAGTGAGGGCATATGATTGTCGCAACCCCGAGGCCATGCGACTGTTGCTGGAGTACGGAGCGAACGGGGACGTACGGTACGGCTCATTTGAGTTGCTATCACATCACGCGTCGTACCGCGGACGAGATGAAGCCGTGCAGGTGCTCCTGGAGCACAGCGCTGACGCGAATGCCAAAGATAGCAAAAAATGGACCTCATTGCACTGGGCAGCAACCGGAGGACATGCGAAGGTCGTCCAGCTACTGTTGGACTACGGGGCTGAAGTCGACGCACAGTTAATGAACCGAAACACCCCGCTGCATCAGGCATCGCGACATGGACATCTGGAGGTGGTGCGGACGTTACTTGAGCATGGAGCAGACATGCACATACGTGGAGAATTCGATTGGACCCCATTCCAAATGGCGACGTTCATGGGACATGAGGAAGTTGCGCAGCTATTATTGGGGCATGGCGCAGGGGAAGAGGAGTTTGTGTCAAGCATAACCTGACGAATACTTCGGTCATCGTTCAGGGTTCCCTATGTTTGTATTTCCCCTCCCCTTGGAAGCTTTGTACGTTCGTTCAGGATTTTCCATCTCCACTACGTGCTGACCATTCGGTTCCGCAAAACAGGGTCGACTAGTGTCCCCTTTTTTTCTATGAGGGCGATCATTGTGCGAAGCTGACATTGAGATATCGCTTTCCGTGCTGAAAAAGGGCGAACACCATCTACTGTACAGTAGGTTGGCGTCGTGGCCACGATGGTCGCAGCTGCGTTGGCTGCGGCATAACATCTAAAAGTGATTCGGGCTCGCCGCCACAGGTCATGGTGGCAGCGTCCGTATCCATACCAAATGTTACTTGAAATTTTTCTTTCTTTACTTTTCAACATTCTTCTTTTCACCTCTGGTAGTAGTACGAGTAGTATGATACAGCATAGACATGACCGGGCAACGAGTACGTCTGACCAACAATTGACGCATTTTTTTCTTCATTTTCTGTGACTTGCGTAAATCCTACCAGCGGGGTCCAGCAATGGCGACATCCAACCAACCAGATCCGGAACCTGCCAGTGATTTGGGCCGCGTTAATTCGGGACGAGCTATGAGTACTGGCGAACGGTGTCCCTCTACCCATTGTTTCCACAGAGACGCCGACGGTGTGGATTCCGTGTTCCCTTCGTTTTGTACTGAGGCGAATGCATTTCTACTACTATAGGACCCCAGATTTGTGGACCGCGACCATATACGTCAACCTTGCGTTAACAGAATGTTGACACCAGACTCGACGGGTACCCCCACCCATGTCTCGGGCAGTGAATTCACGCATTACCGTGACGAATGTGTTCTCGGGACTGTCTAGATCCTTGTGGCCATAAGAATACCAACTGTGCTGATCATTCTACTCAAGAGCTGTCATGGGGCCGAGTCTGCCAGTGCGTCGCCGGCGAAACGTGACTGGGTTTGGCTCAGGGAAAATTGGCCCAAGCTTCGATCAGAGTCTACCTGAGTGTGCCCGCTGATGTACAATCTTTGGGAGAGATCACCGAGTCGACGCTGAGCCGAACACGATAGAACCATAGAAGTGAGGCTTAACCAGTTTAACTCCTCAGGTACCTAGGAGGCAAGGGGGCACCATCAAAGCGAAATGAAATACGAGAGTAATGGAATGACGAGCCTCAAGCACTGAGGAGGGAACTACGTCTGTGAACCAAAAAGATAGAGATCTACTAATGAAGTAGTCAGGCCACGGTAGGTCAACAAGAAACAGACGGGACTGAAAATAATGGAAGTAAATAATGGAAGTGCGACCAGGATGACACCGATACGGAAGCGCTCAACTTGAAGGAGCGAGGCGGGATCGGGGGTGACGCAGCCCAACTAACCCCAAAGGGCAGCTAGAACCGCCAGTAAGGGCGGTTTGAGGCCGTCCCTGTCTTGGCGCCCTACAGTACTCCATGTGTACTGCAGTGACTGTTGTCTGAGTCATCGTAGGACCCTGTGGATTTTCAGCCACTGTGATTCTAAAATTTCAAAGATGAACCCAAACAAAATGCATGGACGCCGGAAACTTCCGGGTTTAATTATCCTCACGCACCAACATCCACCCTTTCAGCAATGCGACCCTTGGGGAAAATGGAGCTACACAGAGCATTAAATCTATACGATTCGGAACATACGAACGAAATCCGCCCCGCCCCTCCGAGCTACGCTAAGGCTCTTGCCGCTAATCCCCCTAGTCAAATTCACATGCAAGGGCTCTGCGACAGAGCTTCCCGTGGCGCCCCGAGTAAAGGTCGTCATCTTACTCCTTTATTGTGACCCAATTATATCTCGTATAAGAATAACATACCCAGGAGTGCTGCGCCACTGCGAAAACGCACAAGACAAGATCTAGAGCGGTAAGTCCAAAGACCCTCCGAGGACAGCAGTTCTCAGGCTGTTCATACGCCTGTCCTACAGGCCTTGCCAGCCAATACAGCGCAGTTCTCCAACACTGCACCTACTTTGCCCGCGCGTGGCGTAACGCCTCTCCGATCGCTCCTGCCAGGAGCGATCGGAGAGGCGTTATCAGGCTCACCACAGAAGGCGGAGAAGAATGCCAGCCTTTCTGAAGGGACAAGCGATCCCTTCAATGAGAACGGTTTCGCCGTGATGTCGCCACTTGTACTCACCTGTTGCAATGACCGTCATGTCTTTCTGCGGTATTAGTGACGGGCCTCACTACTACGCGTAGTGGCACGCCACACTTCTGCTACTTTTAGACACCTTGTGCTACTTCCCATGTACTCCGCAACACGAAATACCACCAGTCTTGGACCATCTATTGGTCCGATTCGGTAAAATATTCTTTGGACTACCACGAACACGAATTATACATCAATTTATTTTCCGAGTAAATATTTGGACCTCACGCGTGAGGGAAATTATCGCAGCAAGTCAGGCAGAAAGTTGACAGTCCTTTCTTCAAGCTCGAACGAAATAATCCCACCACGATACATCGTTATTGGTGTGGTAGCAAGAGCGGACAATCATACGGCATTGTAGAAAGAAGAAGAGTACCACGTCTTGTGGTTTTCCTCCAAACGTCAAATTTTACCCAAATAAGTTGAGCGTCTTGTAGGATGTAGGATGAAGCGTCTTTGCAGCGGGGCATACTCAAGCTAGAGTGTGATTGCGATCTCGGCTAATATCCCATGTACAGTAGAGACCCTCTTTGGGTTGCCTTACCATCTTGCCCGGTCCTCCTAGTCCGCGCTATCCACTATAGGTCTAAGGTCATGCGCCCCATGGACACGGACGTGATTTTATCACAAGACTGAAAGTGGGTTGTCAGTCCAGTCGAGTCCGATGCTATCTTGGATGTGGGACAGCTGCAAGCACATGGCCAGAGGGGCCCATCGATGGTATGGAGGTGGAGGCCTGGAGGTGGCGCACAGGGGCCTGTGGTGTCGGGAGCAGACCCCCTTCGTATCCGAGTTGGGAATGGCGGGAATGGCGGTGGAAGAAGGTGGAAGGAGCGCGGAGTGCTAACTTGAAATGTATCACAGTCAATGGGGTGCGCGCACCAGGAAGATGGTATACCGATTTCCCTGATACCCTTTTATCCCCAATGCCCTAACGCAGGGCAGTCATGTGCAGCCCACAGGTCTAGTCTGAGGACCGTCGAATCGTCGATAAGGGGCGGCACTGACTGCCACGGTGGTGCCATTGGCACCTTGCGGGCCGGAAACCCACAGTTCCCACACTAAAAAAAACGTTTCTCGGCTCTTCCTTGCTCCACTCTCTTCGACAGCGGCCTACGGCCTGTACTCTCGTTACACTCATTTCTGCAATCACGGTATCTCTTCATTTCCTCAGATGGAGTCCCTTTAATAGCCCCTTGAAAGGTTTCTTCGGCTTCTAATTGCGTGTGCCGCACAACTAACAACGAACGTCTCCTTCAATGCGCCCGATCCTTCCCGTCCCTGCCTTCACTCTCCCCATCTCCCGTGACCTCCGTGTCCCTTGTCACCTCTTAACCTGACCGGGATGAATCGTCAGCTGTCATAAACAAGCATATTAAAGCGGAAGAATGACTTGTGGCCCAAAATTACGAGCCATGTGCCCCCGAACGCCACTGAAAACGAAGACTAGGCTGTGCATCAAAACTGGCGCGAGCCACGACACTCCCGGATGATGACATGGTGATGGACTGGCACAACTTCATCACATGTCTGTTACATACTGTATAGGTCTAGAGTGCCCCTGCGATACACGGTAGCTTGGCTTACACGTCATGTTTGGGTGGAGCTGGCGCTAACCTTGCTGAGCCGAGCCAAGCCGAGCTGTTACACTATGGCAGTATGCGTAAAGATGATCGCCTCGAGTGTACTCAGGAAGCAGTACCGTTCATGTACCCGATATTCAATTATAGAACCTATCTTTCCATGGCTGATTCTGAGTCCGAACTTTGGAGGCATAGGATTTGATGAACGCTGATCGCTCGCTCCATAGACGTTGGGTTCGAAAATGCCTATGCCCAACAGGCGGTGGCTTTGTGGGCTCCGTGAGAGCGGTGAGTGGCCTGTAATGCTGTAGGGTCCTCATGATACGTCAAGCGACTGACCGTTCAACAGGGTCACACGACTATGATCCGATCGTGATATAACTTTGGTACAAATCCACAATTCTACGGACCACACAATAAATTCGCCCCATATTTCCAGCCTGTTTAACCATTCTGGCGTCCTCCCTCGGAGTCGTGTTCGACAATCAGCTAGCTCGAGTTTGCTGCACATCAAGGATTAGCGGTCGCATCAGCATAATCCCTATATAGTTATTATTCAAATCTACGCCACACGTGATTAGATTCGCAGCCACAAGGGCAGGCCAAATGGACCCTTCATTCGACAATCCTGCGGGTCGCGGCTCGAGTTTGCTATACACCAACCGAGCCCAAGACCAGGCCAATGGGGCCCTTACTCTAGGAATCTGCCACAGGAACGGAGACCGTAAACATGTGTCAATTGGAGTTCTAACAACTTACTTTGCCTATAAAAAGCCCTTGGGGGGTGAGCAGAAGCCGTATACCTACCACATGTTCTCCTCTTCCAACAACATCCCTCGATATCGCCATCTCTTCAATCTGTAAACCATTCCCCTTGTCTTCTACGCTTGAAACAATGATTAGAGTCGCCTTGGCCAACTACACAAGACAGACAGGAATAGACCTCACAAATGATCCACTCACAGTCCGGATCAAAAATTGCGACACACCTAATGCCATCCTTGGTGTCCTTCAGGGGCAAGCCTGGGGCTTTGAAGAAGTTAGGAATGGCGATGTCAAATTACTAGAGTGTCTTAGACCCATTATTGACGGTTTGCACGTCCTTTCTGCTCACCATGATCTCAGCGACTGTGCTACTCTTGTAGGTCGAGGGACGTTTTAATTCCCAATAAGTGCAGATTAATACCTATTCTAGGATTTGTCGCCTGCACAATTCATCTTTTCTGGAATCGGCCTCCTTCTTGCAGTACGTCGTCCGTTGCTATCTTTGATCGGGTCCAGGTTGATATATTTGAGTATGTCAGGCGGCCAAGAGCGACAATGGGAGCTATGTTGCTTTCGTAGGGCTCTTTGAATGTGTCGAAGGCCTCCTTGGGCGTCTCGTGATTCGTGCCGTGACAAACCCGAACCCGGTGATGACCGAAACCATCATTAAGATAACGGCCGAACTGCTGTCTATACTCACTCTGGCAACTAAGAAAGTCAATGAAGGACGATTCCGTATGTTCTGTCTCTTCAGAAATCCCCATTGACCAACTTTGTCACAGAGAACTGTGCGAAACAACTCGATAATGAAAGCGATATTAGACTGGTCTTGCAAAGACTGGCTAGACTCACACAGGAGGAGGCCCGGAGAACGGTTGGCCCGATACTCGAGGTTATCTATGGCCTCATCGGTAACATGAAAATAGTCATGGAAGGTGAATATAACTCCTTTGCCTTAATAGAGGCGTAAGCACTGAGCGCCTTTCCGGCTAGGTGGCAACGTATCAATCGGAGGTGTCAGACCGGCTCTCCGTATGTCTGTTCCGGGTGCATGAACGTGCATGGGTTGACTTTGACTTCCAGTTTCAATACATCAGACTGTGAACGAGATGGCCAGGGTGAACCGTTCGTAACGCCCTCGTATCTCAGTTTTTCGTACACAAGCTGAATTATTTCACAGGCAATCAGCGACAACAGGACTGTCACCGTTGGCTGTCTCCTCCTGACTCATCGACAAACCACAACGTCGCTCGCAAGGCGCATCACAGCGGGACTGCCACATGGTTTACGGAAAGCAGTGCTTTTCAGCGATGGAGATCGATGGGATCCCTACTATGGATCCATGGCAAACGTGCGCACATCACCTTGACGTCTTGATCGCTAGTGACCGTCTCCTATGATATTTTAGCTGGATCAGGAAAGAGTGTCTTGTGGTATGCAAAACAACCGCTAATCTCTCTTGAGTTTACTCACTGTCTTTATTAGTTCAACCATCATCGACAATGTCCAGCCCATGCGTGAAGCGGGATTGGCCACCGTCGGATACTTTTACGCCGACTTCCGGGATCCCGCTAAGCACAGCGCTCGCGGATTGCTGTCTTCATTGCTCATTCAACTCTGTATTCAATCTGATGAGCTCTGCGAAATTTTGCATTCACTCTATTTGAAGCATGATCATGGCCTACATCAACCCAGCGACGATGCGCTTAGAGGTTGCTTGAAGGAAATGCTCGCAGTTCCGGTCCAGGGGCCATTCTACATCATTATAGATGCCTTGGATGAACACCCCAATTTCCATGGCCTTCCGTCACCACGTGAACAGGCGCTCGAGGTCGTGAAGGATCTTGTCGACTTGGGGCTCCCACATCTGCGTTTCTGCATCACCAGTCGACCTGAGATGGACATTAAAGCAGCTCTCGCGCACTTAGCAACCCATTGTGTGTCCCTTCACGAGCAGATTGGACAAAATAAAGACATCGCGGACTATGTCAAGGCTATTGTTCACTCAGACTCGACGATGCGGGTGTGGCCGGAAGAGGACAAGAGATTGGTCATCGATACTTTGACAGAAAATGCAGGTGGAATGTACGTGAAAACTGTCAGCTTCCTTCGTAAAGCTTCTCATCCGACTGCTTAGGTTCCGGTGGGCCTACTGTCAACTAGAGTCCCTGCGTCGTTGTCCGTTACAGAGGATCTGGAAAGTTTTGGAAGAGTTACCGAAAACTTTGGACGAAACATACGAACGCACACTACAAGGCATTGATGAAGAAAAATGGGAATGTGCTTATCGGATTTTCCAGTTCATCACGGTAGCTGCTCGCCCGCTTCGTATTGAAGAGCTCGCGGAGGTATTCGCAATCCGAGCTGATGGGGAGACGACTGGTATTCCTGAATTCAACGCCCGTTGGCGCCCTGCGAATTCTGAAGGAGCTGTTCTTTCTGCGTGCTCTAGCTTGATCACCGTTACCACCAATGTTTCTGGAGAACGAATTGTACAGTTCTCCCATTTTTCGGTGCAAGAGTTCCTCACCGGAAATCGTCTCGCAAGTTCTGCTCTCTCTCGCTATCATGTACTCCCACAACACGCGCATACTTTTCTTGCCAAGGCTTGCCTCGGCATACTCCTTTGCTTGAGCACCCGCATCCACAAGGGGAGCGTCAAGAAGATGTTCCCTCTAGTGGCTTATGCCGCCGAGAACTGGGTCGGCCATGCCCACCACGGCGATGCTTCCTGTCTCGTAGATGATGGAATGGAACGTCTCTTTGACGAGGATCAACCCTACTTCGCTGCCTGGCTTTGGGTATACGATATAGACAACCCTTCCGGGCGACACATGACCCACACACACCCAGAGAAGCCGGGAGTAGCGCCGTTATATTACGCGTCATCGTGTGGTTTCCACGGCATGGTGGAGCGCCTTGTAGATGTACACCCACAAGACGTCAATACCCAGGGACGTAATGGAGGGACTCCCCTTCATGTGGCGTTGCGCAACGGCCATCCCGAAGTCGCGTTGTTCCTCCTGCAGCACTGTGCCAAGGCAAATGCCAAGGACAGCCAGCATCAAACTCCGTTACATATAGCATCACAACAAGGATACACCGAGGTCATTCGGTCCCTGATCACCCACGGTGTAGACGCGAACGCAGAGGACAGAGAAAAAGAGACACCGCTATCCCTGGCGTCAAGACATGGAAGACTGAAGGCTATACCGTTGCTATTGCAGCATGGTGCTGATGCAAATCACCGGGGTCCATCTAGGCAGGCCCCTCTCCATGTGGCGTCGACAAATGGGCACCACGAGGTCACCCAACTATTACTCAACAACGGCGCGGATCCTAACGTGCAGGATCGTTATCGTCAGACCCCACTACATCTAGCATCGGACAGAGGATGTCTCGTCGTCGCAAGCGTATTACTCGAACATGGCGCCCACGTTGATGCCAAGGACGAGCGTGGGTGGACTCCATTACACATGGCGTCGTCAGGTGATCAAGTCGAGGCCGCGCGGCTGTTGTTGGAGAACGGTGCGGATGTCAACGCGGAGGAACAAGATCGCTGGACCGCGTTGCACTTGGCAGCCTACAACGGACATCACAGAGTTGTAGGTCTGTTGCTGGAACGTGGTGCGGATCGTCGTATGCAGAATAAAGAAGGGAACACACCTTATCAGGTAATATCGGAGAGTAATAACGCAGCTCAGGCTGAAGCGGCGCAACTTCTGCTACAGAACGGCTAAAATGGGACATATGGCCTTCGGGTGTCTGTAGGATTGGGATTTTAATAAACAGGACGTGCGAGTGTATATTGTATCAAGGTGTTGACCATTTGTGACCCTTATTAGTTTACTTTTGTACTTTGGTAGGCCGAGATAGAAGAATAATTGTTGATCTAGGGTCTTGTAGTGGGCTTGCTGGAATTTCGATTTTCGGTGTGGATTGATCGATTGTTTTACAGTTCTTCCGCACTCGATCTTCTTTCTGATGTACGCTGGCACCCCATCTATCCTCCTTTCGATACATTGGACAAGAAAGGAGGGTCACATAGCGGGAGGAAGGTGTCAACGCATTGTAAATTTCATTTTACATCTTTGACAAAGCACCAATTTTAGGGCATTCAGTCATGGTAATGTACGTTACCCGGTGGCCTGGACGTGGGGCCGAGGTGGGGAAATTACGGACGCATCATCAAGGGACGTGGGTATGGAGGCTGAAAGCGCTGAAACGTTTCAACTCAGAAGTGAAGATCATGATGCGAGTCGGATTCAGTTGGTGCATCCGAGACCCACATCACCAACCAAGAAAAAGATGTGTGCCCTGCCAACGTCCTGTCTTCCAGAGTGACAGATGTGATGGATTTGGGGCCGACCTTATAGGACGTCAGGCTGAGCCCTAGGACTTCCCTGGGCCTTTTGATGTAAACAGGTTAACCATTGTGATCGGCCACAAACGGTCTCATCTGTCTGCCGAGCAGCATCTCACGGTAATGTTGGACAGAGTGACGACCGCGTCCACCACTGGCAACTCCCGTAAACCCCAAGTGGCTGTTGGTGACTCACTTGGGTATTGCTCTCTGCACGTGGCTACGTCAACCCCAAAGCTCCTTCTACTCCAAAAGCATAGACATATAACTCGGGGAGGTGGCTTCGACCTTGCTTCGGCCAAACCAGATTTGGACGGACTGCGTCACGATACTTGCATGTAGAAGGACCGGTATACGCGAGGTGCCTACTCGGGATCTCAGTCCATAATGGGTGCCAAACAACGAGGAAGGACAAAGCCTACAGTAAGGCTGGCAGACGGCTGTGACCCTCAAAGGGCCCTGGCGACTGCCAGCACTGTATGGCGGGGAAACCCGAGATTAGCCTCATTAGGTAATGGCATGGAACACAGCACTAACACAACTGGAGCCTGGAGTCCAGGCGTGGCACCACGACACAGTCGCCTCCACACCACCCTCCACACCTTCCCACAATCGTGAGCGCCTTGGCCTAACCGATTATGCCAACATCGATAGCCACAACCACATTGTCGAAGCATGTCTCACGGGTCAAAGCTTGAGCCAAAGGTGTTTAAGAACTCCGAAGCCACCGACAGCGATTTCTCCATGTCTTCTACTAACGTCAACCAACCTGTTCGTGAGTCCTACTATTGGATCGTCTTCCTTCTCGCCCATTGATGGGATCCTGTCCAGCTACCCCCACCCGCAGGTCGCCGGTGTTCGAGCTAGCCGCATACGGCGTCCCTCCTGTCGCCAGTAGTAACGTCGGCGAATCAGTCTGTAAGTGCTAGTTTCTCTCAAACTTTGACGTTGTTTCGCCTAGCTAAATAGTTCCTGTCCAGCTTCTCACCATTACTGGGCACTGGAGTGCGAGGAGTCGGTTGACATTTCTCCCTCTGTGGCTACTGGTAACGTCCGTGTATCAGTCTGTGAGTACCGGCATCTCGCTTCCTCCTTTTATTTAACTCATTGATCATTCCTGTTCAGCCCCTCCTCCCCGTCGCAGGTCGCCGAGGCATGACGAACCCATTGACGCTATCCCTCCTGTGGGCCTTACTCTTGTGGGAGAAACCGTCTGTGAGTATTTGTATCTCCCCGACTTGACTTTTTCCATGTAACTCATTGGCCATTCCTGTCTAGCCCCTCTCAGTCACGGGTCGCCCATGCTGGAGGCACCTACTTGTGGTGCCCCTCCCATGGCTGGTATGACGCCCGGCCGATTGGTCCGTGAGTACCGGCATTTACCAAAACTCGATTCTCTCTCTCTCTCTCTCCGGCTCACTAATCGGTCTTATCTAGCTCCTCAGCCCAATTCTATCCCATCGGAACAAATCGACAACAAAATTGACCCCCCGATGGGCGCAATCAAGGATTCTCTCGCGTCTCTCAAGGAGGCAACCGCCCTAGCTGAAAGGATTCCCTATATCTCGCCACTTGCGGGCATCCTCCTCCAGGCGCTGACGATGCGAAATGTCAGTGTTCGACTGCTCTCATAATGATGATGTTTCCTACAAGTAAATTAACAGGAGTCGACGCTGCACCAGGAAAAGTGGGATGCGGTGAACGAAAAACTCGGGAAAGTTGCTAGCCTGGTGAGCGACGTCGGGACGGTGTGCGAGGACAATAACCTGGAGGAGAACGATCTTCCGCGTAGCCTGTACACAGTCTTTCAGACCCTCGAATCGTACGCCATGCATTCCGGATTATTTTATCGTTATCTGACCATATCTAAGCGAACTCGGTCCAATTGAACACGCAATCAAACAGAGCAACAAAGTCGGAGTTATCAGGAGTGTCTTTTTGGGCACGTATTTGCGACGGAAGGTCAAAGCGTATGATGATAAGCTTTCGAACGTGCTCCAATCATTCCAGGTTTGTCCCCAATTCACTACCTGTCACTTGCCTAATCCGCCGCCTGCAGGCCACCTTAGCTTTCGATCCACATTTTGTGCCATTCGCTGAACGAATCAAGGTGTACACCCTCCCAGTATTACGAATCATAATTTATTAACATATTCTATAGGTAGACGCCATCAATGTGAATGTGCGCTACGACGAGAACCAGACTCCGTTACATGTAGCATCGCAACTTGGACACATCCAAGCCATGCGCTCGCTAATCGAGCGTGGTGCTAATCTGAACGCGGAGAACGAAGACAAGGAGACCCCTCTTTTCCTCGTGTCGAGAAATGGAAATGAGGAGGCTACACAACTTCTCCTACGTTGCGATGCTGGGGTGGATCACCGGGATCGGGAGGAAAGGACACCACTCCACGGGGCATCTGAAAACGGACACTATTTGGCCACGCGGTTGTTACTCAAATTCCGAGCAAATTCCGACGCAAGAAATATGTATGACTGGACCCCATTACACCTAGCGTCACGGACAGGAAAGAGTGCTGTCGCTAGGGTCCTCCTCGAGTGGG
>Ga0307509_10005179_pt1 | contig 18297 bp, 30 predicted proteins | sample 10_EM_MG_FD_202245 | JGI IMG/M metagenome (GOLD analysis project Ga0307509, IMG submission 202245) | Populus trichocarpa ectomycorrhiza microbial communities from riparian zone in the Pacific Northwest, United States - 10_EM | ecosystem: Host-associated > Plants > Roots > Unclassified | place...
CTCAGATCATGGAAGAACTGAGGAGAGGAAGGAAGGAACGTCTCAAAAGAGATAGTACAGGGTACAAACAATAACAAACAAGAAGTGGCTGAGCGATCGGACTGTAAATGCAATACTCTAACACACCCTCCTCTACACGGATTACCATTAAAACTTTAATGGACAACATCGAAAAGGTGAAGCATGCTGAAGGGTAGCGTGTATTATTCATCGCTGACAAGGAGCGTTTAGGATGCACCGGGAATGTACAGAACTGTCACGGACTTGGTCTTTTCAAGATCTCCCGAGTGCCCTTTCATCGTCGACGAACCGTCGATGGCGGAGCTCCGTAACCGCCTTGACCAATACGAGAATGAAAATATCTTACTCTCACCCGACGCTCAGGTCGGAGTGAGGAAATCGGTCGCTGCCGCGTTGGGGGAGAGGAAGGGTTCGACTCTAGGAGGACAACTGCACGCAGTCGTGTACCCCTACTCGGTGGATGTCGAACGGATTGTGGATAACCTGTGCGGACCCCGCCGGGCACCCCAAGATGAATTCGATAGTGGATCCGGCACCATGACGATGGATTTGGGCACCGAGGATAATACCCTATCGACTCCGTCGGAATTCTCGCCCCCGCTGTCGAGGGTTGTCGGGTCAAAGATCTATGAGACTACGGATGCGGGCAGCAGGGCTGACGTTTCCTTTAGTAATAGTAGAAAGCTGTGACCCTGGCTAAAGGGGAGTATGTGACTCTCCGCTATGCCCACCGAGACACGTTACAAGTTATTCACTTCATTTCCCTTGTTTTATTACTAGTATGTGCCCATGCCGCAGCTCTATGCCGACCCCAGTCACTGGGATCGCGGGCCTATTATTTATCGTATTTTGTAGCCCCCCGTTCGGGGGACGAGAATTTGTGGACAACACAGAACAAGTTGCCCTACCATTCGCTACCATCATTGCAAATGAACAAACCAAGAGGGAAGGCATGCACAGAGAAGGCGGGGCCTGGGAATAAGCGGACTGCAAATCCCCAATGTCTTGAGTATGTGCCTGTATCCCTTTTTTCGGGACCAAGGAACCAAATTGGTTCCATGCCAGGGAAACGTTTATCGATCCATACAACATTCTCCGGCATGATAGTCGTTTTCAGCCTTAGCGCGTGCCGGCGCTCCACCAAGTAGGCGGGTACACAGATCTTAGACAATTCGAGTACCGCCCCGCCGCGGATTGGATAATTCATCTCCCGCTCGGGCGACTTGGCTCTGTAGTAGTTTGCGGCAAGCTAAGCCGTGAGAACCGTATCCATTATGTCCTTAGGTGCACTTCAGTTATGCTTGGTATGGCGTTGGATTTTATCGGCCTCGCACATATCTGACCGGGTGGAAAACCCTGTTGTTTATTTGGTTGAGTAGTACGGGAGCGTGAATAAAGTTCGGGGTAACTATTGACATCGGGGGGCGATATGCCCAACCCCCGAACTCACCCCATTTATTGATCACTCCAAATCAACAACCCGCCGCGGTGCGGGTTGTTTTAGACGATGCCACGGTAGGTGGCGATCTGGGACGTGAGACGACTGCATTGTCCGAGGGTGAAATTGTTCATGCAGTTGTCGTCGCTGTAGTCCATATAGTTGTGGAAACTATTGATCCGATCTTGTGAGTAAGTGCGCTACTTCGAGAGTGGCCGCCCGGGGGACTTACGGATCAGATCCTCCGCCAGCACAAGAATCGCTCGAAGCAGGGCAGCCGAAGACAGGGCTGGCCTCAGGAGGGGTATCGCTGACGGAGTCGCCTGGGGAGCTGCACCCTCCCTGGAAGGTGTGGTACAATCCGACCCAATGTCTAATTGGAATCCCACGATTAGTTCAATCTCATCAAGTGTCAATGCAAAGAAGTGACCGCTTACCCAGCTTCATGGGTGAGGGTCCTGCCCAGGTTGTAGGGGGCGGAGGTCCCACCGGGGACAGAAGAGTAGAGCATGACGACACCGTCGTCCTTGGGGTTGCTGGCGTATGAAGATGGGAAGGTGGCGTATCCCAAGAGTCCGGCACCGGAACCGGAAACGAAGCCAACACCGTAGACGTTCAGGGCGTTGACTCCACCCAGCCTCAACTGGTTCTTCATCGCAGTCTGGTAAGAGCTATGAAGGCGGGCGTTAGCAACGCATGAAGAAAACGAGCGAATCCGTGGGACGCGTTCGCTTACTTGCCGGGACCGGCCTGGTCGAACCAGTTGGCGTTGAGGGTCCTGTCGGTACCAGCGAGGAAAAAGCTGATGCCACATGAGGCGTAGTCGGCGTTCATGACATTTATGGAGGCCGAGATTTGAGAGTCGGGAATGTAGCCACCGGACAGGGAGGTGGTCTTGTAGATCACATGCCCTGTAAGGCAAACCAGCGCCAGCTTCACCACAACGAAACAAGGATGGGGCGGAATCTGGCTCACAGTAGACGGGGATGGAGGCGACGGCGATGCCGACCTCAGATTTGGTCTCAACCTTATGCTTGGCGAAGTGGGCCTCGGCCTGATCGACGAACTCCTTGGAAGGAACGGAGCCGCAAGCCCTGACGAGGGCCGTGGCATTGACCCCGCTGGAGATGGGGGAAGCGGCCACGAGGGAAGAACCCAAGCTGAGGAATAAGGAGAGAGCAGCTGTGAACAACATATTGTTGACTCGTCGACTGAGAGGGGGAGAGAACCGAGGCTGGTTGCTGAGAATCTGAGCATTCCGACTGCTGGGACTTATATACGCCCGGAGGGGGTACAAGACTCGTATCTGTGAGATTTGGAGATGATTGGACGCTCAGCACGAGGTCATCCGCGTTAGAGATAATCAAGGACGGCTATTCGTCCCACGCGCGACATCACCAAGGACACACATGGTTCCCAAGGCGTTTCGGGAGGATGGTCCCTTTGTAGTACCCAGACGGATGACAGGCAATTCGGCGAACTCGGACATAAACGGCCGGGTCATGCGCGCCACTGGGGGTGAAATGGTGGCTTGGGCGGCCCCACGGGCTTAAGTCCGTTGACGTGACGTGAGACAATCGAGGATTGATAACACGAGGACGGAGGCAAGTCCTGTTTTGGGGGGGGAGAAGGTGAGCCCAGTGGCGCGGCGGGGCTGCAGACGAGTTTCTCCCAGCTGTCCCGCCTCTAGACCGGTGACAAGGTAATACCACGCGCGTTTTATCTCGTCAATCGAACCCTCAGTCGCTCGGTCGGTCAGTCGGTAAGCCCAATGCTCCTCGCAGTGACTACGGGTTTATAATCCTCTAATTAACCCACGACCGCTAAGATCAAATCTTCACTTCCAACTCTCCCCCCACCAACGGAAACGATGGCAGATCCCCGGTTCTATGATATTGCCCAACGCATTGGCCACGTCTACCTCAGTCGCCTGATGTTCCAAGGACTGGACGTTCGACCGCCGGAACTGGATGGGAATCTGATGGCTCACACGTCCCGCGTTGAACTATTCAGGTCCGTGATGGTGGCGCCGATGGATCCTAGGGATTTCTTGAACACGTTCTTTGCGGACTGGGCGAAATACTACGGGAACTTCGGGAAGGGGAGCATCGCCAGGCCTTATAGTGCTGTGCCACCTACGGCTGCATACAGGCAATTCATCGTGGACCCTTTGGTGAGCCGTTTTCATCGCGTCCAGCAGTTTCTTCCGTCCTCTCATGTAGCGGATTCTCGCCCCTTGCTCCATAAGGTTCAAATCTTGAACCGCACCTTCCGCTCGTCCGGGGACATCGTCTTCTGCGACCGCGCCAAACTCCGCAAATCCAAACGAGGCTACATGCCAGACATAGTGGCGGTCAACGAGCGTTTCCAATTCGTCGTCGACGAATCCAAATCCTCCGATAAGCCTCTCGAGATCGATGACGTGGGTCTGGCCGAATACTTCATCACTGTCCAACCTAACCGGGAGGACGACTTCTTCCATGACCCCCCACCTGGGACGGGCCGCCCTTTCGACCCTAATAAACCGTCTCTCCACACTCACTTCGTCGCGTTGAGCCATATCTTGGATCCGGAGGAGAGGAAGAAGGCCACCCATGGGTTAGAAGAGATGCTCAAAAGGGTGGAGGAGATATGGGTCCAGCAACACCGCACCCACCTCTTCACCATATCGATTGCGGGGTCGATGGCGAGGTTCTTGTACTGGGACAGGAGTGGTACAATCATCACCAGGGCTTTCGACATCAGGCAACAACCAGACTTGTTGGACGATTTCCAGAGCTTGTATTACCGGTCATCCAGGGCGGTCCGTGGATACGATACGACGGTGAGTTGGGCTGGGAGTGCGGTCAGGTCCTCGGAAAACAAACCCAAAGGATCGGAGAAGGAACCCTAAGAGTAGGAGGGGGAAGGAGAGTTGTGAATTCTTGAGCTACTGAGGCGAATACCCCAGAGCAGATGGTACCCTCATAATAGCAGTTCGTAAACACGGAAGTCCCGGCATATTGCAAAGCAGAATCCCTAGAATGTGTAGAATAGCAGTGACGAAGAACGACTCCGGTCACTTGAGAACCGTACGCAGAGCAGAGGGATCCCCTCAGACAATGGAGATCAATCCAGGTAAAGAATAGTGACATTTCCAGCGAGAGGAACACAACGAAGCCGAACAGTGGGTGATTCCAGCCATCCCAGAGACAACTATTCATAACACACTCCAGCTCTCCGTATCTTTACCAGACGTACGGAATCAGTCTCCACGGCACTCTCCTCTTGTACGCCCTGTACTGAAGCCCCAATTCTGGATCTTCTTCCATCACCCTCTCCTGCAAGTAAAACGTTTCGAATGAGTATATGCACACGTCGACGTCTCAGATAACCCAGGGAGTTACCTCAATGGGGATCTTGACGAGATAAGACGCGACGGTGATCGGAAGAGCGTAGATGGGAAGCCAAGACCAGAAGGCAATCGCCCACGTGAAATGAGCAGCAATAGCCCCACTAAACGACAAACCCCAGGAACCATTAGCACCCTCAAGCATAAGTGTTGGGAGGAAAGTCAAACACGAACCTATACATCGGATGCCTAACCACCCTATACGCCCCACCGTCCACCAACCTCGGGTGCTCCCTCACACCAATCATATGAAACTGGTCTCCAAGCGTTTTGATCACGCCGCACAGGAAAACCTCGATCCCGACGGCCAAAACGACGCCTACGACCCTCAACCAATTCACCCTCCCGACCCTGACCGCTGTAGTCATCCCCAAAAACCCCGCACGCCTCGTAGGAGCCGGAAAGCTCCACTGACTCCTCCAAGCAGGTCTACCCCACGTGTATCGCAGGCCCGACGTCCAATATACGATAGGAGGAAGGAACCTCCCGACCGTCTGCCCGATTAGCGCAAGTTGGAGCTTCGTGAGTGGGCTCATACGCAATGGGCCCCCATCCCCATCTTGAGCGGCGTCATTGATGAGGGCAGGGGATCGTTTGATAGGCCCAGCGTGGGTTTCTGCGGCCTTGAAAATGGGGTAGGCCTGAGATATCGTGTATCCCGCGCTTCCTAACGTTGCCGACCAGACGAGGAATTCGAACCTTGGGACGTGGTTTATCACGCCCGCCACGTAAACCATCGTTTCCCTTCGCGTTGTCTAGCCTCCTTCAAAGGCCCTTCGAGAGTCAGGGGGAGGGCGATTTGCCGGATGGTCGTCGTGAGGCAGGAGTGTGGCTGCATCCCAGCGTCTATTCAGATCACTCAATGGACTCAACGAGGTCAGCGTCAAGGGCATTCAGGACCTTGGAGGATGGGGTTCTGTGATAGCGAGAACGCGACGGTGTATAAACGTATTCACGCAAGACTTCGGAAAATGACGGTGGTTGCAAGCTAAGGATATAGTACAGTTGACCCACGCAGTCGAAGAGTGGAACCCTCAGCGGGAGAGAGATGCACATATTACGGAGAGCGAGACATCATAAAAAAACAGGAAGAATATGTTATGACCTCAGTACGAGGGAAGTGACGATACTACGAGGACAACACACGAACAAGTCCAAGGCAATCATGCGACCCTCGCAGTTTACAACCCGGTGGCGTTGTTGAAGATCAACAAGTTTGGAGTCTTGGGTGGCAACGTGGCAAGAACATCCGGGGTGGATAACGCGAGAAGCGCCTTCTTGAGCTGGGCGGGGGTCAGCGTGGGGGGGAGGGGGAAAGGGGCGGTCTCCAGGATGGGGGGAGGGATCATCGAAGACATCCAAGAGGGGAAGGCAACACGGGCGAAAGAGAACACTGTGCCAAGAGCACGCTGGGGAACGGACTGAACGACGGGAGGGGAAACGAAGGCAGAAACGTCGGGATCAAAGGACTTGGATGGGTAAAGAGAGAGGAGGTAGGCGAGGAGACCGGCGGTGTGGGGAGAGGCCATAGAGGTACCAGAGATGGTGTTAGTTGCGGTTTCGCTTCCGATCCAGGTGGAGAGAATGTTCAAGCCTAAAATATGCATAAGAAGCAAGCTCCCATGATGGTTGATGAAGATGCTTACCAGGGGCAAAGACGTCAACACACTGGCCGTGGTTAGAGAAGTAAGCCCTCTCATCGCCCAAGGTGGAAGCGCCAACGGTGACAGCTTTCTCGGCGGCGGCGGGAGAGTAAGAGCAGGCATCCCTGTTATCGTTACCAGCAGCGACGGCGAAGTGCATGCCAGAGTCGACGGCCTTGTTCACGGCGTCGTCCAAAGCCTGTGACTTACCACCACCCAAAGACATGTTGGCGACGGAACCCTTGTGCCTGGTCTTTCCGGTGGCGGCATACTCGGCCTTGGCGGCGGCGAGCTTAGAGGCGGCCTGTTCTGCGGCCCACAAAACACCACCAACGACATCGGACATGGTACCACTTCCGTTGGAACCCAAGACTTTGACGGCAATAAGGTTGACGGCCTTAGCAACACCGTACCTGCGCGAACCGACGGTACCGGCGCAATGGGTTCCGTGACCGTTGCCGTCCTCGTCGACGTCGTTTTGAGGGATGGTCTTGCCCCAGGAGGCGCGTCCCTCGAATTCGACGTGATTGATGTTGATACCGGTATCCACGATGTACACGTCAACGCCCTCGCCGCCGGTAGGGTCGTGCTCGTAAAGAGTGAAAGTTCCGAGACCGAGCTTCTTACGATGGGAGATGCGAGCAAGACCCTGGGAGCCGGACAGTGTCAATCACGAGTCACGCGACAAGGGTGAAGGAACGTACCCAAGGAGCAAAGCGCTGGGTATCGAGGGCCTGAACAATGGAGTCCTGCTCAACGTATGCGACCTCTGGCATCTCCCTGATTCGTTGGATGACGGCGTCTGTGAACCGGCCCGCGTAACCCTTGAGGTGACCGTCGTACACCTGACTGACGCCAACGGGTCCATCGGCGAGGAGAGGGTCTTCCTCGTGAACGACCTGAAGGAAGTTGAAGTGGTTGTCCACGGCGGAGGTGTGGATGTCGTCCTTCAACATGATGATGTACGAATTGTTGAGCACCTTGTCCTGGTGCTCAGCCTGGAGGGTGTGGAAGGGGGCGAGCCCGAGAGGAGACCTCTGCTTCGGGATTTCATGAGGCGTCGATAGCGGGGTGGCTATGACGGAGGTTACGAGGATGGAGAAACAGAAGGAGGACAGTATCATCTCTGCGGAGAAGAGGCAAGAGTTCGGAATCAAGCCGGGTCTGACCTCGTAATATACACGCCCATATTTGCACCTATTTGGCCCCTGTGGCTGACTCCCCCTTGGAATCACCTCCGTCACTCATCGCCTCGTGTGTATCAATTCCTGTGATCTTACGTGCGCGAGCGCTGTGTGCTGTTATTCCCATCCCACCTGTGCCGAATTTTCCGAACATTTTTCTTTGAATTTCTGCCTTAGATCTGTGCATTAGCGCTGGAGTCATCACGAGCCTCTTATCGAAGGCTCCCAGCTGGTGACAGCGCCGCCGACGTGGCTGCGGATCGCAATAGCCACCGTCCCAGATAAGTACGTGGCACAATCCAACACCGCCGTACTCGTAGAAATGGCTATTCTCGCCTACACCTCCCCCAGTGCTGCAGGTGAACCCTCCAAATGCACAAACCGTCCGCCGGTTCCGCGAAGCCGCCTCGGGAGATATCGGGCGGCAGAAGTAACCGCTTCCATCACGCGACGGTTGCACGCATATTTCTGGTCAGTGGTTGAATCAGCCACTGGTTTTGCCAGTGGGGTCGTCGCACGGTGTTGCAAGCTCGAACTGAGCTTCTACTTCCCTCCCGATGCACGGCGGGCCCGCAGGGTCCTGGAGATGTAGGCAAGTCGTTTCACTCCCTGGAAAACTCGCGCAGAGGTTGTCGTTGAACCTAGGGGCTAAAATATCGGCGATCAGGGGGCTTTTGACAATCCAAAATGCATTTTCTCTCGATCCCAGGTCCAGCGTTGCCCAGTCGAGCAAACCTCGTGACTGTCCGTACACATATCACAAAGTTAACCCAATACCAACCTTTCTGTTTGATCCTCCCTCCTGTTCCTTCCCCGACTCTCCAGGTTCATCCTTCACGGTCCAGTGGAACATAACAAGGAACCCACGAACCTCCTTGGACGATTGGTAATACAAGCGCAGGAAATCCACCAACAATCCCGGTTCCTTCCTGATATCAAATGCGGTCGTGATGAACGTACCGCCCCTGTCCCACCTTAGGAACCTCACCATCGACCCGGCCATCGATATGGTAAAGATATGACTCCGCCACTGTTGATTCCAGACGTCCGCCACCCTCTCGATCATCTCATCTAGTCGACCCCTGGCCTCCTTCCTCTCTTCCGGATCGTAAATGTGATCCAATAGGGTGAAGTGAGTATCGATGGTCGGTTTCTTGGGGTCGTAGAATTGTTCCATCCCAGGCGTGGGATCGTGAAAGAAGTCACCCTCTCGATCTGGATGGACCGTAACGAAGTATTCGGCCAGGCCCATATCGTCGATCTCGAGAGGCTCCTCGGAGGTTTTGGATTCGTCAACGACGAACTGGAAACGTTCGTTGACCGCCACTATGTCCGGCATCTGCGTTTTCTTCGACTTGGATAGTTTGGCACGGTCGCAGAAAACGATGTCCCCAGAGTGGCGCAACCTTAATAACGCGGTTTGGTGGTTCAGGATTTTGACCTTGTGCAAAGGCGAAACACATTAGCCATGGGCACGAGAGCTGTTGAAAGGTCTCTGCACCGACTCACCAAAGGATCGACTATACAGTGCTTGAGCGGGGTTGTGGGTGGAACCGCGCCATAAGTCCTGATAATACCTCCCTCCCCGAACTTCCCAAGAATCGGGGCCCATACCGGGAAGAACGTATCCAAGAACTTCCTGGGATTGGCCCCTCCAACCATCGTACGCTTGAAATCCTCAAAACGCATGGTCTTGAGTTCCTCTGGCGAATATTCGTGCGTCGCGCGGTTGAGCTCGGATTCGCGACTGTAGTAAACGTGACCTAGTTGGACAGCTACCTGATGGATACGGGTGTCTGCCATATAGTTGTTGGTGGACGGTTGGAAAAGGCTTTGATCTCACCGAGTGGCTCAGGACCATGATCACGGTGGACCCGCGAGGCGACCTCATTTGGCAGCCGTCTGTGGGTCCACGATCCGAAACCAGAAATCCGAAGGCCACAAGGTATTCTGCTCCACTTCCCGAGGCAGGGGCGTATGTTGGAGTATGAGTTTCTCCTTTTTTTTTTGTAGGCAACCAGTGTCTACCAGCCAAAATACAATCCAATCATCAACCTGATATCGGGTCACGTTCTTATCCATGCCATTAATAGATCATTCATCCCCCCTCCGAACTCTATCTGGGTAGCACTGATTCATCCCCACCTGCATCCTCGTGGGAAATCACCCTCTGTAATAATCATTGAGTCGAATTCGTCTCGCTGTGGACTTGAGCAACGGCAGTGGCGACGTTAGCGTAGAACGAATGGTATCCAATCAAATCCATAATCCCCCCACGTTCGAACATCTTGTAGGGTCCGATACGAAGGTGGGTGATAAACACCCCGACGCCTCGGTTCTAAAATAGAACAGTTACATAAAGCTCGTGGGTGTGCGTGTGTGGCGAGGACGATACCTTGTAGGTTGCGACCAACTCATAGAAGAGGTGCACAGCTCTGAGGTGCACAAACGTCAGAGTTACGAACAAGTGAGACAAAATCATACATACGAAGCATCGACGGTATCGACATCGGCCATGTGGAAGATCAAAACAGTAGCTTGCGGTCTCCTGGGTTCATCGCTTGGGTGGCTCCTATCGTGCCCGTACAGCTCCAAACGCCTCAGTCGTTCTGTGCGGTAAACCAGTTGGTTAGATCCGCCGATAATAATGAAGAAAGCAAACAAACCTTTCAACTGTGCCGTATTAGCTGGGTAGGCAACGCAATAAGCTTGTGTAAGAACGTGGACGGGGCCAGCGATGTTCTGAACGGTACGAACCGAAGTCCAAGTTCTCTCTAATCCTTATGATCAACGTCCCAGACGCGTCTTCCATCGCTTCAGGATCTTCGCTAATCGGCCTCCATGTGTCCGTCCCAGGAATCCTCCCCTAATTCACGGGAAGGTGTCGTTAGTCCAAACACGAAACCAAACGAGGAATGCAGAGTCAGTGGCTCACGAGAATCATTAGCCTCGCCTTGGAGGACCTGTGGATGACGAGGAGTAACGAGATGACGATGCTGACTGCTACCCCGACTTCAACACTCCAGACGATTGTCAGCGTGAAAGTAAGAAACATGAGCGCAAGGTCGATCCATGCTCGCATCCTGCGGTTAAATGAGGAATTAAGCATACCCAGCGTTAGTCGAAGGATCAGACTGACCTCCAGTAGTATTCCAGAGCATCCGGAACCTCAGCCATAAGACTGATCAAAACTAGGCACACGCTACATGCCCCCATGAGCAAACGGTAGAAACCAAAAAAAAAACGACGAGACCCACATGGAAGCCAAAACCGCCTTCGGCAAGTAATACAACCACGGAAGCAAAAAGAAGGTGGCAAGAAGCACAAAACCAGAACAGACCAAGCTGGCCATCTGTGTCCTCGCTCCGACATCTCCGTTGATCCTAGACCTACATCACAAAAATGTTCAGAGACCCAGGACTGATCCCAGAGGAAAGAAGGGAGTGAGAGGGTTCACCTACCTGGTGATAGATCCGGCAGCAGGTAGGGTTCCAGGTACGAATGATCCCGCCAGATTCGCAACTCCCAAGGCAACCAACTCCCTGTTTGGGCTGATAGTATGTGAGAACCTCGCTGCATTCTGCTTCGCGGATACGATGCTGTCCAAGAACCCAATAACGGATGCCAATCTAGTTCCCATCTGTCAATAACAAATCATCAGGCTTGACGGATAGTACTGACATTGCGGTAGATGTGGTTTGCGTGAAGTATTTCCTGTTCTCTGCGCTTAGTGGGAAAGCGAAGAAAGATCTCCCAGTGTTGATGGATACAGGACCAAGAATGTTGATTCCAGCTTTATGCCACCTGAACTTCTCACAGAGCACTGTAATTCCAACCAGCCGCAAGCGGTCAGCTGCTGCAACGCAGGCAATCCCCCCAAAAGGGACCAGACGCACGAGTTGAGACGATGACGACGATCAACACTTCCGGAATTCCCCTGATCCAACTGCTCTTGAACGAGCCTTTGATGAACCTCAACGCCACCAACGCACCAAACGCACCAAACGCAACAGCAGTGGTCGGCCCGTGAAGGTTGGGCGAGTGTTCGATTAAGAAGAAGAGCTTGTCCATGGTGGTCTTGGGTCGGAGGGCCTTCTCTAAGTGGACGAGTCCAAGCATGGGTATCAATTGCTCACTGGAATGGCGACAGTAAATTTGAGAAGGAGAGCGCGGGGAACGAGGGACAGGACTCACATCGAGATGACAATACCAACAGCGGCCACGAAACCGCTGAGCAACGCGCGGCTCAAGATGACATCGATGAACCCCAGTCTGAACAATCCAAGCAAGAAAGAGAACAACCCGGATTGCAGGGCAATCGCGGTAACGACTTTGAAGCCTACAACAGTGCGATCCTCGGATTTGTGATGTTTGTCATGCATGATATCTGTAATGGCCTGCCCAACGAGAAGAGATAAGGCAGCCTCCGGGGCAACGTTTAGTTGACGTGAAGAGCCGAACATGGCGTAGAATATCCCTGGAATAGATGCCGAAAACTGCAGGTTGGAGGCGCGTATGAGTCATAAGACGTAACACAAGTGACAGAGGTGAGGGGAGGATGAGAGGAAGTGAAATGAGATGCGTGACATACCAGGCCAGCGGTGGGAGTCAGCCTGGCGAGAGACGTGCCGTAGCTGACACTCTGGGGAATCAGGATGCATGCCACAGTCAACCCGGCCAAGAAGTCACCACCGAAACTAGAATCCGAGAGAAAATGCAGAGGTTGAAGTGAATATGGGCTCTAGAGACGGGGGGAGGGTGGGTGGAGGAAAAGGAGGGCAACACGTACAACGACCAGGAATAAGCAGGAATCCACGCCGTTACAGGAACATAGTAGCTCATTCGCTTCCTCCAATTCCTTGTGGGAGACCCTTTGGCCTCGGGATCCGTAGGTCGTGGTAGATCGACTACGCATATACCCAAAGCACTCCTTCAATAAATTGCGGCCGGAAGTAAAACACAAGAAGGATGGAGAACTCACCGATATCGTCGTCACCTACTCCAGGGACGGCGCCAGAGCCTTCCCCAGAGACCATCGCAGTGTTGATCACAGCGTAACTTGACGATTTCCTCCTTCGCTCGACCCTCTCCGCTTGCTCCGCACCGTATCCATCGTCTTCAGAACGCTTCAACAACTTCGATCTCTCGTTCACACGCCGAGCAGGGGAATCCGTGCGCCTGGGTGTAGAAACGGCATCCTCGCTCGCCAAGGTCTTGAAGGACCCACCCGAAGGTGACGGGATCTCCGAATATTTTCGTGGACTTGCCATAGAGGGTCGCCGGCTCTCGAAGGTTGAAGGGAAGGTAAGTGTCGGTCAGTAAGACCGCAGCAGTCCAGCAGGGTTGAACGCTGGGAAAAGAAGGACTGTGGCGGCGTCTTGCTGTGGCTCGCGGCAACCAAACCCTCTAGCGGTGCGAATTCCGCCGGTCTTGGTATGAATTCCACCTGTAGATGCAAGCCCCGACTCGCGAGGTAGCTGGGGGATGAAAGTGTCGGGTCGAAGAGCCAATGGTCCAAGATCCGAGCTCTCTGATTTTGTTGTCCGGTTCCATGTCCGCCTGACCGGAAAAAGACGCGTGGATCGTGAGCTCCGGTGAGGGCACGTGAGACGAGAGCACGTAAAGAGAGAACACTGTATCTGGTTTAGTATACAGGATATTACAGTATGGCCATAAGTTCCGAAAGACTACGGCCTAGCGGAGGAGGGATGGGGGGAACAATCGAAAGGATCGGGTAATGGAGAGGAACCACGAGAGCAGAACCAAAGTGAGGGCTCGATAAACTAACGAAAACTGAGGAAAGGTAATTCAAACAGGAGATGGATGGGGATGGTACTTCATGGGAAGATAGAGAGGGAGAAAGGAGATGTGGGAGGTGTACAAAACCAAATACAAACCATCCGCCGTAAATCCTACGAGGAATCATTGTCGACATCCATGGCCACGGTGTTTCCATCTACGCCGGCATCCTCATCCTCTTCACGTTTGAAAGACCTCCTAGGGCGCAGTTTCGCGGACTCCGGGGACAGTTCAGGCTGCCTTTGTGGTAATGGGATTGGGATAGGCTGGTTGAGGGGTGAATGTGGGAAACCGTTGACACCGTTAGGTCCTCGGCTGTTCACAGCTGAGATGGGACTCGGGCCAACAGACGCAACGTCTTGTTGGATAGAACGAGTGGAGGGGTTGAAGTGACCACATTTGGGGCATACATACTCTATGGAACGGTCAACGCCGGCGCGGGGGTTAGCACGAAATAGACTTACGGGTGTCTTGCCAAACACTTTCTTTCACCAGTCCATTGTGGGCGAAGCACTTCTGACAGATGAGCGCGTAACGGGAGGAGGGAGACCCAGCTGCGTCATCGTCGCCCAAGATCGCGTCCGCCAATTTATCATACCACTGTTTCCTCGGTGGAGGCTGGGGTGTAGCTGGCATTGCTACGGACATGTTAGCTTCGCCCACGCAACAAATGCCAACTCGAAAACGTACGCGCAAAAGGAGTCTGCAAGGTTACAGGAATAGGAGTACCCTGTTGCTTGTTTCGACCCTGTTTCTGGTTGGGGGGACGTTGGGGAGCCTTGATGGGGGTCTGAGGAGCAATTTGCCTTTGCCGTGGAGTGGTTCCGGGGCTTGAGGCAGACTCGTCATACCGGTCGAGGAGGTTTCTGGTGGTGTAATAGTTTGTCTTCTTCTTGATTTCCTCGATCTTCTCGCGTTGTTGTTTACGAAGCGTCACGAGAGTCTTTTCTGTGGTGGCTAGGTGTGAGTTGGGTGGATACGTTTGGTATCTGACAAGTACCTTCCGCGTCTCCAATCCTAGTGTACCATATTTGCGCGATTCGCCTTGCAAATAATATCCTGCGGCCCGTCCAAGTCAGTCGACAAACCAATGATCCGCACGCAACGTGACTTACAATATGGGACCAATGAGTACCGGCACCCCCTTCACAAACTTCTCGAACGCGGTGTTTGGTCTGTGTCCGTTGAAGATTGGCAAGACCTGGGTGTACCACAGACTGACGTAAACGACCCAAAATGCGAGTGTGTAAAGCGTGACTTTGAGGGTCGTCCTGCGTTCCCGGAGTCTGATTTCCGAAAGACGCGTCTGACGCTTCTGGATGTCCAGTTCGAGGGAGGCAAGGATCTGTTCATAGTCGTCCGATTCACCCTGGAGAACAGGAGGTGGGTGAGGTGGTGCTCAAGTGGCCAATGCCATCGGACGGGCGGGAGGACATACCTTGCTGAACCAGTTACTGAGGAACCCCATGGGTGTTGATTGAGGTTTGGGCGAGGGTTGCCAGCTGGGTGGCCGTCGTAGTTGGGGGAAGAGAGAGAGATTGACGTGGGCTTGGGTGGTGGACCAGGTGTGTTCGTGACTGGCCGTGTGAATCCGAAACAGTCAAGCTTCCTCATCCACCATGTCCGGTTCGGTGGACAACGTGTCTTTGTTCCCTGCACCGATACCCGGGGCAAAAGGCTTTTACAAGTCCACGAAGCACTGCGCTCGTTGATCTGGATCAAGCTGCAGGGAGCCCGCTGTATCTGGGGTGCCAGTCCCAGCCTCAGGGAAGAAAACATCGGTTTGCATAGGTTGGCGTTTGTACATATTCTAAGCTAGCTTGTTGAACTAACTCGACACATTACTGCATTATCATACTTATCTTATAGAGGTATAAATCAGAGGGCGCATAGGGGAAACGAAAATAGCATGGAACATATAACATGAAGGAACCTGTTCGCCCAAGACGGTTCACTCGGGTTGAACGTCGCGGACCTGCCATCCCGGTTTTTCGACTACGTGAGTCATGTAGTACTCTGCGTCGTCCGGTCGAGGAGGTTCTCCGAACGCCCAAGTCTTGTCTGCCACATCCTTCCACCATTTCCGGGCGCGCGGTCTCTCGATCTCGAATTTCCTATCCGGCAAGACGACGTTCACCGCCATACTCCCCTCGTCACCTGCTTCGGAAGTCCTCGAGGATGCCACTTTTGTCGACGCGTCAGAAGAGGAAGAATAGCCAAGTTCAGAGGCGGGAAGATCCAACAACGATTTAGAGGCCCATTTTGTTAGTCTGCTTCCAGCCCCATATCGTTCCCTCGTCTCTCGCTCCACGGCTTTCTGGAGCTCGTATTGCTCCGCGCGCTTCGCCTTTTCCACCACGCTTGCCCAAGCCGCCCACGCTCCCTGGCTTGGCGAGAACCCGTTCTTCTTCCAATAGGTCTTGACGAAAACGTCACGATTACAATTCGATGACAAAGCGACTCCCTCAAAGTCGAAGACCAAGTCCACTTCGTAACGGTATGGACGAGGAGGAGGTGGAGGAATAGAGGCAGGCCGAAACGTGTGGTTCGGAATTGTGCTCTGGGGCCGGTTCAGGACCGGTGGCCAGAGGACGGGATGGCCGACCGGGACAGGATCCTTTGGTCTGCTTTGGAAGGTGTTCTGGCCGTAGAGGGGGGTGGGCTGGTGGCAGATGGGTTGTTGTTGTTGGCGGAATCTAGGCGGCAGGGAGTCCACAGACCGGTTGAACCTCATCCTAGGAGCCGCCTGGTAGATTTGGTGAGGTACCTGAAAAGTTCCAGAAGAAATCGATCCACGAAACCTCACGACCTCCGGATAGGGGTGTGCCTGTTCGTTCCAACTCGTTGTCTGGCGCATGAAGGTGTCTTGGTGTGCGTTTGTCGCTGGACCCATAGGGGGGTCATAATTCCCGTACTTCCCGGTCAGGTGCACGCCTCTCGGATGGTTTATCGAGGAATATATCGGACCTCCGGGGATAGGTGTCTTGTTCGCCAACTCCTCTCCAGTCTGTTGTGCAGATTTTTTCTCGTGGGCAAGGTTAATGTGTGCCAAGTCAACCGTAGTGTTCTGTCAACCCGAGGGTAAGTCCCCCCTCCTGACAGAGTGTACACAAACAAATACCCACGTTGACATCTAGCGGCTGGACCGTCGGTGGTCTGGACGGGAATCTTGGAGGTGCCCTGTCCATGAACACTCGTATTTCCTCGTCCGTAAGCCCTGCATCTCTCAGCACCCGTACGTGGTGCTTGAAGCGTGCCTCGTCTTCAAGAAATCCTTTCCGTATCATCTCCATCTCTTCCGCCGCCTTACGGACGTTCAAGAGTTCCTCGTGTATCTTCTTCCTCATCTCGTCAAACCCAAACGTAGCGACCGCAGGAGCAGAACCCGTGTGTGGCGTTCGAGGACGGGAGGCTCCCTTCCATTCATGGTCCAAGCTTGGGCCGTGGCTCGAGCGAACGGTAGCCGTGCTGTCAACCATGGGATCTAATTCGGTAGCGGACGCCGTGGACTCAGAGAGGATACGCATGTGGGGCGGTTTGTATACCCCATGAGCCTGGAACTTGTGATGTGACTTGGCGGTCCCCCCATCGTACGGAAGACCCTCAAGAGGATCGGACCGGTTGGCGACGAGGGGATCGGGGACGGATGGGACGTCGGATATGGTGGGGTTGCCGGAGGACGCGGCCATAGCTTGGGTGGCTGTCCGGCGTGGGTATGTATAGTGAGAGGTGAGTGTCCGTTTAATCGGTGCACGTTTATAAAGACGTTGTGTAGGGGGATGGGACAACAAGACAGGGACCACGAATCGCGGTGGGTTTTATAGTCGTTCTGCACTGTGCAATGGCCCAGAGGGTGTGGTCTCGCATCAACGCGCAGGTGCCATGGAGCGGCAACTTGTAAGACCTAAACACGGATGGATTTGAATCTTTACTTTGATGGGCCACCCATCTGCGCTTTGAAGGACGAACCGAGCTGGAACAAACATTCCTTTTTCGGAAATGCCATGGTGGCCGGAAGGTCCTTGGTGAATGGTCGCGTCCACTCACGAAACACGCGTTCCGTCACGGGGCGACGTGGTCTTGGGGGTCCGCGGCGCGTCTGGCCCACCCTGTCGGGGATTCCGACGCGTTCGAATGGGATTTTGGCTGGAATGCTCGTGATCGGGCAGGTGGCCGTGACTACCGGGAAAATACAAGGGTTGGGCGCACCAGGGAACAGGTCCGAAGGGGCTGATGACTCGAGTGATAATCGCAAATCGAAATCGCGCTGGGTACCGTGCTTTGAAATTCCCGGGACGTAAAGTACCGGGTCTTAGCGACTTTTTTCGCGTTCCCATCCGCCAAAAACCTCATCCCGCGCAAGTCCGTTACATGTCACACTGTGACACCCCCTAGTCTCGTTCTTCGAACGACATATCGCCCCACCGATTCAATCTACGTGCATTATAAGTTGTTGGCCCCGAGCAAATCTAAATCCAAGCGACATGCAGAATAGACCGCCCGCTCACTGGGTGACTATCCGTAAAATTAGTTGCATACGTACCCATTCCAAAAGGGTCCCAGTAGCCAAAGTATATTCTTCATTACTTGTCTGGGAACCCTCCGCGTAGCATTCGCTGATGAAACTCTTGAGGATCAGGTGTAGGGACAACATAGGCACCCGGAGATGAACTTGTAGCTGGGGTTGAAGCCCTTCCTGGCTTGTGATTTGGAGGGTTGGCTAGGTTTCGAACGGAATGACCACAGTCTCATGATTCCAGATGCGCCGTTCGGAGACTGTCCACGACCCGACACAACGGACGAGGTCCTGACAGTCACTGG